>TARA_R110002020_G_scaffold322908_2_pt1 | contig 21214 bp, 9 predicted proteins | sample TARA_R110002020 | Tara Oceans TARA_R110002020 (sample SAMEA4396489) | marine metagenome | biome: Westerlies Biome; feature: [MES] marine water layer (ENVO:01000295) within the mesopelagic zone...; material: water (ENVO:00002006), including particulate matter (ENVO:01000060) such...
CTAACAAGTGATTGTGTGGATGATTTTGACTTAGAAATAAAACCAAACATAAACGTATCATTAAGAGCTATTGATGCGCCTTTAAATGCCCCACCAGGAACTGATAACGCGCCTCTCAATGGAGATGATAACACAACAGGATTTGCTCACCCAGGAAAAACAGCTAGATCTTTAAGAACATATCAAGTTGGAGTTGTTTATGGCGATGAGTATGGTAGGGAAACGCCTGTGTTAGCTGGTCATAATGGCACTGGTAGTTTGACAATTTTAAAAGATAACTCTAGTACATTAAACAAGCTTAGTGTAGATATATCTACGCCGGCCCCAGATTTTGCTTATTATTATAAATTATATGTAAAAGAAACATCTAACGAGTACTACAACCTAGCTATGGATCGTTGGTATAATGCTGAGGATGGTAATATTTGGTTATCGTTTGCTAGTGCAGATAGAAATAAAGTAGACATCGAGACTTCTCTTGTACTTAAAAAGAAACATGACTCACACATTCCAGTTACTGACCCGGCTAGATATAAAATATTAGCCATAGAGAATAGTGCCCCTGATTTTATTAAAACAAATATAAAATCTTTAGGAATACTAAATAACAATGCTGGTGGAACTGACATTGGTACTACTTCAAATGGTTTCCCAGCTCCCGACGCTGACAAACTTTGGTTTAATACTGGTATGACGGGTTTAAGTGATATTTTTGGAAATTCTGACGCATACGCCCAGTTACTTGGCATGAGAAACAGAGGTACTTTGTATTTTAGAGTTAGAACTGATACAATAAAATCTGATTGGTATCAAGTTGCTGGTTATACAACTGATGGTACTCGACATAAATTTAAATCTGATAAACCATTCCAAGATGATATGGACTTCACTTCTATTGGTGGGGATATTTCAGCTGTTATAAGTGGTTTAAAAATAGAGTTAGCAGAGTTCACTGTTGAAAATAAAAAAGAATTTGAGGGTAGATTTTTTGTAAAAATATATAAAGACTTAGTATTACAAAACGAAATACTATCAACAATCCAACCAGAGTATAGAGTTAAGATGGCCCAACCTATGGGTTATTGGAATATACCACAAATAGAAACTCCAAATGCTCTAGGACCTGGTCCTGCTGGTTGGGAATCTTGTGGAACTAATATGAAACAAGAATTTGATGCTAATACTAACGGCGCGGACCAATGGTGTGCTCCTGATTATACAACTCCTGGAGATGAAGAGCTTTTCTTTAAAGGAGCTAATAATAGTTGGATACAAGGAACAACTTTTGCTTGGGGTTGCGTGTTAAATCCCCCAGGTAGTGTTATGCAGAATGTTTCGGATTGGTGTTCGGCTAGTGTAGGTAGATTTCATATCGATAACATGTATGTTAGGGCGGATAGGAATTGGAATTGTAGTGGATCTTGTTGTATAGGTGTTAGGGGAGATAACTCAGAGAATATGGGTAGAGGTATTCATGATGGAAGTGGAAACCCTGACAAAGATGGTTTATCTATGGACATTGGTTATATAACAACACAAGATATCAATGCAACGCCTTACACTTGGGGTAGTCAGGCGGCAGAGGATTTTTATGATTTATTAAGATCTCCTGGAACTAAATTTAGATGGAGAGAAGATCCAGATGAGATTGTGTATACGGTTACAAGTTCTATCCCGTGTAGTGCTAGTGGTAGTAGTAGTCATGGTCAGATGCACACTTGGCATAAAACCACAGCTGGGAAAAGTGGTAATAATAAATTTAGATTTCAAATCAATTTTGAAAGAACTGATATGCCTGGAATGGGGTTTGGTAGTGGACTTGCTGGGTATCACCCAATAGGCGGTAAAGATGTAACTAAAGTGCCTAATCGTCCAGAGTTAGGTTATTGGGGTGGTCAACAATCAGACACGTCAACAGCATTAAAAGTTGTGGGTGCTGGTGATGGTAAGTTTAATCAATTTGAAATACCCTTACCTCTTGGGTATCCTAACCAAGGAGCAGACCCTAGTTTTACGGCTAATCAAATTGGAAGTACGTCCTTAACATCAATAGAAACAGTGGGTAATTTAGGTGTAACACCCTTAACTGTTACTAAGCAAGAGCAAGGTTGTAGGTACAGACAGCATGCTTCTAAATTTCACCATATAGAAATTGTTGAACCTTTAGAAGACGATGATGCGGATTGGAGTTCAGAAAATCCAGCTATCTGGGAAACAGAACCTAAAGAAGATGTTGGTGTAGATATATATTACGAAGCATCTCCAGCACTACCTATAGTTTTAAATGCTAAAACTAATGAAATGTATGCTCCTTATGGTAGTATTGTTGTTGATCAAAACGGTAACCACAATAGTGTAAATTATCCAGATCAAAATTATGTTATTTCTTGGAGTGGTAATTCAGTTCAATTTACACATCCTATTGATGTTGGTACTACAACTGGTACAAGAATCGGGTTTAAGAGACCAGATGGTCTTGTAACATATGGTATTGTTGAGGAAGGTGTAGACCCTGTGGCTTGCATAGCGAATCCAGGTCCTGGACCAGGAACATACTTTTGTAGCCCTAGTAATTACTATACTATTCATGATATAAGATATTGTCCACATCCTACAAATAATTGGTATTCTGACAATCTTCACAACCAACCAGTGGATTTAAGTTGGTACAATGCGTTTGCGTTTGGTAATGGCATTGAATCCGACAGAATGCGCGATGATTATAATCAAGTAACTATTGCTAATGGGGTTAAAGCATCTAGTGTTATAGCTACTCAATACGAAGAAGAGAGAAGAAAAACCGGGTTAATACACTCTGGATTATATAATTCTACTAGTGGTATAAACGATTTAAATCAATTTATAGCGGCTGAAAAAATAACAAAAGATATGAATCCTGAATACGGTAGTATTCAAAAACTTCATACTAGAGACGGAGATATTGTTGTTATGCATGAAGATAAAATCATGAAAGTGCTAGCTGATAAAAATGCTTTGTACAATGCAGATGGAAGTTCAAATGTAGCGCTAGCAGAAAAGTTTTTAGGATCAGATAGACCATTTGCAACAAAATACGGAATATCAACAAATCCAGAATCATTTGCCGCGGATCCACATGGAAGAATATATTTTACAGATAGAGCTAGAAGCGCTGTGTTAAGATTATCGGGTGATGGTATTACAAACATATCAGATTATGGTATGAAAGATTGGTTTAACGATCATTTAAACTCACACACTGGTATTGCTATAGGATCTTATGATGCTAAAAAACGTTTATACAATATATCCATAGAAGGATTTATACCACCCCCAATATCTGACGAGTCAACAGACGAGAGTATTGAAATAGCTGATGGGGAGGGTAGCGGTGGATGTGGTTGTACGGATCCTAATGCTAACAACGATCAATATAACTACGAAGACTTTGATCCTATAAGTGGGGATGACCCACCTAACCTTCCGAACTTTACATTCTTTCAAAAAACTATTAGTTTCAGTGAGAAAGCAAAGGGTTGGGTTTCTTTTAAATCATTCTTTCCAGAATGGGGACTTAGTTTAAACAATGAATATTACACTTGGAATAAAGGTGATATGTATCAGCATCATGCAAATGATACTAGAAATTATTTTTACGGAGTTCAATACAAATCCACTATAAATATATTGTTTAATGATTCTCCTGAAGTCGTTAAAAGCTTTACTGCTCTCAACTACGAGGGATCGTTAGCTAGAATAACACCGCATGTTCAACCTGTAACGCCAATTGGTCCTTTAGGTGACGGTGAATACTATAATTTAACCGGTAAAGACGGTTGGTATGTAGACCAGTCAACAACAGATTTACAAACCACCGGACAATTAGAATTTAAAGATAAAGAAGGTAAGTACTTTAGCTATATAAAAGGTACGTCTACTACATTACAAAATTTAGATGAACAAGAATTTTCAGTTCAAGGAATTGGAGTTTTAGGTCCTACGGATTGGGACGATGAACCTGATCCAGAAGATCCAATAGATCCAGAAGATTTACTTGATTGGTGTTTAGAGATAGAGCCCGTGGCGGATTGTACTACAGTTCCCCCGGTTCTTGGGTGCACAGACCCCGCGGCTAATAACTATGATGCAAGTGCCACTATGGATGATGGTAGTTGTACTTATGATATTATTGGTTGTAGAGATCCAAACGCGTATAATTATGATTCTAGCGCGAATATTAGCTGTGATGACGATAACCCTGCGGACACGAATGGTAATCTTGTGAATGGTAGTTATACGCTTGGTTGTATTTGTGGTCAGGATGGACCTGGGTGTTGTTGTTGTTTTGTAAATGGTTGTATGGATGATTCTTATGGCGGTAATCCAGATATAAACGGTGATTGTAATTGTGATTATATAGCGTGTAACGTGGATGTTAATGGAGATCCTATCCCTTTTAATGTTGGCTATCCTAATCCCGGGGGTTGTGAAGCTGTTTATGGGCCTAATTCTGGTTATCTTGCCGATAACTACAATCCTGATGCCTGTTGTGATGATCCGGCTAACCCTTGTACTTATCCTTGCGCTCTAGCCATACACGATCATCAAATCACAGGCGAAACAAATGGTAGTGATGGAGAATTCTGGATACAATTTGGTGATGGATCGATGAGTTCTTTCCATTATACTTTGTTTAACAGTTCTGGAATTGAGGTGATTACCAGCTGGGGGCTTGCACAGTGTACTGTTGTTTACCCAAGCCCACCTGGCCCTCTTCCTTGCTATGATTTTTATTGGAATAGCGCTCAAAGCCAATGGGGTCTAGCGGTGGTAGGGCTGCCAGATGATACTTATACTCTAACAATGACCGATAATGACACGGATTGTTCTTTCACTTTTGAAGTAGTAATAGATCCACCACCAATACAATTCCAGTGTTTTTCAGCTGGTGGTACTGGTATTGAACTGCATGACGCTAGTCCTGGTGGAGAAGATTGGGCTACTAACTATGGGATTGTTAACGGTGATGAAGCTAGATTAATGGCCTCGCATCCAGCATTTGGACTTGCACTAGTAAATTGCTTCAGTGGAGATGGTGTTGATGGGTACTATGTTCTTGATATATCGGGCACCAATCATTACACCAATGTATGGTTTAAATTTAAGCTTGAGATCGGTGGAGTGCAATATCCTACTAATTGGTTGGAAGCTTTAAATAATAGTCCTGATGGATATATAGGTGGAACTCAGCAAGCTTCTGGAGGTGTTAATTTTACCGATAACAATGCTGTGTACGCCGATTGCAGTGGTAATAGTGTCCCGTATTCCACCTGGGATGATTGGAATAGTGATCCTACTCAAGATTGGGAAAGTGATTTATTTGGTAGTTGGGGAGATTTGCTTGATTTCCTAAACAGTCTAGTAGATAATAGTGGTACTCCAATATTTTTACCCGCCTTTAGTATTGCAACCGATAGTATTATAGAGGTGGAGGCTAGAATGTATCACGATTTAGGGTGGAGTCCCGATCTTACTTGTACTGGTGGAGGTGTAAGTGGAGGAGTTGGTAGCCAGATTTTATCTCTCGATCCTAAGTGTTAATAAAAAATATAAATTATGCCAAATTATACAATAACTAGACAGGTAGAAGCAGAAGACATTGTAGGATGTACTGATTTCCAGACAACACAAACGGAAAATACTGATGCCACTCTTGGTGGAGGTGCTCTTGATGGTGATATTATATGGTATATAACAGCCAACGGAGGTTACTCAGTTGATATACTTGATTTTAGTATACCAGGCGCCACTCTTAATACTATGGGAACTGAGTATGTATGGACTGGTGGTCCTTATTTATATCCAACTTCTCTACCAATTTTAGGTGTTGTAATGGAACAAGTTACTCCAATGCAAATTAGCGTTACAATATATTTAGCGCCATCTGGTTATCATGGTATAACCGGCCCTTTGTTTCAGATGCCAAGTAGTAATGTTTCTGTAACGCTACCTATTGACGGGTGCGCAAAACTTGGTGCTCCACCTTCACAGATGGTAATAGAAAACAAAAGCGGTCAACCCGTTGTAACTACTACCACTGTAAATGAAAAGCAAGCAGGATTAACTTACGATGAAGCAGAAGGCACTATTAGTGGCGATGTAGATGTTGATCTTTTGTCAGAACCCATAGCTTCGTATACCGTAAACGCTCCTAATGGCAGTAGATTTAAAGCTCAACCAACCTTATTAATAAGCACAAAGGATTATATTGCTAAGTCTACGGTTACTAATGATGACAATGGTAATATAATATCTAAAACGTTTAATATTTTTAAAGCAATATAACATGACTTATCACTACGGAAGTACACCAATGGCATCTCCCTCGCGCTCTACTATTGTAGAAGAAATAAGAGTAAGGGGTAGTAGAGAAGTTGTGCCACCAAGTTCGATACGTGAAATAGAAGATGAATTACAAATTACTATAACCAAAGGAACTCCAGTAATATATGGTGATCTTAAAAATATACCTAAAGATCCTATTTTTTTAACTAGTAAAACAACATTTCAAATGGATTGTATTGTTGAAGAAATACCTATACCAAAAATTAACAGAGTTTTAGGGTTAAACATTACACCACAAGACGCTATTAATAAAGAACCGGCTTTAACTTACATAAACCGCAACGGAGAGACGGTAGAATATCCTTCTGGTTTTATCAGAGACGTTGGAGCCACTATAAATCTAAAAATTCTTGGTGATTTAGGAACTAAGTATAACTTGATAATAAAAGATATTACTAATACAAAATGGTATAACTGGAACACAAAACAATTTCAACACGGCTATAACAGCATGCAGGGTGTTGTTGATTTAGTATCTAAACGACTAATAATACCCACTCAATCGAGCGAGACTAAATATCATATATTTTTTGATAATAAAAAATGCGAAGCTACAGATTATAGTCACGGTATGCCAACTGAAAAAAATCCGTGGATTGTTTATCAACTTATGAAAGCAACAACAACTTTTAAGTTTGATGATAATGATGATCGGTTTATACCAGAAACAACACTTTCCAAAGCATACAATCCTAGCGCTGTTGTTAATATTAATTCTCCAGACAACCAAAAAATAGATTTCACAATATCCGTTTTACCTAAATTAAGAAAAATAAAACTAATAGATCAAGATTTAAAATCATTAAAGGTAGAGAATAGATTGTTTAATTATATTCCTGTTGGGTTAGATAGAACATCTATCTTACAAACAGATTTAACAGCTTCTGTTAATAGCTCTTATTCAGTAGGAACAATTACGGGTACTATAACGGTCCACAAGGCATCTTTAAGAGATTTTGATTACATTATTAATCCACGCAACTTTTTTACAATTACATAACATGGCAATAATAACACTTAACTTTCCTTTTGATTTAAACATTTCAGCACAAGTTGGAGATACAGCTTACTATGTGTCTACAACGACATCGGCGGCTTTTGACGTAAATAGTAACGCTGTAATTGAAATAGGTCCTATAGTAACTGTATCACCAGGTGTACCTAGTTTTTTAGATGTTGATACCTCACCCTTTCCGCCTTTTGTAATTTGCCCTCCAGCATTATACCCTAATTCAGGTGATTTTATATTGTTTTCGAAAGATAACAAAGCTAACATGAATGGGATGCTTGGTTATTATGCTGAGATTACCATGGCGAACGACTCAAAAGACAAGGCTGAGTTATTTAGAGTGAACGCAGATTATAATGAAAGTAGTAAATAAATAACAAAAACTGTGACTATATTAGTACATTAAATTAAATATAATCATGGAGGACAAAACTAAAAAACAAGTTGAAGAACAACCGCTTACTAAAGAAGAGAGTAGGGTTCAATTTGATGAGGTAACAGAGTTGTTAGGGTTAAAACATTCTTTTGATTTTGACGAGGCTTGGGAAATTGGAAAAGAAATAAGAAAAAGAAAAGAATTTAGAGAAAAAATAAGCGAACTAGAAGAAGCTGTAGTTAATATTGAAGGTGGTATGACTGGAGAGATGCTTCATAAAACAAATCCTGTTAAACATAGGTTTGCTGGTGGTTGTTATATAAGAGAAATATATAACCCGGCTGATGAACTTATTATAACTAAAATTCATAAAAAAGAACATCCGTTTTTTTTAATGAAAGGAGAGATGTCAATTTTAACAGAAGAAGGTATACAAAATATAAAAGCCCCTTACCAGGGGATTACAAAACCAGGTACAAAGAGAGCTATATACACGCATGAAGAATGCGTGTTTATAACAGTACACGCTACAGAAAATACTTCTATAGAAGACGTTGAAGAAGAAGTTGTTTGTACTAAGTATGAAGATTTACCACCCGGCATTGATATGTTAGAGGTATTAAAAGGAATTAATTTAAAAGAAGAATAATATGAGTTTTACAGTAGCAGCGATTGTTGGCGCGGGTGTTGGTGTAGCTAAGTTAATAGGAGCTAGTAGTAGAAAAAAAAAGGCTAAAGAAGCACAAAAGAAAGCAAAAGCAGAGATGGATGCTAAGAAAAAACAGTACGAAGCATTAGACACGTCAAACTTAAAAAAAGGCATGGAGAATGTATATGAAGACCTTACTGTAGATCAAAGAGCGTCTGATTTTGCTCAACAAAAAGGAGAGCAATCAAGAGCTAATGTAATGGAAAAAATGAGAGGTGCTGCTGGTAGTTCTGGTATTGCAGCGTTAGCACAAACTATGGCTAATCAAGGTCAACTAGCAGCTCAACAAGCTTCTGCAGACATAGGTAAACAAGAATCTGCAAATCAACAAAAAGCTCTTGCTGAAACCGCTAGATTACAAGACGAAGAAATTAGCGGCGCAAAAGAATCTAGAGATCTTGAGCGACAAAAAACAACTAATTTATTAGCGGCAGCTTCTGGAGAGGTTGCGGCTGCTGGAGCTGCTAAAGATCAAGCTAGTAAAGATCAAATGAACGCAGTGGGTAGTATAGCCACCTCAGTTATTGGTTCTGATAGAAGGTTAAAAAAGAATATAAATAAAATAGGTGAATCAAGTAGTGGTTTAAATATATATAGTTTCGAATATAAAAATCCAATACATGGTAAAGGATTATTTCAAGGTGTTATGTCAGATGAAATACCCCAAGAAGCCATCGTACTTATGAACGGATATGATGCTGTTGATTATAGCATGTTAGATGTAGAATTTAAAAGAATATAGATATGGGTGAGCAAGCAGGTTTAGATTGGTACAGACTGGGTAAAGATAGTATGGGAGGTAAACTTGATAGTGGTGGGGCAAAAGACCCACTGTCAGGTCTTGATCAAGTTACTACGGCCCTTAAAAATAGACAGACAGTTAGAGAAAACGAGGTCAAAGCGGTTGAAAAGGAAAAGAAGGTAGCTAGAAATGCTGCTGGTGAAAAAATTAACAATGCTTTTATTGAAATGGGTCCCACGTTAAAATCACTTGGCCAAGATTCATATAATCAATGCCAAAAAGAAGTTGAGGTTCTAAGAAACGAAATGTTCGCTGCTATTGACGCTGACGATCAAAAAACTATTGCCGATATAAACGTTAGAATGAACGAACTTAAAATGAGGCATTCTTCTGACGCGGAGAACTTAACTAGTTTTATAGACAGTTATGAAGAAGAGTTAGTTAGTACAGATGCTATGACCGACGAACACCAAGCTATTCACGAGCAGTTCGCTGTAAATCCAACAAAAAGAATTGTGTACTCTGAAGATAATCCCCCAAAACTTATGTACGAGTGGGATATAGACACTGGAGAGTTAGATGAGAATAACGAGCCAGTGATGTTAACTCAAAAATATTCTTTAGAAGATTTAAATGATATGGTTGTTTTAAAAGACAATGAAAATGGTGTGAAGGTTATGGATTACGTTGAAGAGCAAAAGCAAGTTATGGCAGATGGTGGGAGAGGTCCAGATAACAGTGCTATTAAAAAACAAATGCGTAATATAGTACCTAAAGATGCTAAACAATTAAGAGATTGGACTTATGGTAATCCAGCTGGAGCAGATGGTTTGGATATGTTTGAATACTTGATGGATCACCCTATGCTAGACTTATCTACCGCACAATATAAAACGTTAGGTATAGAAGACATAAACGCGCCAGAAGGTATTGGACCTGAGGATTTTGTTGATGGGCAAGATAAAAAGGAGATGATAAGAAGAATTATGGACGTAGAAGACCCAGAGATAACGCGTGGAATAGTTTGCGATGTGTATGCAGCAATTTCCGCTAATAATATTAGAGGTCGAGAAGATTTAAACCCTAAAGATGAAAAAGGAGACTTGCTACCAGGTGCTGTTGCACAAGAAGACGCTATAAAGCAAAACCAAGACAAAAGAAGAAAGTTTTATGACGCGTTGAAAGAAGGAGATTTTTCTGCAGTTCAAAATATGACAGAAGCAGAGATAATAGAAACGTATAAGTTGACTCCTAGCGAAATTAAAGATGGAATTGTTATTGATGGTAAAAGATATAATTTAGATTCTTTTATACAAGGAGCAACTAAAAAACCAGCAGATGTAAAATCTAACGAAGAATATTTCAAGCTAATAGGAAACAAATAATATGCCAGATATAAAAGAGGTAATAAACATGATGATTGCCGATGGTAAGTCGGATGCTGATATTAGAGCTGTTATAGATCGTTATAACAAATCTATAGCTGTTAAAACAGAGACACCTGTAGATACCGAGGTGGCTACTGAAGAACCACCTGTAGAAGAAACTGCTGAAGAAGTTCTACCACCAGTAGATAATGGCGATGGATCTGAACAGAGACCACTAAAACACAAGAAAAAACAATATGTAAAAAGAGCTGATGGTTGGTATTTTAAACCTGAGTTTTTAGGTCAAAGAGAGTTCAAGATAGAGGACGACAATTTACTAGGTGAATTAAACGGTAAAGTAGACCCCAACGCAGTAACTAGTGATATTATTAAAGCAACAACCCCAACAAATCCATTTGACCTAACTCCAGCTGCAACAGTAAAGCAATCTACTGATAATATTTACGAAACTAAAAAGGAGTTTGAAGAAGTAGAAAAACAAGAAGAAATAGAATCAAGTAAAAAAAATGAACTTAATACCAGGTTAAACAATGGTATGGATGTTATTGATGATCCTAAAAATAAGGAAAATCTTCAGAAAAGTAGAGAAGAGGAAATTAAAAGCGTGGTTGGATACTGGGAAGACGGTGTTTTTATACCTGGCACTTATACAAGTGAAAAAGATAGATTAGATGATGAGATAGAACAAACTTTAAAACTACCTAATGCGGGGATGGCTGATCGCGGTATGTATAATCCAGCTAGCAATCCACTATACTTTCAGCGACAAGAAAGAGATAATTTAGAAGTTAACGAAGAGGTTTCGAAGCAAGTTAAATTCAACATACTAGACAAAGCGTTACATCAAGTTAGTATTTATGATTTTGCTGAAAAAAATGGAATAGAACCTAAAGATGTTGATACCACGAGTGATGAATTTAAAACTTTTAAGCACAAAGTAGAAGACCTTGGTAGCAACGAAGAATTATATAATAGAGTTGTTAACGAGCAATACACACACCAAGCTTCTGAGGTAGATAAAACAGAACAAAAAACAGAATATGTTCGAGGGGTGTTAAAAAAGGAGTATTCAAAAAGCGAGGAAGAAGATGGTTTTTGGAGTACAATATATGACACTAAAACTAACGAAGAGTTAGAGCAATTTTCAAAAAAGAAATTAGATAAATATCAACCTCTACTAGATAAGGTTGTTAAAAGCTCTAGTGATATAGGTAAAAAAATAGAAGCACTAACCGCTAGTGTTAAAGCAGATGCTAAGTGGGTTACTGAAAATGATCCAACAGAAGCATTAAAAAAAATACAAGAAGGAAATTATACAACACAAGCGCAAGTAGATAAAGCCAATGCTGATTATGCTAGAATTACTGGGCAGTATAACGATAGACTAAATAGGTTAAAAAACAACGTTGGTAATGTAAAAGCTTTAAGAACAACTTTAGACGATAGTTTTGCAACAGCGTCTAAAATTGCTGCTAAAGTTGAAAACATTGGAATTATAAACGATTTATCTGGGGATTATTACGGTACTATGTATAACGCTTCAAGTAGAGCTGTGGCGGCTACCGCTGAGTTTATAACTGGAACTGATGAATTTACAAAGAGATTTAATCCAATGCTTCTTTTGGATGCCAAAGAAGTTCCTGAAATTTTAAGGGGTACAGTAGAATACCTACAACAAACATCTCTTTTAGACATGCCATCTATAATGGGTTATGCTGATTTTGCAAAAAATGGACCAAATGATAGCGCTTTAAGAAATGGTTTAGATGCTTTGTCAGAGCACACTAGATATAAACAAACAGATTTTAAAAACGCTGATTGGGCTACATCTACTTTTATGTCAATGGCAGAGATGACACCTCAAATACTAGTTGGTCTAACTGGTATGGGTACTTTCGCAACTCTAGGCTCTATGGTTGTATCGTCTACTGGTAATAACTTTATAAGGTTTGAAGAAGAGGGTATGACAGGTGGTGCGTTGTATTCTAGAGCTTCTTTCCATGGTTTAATGGAAGGTATATCTGAAACGGTAACAGCTAAGTTTGGCGCTAGAACATTAAAGAGTTTAGCTGTACCTTCTGTAGCAACTAATACATTTAAAAGGTATTTAGCTAACGCTATAGGTCTTGGTAAGACTGTTGCTCTTGAGGGTGGTATTGAGGGTTTAAGTGAGGGTTTTAACTCTTTTGCTACAAACGCTTATGATAAATATGTTGTTGGCGAAGATGTGAACTTATGGGAAGGTGTTGGAGAGGCTTTTTATCAAGGTGCGAGTGTTTCAGTAGGTTTTAAAGGACCAGCTATAATGAAACAAGTTTTCACACCGTTTATTAGCGCTCAGAATAACGCATCGTTAGGTGATATATCAAGGCAAATACTAGAGACAGACGCTGCTTTGCTAAATCCAAATTTAACTGAAGTAGCTAAAAAAGCTTTAGTAAACAAACAAGCTAGACTTATAGAGCAAAGCGAAGCGCTTTATGATCAAGCAATTACTAAGTCAGCATCCTTTACGGTTGAGGAAAGACAAGAGTTAATAGACATAGAGGTTAGTAATCATAATTTAAAAAGAGATGCTAAAGCAATACAAGCAGAGTTTGAAAGCGGTGGATTGACTGAGAAGCAAAAAGATTTAGCCATAAAAGAGTTAAACAATAAATACCAAGAGCAAATAGGCAAGAAAAACGACATAATATCTAGATATGATAAAATTACTCCTCAAGAAGCAAAGCAAAAGTGGGATAATCAAGTTGCATATTTAAAAGAACAAGCTAGGTTACAAGAAGAAGCTGGTGGAACTAAAGTGAATGTTAAAACAGTAACAACACAACAGTTTGAAGATTTAATGGTAGAAAACGACATGGGTCTTATTAGTGAAGCTGCTACCGAAGTACAAGCTTTAGAAGATATAATTAATGATCCAAATTCTACACAAGCTGAAATTGATGACGCTAAAAAGTTATTAGATCCAGATGGTATTAAATCTCAACAAATACTAGGCCACTTGAACATGTTATCTGGTCAAGCATCTAACTATGGGGCAATGACACCTGTTATGAAAGATGGTAAAGTAGTTTCTTACGATTTAATTTTAAATGAAGAAACATCTATATCAGATGGCTTTTTAAATACAGGCGCACATGAGTTTGTTCATGCTGCTTTCCACCAAACGTTACAAAAAGATCCGGGAGCTCAAGAAGTTTTTGGTAACGCTTTGACTGATATATTACTTAACGATAAAAATGTTAAAATAACAGAAAGAGGTGCTGAAACTTTAAATCGTAGACTAGATCAATATACTAGGGAGCAAGGTCGTGGGGAAGAGGTTATGGCTATTACTTCTGAGTTAATGTTGGATGGTGATGTTACTATGACTGAGAAAGGTTTAGACAAAGTAAAGGGTGTTTTTAGAAGATTCACACAAAACTATCTAGGTGGCACTAAGTTAGATAAAAAAGGAAGGTTTGACATTAAATTTGACTCACCTCAAGATGTTAAAAACTTTATGATAGACTACCACAAGTCTGTTGCTAATAACAAACCAAGTCCAGCTATAGCTAGAATGACAGCTAAGGGAGCTAAAGGTAAATTAGTAGATAAAGCTACAGCGGCATCTGATGCTGTTGCTAGAAAAGATCAAATGCAGTTTTCTAAAGCAGTTAGCCAGAATATGAAAGCTAATCCAGATTTAAGATCTGATATAGATGGTTTTGTTAAAAACCCAGATGGAACAGCAAAACACGCTGACAACGCTTCTTTTCAAACGTCACCGGATTTTACTGACGCGTACGCTAAAATTGTTGATAGTAAACTTTTAAATGGTTTGGTACAACAAGGTATGGTTGCTAAAGGTTTAGATCCAGCAGCTTTAAAAGAGTTTACTAGAAAAGCCAAGGAGAAAATAGGTGAAAGGTTTATGATGAACTATAACTTAGACAAAAACGATAGTTTATTTGGTTGGTTAACTGGTGTATCGGGTGGTATGGGTAAGTCTATTATATATAGAGCTAAGGGTGATGTTATGGCTGAGTATGTAAAAGAAGGCATCGCGGATCAAGTATCGTTAGACAAACCTGTTGGGGAGGCTGGAACTTTAGGTGATATATTAAAAGCTGAAAAATCAGCAGAGATGGAAGCTTTTGAAAATCAAGATTTAAGTCCAGGTAGAAGAGACGCTTATGTAAATGGACCTGTTCCAGTTCTAGATCAATTTGGAATGACGGATACTAAAAACACCGTTGACAATGTTATTGATAAGATTCAGAAGAATCAAAAAACTAAAGTAGACTTAGAGGGATTGAAATACAAAGGCGTTAAAGGTTTGTTAACTGATGCTGCAAAAATAGATAAGAACGGTAAGATGAAAGCGCCAACCAAAGCTTCTGATGTTAAACCTACTGGTGCTTTGTATCCAGTATTAAAGGCGGTAGCTGAAGAAATAGGTGTTGATCCTAAAAGAATTATTGCTAATCAAGATTTAAACGATACACAAAGAAGGGCTGTTCAAAGATTTTTCTACAATAAGATAGTTAATGCAGATGGTTCTTTTAACAAGACGTTCTTAGAAGAGGTGTTACCAGAAGGAGAAACAAGAAGTGGTGAGGCCACTGGTATTGCTAACACAAAATTAGGTTTGTTATACGACAAAGGTGGTAGAGCTTCATTTGCAGAAGGAGCTACCGCCGCTGGTAAACCAACTCAAACAAAGAGAACTGATGTTACGATGGAAGAGATGCTTGGAGTTTTTGGTATTAATCCAGATGGCACGTTTCAGTCAGGCACAGCTTCTGATGGAGCTTTAAGACAAGGCGTTTTACAAATAGCTCAACTAGCTGGTAATCAAGGTTTGAGAGAAAACGCATTAAAAAATGGTACGCACTCAGAGGCTGTTATCGCTCAGTTAGCAGATGGTAAAGCTGAGTATGCTTGGTCTAAAAAGGACTCAAGACAACAACCAATAACTCAAGATATAGTTAGTGATGGTTGGGGTGATCTTGTTAATGAGGTTGGCGCTACAACGCTTACAAAGAGGGAGATTTTAAGAGCTGTAGTTAATACTTATGGTAATACCGTTAACAAAGCAACTAAAACAAAAATTGCTGAATCAATATTAAACGACGTTTCAGATTTTATAGCCGTAGACAAAGCTCTTAAAAAAGGATTTGAAGATTTGTCTGGTAAAAATGTAACGCAGTTTTTGTTAGAAAAGTTTGCTGGTAAAAACATAAACCAAGGTATTAAAAGTTCTTTAGGTAGTTTAATAAAAAATGCTGACGGCAAAGCTATAAACCTTGGTAGTTTAGCGTTAAACCAGTTCTCTGTTACAAAACAAAGGGCTCATCTCGTTAGAGAGGTTCCCAGTATAATTGAAAACGCTAATAGTGTAGCTAAAGGCGTTGAAATGATATATGCTAACCTTAAACCAGCATACGCTGGCGCAACACAAATAGGTGACAAAAGACTTGATACAGATAAACCTGGTGGAACTGTTATTGAAAATAAAGCTTGGACTAAGAAGAAGTTTAACGAAGACGGTTCCCCGGTAATGAACAAAAAGGGGACTAAGCAATTAACAGAAACCAATAGACAACAATCAACAACCGGAACGCCTGATTTCATAGCGTTAGTAAATCAAGGTTTACCTGAGGGTTATAAAATACTAGACAAAAAACAAGGTAAAAATAGGGTTTTACAAAACCCAGATGGAACCACAACTGTTTTAAATACAAAGCTGATAGCCGAAGACTCTCAACAGTTCATGAAAAATAAAGATTTCATTGCTAGAGAGCAACAGGCAATGGACACTAGAGTTGTTGTTGAAACAATGCTGGACAGCGCGTGGAAAAGAGCAAATGATGTTAATGACATTGGTTTTGATATGTCTGATTTTGGTTTGTTAGCCACAAGTTTAGGATCTAGCATGGATGCTCCGTTACGTAGAGGTGCTAACGCTGAATACATACAAGATAACATGGCTGATGTTATTAAAAGAGGTTTAGCTGCTGGTAAATCATTAAAAGATATAGTTAGGTACGAGCACATGAAGTCAAAGGAGGCGGTTATATCCGACATAATAAAGTCATACATTGAAACAGGTTCTTTAAATCCAAGTGTTTGGGATGGATACCAAGTTCAAGTTATATCTGTTGCCGCAGACAATCTAATGAACGACACTGACTTCAAGACTAAAGCACCTATAGATGGTGAAACTAGACTTTATAACGCTCAGACATTGGCTACTTACGCTGCTAACCCTAGTAAATATGATTTAAATGATTTCGCTCCAATAAGAAGTTATGATCCATCTAAAAAAGGAACAGAAGCTGAGGTTGTTGGAGAAGTTTGGCTTGCCGCTGCTAAACAAATAAGAGATGGAGTTAATGTAGATGGTTTAAACTTACAAAGATTAGGTAGAGCTTCTAACAAGGCCAACGCTTATTCTTGGTCTAAAAACCCTAAAGGTATATCTGTATTAGATTTTGACGACACACTAGCTACTAGCAAGTCAAAAGTTACATCAACATCTCCAGATGGAACAGTTAGACAATTAACAGCAGAACAATTCGCTAAAGAAGGTGCTGATCTATTAGATAAAGGTTGGGCGCATGATTTTTCAGAGTTTAGTAAAGTTGTTAAAGGTAAGACAGCCCCGTTGTTTCAAAAAGCTTTAAAGTTACAAGAGAAGTTTGGTAATGATAACATGTTTATACTAACAGCAAGACCAGCTGATTCTGCACCAGCTATATTCCAATTCTTAAAAGCTAATGGTTTAAATATACCTTTGAAAAATATTACTGGTTTAGCAAATTCCACAGCACAAGCTAAAGCTGATTGGATAGCGGGTAAGGTTGGTGAGGGTTTTAACGACTTTTACTTTGCCGACGATGCAATTCAAAACGTTAAAGCTGTTAAGGATATATTAAATCAATTCGATGTTAAATCTAAGGTTCAGCAAGCGAAATTACAATTTAGCAAAACTATAGATCAAAAATTTAATGATATACTAGAAGAGACAACTGGTGTTAAATCTGAAAAAGTATTTTCTAGTACTCAGGGTAAAATAAGAGGACAAAAAACAAAGTACAAAGGTATTATACCCGCGTCAGCACAGGACTTCCAAGGTTTGTTATATAACTTCTTAGCAAAGGGTAAAAAAGGAGAGCAACAAATGGCTTTTCTTAAAAAAGCTTTAATAGATCCTTTTGCTAGGGGTATAGATACATTAAATGGCGCTAGACAAAGATCAGCTAATGATTATAAAAATTTATTAAAGCAGTTTCCTGATGTTAAAAAACAATTAAAGCAGAAAGTTGAAGGGCTAGACTACAACTATGATCAAGCTATAAGAACTTATCTTTGGATGAAAGGTGGTTTTGATATACCTGGAATGTCACAAAGAGATATGAACGCTTTAGATTCTATTGTTAAAAACAACCCTCAATTACAGGCTTTTGCAGAGCAAGTGGGTAATATATCTAATAGAGATTCTGGTTATTCTGAGCCTGGTCCACACTGGTTGGCTGAAAATTTAACGTCTGATTTGTTAAGTGATGGAGCTATTGGAGACGCTAGGTCGGAACATTTAGCTGAGTGGCAGGAAAACGTAGATCAAATGTTTACTCCTGAAAATTTAGCAAAAATAGAAGCTACATACGGTTCTAATTTTAGAGAAGCTTTAGATGATATGTTATACCGTATGAAAACTGGTAGAAATAGACCTGCTGGAGGAGGAAGGCTTATGAATGGTTATATGAACTGGATTAATAATTCCGTTGGAGCTATTATGTTTTTTAACATGCGATCAGCTATACTACAAACAATATCCGCTACAAATTATATTAATTGGAGTTTTAATAATCCAGCTAAAGCTGCTGCGGCTTTTGCTAATCAACCACAATTCTGGAGAGACTTCTCCATGTTGTTTAACTCCGATTATTTAAAACAAAGAAGAGCTGGTAATCAAAGAGGTATTAACGAGGCTGAGCTTTCAGATGCTGTTGCTGGTAGCACAAACAAGGCTAAAGCTGCTATAGCTTGGTTACTTAAAAAAGGTTTCTTGCCAACACAAATTGCGGATAGTTTTGCTATTGCTTCTGGTGGCGCTAGTTTTTATAGAAACAAAGTTAAAGCTTTGATGAAAGAAGGTATGAGTCAAGTAGATGCTGAAAAACAAGCGTTTTTAGATTTTCAAGAGACTACAGAGGTTTCCCAACAGTCAGCAAGACCTGATATGATATCACAACAGCAAGCGTCTCCACTTGGTAGATTAATATTATCATTTCAAAATACTCCAATGCAGTATGCTAGAATAATAAATAAAGCCGCTAGAGATTTAGCTAATGGTAGAGGTGACACTAAAACTCACATATCAAAAATAGCTTACTATGGTGTTGCTCAAGGTATATTATTTGGGGCTTTACAGTCAGCGTTGTTTGCCGCTGTTGGTGAAGATGAAGAAGAAGAGTATGACAAGAAGAAAGAAAGAATAGTAAACGGCATGATTGATTCTCTTTTATCTGGTATTGGTTACGGTGGGAAAGCTATAAGTACTGCTAAAAACACAATAAGAGAGTATATTAAGCAGAAAGACAAAAAATGGAACGCTGATCATACTTACACGATTTTACAGTTGCTAGGTTTTTCTCCACCTATAGGATCTAAGTTAAGAAAAATATATGGCTCTATACAAACCGAACAGTTTAACAAAGGTGTTATCAAGAAAAGAGGTTTAACTATGGACAACCCAGCTTGGTCTATGATAGGGCAGACAGTTGAGGGTATTACAAACGTGCCATTAGGTAGATTGGCTCAAAAAATGTTAAACATAAGCAACGCTATGGATGATAATCACAAGTGGTGGGAAAGAGCCGCATTACTACTAGGTTGGAACACTTGGGATTTAGGTATTAAAGATCCAGATATAGAAGCTGTTAAAAGTGAAATAAAAGAAGAGAAAAAAGTTGAAAATAAGGAAAAGCAAAAGATAAAGAAAGAAGAAAAAAAGAAAGAGCAAGAAGAGGCAAACAAAGCTGTTATTGAAGAGAATAAAAAGAAAAGCAAGAAAGATGGCATTTGCTCGGCTATAAGTAAAGGTGGTAAAAGATGTAAAAGTAAAGCTGTTAATGGTGGTTTTTGCACCGTACATGAATCCGCTCCACAAAGAGCTGATGGTAAACAAGTTCAATGTAAAAAAACAAAAGCAGATGGAAAGAGATGTGGTATGAAAACAACAAATAAAAGTGGATATTGTTATTACCACGATTAGGTAAACAATTAAAAAAATAAGTGACTATATAACAATGGTGAAAAGACTAATAATATTACTACTGCTTATATCTAATATAACAGTAGCACAAACATTTGGAATAGATGACGTTAAGAAAATGTTGAAATACTCAACGTTCTATGCGGCTATTAATGGTGGGACATCTCTATCTGATGTTGATGTTTTCTCTGTGGACAATGGTTTATCTACGCAGACTATTTCAACTCCTTATGATTATAATTTTACCATAGGTTTACGTAAGATAGCAAGGTTTGGCTATGAAAACAAAGCTCAAACGTTTTATGATGGAACGGAATCTAATTACAGTGATGCGGCAACTGTAGGTAAAGTTAAAGGAGTTGAATACCTATTTGAAGTTGATTATAAGAGACAAGAGGGTGTGGATTATATGGATCAACACCACTTTGTTAGATACAGCTCTGATGATGGCTGTGCGGATGAATTATGTATAAACTTCTTTGCATTGAAGCTAGAGTATTTAGAAGATGGATTTGCTGATATAAAATATTTTGAAGCATCAGAGAGATATAGACATCGTAAAAATAAAAATATATCGTTTAACATTGGGCTTACACATCGTTTAGCAGAGCCATATGGTTACAACGCTTTAGACGAATGGGTTTTAGATAATGGAAATTTACATTATACTTATTTAGCTTTACAGGAGGGTTATACGGTGGACGTGTATAGCAACACCTATTATAACCCCGCACATGAAGTGGTAGCAACTAACGCTGAGGTTTGGGAAGCGGTTGTTATACCAGAAGTGCTATCTGATTATACTGAAAAGAAAAGAAACGAATTAAAAAAGACAATACAACACTCACTTGTTATGGGGTTAGATTACTACAAGTACTCTAAAAAAACTTGGACGCATGCTTGGGTTAGTTTTATGCCTTATCATTACGATGATGGTAGCGAATTTTCATATCATAACTACGTAGATGGTCAATGGTATGATTACTCAGGAGGATTAATTTACGGAATAAAAGTTAATAAAAGCTTAGGTTATTTCGTAGAAGGTAAATACAACAAGTACTGGAACAGAGAATGGTACGATTTTAAATTAGGATTAAACTATACAATATTTTAAAAAAACAATTATGGGATATAAAATGAAAAACTCTTTGGGTAATATTTTAAACAAAACAGATATGTCAAAATTAAGATCAAAACAGTCAAGGTCAAGTAAAGGTGTATCTGAACACCAACATTTTTCTAAAAAAGGAACTCAAGGAGACGAACCAAGAGTTGAATACAATATGAGGAAAAAATAATGGCAAAAGAATTAAACGAAGACAGCGGGTTTAAAGTAAGTAT
>TARA_R110002020_G_scaffold82163_3_pt1 | contig 21213 bp, 15 predicted proteins | sample TARA_R110002020 | Tara Oceans TARA_R110002020 (sample SAMEA4396489) | marine metagenome | biome: Westerlies Biome; feature: [MES] marine water layer (ENVO:01000295) within the mesopelagic zone...; material: water (ENVO:00002006), including particulate matter (ENVO:01000060) such...
CAGCAGAAGAAGGAGTTTTTGCTATTAGTGATGTTGATGGAGCAGCAGGAACAGCTACTGTTACATCTGATGCTCATGGATTGTCTCCAGGAGATAAAGTTCTTATGTTTGGCGTTCATGCTGACTATAATACAACTTCTGGACATGTAGTTGTAGGTGTTGCGGATACAACTCATTTTACATTTGCTACAAGTTCAACTGAAGTAAATCAATCTGGAACAGGAGTTAAGCAGTTTAGATTAAATTACAGACCATACTATTATTATGGTATAAAAGATGGAGATAATCATTTATATAGAATGCTTCCTGATGATTTATACACAGATGCTACTACTGTATCTACTACTTACCAAAGAGGAAATATTGAAAAATCTTTACCTTTAAGCTTTACTGCTACTTCTATTACTACTTGCTATAATAAAGATACTACAAATGGTATTGGAGGCGGTAGAGTTTATGTATTATCAGATAATGGCGAAATTAAAGTAATAGATATTCAACAAGCATTTAACAAATGGAATAAATTAAACCTTAGTGTATTATCGCATATGTCGTCTTATTATAAATCATATAAATGGTCAAACGATAATATTAACGGCAATATAAATGGTGATACTGCTGTATTCGATTCACTGTCTGAAGAAAGCACACCTTCAATTACACCTTCTGGAGTAGTTTCTGATATTTTAGAGACAAAGGGCCCTAACAAAGACTTTGAATATGATGCAACTGGAAGACAAGATTTAGACCATTTTGATACTAGATTATGGGTTCAATTTAGACCTATTAGTGGAGAAACTTTTACATCTAGTGATAGGTTTTTATTCTGCGGTTTAGCTACTACAGATAATACTAATAGCACAGGAGACATTTTTTTAGGAGATAGAACTCCTCCTACTAACTCAATATTTTCTAAAAGAATAAGATGGAATAGAGGTGGTGAAATGTTCCATGCTGGACCAGGTTTATGGACAGGTGCAAATTCTATGGCCTCTGGTAGTGATATTGGAGAATTTCCAACAGACAAATTAAAATACCATGCATTATTTGCAGGTTCTAGACATGGCGGTTCTCACAGTGAAGGTTATCAAAAAGAAAAATTTAATCAGTTTGCAGTTAAAACTGAAAAAGGAGAAGTTTACGAGTGGCTTAGTTCTATTTTAAGCTATAAATGGGGGCCTGCAATAAATTTTGGAAACAATGTAGGTTGGGATGCAGATGGTGGCAATCTTGCTTCTATTAAAGTTGCTAAATATGGTTTATTTCCTATGGGAGACAATAATTGTGATGGTGTTATAGATGGAACAGGTTTAGTTACTTCTAGCAATCAATCGTTAGATGCTGCTCTTAATAATCAAAATCTAGGCGCTTATGGTTATGAGCATGAAACAGTTTCTTCTCATGCGGTAGGATTAATAGCAGGAGCTGATACTCCTTGGGTAAAAGATTTTGGAGCTATCACTGGACATGACCCTTCTATTAGTGATGGTAGAACATATTATAAAGGAATAGAAGGAAGAGCTCCTGAAAATATGTCTTGTGAAAAGTTTTTATTTATTTGTTCAGATGTGCATTTTGGAGATAAAAATTTTGAAGCTAGTTTTGATGGGACTGGACAGATAGCTCCAGTATCTCCTTATGAAGAAACAGTAGATTGGAATAGTTTAGGTGGAGGCACTGCTACTAAAATGACAGTTTCAAGCACCGTAGGGTTTAAAGCTGGACAAAGTGTATTTGTTTCAGGTAGAGGTGCAGGCACTATTTTAAAAATTAATAGTGATACTAAATTTACAGTCAATATACCTTTTTCTTCAGCTTCATCAAGTTCTAAAATAATGCCATTTGCTAACCATCATTATACTGGAGGAATTGAAGGAGGCATGACAATACATAACAGCTGGCTTTCAGGTGGTATTGCATATCAGCATTATCATTGGGCTTTTGATTCTGAAGAACCTTTAAATTCAGAAATATTTACAAATCCTGAAGATGGTGGAGGTCATTATTCTAAAACTTGGTGGACAGTTCCTGACAATGTAAAAGAAGGTGGCTCTGATGATAATGAAACTCCAGGGTACCTTCATAGAGTTGATAGGCTAAATTATAGAGCTGGTTATTTAATACGACCATTTGACTTAGATGATAATACATTTGAAGATATGGTTATTGGAAGAGGCTTATATGTAGATGCTCCTGTTAGACCAGAAGCAATTTATCACGTTGAGAATTCAAATGCTACACATAATAATCAAGGCGGCAATGTTAACAATCAGTTTTCTAGTAAAATATTTATAACAGCTCCATTAGAAGATTCTTATGGAGAAATAGGTAATAGCAAGATGTATATATGTGACCCTACATTTGAATATCCCGATATGCTTCATCAAATTGAAAAAATGACTACAGGTAATATTTCAACTAATGAATGGAATGGCGCTGAAAGTTCTTATACGCCTTTATTATATGGTAAAATAGATGCTTATACAACTACTTCAGCTACAACAACAAAAGCTCATAGAAGTGCTAATATATATCCTGTTATTAAAATAGCTACTGGAGACTGTGTTGATAATGGAAAAAATAACTTTGTTAATTTAGGTACAGATGACAATCAAATGGTAGGACAAATGATTACTATTGTAGATGCTGCTACAGGAACAATGCAAACAAGACAAATAGTAACATCTGAACTTGATACATTCCTATATGTAGGAGTACACTTTCCTTTTGGACATACTCCAGCAGCAGATGATTTATTCTATATATGGTCTCATAGAAATGCATGTACTTCTCCTATAAGATTATTTAGAGAAAAAGAATTAGATTTTAGTTTAGCTGGTACTGGTGATAATACAGTAGCTTTAAGTGCTGACCCTGTATTAAGCGCTCCTATTTATAAAACTAAAGGGGCTATATCTGGTATAGATGGCAATACTACGCTTATAACGGTAGATACTAGTGATATTCATACGCTTTCTACTAATGATGTTGTTGTTGTATCAGATACTGCTAATTATGAAGAATATGGACCACATAAAGTTACAGTTACAGGACCTAAACAATTTACAATATCTGGAACATTTTCAGATGTTGCTAGTGAATCTGTAGGACTATGGACATTGCAAGATATAGAAAAAAGTGATTCATCTAGTTCTAATCCAGCTAAATTTAATGTAAGCAGTCCACTAGTATTATCTACATTTGGTGGTTTAGATACTAGAAAAACTAGAAGCATAGTAACTACCGATGACGATATACAAGGAAGTGCTGTAACAGCTGAATTAGCTGTGCATTCAGCAGCTCACTTTTTACAAGCAGGCGATACTGTTACTATTAATGGAAATACAGCCGCTCATGACGGTGTATATTCGGTAAACGATAAAACAACAGATGATTTTGATGTACTTAATTCAAGTACTGCTAATGATACTACAGATGCTCAACCTATTACAACTAATCAATGGGAAAATGTAGTAATAGATACTGCAGGTGCTGGTAATAGCTCTGAAATAAGAGCAGGCTTTAATGCCTGGGATACTGGTCAATCTCAAGGAAACATATTAAGGAATGATAATGATACAGCTTCAGAAGAAAATAAATTTTTAAATACTACTGATGCTTCTGTAACTATTACAAGCCCATCTCTAGGAGATGAAACAAATGATTTTTTCTTAAAAAATAATGATTATGAATATAAAATCTCTTTGATGTATGATGGGTACCAAGAAGGGCCATTGAGTAGTTCTACTTGGCTATTTAAAGATAATAATAAAACTAGACAAAAGCTTAGAATTAGTATCTCTATTCTAAATTACAGCAAAAGATTAACTCATGTATGTTTGTACAGAAGAGATAATAAAGATAGTTTCTTTAGACTAATAAAACAAATACCTACTTCAGGAGGCTGGAATTTTGATGGTACTACTTACAATTATTCAGTTGATGATTTCGGGAATGTACAAGCTAGCTATTCAGCTAGAACTGGAAGGTCTGAAGTATTAGATACAATAAAATTAAAGTATGGAATATCTGCTGAAATAGATGGCTTTTTATTTGCAGCTAATTGCTCTCATGAAAATATAGAGAATGCCTCAAATCAAATCTTTAGGTCTAAACCTGGACAATACAGTATATTTGATTATGCATTTGACTTTTTACAATTAAAATCAAGACCAACTGCATTAGCTAATTTTGCAGGAAGATTATATGCTTTTGATTCTAGCAATATATATAAAATAAACCAACAGAATCTAGCAATAGAGGACACTTATGAAGGAATAGGTTGTTTAGGTAAGGATAGTGTTATTGTTACTGAATATGGTATGTTTTTTGCAGATAAAAATGGAGCATATATGCATGACGGTCAATCTCCTAAAAAAATATCTGGTCCTATAGAGCAAGGAGGAGATACAGATAATGAATGGTCAGGAACTGATAATATAAGAGATATAAGTTGGAAAAGCGTAGTAGGTACTTCTTTGTCTAGTATACCTTATGTGTCCTTTGACTCTAATATATCTAGTGTGTTGTTTTTTGCTACTTACAATGATTACGATGCAAGTACTAATTTATCACAAGAAAAGCAATATGCTTGGTCTTTTAACTTGATTAAAAATAGATGGGATTTATGGGAGGTTTCTCAAGATGCTTCTATAGGAGTACCGTTTATTGGAGATAAAGGTGCAGTGTTTATACCTGTAGATAATGTTATATACGAGTATAGAGGAGGTAGCTCTAAAAGAGATTATACTTGGTTAAGTAAGAAATTAACAATGGAAGAAGACTCTATATTAAAAGTCTATAATAAGATTAAAATTAATGGAACATCAGACAATTTGCTACAAGGAGGAGCTTATAAAGAAAGTAGCGATAGATTACTTATTAAGACAAGTACTGGAGATATATCTTCATCTAATATGACTTATAAGGATGCTACTGGAAAACATACAGAGTATAAATTAAAGAGTAGCAATAAAAAAGGTAGATGGGTGCAATTTAAGCTAGAAGATATGACTAGCTCTATAGATTCTGTAGGTATTATATATAGAAGGAAATCTACCAAGTAATGGAAACAGCTAGAATATCATCAAATATTACTACATTTGCAGATGTTACAAAATCTTTACAAGAGATAGAAAAAGTTTTAAATGAACTTAAAGCATCTGTTTCTACTGAAGCTGAAGGAGAAGTAACAGACGCTGAAGGGAAAACAGGAGATATTCGAATTACCCAAAATAAAGACAAGTCATATACTTTTGAAATAAGAACTGAAGAAGGCTGGAAAACACCAGTAATAGGAGATAGCGCTATAAAGTTTAAAAACAAACCTTCTTCTGATTCTAAAGAACAAAAGAAGTCTATAGATGAAATAGAGGCAGATGATACACTTACTTCTGCTAAAGTAGCAGAAAAGACTATATACGATGAAAAGGCTGATAAATTTATAATGCCTAGAGCAGATTATGATAGTGGCTGGGTTACATGGGATTTTTCTGAATATACCGTAGGAGCTGATAATCCTTTGACTTTAACACATGATTTAGGGGTATTTCCTTCTGATGTAAAAGTGTTTTTTGCTCCTGGACAAGCTACTAATAATGTGACATGGATTACTCCTATGCCTTCTTATTTAGATTCTGGCTGGAATCATGGTCTTATTTATAAAATTACCACTACTCAAATATTACTTTTAAATGGGGATGTTCAGACTTTAGTATCTTCTGATTTTGCATCAACTTCTACTGGAGCTGTATATCAAGATGGCAGTGTTAAGGTATTAATGTGGAAATAACTTGCTTAATAACAGTAAATATGTGTATATTATAATGATGAATACCAAGGAGATATAAATGGGATGGCTGACTGACCCTTTGTTTGGCAAGAGAAAGACTATGGATATTAATAAAATGAATAGTTTTATGGCTCCATACGATTCTATGGTAGATGAGCAAGAGCAATTTGCTCGTCAAGCAATGGACCCTAACTCTGCTAGAAATAGACAAATGAGAGACCAAGTTAGAATGCAAAGTTTCGATTTAGCTGGTGCTCAAAATCAAGGTTTAATGTCTGCTGCTTCTATGAACAATATGTCTCCTGGTCAATTAGCAATGCAACAAAATGTTAATAGTTCTAATATGAACAATCAATTTAGTAATCAAATGACTGGGCTAATGTCAAGTCAATATAATGCTGGTATGAATATGTTTAGCGAATCTATGCAAAACAGAAAAGGTATAGGTGAGAGAGGCGCTAATATGTATATGCAGAAAGTTAATGCTGCTAATGAAGCAAGAGCAGGCAATATAAGCATGGTTAAAGAATTAGTGGTAGCGGGACTTGGTGCAGCTGGTAATGCTATGGGCGGCGGAGGAATGGGCTAATGGCTATAGATTACGGAAGCTATGCACAGTCATATGGAGGAAGACAAGATTTAAGTGGTCTAGGAGACGCTATTGGTAAATTTGTACAAGGTAGTCAAGACGCTCAAAAAATGAAGATTCAAAATGAATTGGGCAAAATAGAAGACGTTTTATCTCAAAGCTTTAGTGATGCTGCTTATACAGATGTTTCGGATTATGATACTGTATTTAGTCCTAAATTTGAAAAGAAAGATGACGGCGAGGGCAAGATGGTAGATAATTTTTCCAAGCCTATACCAACTTTTATGAATGCTGGTGATGCGTTTAGGGCATATGAAGAAAGAGCTAAAGACGTTTTAAGTAATAGCCAGTTTAGAATGGCTGAAAATATGGGCTTATTTAATCCTATTCAATTTAAGCAACAATATGAGCAAATGAAGCAAGGCTATATGCCTATGATTGAAAGAAAACTTCAGCAATATCAGGCTGATAAAGGCTTTAGCAATCGTGAGATGCAAAGTTTTATTAACAGCAATAGCAAGATGAGGAATTTTTTAAGGAATAGTTTAGATACAACAAGTCCAATGTATGGATTAACTGAAGAATATACACCTTCAGGACTTTTAGGTGGAGCTACTTCAGCATTAATGGAAGGCAACCTACCTATCATAGCAGGCGGTGCAGCTGCAACAAGAGCAGCTCAAGCTGGGTATGCAAGATACAAAGGTGAGAAAAATATTTTAAGAACAGCTCTTTCAAAATTTCAAAAAGATATAAATCCACTCAAAGTAGAATTAGGTAGAGCTGGACGTTCTAAATGGATTAAATCACCTGCAGGTCAAAAAGCATTAGCAAAAACACTTGAAAAAATGAAGGGCAATTTTAAAGATGATTTTACAAGTACAACAGCAAGAAAAGTTGAAAAGAGAAATATAAAAAATGCTAGAAAAGTTCTTACTGAAGCACAAAAAGGCTTTAAGAAATCAAAAGGGCCTGTAAAAGCAGCATCAAATTCTTACAATAAAGCTTTCAAGACTTATAAAAAGTTGCATAGAAATCCATCTTTAGTTACTAAAGAGGTATTTAATAAAACTTCTGCAGGAAAAAGTTTACTTGAAAAAGCTAAAAATTTAGGAGCTAAAACAGACTCTGCTAAAAAATCTCTTAATTCAGCAACTAAAAATCTTGCTAGCGCAAATAAAAAAGCTATTACAAAAGGCGCAGAAAGCTCAATGAAGATGTTGACTAAATATGCTCAAATACATGGAAGAAGAGGGCTAGTAAAATTATTAGGAACTAAACTTCCAAAAACGACAGCATTATGGATGGGAGCTAAATTGTTAGCTGGAGGGGCCATGACAGGTTTAAGTGGAGGAGCATTAACAGCTCTTGGAGTAGGTATGAATGCTTACACTATATATCAATTAGGAATGATTGCAAAAAATGCTATGGAAGAAACTGGGCTTCATAAGAAACCATCTAGAGCATTATCACCTACTAAAGTGCTGTTTGGCGGAAAATAAATGTGGCTTTTATACAAAAACAGCAAATAATTCCTCAACAACAAATACCTCAACAACCTCAACAATCTCAACAACAAGAATGGCAGCCTTCATTTGATGCAGAAAAAACTCGTGCATTAATAAAAGATTACGGTGCATATCCTACAAAATATAAAGAACAAGATTTAGAAGAGATTAGAATGCATGCAGGTTATCATAATGTGCCTTTCTATGAAGGAGATTTTTCTATACTTGATGCTATAAAACAAGCAGGTGGTGGCTTTATAGAAGGCTTTACTACTTTAAGGGTAGCAGACCATCCTGATAATGCATATGAAGCCGTAGCACGTAATATTGGACATTTAGTGGGATTTGTCCCAGGTATTTTATCTGGACCTTTAAAAGCATTAAGCGTAATGTCAAAGTCTGAAAAGTTGATGAGGGCTTCTCAAGCAATTGCTGGAATTAAATCTGGTCCTATGTTGGTAGCTGATGAAGTAACTAAACGTGCTAAAAAAATAATTAAACCTGTATTAAAAGGAGCTAGAGGTTCTAGATGGGAAGCAGCAGATTCTGCTTCTAAAATGTTTTTAGCAGATAAAGCTAAACATATAGCTGAAGGAGCTTTTCATTTAGGTGTAGCTAGTTCAGTATCTTCTATATGGGATGGTGTTGACCAAATGATGCATAGTTTTGTAGGTGGAGCAGGTGCAGGTGCTGGATTTAGAGTAATAGGTAATATAATTCCTGGTACTGTAAAAGGTGATAAGTTTATAAAAGCATTAGCTGGTTCTATGTTTATGGGAATTCCAACTACATTAAGAGGAGCGACTACTCCAGAACAAGTATATGAATATTTAGCAGGAGCTTATTTTGGTTCTAAAGAATTGACTTGGAAAACAGCCAAAGCTGGAAAAGCGATGATGAAATTTAGAGAAGCAATGAAAACAGACCCTCAACTTGATGCTGAAAGACAAATAAAAGATTGGGACAAGTATGATACTTACTCTAAGCCAGTAAGAGAAGAAATGGATAAAATGGCTTTTAAGCAATTTAAAGATAGAAATTATAATTTAGCTGAAGCACATGAGTTAATGGAGTTTCATGGTATAACAGACCAAATACCTGCAAAAGAATTTACTACTGAAGGCTATAAAATGCTAAATGCAGTAAGAAGAGGTCTACAAAAACAGACAAAGTACAAATTAGACGAAGATTTCGGTGTTGCGTTGTCTGGAGGAAATAAAGGAGCTCAAATGAAATGGAGTGTAGCTCTTGATAAAATGGGTATAGCAACAGCTCACTTTATGCCTGAAACATTTTCACATAGAAAAACATATGAATCATTTCGTGATAGTTCGAATAAAGGATTTGCAAAAGGAGTTGATGTAGGTGTAAAAAGCCAACAATTAATGGAATCTGGTGGAGCTATAGACCAAGCTAATAAAACCTTAAAAAGAGGTGATATAAACAATTATAAACCTTGGACTTTAGAATCAATTCAAAGTAGTTACTTTCAAATAAAAGGAGCTAAAGGAGTTTTTGCCGTAGCTCCATTAGAAAAAGGTAAAAGAACGGTTGAAGGTCCAACTGGATGGCCTGTTCAAATGGCAATAGACAAAGGGATGCAGAAAGTATTTGTATATAATCCTCCTGAAAAAAAATGGTTTAAATGGACTCCAGAAGTCAATAGATTTAAAGCAATTGATTATACCCCTAAATTAACAAAGAATCCAGCTGTATTAGGTAGTAGTAAAATACAGGGAGGAAGTCCTGCGGCTCAAGCAATTAAAGATGTAGTTGAAAAAACATTTAAAAAGCGTTTAAAAGAGAAGGATTCTATTGAAAAGGATGACAAGGACAGACATTCAAAAACCTTAAAGAATTTACGTGAAATGCATAGCCAGATAAGTGAAAAGAAAAATTTGCTATCTGATGTTAGAGCTGATTTAAAAAATGCTTCATTAGGCAAAGTTAGAATGAAAGAGCTTGCTATACAAGAAAAAGCTTTAAATAGCGAAATAGATGCAATATTTAAAGAAATTCGCACAAAGCATAATGTTTTAGAACCTAATCAATATATAGACAGAACTACTGGCGATATTATAAATGATATAGATACAGGTTCTAAAGCTCAAGATTTTACTTTAATGAAAAAAGGTGAATATTTTTCAAATAACTATTTACAAGAAATTTGGGACGTTGATTCTCTTTCTCACAATAAAAGAAATTCTATGCTAGATTCAGCTAAAATCGTTGATAGTGTTATGAGGAAGTATACTATAAAAGATGATAAAAATGTTAATACAGATGTTCCTGTTAAGGTGTTAGAAAGAATACTTTCTACTCCAGGTAAACCTATTTCTTTTGGTCCAGAGGCTAAATTGTATATAAGAAAATGGATGAGAACATTAAACCTAGGAAGACAAGTTATTCATGTCAAGACTACTGGTGCAGATAAGGAAGTTATAGATTTTACTAACCCTGAAAGACCAACATCGTTAAGTGGAAAAACTGTTATTCAAATAGAATCTCCAAAAGTAATTGAACAAGTTTATAAGGATGCAGGAGGAAAGCTTGAAACAGGTAATTCTCCGTCATCTTTAGTATTATTTGACGGCATAACAAGAAAATCACAACGAGGCTTTTCTGTAGATGTTGGGCTAAATAAACTAACTACACATTTAAGGTTTAACGAAACAGACCCTATTACAGGAAAGAAATACACTGAAGAAAGTGCTGAAGCAGCTAAAAATGCTATAGTTGGAAAAGTTATCAGAGACGTTTATGCAAAAGATAATTTATATCCCTTTGGTGGACAAGGCGATAAAGGAAGAATAGTATTTGTCAAATTGCATCCAGAATTAAAAAGTAAAAAACCGATAGAGCAAAAGCTTTTATATAGGACATTGATTAAAACTATTAAAAATAATATTAAAAAGAATAAAATAGATAAAAATGCTTTAAGCTTATTAAACAAAGACAAGTCTATGATGAAGAAGAAGTTTGGAGTAAAGGAAAAAGATTTTGAAAAAATGGTTGTCTCTAATCTAATGTACGACCTATCTTTAAATGGATATGAAATAAATCCTGGCAATATTGCTAAAATAATGAAAGGTGATTTTATAGGCAATGCTGTAGCTTTTAATAAAAGGCATCAAATATGGATGACAAATGGATATTCTGGTAGTAAAGACTATGTATCTAATGCAGTTAATGAGAATGGAAAGAAAATATTAGATGATTTATCTCCTAATAACAATCTTGTATATAGATTAATAGATGACCCTTTATTGCCTAAAGAGTTGAAAGATAAAGTTTTAGAAGCAAGGAGCAGTCAATTAGGCGAAGATGTAGACGGAGCTATATTAAGTAGAGATGATGCTGTTAATGTCTTAAATAAAGATGCTGGACATCCAGAATCTGGTCAACAAAAATCATTTATAATAGATAATACTCCTTTAACTATGGCTGATGGAAGTAAGAAGAACATGGGAGCATTGTTAGGTAAATACATGATACATAATGTAGGACCTGAGGCAAGTAAAATGATGAAAGACAAAGGGATTCATTTTCTTATTTATAAATCTGCAGCTAAACAAACAGGTGAAAGGCTTATAGGCAAATACGATGTAGGAGGTATTTCTTTACCTAATATACCTATTGTTTATAAGAAAAACATGCCTTCATCGGTTAGTTCTGACACTCTTACTGCAGCTAGGACTAATTATAAAACTCGTGAAATATTTCTTGATAAAGATTTAATGAAACAGAAGTTTAAAGAAAAGGCATGGACTAAGCCTAAAATGAAAGGTGTAGACCCTTTGCCAGAATATGCTTTTAGAACATATGAACAATGGGAAGAGTTTGTCATTAATCATGAAAAAGCTCATTTCACTAAAGAAAATCAAGCTATCCCAAAAGGAGCTGCTAGAGAAAATCATGCTAATCAACTTGCTTTGTTTAAAGATAAAGGGCTGATTCTTACTGGTGGAGAATCTTACGAACTTAATCCTGAAAGTATAAAATATAGTACTTCTGTTGTTCAAGACCCTCATATGGCTCAAAAACAAATATGGGTTAAGCAATTGTTTACAAACTTACATGAATATTCTCAAACTCCTATACCTAAAAGTGTTATAGAAGATATAAATCAATCTGTTCTTAAAGAAAGTTTTATGGGTGACAAATTATTTAACAATGTTTTAACAGAGTATCAAAACACTTTAAACCCTGAAAAAATAGAATTTTTAGTAAATAATTTAGAGAAGCTATCAACTCCAGAATTAATAAAAACTTTAAAAGCTCCTGGCGCAGAGAGATTTGCAGAAGTAGCATTACAAAAAATGTTAAGAATTGTAGAGAGCGATATTGAAAGCTCTTTTCAAGATGGAGAAATTACTGCTGAACAAAGAGTTGAACAAATAGAAAAATTTACAGACTCTATTTCTCCAATGGATAGATTGTTAAAAAATTCAGCTATAGTAGGAGAAAGGGCTAACCTAGCAGGAGAAACTGGGTATCCTGCATATATGCATAAATTTGTTAGAGATTATAAGCAATCAGTGTTGCATAGTTATTTTGTAAAGTCTGTTACAAGACCTAAAATGGACAACTCTTTACTTGCTAGAATGAGACCTTATGATAAATGGATGCAAAAAGATTTTAAAGAATTAGATACAAATGATACTATATTTTATTTAGACAATGCCTATAAAAAGACTATTATTAAACTTGATAATGGAAAAGAAACAACATTAGGAGAGCTTTGGAAAAATCATAACCAAGACCCTAAATTTTTAAAGCATTTCAATGCCTTAATATTACGTGTTCCTATGGATAGTATATCTGGAGCACATAAACTTGAATTTAAAGGGTTTACAAACAGAGAAGGACACGGAGTAATGCTCAATTCTAAAACAATGAGAGCTTTAGGTGGAGCTGACCTAGATGGAGATGAAGCATTTGTCTATTTTGGAGGAAGAAATGAAGACGGTAGCGGACATGGAATGAAGAAGTCTTGGATGGATGCTATACATGCCAATAAAGGCGAATATTATAACAAGAAAGGTAATCATGTAGGTGATAATAAAAACGCTGTAATACAGCATGGTGTACATAAAGGCAAAACGTTTAAAGAAATCTTAACTGAAGTATCTAAAAAAAATCCATTAAAAGAAAGTAAAGCTTTATATTACTCTCCATTATCTAGAATGGAAACTTCTGAAAAAGCTGTTTCTGGAAGAGATATGCTAGGAAGAGTTATTGTTCATGGTCAAACAATGAAATCTGCATTTAGCTCTTTAATGGAAGCTCCAAATAAAGTAGATGTATTCACTATCACAAAAGGATTTGACAAAAACAAACAAAATTTTAGATTTACTGTAACTCCTAAATTTACAGAAAAAGATTTAGCTTATCAAAGAGAGTTGGTAAGAGCTCAAACAGCTTTTACTTCTGACCCTATGGATGAAGCTGGTTTAAAAGGATATGATACTTATTTTAATACTTTATATAATGCATATTTTAATGTTAGTGTTGAAAAACAAAACAATACAACTAAAAGATACAAACAGGCAAAAGTTACTTATGATAAAGATGCTAATCAGTATATGTTAGAAGGGAAACTAAAAAAGACTCCATTAAACACGTCTGATTTTTACGGAGACACAAAGTCTTTTTTTCAAACACCTTCTTTATTAGGTTCTTTTAAGAATATGAATAGTGCTTACTTTGGCTATAATCATAAACAAGGGAGAAACTATACTATGGATGAAGTTAATCATTTAGCTTCTGATATAGGAAATCTTAATGAAAATCAAAAAAACACTTTACTTCCTAAAATGGTAGATACATTAGAAGGTTTAGATTGGAGTGATAATCTTTTTAGAAGAGTTGATAGAAAAGCATTGGAAAATGCTTATGAAGAAATAAATGCTCTTGTTGAAAACAAAGAAGGTAAATTTGGACCTTGGCTTCAAAATGCAATGAATAGAACTTCTTTTGCTGTAATATATAATGAGCATATTAAATCTGTATTAGTTAATGAATTGCACGACCCTGTTATAAGAAAAAGAATAGCTTTAAAAGACGACCCTAGGAGTTTAAAAGAATTTATAAATATTGTCAAACATTCTGTATGGGGCAAGGAATTTTTAGGTTATGAGGGCAAAGAGGCTAGAATGAATAAGCTTTATAACTACAAAGAAAGGTTGTCTATATTAGAACAGATGACTAGACAAGCTGAAGACTTTCTGTCAAATGATGTTGCTACTATGGCGACTATAAAAGAAGTAGATAGAATATTAAAAAATAAAAGAGTTAAAGCATCAACTCTTAACAAAATAAGTAATGCTGTGGCTAAATTTAAAGCTAGAAGTTACTTATCAAAAGAAGAATTAAAGTCTCTTGATTTTAAAATTTTAGCTCAAACTGCTAAAGAAAAACAGCATGCAGAGTTAACAGAATATCTTTTAGAAAAGCAATCTGAATGGCATAAAGGTCAACAATCTAAAGAAAAGCAACAAGATTTAATAGGAGATAAAAGGTCAGCTGCATGGGACCAAATGCAATTAGATGCAAAAATAAGAAAGTTTAAAGATAAATTAAAAAATGATGCAGAAAGGGAGTTATTTGACCATTTATTTATAGGCACTTTAGATAGAGGTGATATGGGCAAGATTAACAAAATCATACAATCAATGCCTCAACAAAAAAACAGTCCTTTATTTAGAGACTTAATGGCAAAACTAATAAAAGAAACTACAAGAACAACTCAAAGTAGATTGGCTATTAACTCTCAAGAAATATCTGATATAGCTATACAAAACCATTTACAATCTATGAACAAAGTATTTGTTAAAATGTGGGAACCTTTAGATAAAAAAACTACTGAAGCAACTGTTTTAGGAGTTGAGGATGTATTAAATAGAAGTGGTATAACAGGAGAGGATATTTTAAATGACCTTGTTATAGGAGCTCATAAAGGTCAAGGATATGCTGGAGTTAAAAAAGGCAAAATTGATGTCGAAGATAAGGCTGTTGTAACAGAAATAGCAAGTATATTAAAGAGATATAATAAAAAGGTAGAAGGAGCTCTTCCTAGCTTAAATGAGCAAATTAGAGGTATTACTGGCAAAATAGACACAGTAGGTGGAAAGGGAAAAGATTTAAATGCTCTTAATAGAGAGGACTTTGTATTAATTAGAAACTACTTAAGGCAACTTGAGAGTGGAACTCTGATGCAACAAATGAGAAAAGCGGATACTCCTGAATTAATGAAAAGATATTATGCATTATTTCCTTCTACTGTAAATAGAGAATTAATGGCTTATGATATACAATGGCTTAGGAAAAAGTCATGGTATGTAGACAAATATGGAGAATCTAAAGAAGGGTATGTTGCTAAACCTACTTATGCTTTAGAGCAATTAATGAAACAAGCCCATAATGCTAGCAGTTTAGCTACAGGTAAAGCGGAAACATTATTTAAAGATATACAACAGCAATTTATACATTTAGAAGAATTAGGAGAAGATGGTGTTGGTTTGTTTCACATAGCTAATGCTCAAAGAGAGTTGTCTGTAAAGGAAAATATTGATAATAGAAAAAATTCAGACCTTCCAAGTGATATGAAAACTCACTATAAGCTTAATTATGACACTTCAAGACAATTAGTAGAGAAAGAATACAATTGGAAAAAAATAAAAGATAAAACATATACTGTATTAAACAATGAAGGTGAAAGAGTTAGAGCTACTGGTTTTGAAATTGTGAATGGATTGCCAGAGAAGAATTTAATAGGTTTGAAAGAATCGCAAGCAGAAAGATTTAAAAGCTTATGGCCTTTAATATCTGGTGATGGAAAATCTATACAAAGATATAAAACTGGATTGTATTTTGACCCTGAAACCAAACTTCAACCTAGGTATAATTGGAGTTTATTTGTAAAAGATATGGAGAAATCCTTTAATGCAGGAGAAGACATTCCTATCAATTTAGGAATTGATGGTATGAGGCATATTATGCGTTCTATGATGTATGATTTGGCTGAAACTGCTAAAGCAAAAAAAGATTATGCTAATTGGATTATAAAAGATACAAGACCAATGGATTTTAAATCATACTGGCCTCATATGTTTTTTGATAAAAAGACAGCTCAAATAAATATTAAAAAAACTTTAGACTTTATAAGAAAGAATCCATCTTTATCTGAAAAACAAAAGAAATCTAGAATTCAAAGCCTTATATTAAGACAAAAAACCATTACTGGTGACTGGGAATTTCAAGACATGCAAGATTTTGACAAAGTTGATGTTTTAGAGATAAATCAAGCTATATCAGACATAGCTTCTAAAAAAAGAAAAACTTTAGAAACTGTTAAATGGACAGATATGAACTCTACGTTTGGCTCCATGATGTCTAGAGAAGGTCATATTGGAGGCTGGTCTTTAGATATAGGTTCTATGAATGCTTATGTAAAAAACATAACTAGTACTTACTTTAAGCAAATGAATCAAATAATGTCTAGAAAGACTATATATGATGCTAAAAAAAGAATGACAAAGAAATTTGGTAAAGAGCTTGCTGGTAATTGGGAAAAATACTTTAAATTATATGTACAAGGCGCTATGGGGCAACCAGATGTAATTCCTAAAGCTTGGTATGATGACCCTAATATGAAACTTAAGGGAACTCCTTATTCAGCATTTGCTGATAATCATATATTAGAAAGAGTTAATAAAATTAGAAAAGCTTTAGGTGTAAAGAAAAGTGATTTGCCTCAAGAACTACAAGATTATACATTCCAAGACTTAAAAAATTGGTCAAATATGGAGGCTAAATTTGAGTTAGCTTCTCTATTAGCTCACCCTAAATCTGCAGTTACTAATATATTTGGCGGTAGTTTACACACAATACAATCTGCAGGACACAAAGCTTTTTTTAAAGCTAGAAGTTTAAAATTCTTAAAAAGAATTAATCCTAAATGGAATAGTATGCAAGACGTTGAAGATTTTGTAGTATCAAAAGGTGTTGTTCCTGAATTTATGATTCATGAATTAGGTTTAGGACAAACAGCTGCAAATAAAAAGAGTATTCAATCTTTTATAGGAGAGCTGTCTTCTAAAATTAACTCAAAAGATGTTATAGAAAGGAAAGAAATTAGAAGTTTAGCTAAAAAGTACAAATTAAGTGATAGAATTATGAATGTTGCTTCTAAATTCATGTCTATACCAGAAAGAACTTTAAGAAGAGATGCTTTTATGGCTCATTATATTAGAGCTTGGGAAAGGTTTGGAGGTACTATTACAGACCCGAATCATCCATTTTTAATTGAAATGGGCAAAAAGGGAGTAAAAGCTACTCAATTCCTATATGAAGCTCCACAAAGGCCTTTTTTCGCCAGAACTGCTCTAGGCAAGATTATGTCTAGGTTCCAGCTATATGCTTGGAATTCCGTACGTTTTCGTAACGATGTTACAAGAGAAGCTGCATTATACGGCTTTAAAGAAGGGACATCGGCTTATAATAGATTTAAAAGAACAATGACTATAGATTTGTTTGTTTTAGCTTTAGGCAATATGTTTTTGTATAGTTTGTTTGACAATGCATTACCTCAACCATTAAGTTGGTTTCAAGATACAGCAGATTGGCTATTTGGTGATGAAAAAGAGAGAGAAAGAGCTTTCTTTGGTGCATATCCTACTGCTATAGCGCCACTTCAAATAATAACTCCTCCAATAGCTAGATTTCCTATGGCTGGGTTAATGGAATGGGCTAGAGATGATTATACTAAATTCAGCGAATATCAAGTATATACAGCTTTACCATTTGGAAGGATAGTAAGGGACGTTGTTCAGCCTGGAAAGGGTTTAATAGATAATCCTTCGAGATTTTTAGAAAAAATGGCAGGTATGCCAATAAGAGACTTACAAAGATATGCTACGGAAAGAAAGAAAGCTATAGAAGAAGGCACCAGATATAAACAACCTAAAATAGGATTTTAATAGTAATTAGTTATTTTTTAAATCTTCTTCTAATATAGCATAAGGGTCTATTGAATCAGCACATTCTTGATGATACACAACCTCTGCATCAGCATAAAATACTCCTTCGTTATCTATAAAACCTCTTGACACTTTGTAAACAGGAGCACTTTGTCCTATTAAATCTTTGCATGCTGGACATTTAATCATCGCTATCTACCATTCCCCACAAAAGACAAAGATATACAATAGAATCGGTTATTCTACCTCTAACGTCTTCTCTCTGTGATTTATGACCTTTAACATAAGAACAAATTCCATCTATATGCTTTAACAAATAGACAAGTAAAACTTCTTTTCTGTCGATTTCAAGATTGTCTGCTACTCGCTCAAAGTTAGCAAAAGCGTTATTTTGCTTTCTTGCGTACTCTTTTTGTCCCGCTGCTCTCACCGTCTGTATCTCCTTGAAGATTTGGTTTATCAGCGCTTCCATCTGCTTTTGCGTCATCTTGCTGCTTTCTATATTCTTTAAATTTTTCATCTATAAACTTTGTAAATTTATCTCCGTCTTTATTCATTTCAATGTATAAGCTAAAAGCTTTTTCAAGTTCACTTAACAACCCCATTACAGAAGTAACTCTATTATTTAATTCTAATATAGTTGAAGTCATTTCTCTAATAGTAGGTTTTTTATTAACTCTGTATCCTGTATTACTCATATTAATTGCTAACTGCAATAATCAAGTGTCTCAACCTGAAATACCGCAATAATCTCCTTTAGCTTTTATTTTATCAAGATTCTTCTTCAATTCTTTAGTATATTTACTCATTGCATCATCCATTTCTTTATCATATGCAATTGGTATTCTAGCATTTGTATAATAGTTGCTATTGCTAGAAGAAAAATCATCTACATTACTAACTAATTTAACATCTATAGGTTTTAATTCAAAATACTTTTTTATAGCCATCTTTAAGTTGCTTCCTTGCTGTGTGTCGATTCCTATTATTTCATCAATAATTATTTTAATATTTTTATAATCCTTTAAGTAAGTCTTCATCTTTTTCTCCAAATTTAAGTATATTTCTTGTTGTCTTATTCGGTATAGGTACATGATTTATGCCCTTAATAACCTTTTCTGGTATATCTTTAAACACTAATTCATGATAATGTTTATTTAAAACGCCATATCTTCCGTTTTCTCTATAAACTGGAAACAACCCTTTATTTCCGCACATAAATAAAGGATTGTCACAAACCCAGTAACCTTCTCTTTTTTCAGTGAGACTAGAGAAGTATTTTTTGTTTTTTTCAAATACCATTTCCTAAATCCTCCAATGGTATTAAAGCCAGCTCACTAGCTTGTTCGTCTCCTCCCATAACAACTCTCCCATTACCTTCTTTACAACTCCATTTAACAAGTTCTTTTAACTTATCTACTGGAAACAGTAATGTTGTTATTATTTCTCCTTTATAGCTAAGTATATGAGCCCACCAGTCTGCTTCAGTAACATTAAGTCCACTTAATTTACCTCTGCAAGTTAGCTCTATTGCTATATTCCTAGTTTCCTTCCACTTATCTCTTTCGGTTTTAACTTCAATTTTACCCAAAGACAAAGCTTTCGCTAAACTCTTTTCATAGCCAACACCAAAATCTAAATCAATATCAAATTTATTGTCTTTATTCGTTTTTATTTGGTATTGTCTTAACTTTTCTGCTGCTGCCATTGCACCTCCATGTATCATTTTATTTCTCCATATTCAGATTTATATTTTTCAAGTAATCTAGTTAACTTTAATCTCATTATTGGTTTCATTGATTCAGGAGTAATTTTATCAATGTCAACTAATTTCATAATTTGTTTATGTAAATCTCTTTTTTCTTTAGCTATTTTTTGCTTTTCTCTTTTTCTTATATTAGCTTTTCTTTTATTAGGTCCACTCATTTTAAATGCCTCCAAACAGTTCTTTTAGACACATTATACTTATGTGCTAACCAATTTATAGATTTACCTCTTATCTTTCTATAATACATTAACCAAAACTTACTTCTTATTTTTCTAGGTCTTCCCATTAGAACCACCCCCATTCATCTCTAAATGCTTTAATTTTAGCATATCGTTCTTTGTTATACTTGTCTTTGTCGAAACTTTTACTTCTTTTTTTATGTGCAAGCTTTCTTCTTGCTTTAGTTTCATCACTATTCATATTTTTCTTCATGCTTCTTCTCCTCTATTAGTTCATCAATTTCTCCACATAGTCTTTCCATTTTCTTTAGAGCTACTAAACTATCTCCGTTTAAATCTCTAAAAACCTGCCTACATGCTATTAGTATATCGTAAGTCTTTTCTATATCTTTTATATGTTTAGCCATATTAGCCTCCGTTTTTATCTTTCCAATGATAATATGTTACCATTGCCATCCAAAATGATGCAAATATTAATAACATACCTAAAATGTAATTACCTATATCCATAACTTTTCTCCCATTTTATAAAGCCCTGCTCGGTAGTCCTGTTTCATACTGACGAAAGTCTTACGGGCTTTAATTGTTAAAATATATATCTAACTTTTTGCCAATCTATAGTTTGTTTATGCATACTTAAAAAAGCTTTTATATATTTACGCTTATGAAATCTGTTATATCTTAAGTTCTCTCCTCCATATTGAGAAATTTTATCCTCTTGATATTCTGGATTCCATAAATATTCTTCACCTTCTGTACCATTTGACAAATTGTATTTATGCATTCCTTTATTATGTGTCAAGAATATGCATTCTGCCATCACTTTGTCTTTAATTGAGTCATCAACTATGCTATCAATTAGCTTGAATAATTTAGTATAATCTCTAACAAACTCTTTATACATTATTATAGGAGAATAGTTTATATGAACATCGTATCCTGCTTCATAAAAATCATTTACTGCTTTTATTCTATCTATAATTTTAGATGTTTCTGGTTCTAGCTTATCTGATAGTATTTGAGGCATAACGCTAAATCTAATACGAACCTTTCTTTTAGCATCGTATTTAAGCATGTTTTTGTTAACATACTTTGTTGCCGCTGTACCCATCGCTTTTTCATTATCTTTAAAATAATCAAACAAATACTCCCAATTATGATACTTCAAGTGCAATACATAGTCCTCATTGCAACTAAAGTCATAAGTATAGTATTTGCTATGTGTTTGATTAGGTGTTTTAGGCCATTTTAATAGCCATAGATGTCTATCTAAAGCATCTAGTATTTCGTGTGTATTTGATGCTATTGTGACACCTTTTTTAACATTCCTTCTCATGTAACAATAATTACAATTATAAAGGCAACCATAACCAAAACTTGGAGTAATAAAATCACTAC
>TARA_R110002020_G_scaffold47651_1_pt1 | contig 21203 bp, 21 predicted proteins | sample TARA_R110002020 | Tara Oceans TARA_R110002020 (sample SAMEA4396489) | marine metagenome | biome: Westerlies Biome; feature: [MES] marine water layer (ENVO:01000295) within the mesopelagic zone...; material: water (ENVO:00002006), including particulate matter (ENVO:01000060) such...
CCCGCCAACGGCGCGGCGCTAAACGGCGCAGCCGGGATCGCCGGCGCGAAACCCGCGCCCGGGTCGAGGGTGGAGATCATCCTCGACGGCGCCCGCCGGCAGATCACCGTCGACGCGAGCGCCGACACCGTGCTCACCGCCGCCACCCGCCAGGGCCTCGACATCCCCTATTCCTGCGCCGGCGGCATGTGCTGCACCTGCCGCTGCAAGATCGTCGAGGGGGAAGCCAGCATGGACGAGAATTTCTCGCTCGAACCCTGGGAAATCGAGGCCGGCTTCACGCTCGCCTGCCAGTCGCGCCCGACGACCGAGCGGCTGGTACTGGATTTCGACGCGCAGTAGGGGGGCGGGGAACCCGGCTTTCGCGCAACGGCCGGCCGCCGGCGTCCGCGTCCCGTTGGTCCCTGCCGTAGTGATACCCGGCCACGCCTTCTCCGCCGCTCGGCGCTCCGCCGCCGCCGCACGTCCCACCCTCACCGCCGTCATCCTCGGGTAGGCCTTTTTCGCCGTCATCCTCGGGCTTGTCCCGAGGATCTAAAGTCGCCCGCCCCGCAACCACCGGTCCAGCAGAAAAACCGAGCGGCCAGTAGATCCTCGGGACAAGCCCGAGGATGACGAGACGCGCGCCATCTTTCGTCATCCTGGCCTCAGGCAGACTGTCGTTCTTCCTGCAAACGGGTTGCCGCGTGGAAGGGTCACGGAATGGATCCTTGGCTCGGGGGCCAAGGATGACGAAAGTGAGGGGCCGTGTCGGGGAATGACGGAACCAGTTTGCTTTCGGGGGGCGAACGGGCAGTCGGAGCTTCGTCCTTGTTCGCCCGAAAGCAAGCTGTCTCCAGCCAGGCAACCGGTCGCGTTGCCGCGCGGCACGGGCCGCCGGGGTGTGAGGATCCAGTCCGGAGGGCCGCGCGGGGCAGTGCCTTCGGGTAGGTATGGTCTGCGCATGCCGGGTGTCAGCCGGCATGCGCAGGGAGGGTGGCGCTGACGGCGCGCGGCCCGGAACTCGCCGGGCGGTGTCCCCGCCCGACAGGCGGCGGCCTCGCCTCACGCGAAAGTCGGCTCCTTAGCCCGCCCCTCTTCAGGGCCTTCCGCCCGGGTTGCCCCGGCCGCGGGTCGGGACTCGATCCGCGGGAGCTGCTTTGGGCGCGGATTCCGGCACGGACCCTGCTGAAACGCTCAGCATGTCCGCCACAGGCCCGGACCGCTGGCCCCGCCCTGCCCGCTTGCCGCGGGCGGTGTCGGGACCGGCCCGGTGGCTGGCTTTGCACGGCGCTTGAAAGCGCCGCCCGCCAGCGGAACCGCGTTGGCCATCGCCTCCCCCCGCCCGCCGCGCTGACGTTTGCGCGCCTGGTCAGGGTGTAGCCTGTTGTAGCTTGTCGCGCGGTTTTGCCAATTTTGTCACCCGGTTTTGCCACACGCGATTTTCCGTAGCAGCACCATGTTAAGCCCTCTGCGCGCTAATGTTCCAGATGGTTGCAGAAGTGTGTCGGATTGGATCCGAAGGGCCACGCTTGGCATGTTCCCGTTTGGCTCAATTGTCTTTCAGGGCAAGCAGCGAAAAAAGACCGCCCGGCCAGTGACCGGGCGGTCTCCCTCTGATGGAAATTGCCTAGCGACGCTGAACAATGGCGCAAATGCGCCCAACTATGGTCAATTCCATCAATTCCAGGTCATGACTGTCATAACGAGGATTATCGCAGGCTATTCGGACCCACCCTGACACAGCAAAAATTCGCTGAACACGACGGACCAGAACATGGCCACCGGGTTCTTGGAGGGCATAGATATCATCCTCACGGAACCGGGTCTGTCTCAGGTCTATCAGAGCATAATCATCTTCTCTGATCGTCGGGCACATACAATCGCCGCGCATTTTCAGAACCGCGCAATCAGGATATCGCGCTTCAATGTCTGAAATTGCCGTTTCTGCGAGCCATGGACGGGTTTCAATTTGATGGTGCGCTATCATACGTCACCGCCTTCCCAGCCAATGCGGCTGGCTGTACCAAGGCAACAGGAAGTGGCGGCACAGCAAGCAGTTGTTCTCTTCAAGAAGTATGTGTGAATTATCATCGTCTACCACCTATTTCTAATTCGCTCCGACCGGCGAAGCGCCGGGAGCTAGAAACCAGTGGTAGCTGGCGGGCTTATTTCCCTCTCGGGTGTTTTATTCGCCCACTCCCGGACGCCGGAAGCTATGGCAGAGGAATCGCTGCCTGAAAAGGGAGCTTACCCCCAACATTTCTATCCGTCACGTGGATAAACCGCTACCACAGGTGTTTCTAGCACCATGTTGAATCTTACTCAGACTTTTGAGTTTGTCAAACAGCGCGACTCATTAGCGGCTGCAGTGCTATGTGGCTAACAGGCAGACGATAGCAGTCGATATACGGCAGATGGTAACTTGTCTTAATGTGATTATTGCCCAGTTGACGACTTGAATTTCTCAAACGCCGTTGGCTGTATCTTACGAAGAAAAAACGCATCGCAAAACGCCTTCACGAACGAGACTTCTTTAAGCGTGATGGTCGTTTCCTCCAAAGTCCCACCCTCGAAATGGTCACACAACGCAAGAAATCGCGCGCGCTCATCCATTTGCGGGAAGAGTTCATCAATAAATTGTTGAAAGGCAATTGGGAAAGTCTTTACCTCTTCCAAAGTGCCATTTTCCTGCATCATTGCTTTGAGGCTTGAAAAAAAGTTGCCCAATGCGAGAATCTCGCATTGCCAATGGATGTCGTTCAGGGAGAGAAAGGTCAATCCACCGATATAATAGTCGTATGCTTTGCGTTCTGAATGTTTTCCTGGGGCGGGCAAAGCTGGGTAACACCCAAGCACACGGTGCATGTCCTCTTCCGTAAGTGCGCGGTTTTCGCCCCAATCCATTTGTAAACTAGGGAATCGATCGAGCTCAAGACTCATCTCAGGATTCTCAAGATCGACAATGCTCTCATAGTAACGGTTGACTTGTTCGGGCATGCGCCACCACCAGAACCCCATCGTTCCTATGTTAAGAGCGATAACAAAATGGCGGGCGATGTGCCAGCCAAGGTACCAGAGGGATTCAAGGGGCACTTGTTCTTTAAGAGTAAATTCTATGAAAAACTGATCTTTCTTGCCAGAGACAGGGAGTAATTTAAGAAAATCGCAATTGTCGTTCCAGCCCTTCAATGCTTTCGGTCTTATAGAATGCGATGCGCAAAAAACTCGCACTCGAATTCGCCATTTGTCTTTTGTGCCAGAGTCGGGGAGATTGCGACTGCGCTCCAACTCATGCGCCATAGCTGCTGCTGCCGCTGCTTCCGCTTCATCGAAGAGGCTTTCTAGCCATCTTACCCATGCACGAGTGCTCTTCAATTTTCCGAGTTTCTCCAGGGATCCTTTCGAAAAGAACTTGCGGCACATTTCGGGGTCATCGGTGGCATTAAGATACCACGCCAAATATGTCCTATCTTCCTCAGAAAGCGGCCCGCTCAACTTGCTAGTTTCTGACATCGCAATTCGAGCCTCACCCAACTTTATTAAGTCGTCGCACATGCTACCGTCGACTATTTTATTTGGAATGGTGCTCCCACTGTCGCTCATGTCGACGTAGATCCCGGCAAGGCGATTTTCGTGAATGATTCCTGCGAGATTTTGTATCTTTTCCAACTTGTCCTTGGACAGTGTCCCAGAAAGAAACTCAGGGCCAAATAGCGCCCAAAATAGTTTCTTGGTATGGTCCTGTACGTGCTTAACTGGCCAACTGTAGTGAACGGGTCTCTGACTTACGATCGACTGCATGCCAAACAGTTCCCTCTTGCCCACTTCTTCGAGAGCTAATGTCGCAAGATGATAGGCGATGTTTGAGCGGCCGGAAGCATGGACGATTTTTGCTGACTCGATCAGATCGCGTGCATGAATGATACACGTCTCCATTGCAATTAGGGTAGATTCGTCGATTAGCGGCACTGTCGGGTTATTCATATTTGCGGGCCATGGCTGTTTTTGTTTGTGTGTCAATGTTTCGATACTACAACAATGCACGTAACCGATTCATCCTACCCGCGAAAAAAATATATGCGCGGCAAAAAATTCGAACTACTGACTTGGTTGAGAAATTCCCTAAATCGCTAGTAGTTGGGACGGGTTGAAACGGGATCAACTTGATCCAGATTGGCGAGGCTGCTGAAGACAGGAGCAACTTGCACATGTTTCCTTCAACTGATTGGGTGCTTTGAGCACTCCATCAACTTGGCGCAATTTGCCTGTCCGTTCCGTTTTCGCCTAATTGCGAGACGTTGTCCGAGCCGGATTTGCGAACGCTGAAATTCGACTTTGGTGAGGCAGCCTCTAATAGGGGCAACTTGCCCCTATTAGGAGATGCGCAGAAAACTGGGGCGGATTGGCCCTGGAAATCTGCGCGGTAACTGGTCAAACTTTGACCAGTTACCCAACGATAGGAAGCTATATGAAACTGCGTCAACTTGACGGTGTTTTGGATCGGGACATTCCTGCCCAATTTTACCCAATTGGGCAGGAAAGCCGAAATGCGAAAACCGCGTGAACTGTGTGGAAACGGCCAACTTGGCCCATTTGGTTCAAAGCACTGTGTTAGCGGGGCGACTGCCCCCCTTTTTCACAAGCAGACGTTACAGGGACAATGTGTCCCTGTAACGTCTGCTGGAGAGCAGTGCAAAGGTTGCACAACTTCAGTCGAATAGCTGGCAATATGTAGAATGCCACCATCCGCCAGCGCTTCGCGTATACGGACCATTCTCGCCAAACTGCGCAAAGTTTGCGCAGTTTGGCTTCAAGCCCATAAGCAGGGGGTTGGCACCGTAGTGAGATTTTAGATGGGAACTTGCGCCTGTGAACCAGAGTGTCGCCTAATTGGGACAAGTTGTCCCTATTAGCGGCAGGCCTTTCGGATCGACCGAAGCGAGTAAGCCTAACCGTGCCAACTTGGCACTGTTTTTCGGTCAGCAGACCAGTGCTGGTTAACTCCGTAAACTTTACGGAGTTAACCAGCACTGGTCTCGTTCAGCATTTATCAATGGTGCATAGTCGCCTGATTGGACCGTCCCCGGCTGGACCTCGTCGACTGAATTCAAATTTAAACCCGCTTCAAAGCCCATGGTCGGGCGTCTTGCGCTTGGCCGGCGGGCTGGTGCCTGAATTGCTTCTCCCGCGATTCAGCAGCCAATTCGGGGGGAAGCCCTAAGGCGTGGCGCGGAAGGGATGCAGCCGGTTTTCCCCCTCCCAGGGTGACGGAGTGAGAAAGGCAAGTTGACAGCAAGGCCGCCTTCGCTGAAATTCAACATCGCTCCTCCTGTGTATTGTGGATTTTATTGCAATTGGCTGACCCGTGTCAGCCCGAAAGTTCCGGTCGGTTCCACATAATTTCAGTTTCATGAAATTGCCCGGAACCGCCATGAACAAGCCGCTCATTTCCATTCCAAGTGATCAACCCACAAACCTGCTTGATGATATCGAGCGGGTGCTGGGCTCAGATGACTTTGCCAAGTTCATGAACGCTTTCGCAGGCCAGCGTGTCTATTTCTCGCGCCCTGAAAGACTCAGACCAAAATCGGCGTTGGTGCTGGCTCTTGGATGGGATGCCGCGCGGCGATTGTGCGCCTTTGTGACCACGCCCGATATTGGCGAGCATCTTTCCATTCCCACCGACGACTACAGCTCATTTGTCGAGGACGTGAGAAACCGCCGCGCAACTGGCATGCAGATGCTCATTGATGGGGCAAGCACGAACGAGGTCGCTGCGCGGCTGAACGCTTGCCAGCGCACGGTTTTCAGGTGGCGCAAGAAGCTGCGCGACCGGGGCAAAATCTAGCCTTTTCCGACAGTTTGAAACCATCGAAGGATCAACCATGCACGTAAACGATCAAAATCTCGAAACAGCCTTCAAGGGCTTCAAGGAGATTTACAATCAGGCTTTCGGAAGCGCTGTTTCCCATCAGGCCATGCTGGCAATGACGGTCAACTCCCACACCTCAGAGGAGAACTATGGCTGGCTTGGCCAGTTCCCGATGATGCGCGAATGGATCGGAGATCGCCAGCTCAAAAAGCTCGCGAGCCACGGCTTCACCATAAAGAACAAGAAGTTCGAAAGCACGATCACGATCAAGCGCGAAGACTTCGACGATGATCGGTACGGGATCTACAATCCAGTCGTCAGCGAGATGGGTCGCGTCGCCACATCGGACTTACTCCAGCCATGCAGCTCCCCAATTGCGAACTGCGCGCGGGCTGACCTTATGGGTTCTTGAGACCATCGCGATCGCGGCGGTTTCGGTGATCCCGCAGCTGATCAGCGCGGCCACCTGGGCAACAGCATTCAGCCGCGCTTCGCAGGCGGCTTTGCGGTCCTTTGAGAGGCTTTCATAGACCGCCCAAAGTTTGGCGCGGGCGTCGCTCGCCGGGCTGGTGTTGGAATTCGCGGGAGCGCCATGAACCAGCATAAGCCTTGACTGGGCACCTTGAGACAGAAGGGACAGATGGTATTCCCAGCCCCCGCCCCTTCCCTCGCGTTTGCGGGCCTTGCCGTCCTGATGTCGCCATCCCGAGACCGCCGCGAGCTTGCTTGCCGCCTGGTTGGTGACCCCCATTGCGGTGGCGATCTCGGATAGCGTGAAGAACTGCCTCATGACGCTGATGTCCGCCGTTCTGCAACCATCCGCCGGATGTCGTTCTCGTTGTCTTTCAGGAAAGTCAGGCTGGCCCGCACCGCTTGAATGCGATGCATCAGCAACTCGGCTTCCGCCTGCCGCATCCTGCCCTTGCGGATTTGCTCCGGATAAACGCGCTGTCTCAGAGCGATCTCGCGATCAACCTCTGCGATCTGTCCAATCAGGGAAACCTTCATGGCCGCTGCCTCCAGCCCTTTGGCTCGACAGGCCGGGCGCGCAGCTTCCTCAGTTTGGCATCGATCTGGCGGCGCTCCTGGTGGAGAAGCGCGATCTCGGCAAGCTTGGTTTCCGAGCCCTCAAGCACCGTCATCCCGGCCTTCGAGACCACGAGATCAAACAGCCATTTCGCCCCCGTCGCATGAACGAAGGCCGAGAACCGTAGCAGGCTGATGTCGTGGCTGTCCTTGCTCTCGGCAGTGTAGGCATCGAGCGTCGTCTTCGACAGATTGGGCAGGCCAAGATACTGCGCCATGCGCAGGGCGATGGTCTGTCTGTCGTAGCCGCTTTCGCGAATGGCCTGAGACATCGCTCGCTTGATTTCCGAGCGGAACCGCTCGAGATCGACAGAGCCGACTTCGATCCGCTCCGGGTAAACGCGCGCCTCAAAAAGGCCAAGCTGATCAGGGTGGTTTTTGCTCACGCTGCACCGCCTTTCGGGGCAGCGACCAGATCCGCGTGGGCCAGAAACTTCTTGCGGGTTGCAGGCTTGGCGCGCTCCCAGCTGTCGATCAATCGCGACAGGATCTGCAGTTCCGGATCCGGCTTCTTCGCCGGTGGCTCAAGCAGATCCATAGCCGCCTTGAAGTCGCCCTTGCTCTCGCGTATCGCAATATGCGCCTTGGCCCGCTTGGAGGGCTCAAGCTTGGCGAGTTTGAGAAGCTGGCTCTGGTTGTCGGCAATGGGTGTGCCGCTGATCTGCTGGCGCAATTCGCGCGGCAGGTTCTGGGCAATGCGATTAAGGCGCATGATCGCTTTGGGTGAAACACCTAGGCGGTCCGCGCATGCCTCAGAAAAGCCGCTTGCAGCCTCTTTGGCGATCGTGTCGACAGGGGAGTTGCCTAATTGGGACAAGTTGTCCCTATTAGGCAAATTATTCTTGCCGGGACGGATCTCGCCTCGGGTTTTCTCCCAGACATCGCGATAGGTCTGCACGAAGACGGCGCGATCCATAACCGAAAGATCGTTGCGAAACAGGTTCTCCTCGATCTCGATTAATACCGCCTCGTTGGCGCCAGCCTTGACCACAATCGCGTCGATCTCTTGCTCATCAAGAAGCTCAATGGCGCGCAGCCGGTGCGCGCCGGCCACGAGCGTGTAGCCCCGCTCGCCATTGGGCGTTTGGCGCACCGTGACCGGGTTCAGCAACCCATGCTCGACAATGGATGCCTGGATGGCCAGCGCATGATCTTCATCCACGGCGCGAAGTCGCTCAGGCACAAGAATATCGGCAAGAGGTATAGGCTTCGAGACAGCCATCACGCCGCCTCCCGCAACTTGTCGTCAAACATGGCGACGGCGCGGTCGGCCATGATCCAGTATTGCGCCTCGAACTCTGGCTCATCCAGCCTCCGGTCGACGGTCTCGACCGCCCGGCCGATCGCGCCGCTTTCCCGGCCAACCAGTTTGCCCACGCGCTTCTTGGCCAAACCAAAACGCCCGACCATGAGATGCATGGCGATCTGGCGGGCAAGAACAGCGTCAGGCTCGCGATGCGGCGGATCGATGATGCTGGCGAGAGGGATATGCGGGAAGGACTGTTTGACCGAAGCAAGGCACACCCGGTAGGTGAGCTCGTGAAGTTCGGTTTCGCTGTAACGGTTCATTGTCTTGCTCCTACAGAAACAGAAGGGAGAAGATTGCGAGCGCCAGTCCGGTGACCAGCGATCCAAGGATCAAAATGACCGGCACGGGGACTGGCCGGTTGGCATCAAGCCGCAGGGAAAAAGGATTGCGTTCCATGTCTAGGCCGCCTGTTCGTTTCGGCGTTGCTTGAGCGTCGGAACTCGTTTCCAATCCTGGGGCGATCGTCGCTGACCGGAGGGCCTGTAACGGGTCGGCCACAGAAGATGTGGTTTGGTGCCGAGAGCAGCGGCGATCGCACGCTCGCCCCTGATGTTGGGCTCCCGCATCGTGTTGCGCGCGGTCCCGTCCGAAAGGCCGTATGTGCGGTCAATGTCTGCGAGGGTGATCCCGGCCATGAGGAGCTTGGCCTTGATGGCGCTTTGCTCCTTAACCTTCGGATCGACTCTGGAGGTCGTGCCGTGCATATTGAGCTCCGGTTTCGGAGGAAGGGCGGTTGAGGCCCCGTCATCCGGAAGTGAACAACTGCGAACGAGGGGAGATTATATACGTTTGAGGTTTATGTAAACCCCATTTGTATATTTACGATGGCCAGACCTAGAAAAATTGCGCCCGGCATAGGCGAGCGGCTTCTGTCGCTTGTGCCAGAGGGCCAAAACAATGCTGATTTTGCGGCAGAAATCGGCGTAGCGGACGCAACGCTGGGGAATTATCTTCGGGGCGAGCGCGAGCCTAGTTATGACTTTCTGCGCCGGCTGCGCGAGCGCCGGGGCGTGGACATAAACTGGTTGATCACGGGTGAAGGTAAGGGCGCAAAGACGCACGCAGTTCGCCATGAAATCTCGAACCAGGTGACAATCCCGCGCTACGCCATACAAGCGTCAGCCGGTGGCGGTGCTGTGGTTCTGTCCGAGGAGGTGGAGGATCATTTCACGGTCTCGCGCGATTGGCTCGCACGGTACCTGCCTAAGGGAGCGAAGGTCGGGATCATCGAGGCTCGTGGCGATTCAATGGAGCCGACGATTGCCGATGGCGATATTCTGATCCTGAATTTCTCGATCGACAGCTCGGTCGTCAACGACGGCGGCGTCTTTGTCATCTCCGTCGACGGCGTTCTCCTGGTCAAGCGTCTCCAGGTCACCGTCGATGGCCATATTCTGATCCGGTCCGACAATGATCTCTACGAGCAGGAAAAGGTGACCCGCGAATTCGCCGACGAGCGCATCACCGTGCACGCCAAGGTGGTCTGGTCCGGCGGTCCAATTCGGCGGCGTTGACACTCAGCATTGGCTCATGGGTCGGGACAGAGACACAAACTTCATGACACTCCCGTGCGGAAATCATGGAACTGCAGCACGGTCTGTGGCAGCTTCATCACATGATCGAATTCCGCACATTTGCCGATGACCATCCTGACCTCGCGCTGTCTCCGCTGCTTCGGGGCGCTCTCCTGACCCTGCAATATGCGCAGAAACACGGATCAATCGGCCTGACCAAAACCAAGGCCTTCAAGCGTGTCTTCGTCCATTGGGCCGTTGAGAATTTCGACTGGCCGGGGAAAAGCGCAGAAGAGATGTTCCGCTATAACAAGGTGATCAATGAATACGAGTTCCCACCCGTTGAGGTTCTTCATTTCCTGCTGATTTCCCTGCGCCTGGCACGTCATATCAAAGATGAGTTTCGGCTGACCAAGCGTGGCACAGAGCTGGCACAAGCCCCTGGCCAGCTGTTTGCAGAGTTGATCCCATACTTTGTGCTCCAGATTGATCACGCCTCCTATGCACGCTTCGACGAACGTCCCATCGGAAAATGGGACCTGTGGATGAACGTGATCAACATCGAGGCCGATCATGGTACGACCGAGGCTGCCTTGTTCGAAACCTTCTACGGTGAACCACAAGATTGGCACACCGCGGGATGGCGGGAGATGGCCGCGTTCTCATCTTGCGTGCTTCGACCGCTGGAATGGGCGGGATTTCTGATGGAGACTCGTGAAGACAGCGTCGGCAAGCAAGTGTGTCATGTGTTCAAGACCGCGCTCTGGCGCAGCGCGATCAAACTTGACACCGACGACATGCTGCGGCCGATGCCCGTTCACTGAGAGCGTTTTTTACTGCCACCAAGACGCTACGCGGCTGGCGTATATCGGCCCATAGCTGCCGTTCATTAGGCTAAACTTGCTACAGTGCCGCTTTCCAAAAGCGGCCGTGGAATAAAGCGCAGCGATAACGCGATGCCAACGCAATTTAGCGCGACTTCACCAGGCTTTCTTTTTCCCGATAGCAAGCAGTGCGTCCTCCATCCATATCAAAATACCGAAGTTCCAAGATAGGTGCCTCATGCACAACCTGCCGCCAACTGTTGCATCCATACCAAGCAGGTCGTTGCTCAGGGTACCGTTCGGCAATCCATCTGCCAGCCTCAGCGACAGATGCCCACCCATCGACAGCCAAAGCACCGAATGCTTCTCGTAAGGCCCTCACCACACCTGAGGCGTCCCAGTTTACTTTTCCATCGGGGACAATGCCGTTGACAACCCAGTCTTTGAACACCTTCGACTGCACGAATTCTGACATCATCCGCTGCGCTTGCTCCATTTCTTCAGCCCATTCCCGCAGTTGCTCGAAGTGTTGATCAATACGACTATATGCGATGACCAAGGCTTCTTGCGCGCCACGGCATCCATCCGAGCTCCATATGTCGTGCTGGTCGAGGAAGTGATGAACTAGATCGTTCCGGAGAAGTACCATTTCTCTGAGATCATTCTCTGTCCGGGCGAAATCTGCGTCCGATAAGCGAAGTGTCGTCTGCATGGCGAGCCAATTGACGTTCTCTGGAAAGTTGGTCGTCGGCTCTTCGGAAGGATCAATCTCATCGGCAACAACATACGATCCAAGGAGATCGCCAACCAAGGTACCGAGCGTCTTACGGGCCATGCCGTCAATCTGCGCGACCCGAGCACGCTCCAAGTCATGAATTTGCCCTGACAACCTATGATGCGCCACCATAGACTTGATCAGCCGCTCACACTGTTGCAACCGCAACAGGCATCGACCCAGTATTCGCTGAACTTCATGCTGAAGTTTCTGCAGGTCTTCGTCATTTAGCGTTGTCACAGCACAATCCGGTCTCTGTCCACTCACATCAACCATATTTCGACCCGAGAAGCGATGCTGCGTATCATTTTGCCGAGCCCGCAATCATTCCCAAGCCCCAGCTCTACACGGCCCAAAGCTGCCGTTCTTGCGGTCTATTGCTATTGTGATGGACACGTAATTTCATGTGTCTGCGATTCGAAAGCTGGACGACTGAGCCTTGCCCTGTCTGGGTTGCCATTTCCAAACAATCAACCGTTTTCCCAGGAAAACATAGGAGGCAACTGCTGAGGTAAATGCCGCAATTCCAGCACCTGCAATGATATCAACCAAATAGTGGTTTGCGTGAGATATGGCCGAAATGGCCATCAGCAGATTCATGACAACGAAAGGCCATCTGGTCCACCTATTGTCCCACATTGCCCAAATAATAAAAAATGCAACACCAGCGTGCACGGAAGGATATGTAATAATACCTGAAGTGTTGTCGATTTTCAAAACAAAAGAACTGGCTGTTCTAACCATGTTGAAATCTTCAAGAAAGAAAAAACCAAAATGTGCGTTGATATTCTGTAGATCATTTTGGGCAACACCATAAACACTATATGTCCCCAACGCAGGATACGATATAGAAATTGTACTGGAAATAAAACACAGAAAGCCATAACCAAAAATAAATGCACATGCACGTGGGATTTTACCTAAGGCAACTAGAATAATTGGTACCATCAAAAGTTGAGGCCCAAACGATAAATAGCTTTCTTGCAGAACGCGTGACAAGACAGGGTGAGAATCGACAAAGGTGATGAAGGCTAACCAGTCAAAGCCCAAAGCCTGATCCATAGCGCTCAATCGAGCATCTGCTAGCGGGAACCCCAAAGCCATTGCCAGATAGGTGCTGACGAGGATCGGAACAACTAGTGCGAAGCCAGCTCCAAGTATCTCAAATGCTGGACCAATAAATTGGTCTTTAATGATCATAAAAAGCATAGAGAAACCGTAGAAGAAAAATACAATTGCAAATAGTGGAAAAAATGATCTAAAATCAACATCTATAGTTGATATATATATTAGTCCAATTATTGCAGCCCATACAGCAATAACAAAAAGTTGCAGTGTTACTCTTTCGCGAATATAATTCTTTCTGTTCATACCTGTCTCGAACTCAATAATGTTACGTCAGAATATGATCTAGAACGTAAATTTGTTGTTAAGTCCGGGCTTTTCAGTGCGGCCTTCTCAGAAAAATGGGTTTTGATCGTTCCCACGAATTGGCACAATCCAAATTGACGAACTTACCCAAACGAGCAACCAGAATGGTCGCATATTGGTATTTTCACTTCAGGCAAAGAGAGTCCGCTTTCCGCCCGAAGTTGCCAGGCACTGATCGCATAAGATGAAGATATGGAACCGGCTTCGGGGATCTTTACGGGCGCTGGCTGCATCGCCGCCCAACCCGCCCTCCACGGTGTCCTGGAGAATACAGGTTGAAAGTTCGGCATGCCGCTTTTCGCCGCCAAGACGCCAAACCTTCAATCAAAACAGCTTTGTTTTTATTGCGTTATTCGCTCTGTGTCCCTGGCAGAAATCCGAACTTTCGCGGGAGTTGACAGTTCGATTTGGATTTTCATCGGTTTGGGGGTGTTCGGGTGGACTTCCCAAGTGCCTCATGCCGGCCGGATACTTCCTACATTTCAACTATTTGAAGCGGTCCGCTTTCTCTTGAAACCCTTTTGAAGCCAGTTTGAGCAAGTGCCGTTTTCATCCTTGCAACGAGTCGTTCTCAGCCCCGCTGGCAAAACCGCGTGACAATCCCGCTGACGAGCTTCCTCTACATGCAAACGTTTAATGCCCTGTTTTTATTACTGTTTCAGCCCAATTCCACGTGATTCCACATAATTCCGTCATCTGGCAGAACCGGGTGACAAACTACAGACAGTGTGACACGGAGGGGGAATGTGGGGAAAAGATCGGGAGGGATTTGGGCTAAGGGCTTGGGAATGCTGGAGGCGGGGTGCGGAACCTTCCACGGATTTCGGCGCCTTGGCCGGAACGACGCCCCTCCCTCCCCCTTGAGGGGAGGGATTGAGGGTGGGGGTCGTGAGCGCAGCGAACCGGAAATACCCCCACCCGGATCAGCTGCGGCCTCCGGCCTTGCTTCTCCTCAGGGTCGACTCACGGGTCTCGCCCCGTCCTTCGGACCCCCTCAAGGGGGAGGTTGGCCTCAGCGAGACGCATGAGGCGCAGCCATTGCTGCAAGACCCTCATCCGCCGGCTTCGCCGGCACCTTCTCCCTGAGGGAGAAGGGAGGGCCGCAGCGGAGGCCGCCCGGCCACATGCATGCACCTCAAGCTCAGCGCACGGCCCCGCGCCGGTTGCGCGCGAAGGCCCAGCCGAGCGCCACGCCGACGGCGAAGACCGGAACCCAGATCACCGCATCAAACCGCATGTAGCCGAGCGCGCTCTCGAGCCGTGTCGACCCGTCCGGATTGACGCCCGGCGAGACCTGCAGGACAAACAGCACCAGCACGACGGCGAGCAGCGGGACAATCGCATAGGCGATCCCTCGGGCAACGCCCCATCGGTAGGCAAAGAAAAAGCCGATGACGAGCGGCGCGACGAAATCGGCCAGCAACGCCATCGGATTGGACATCCAGAATTGCATGTCGACACCTCCGAAGCCCCGCGACCGGGGTGGGCAGCATTGCCTATGAGATGACCGATATTAATGGCTGAAAGGCGTATCGACAAGAAGGCTGAACGACAGGTCAGGTCCCGCATTCCCCCTCACCCGATCGCCTCGACGATCCTCCGCAGATCCGCCGTCGGCGCGCCCAGCATCAGCACGTTCCTGAGCGCCGTCGTCGGGTCGACGGTCTTGAACAGGAGGCCGTTGCCGCGGACCTCGCGGTTGAGCACCGGACGGTGCGGCGCGGCGTCGCCGGGTTTCATCGCCACGGCGAAATACATGCGCGAGTAGCGGGGGCTGATGCGGTGGAAGAAGGTTTCGTCGGCGGTGATCTCGGCCGAGAAATTGGCGATGTAGAAGCCCCAGGTGACGTCCTTGTACTCGGCGAAATCGGCCTTCGACGCGGTCACGTGGACATAGCCGAGGTGGGGCGCCTGGGCGAGCGTCTTGTGGAAGATGATCTCGGGAAAGCGGATCCTGGCGTGGAAGGTGTTGAGCCGCTGGTGCGTTGTCCGGCCGGCATTCTCGAGCCGCATGCCGGTGCGCGCGGCGACCTCGGCCTCGGTGAGAAAGCGCCGTTCTTCCGGGACCCAGTCCTCCACCTCCCGCTCGATGCGGCCGGTTCTCAAGAAATTGGTGTGGATCGCCTTGGCGGCGGCGGGCGGCGGCGCCTTGGGCTTGGCCGCGTAGTATCTGAACATCGACATCTGGAGCACGCGCTGGGGGTTAACTCAGCAAAACTATGCCCCCGAATGGTTAACGGGTTGCTGCGGCCGAAGCGCAAAACATGCCCGGCGCGGGGTGCGCCCGGGCGTGGGTTCTTGGGCGCCGCCACCGTACCGTGCAGGCAAGAACCTGCGCCGGAGGCGTTGCTGCCCAGGCGCCTTTTTCAGCCGTCGTTCCCGGCCACCCTTTCCGGCATGAGGCGTCCTCCGCGTCGTCCTGCTCGGCCTGCCCAGGACAAGCCAAGCGAGGTACAGGAGCATCTGCCGACCCTTCGCGTTGCGCATGGACCGGTGGTTGCGGGGCTGGTACCGGAGATCCTCGGGACAAGCCCGAGGATGACGGAAGGGGAGGCAGGATTGCCACGATACCAAGAGCAGTTCGGGTCTGCCGGGCCGCTCAGCGGCCCTCGAGCGCCAGGTAGACCGCGTGGGCGATCATCACGTCGAGATGGGCGCCGCCGCCGTTCTTGAACACGGTGATCTCGTCTGCCGAGCCGCGGGACGCGCGGCCCTGGACAAGGTCGTGCAGGTCGCCCTGGATGTCGGCTTCCGTGATCGCGCCCGATTTCATCGGGATCATCACCTCGCCGATATGGCCGATCGTGGTGGCGCGGCTATCGACGAACAGGCGGCCGCGCGTGAGCACGGCGTCGTCGGCCTCGCGCATCGAGGGCGTGTAGGCGCCGACGAGATCGACATGGCAGCCGGGCTTGAGCATTTCACCCCTGATCAGCGGCTCGGTCGCCATGGTGGCCGACGAAATCAGGTCGGCGCGGGCGACGGCGGCGTCGAGATCGGTGAGCACCTCGGCGTGGACGCCGTCAGCCTCGAGCGACGCCGCCAGCTCCTCGGCGCGGGGCGCGCTGCGGTTCCAGATCATCACATGGTCGAGCGAGGGCCGCACCGCGCGGTGGGCGTCGATCAGCGGCCGCGCCATCGAGCCGGCGCCGACCATCAGCATGGATTTCACGTCGACGCGCGACAGGCAGGACGAGCCGAGCGCCGAATCGCCCGCCGTCTTCCAGGCGGTGAGATCGACGCCCTCGAGCACCGCCACCACATGGCCATGCGCCTCGTCGAACAGGAGCACCTGGCCCTGCACCGAGGGGCGCGGCGGCTGGCCGGCCGGGTTGTCGGGGTAGATCGTCACCGCCTTGACGCCCGAGGCGAGCCCGGGGATCCAGGCGGTGCGCACCAGCATCTTGCGGCCCGCGCTCTCGATGAGCGAATCCCTCAGATCGGCGGGCGCCATCACATGCCCGGCCCTGAGCGCCTCCACCGCGAACAGCCAGGAACAGACCGAGCCGATATCGTCTCCGGTTACAATGCGCATGATACGTCCTTCGTGATCAATCTATGTGTCGCGGCGGGCCGCCTATTTCCGCTTCTGGCCGCTCATGGCCGCGCGAACATCCTCGAGCGTCTCCTGCATGCTCTTCTGCAGCACCTTGAAGGTCTCGGCGCCCGACTGCTGCGCCATGCCGGCGATCTCGGAGGTGTTCCTGATCGCCATCTCGAAGGAGCGCTTGGCGAAGTCGGCCTGCGTCTCCATCATCGATTTCGGATCGCCGCCGGACTTCACCCGGTCGGCCATGGCGGAGATTTCCTCGAGCGCCTCGCGCACCATCTCGCGCTGGCGGGTGAGAATCGAGCTGGCGCCGGTGCCGGCGGTCTTGGCGGCCTGGTCGAGCGCCTCGAGATTCTTCTGGTGGCGCGCCACGATCACGTCGAGGTCCGGCTGCGGCAGCTTCATGTCCTTGCCGAAATTCATGAACATGGACACCAGATCGTCGGTGGATTTCTTCTCGGCCATGGTCTTCCTCCAGGTTGCGGCGGGCGCCTGCCCGCCAAAGTCCAGACTGGACTATACAGGCCAAGGCGCTTCGACCCAATGGTGAATTCAGCATTCGGCCCGGCCGATGCGCGCTCATGCCGCAGTGCACCATTTGTGCGCCGCACAATGTTCGATTCGGAAAAATCCGCTGCCGACCATTCCACGCACGGCCGAAGCCGGGCGAGAGAGTCTCGTTCTCCGTCACCCCGGATAGATCCGCGATCCAGGCCACCCGGGCGCCTGGGCGGCAGAAATCCCTTGACCCCGCAGACGCCGGGTCGCTGGTTGCCGGAACAAGTCCGGCTAGACGGAGATGGGGAGCGTCCGCGACCTTTCGGGTTTCGCGTGCTTCCCTGCAGGATCGACGTCAGCGCATGCCGGTCCACGGTCTGCAGGTCCGCGACTTTGGCCTGGTCGAGCACGACCCTGCGCTCGAAATTGGGGAGGACTGACGGTCACGCCGCCAGCGCCGCACTGGCCGCCGCGGAGCCCGCCGGCGAGCCGGCCGTTGCCTCAGCCCTGAGGTGCAGCGACGCGGGGCCGGAGCCTCAGCGCCGGATGTCGTGCAGGTCGAGGGCGATGCGCGGCTCGAAGACGATGCGGTCGACGCCGAGCGCGCCGAGCGCCCCGCCGAACCCTGAGGGATAGCCGGTGTTGCGGCGGGCGCCGCGGTGCAGGAAGCCGCAGGCGCAGCTTGGCCTTGCCGCGAAAAATTCGCCCATCGTGCCGCCCGAGGCGCGGGAGGCGCCCAGGGAGCCGCTTCGGCGCGGGGCGGCGGTGTCGCTGGTCCGTATCACTCGAAACACCCTTTTCCTGTTTCAATCAAAGGACTTGGCCTGGCTTTCGGACTCGCCTTGCAAGCCGGTTGATTCAGTTTCTCAATTCACCGGCGCGGCCATGGCGGCGATGTCGGGCGCGGGCGTCGGCACCACCGGGAAGGTCCGGTGCGTCCGGTCGCGCGCCGCCAGCCGCAAGCCGTCGGCGACATTGATGCGGCCCACCGACTGGTCGGCGGCGAACTGCATCCTGGCGCCGAACTTGCGCGCGAGCGCCTTCATCGCATGGTTCTGTGACCCTGTTTCGACAATGATGGTGGAGATGTCGTTTTCCGATGCCGCCCGGAGCAGCGCCTTGAGCAGGATGGTGCCGAGCCCCTTGCGGCGCCAGTCGGACGCCACCGAAAAGGCCGACTCGCCCTCGTGGATGCCGATCTGTCCGCCGGTGTGCAACTCGGCCACGGCCACCAGATGGTCGCCGATATAGGCGCCGATGACGATCGCCTCGTTGAGCGAGCGGGCGATGTATTTGTCGAGCCACGGATCGGAGACCAGGCCGTTGAACCGGTCGCGGAAATCCTCGTAGTGCAGCTCGTGAATATGGGCGCAGAAATCCCTGGCATCGGACGGGCCCAGATATCTAAGGGCGACGTCGCTGCCTATGATCAGTTGTGGTTGGCGCGGTCTGAACAGAAACCGAGAGAGCATAGTCGACCTCCAAAGGTCATTCCTCCCGAAATATCCTGAGTCCCGATATAATTGTGCAGCGCAACAAAATCAAGACAAGCTTTGATGACGACGGTAACGCGCCGTGTCCAGGGGCGACCCGGACCCCTGAAAAACCGGCCGCCCGCGCAGCATCCCCGGCCGGAGGCGCCGGATGCGTCAACATATCACACCTCGGTGACGGCGGCGTCCCCTGCCCGCGAAACCGGCGCTCGCAGCGCCGGACCCGTCAGGACAGCAGCCGGATCGACCGCGCCAGGCTCTCGGCCAGGTCGCGCGCATAGGTCGAAAACGCCATGATCTCGAACCCATCCCGGTCGAGCCGCGTGAGCTGCACCGGCACATGCCCGAACAGGGTTGGCGCGCTGGCGCCGGGCTTGGAGAACGCGCCATTAAGATCGATGCCGGACTGGGTGGCGATGATGTCGGTAGCCTCTAGCCCCGTGAGCGAGAACCGCACCCGGGCATCCGACAGATCGCACAGGCTCAGATCCGTTGCCGTCCGCAGCCGCTGCGCGAGTTCGGCAAGGCTCTCGCCCGCCTGTCCGACCGCCAGCGCCTGGCCGGGCTGCACAGGGCGGGACACGCCGTCGCCGGCCCTGGCCGCCTTGCGCACCGCCGCATCCTTCGCGGCCGGCCCCGAGACCAGGCAAGCAGGCGCCTCGTGCAGAAGTGCCAGCCGGGCCCGGTCCCCGTCGCCGAGCGTCAGGCCGTCGAGCCAGTCCGGCGCGCCAGGCGCTGCCGGGACCACCCGCGGATAGTCCCGCGCCGGCCGCGCCTTGCCGGCATCGCCGCCGCTCAGGAGCAGCGGATCACCGACGATCGCCCGCGTCTCGACGCCGCGCAGCGGATCCCACACCATCAGGATCTCGCCGTGACGCTCGCGGCCGCGGCTAAGCATCGCGAGCGCGATCGTCGATTTGAGATGCGGCGACCAGCAGGCGGAGGTCACATGGCCCTGGTCATTGGCCATGGTCGGCGCGGCGTCGGGTTCGAGGAGATGACCGCCGGCCAGGATCCGGTGCGCCGGATTGACCGGACGCAGGCCCACCAGCTGCAGCCGGTCGGCGCGATGCAGGCCTTCGCGACCGAGCATCGCGCTCCCGATGAAATCCTCCTTCTTCGTGCTCACCATCTTGCCGAGCCCGAGATCGCCCGGCGTGGTGCGCCCGTCGATCTCGGCATGGGTGATGAAGCCCTTCTCGATGCGCAGCACATTGAGCGCCTCGAGGCCGTAGGGGGCGATGCCGAACGGCTTTCCGGCATCGAGGATCGCGTCCGCCACCGACTCGCCGTGGCGCGCGGGCACGGCGAGCTCGAAGGCCAGATCGCCCGAGAACGAGATGCGGAACAGCCGGGCCTCGAGCCCGGAGTGCAGCCGCACCGCGCGCGCGGCCATGAACGGCATGGCCTCCTCGCCGAGATCCGCGTCGACGATCCGCGCCAGCACGTCGCGCGAGGCGGGGCCGGCCACCGTGATCTGCGCCCACTGGTCGGTCACCGACGTGAGCCGCACATCGAGCTCCGGCCACAGCGCCTGGGCACAGAACTCCATATGCGCCATCGCCTCGCCGGCCGCCGCCGTGGTGGTGGTGATGAGATAATGCTGATCCCCCAGCCGGCTCACCGTGCCGTCGTCCATCACCAGCCCGTCCTCGCGCAGCATCAGCCCGTAGCGGGCCTTGCCGACGGCCAGCGTCGACATCTTGGAGGTGTAGATGAGGTCGAGGAACCGGGCGGCGTCCTTGCCGCTGAGATCGATCTTGCCGAGCGTCGAGGCGTCGGAGACGCCCACGCCCGACCGCACGGCCAGCGTCTCGCGGTCGCAGGCCTCCTTCCAGGTGGGCTCGCCGTCGCGCGGGAAATGCGAGGCCCGCAGCCAGGCGTCGGCCTCGATGAACACCGCACCGTGCTTCTGAGCCCAGCCGTGCAGCGGCGAACGCCGCACCGGGCGGTAGTGGTGGCCCCGGTGCTCGCCCGCCAGTGCGCCGATGCTGACCGGCGTGTAGAACGGCCGGAACGTCGTGGTGCCCACCTTGTCGGGCGTCACGCCGCGGTTTTCGGCCAGGATGCCGATGGCATTCACATTCGACAGTTTGCCCTGGTCGGTCGCCATGCCGGTGGTGGTGTAGCGTTTCGCCAGCTCCACATGGCCGTAGCCCTCGCGCACGGCGAGGCCGAGATCCTTGACCGTGACATCGTTCTGGAAGTCGACGAAGGCCTTGCTGCGGGCTTCCGCGACATGCCACAGCGTCATGAAGCCGCTCGAGCCGCCGCAGGCCTCGCGCACCGCCGGCATGTCGACCTTCTTCGGCTTGAAGCCGAGGTCCGTTGCCGCCTGCGCGCCGGCATCCGCTCCGCTCTTGAGACAGCCCGCGAGATCGAGGATCCCCGCCGCGCTGCCCGCGGCAACCAGCCCGTCGCGCGGCGCGGGCGGCAGGAACATGCCGCTCTCGGCATTCCACACCGGCCGGTCGCCGCGGTGGCAGGCAAGATGCACCACCGGGTTCCAGCCGCCGGCCATCGCCAGCGCATCGACCTTGATCCGCTGCCGCTTGCCCGACGCCCGGTCGATCGCCTCGATCCCCGAATCCGCCTTGCCGCCGGTGGCGTCCGCAACCACATGGCCCGAAAGCACCCGCGCGCCCTCTGATGCCGACAGTTCCGCTGCGGGCACATTGGCGCGCGCGTCAATGAGCGTCACGGTGAGGCCGCGCGCCAACAGATCCCGCGCCGTCTCGTGGCCCGAGGGGCCGGTCGAAAACACCGCGACATGGTCGCCCGGCCTGACCGCCTCGACATTGGCGAGCCCGCGCATTGCCGAGGCCGTCATCACGCCGGGGCGGTCGTTGCCGCCGAACACCAGCGGCCG
>TARA_R110002020_G_scaffold36503_2_pt1 | contig 21183 bp, 14 predicted proteins | sample TARA_R110002020 | Tara Oceans TARA_R110002020 (sample SAMEA4396489) | marine metagenome | biome: Westerlies Biome; feature: [MES] marine water layer (ENVO:01000295) within the mesopelagic zone...; material: water (ENVO:00002006), including particulate matter (ENVO:01000060) such...
AAAAGATAAACAGTGCTAGGATCTAAATCAGTAATAGTCAGTGAAGTATCTGATGTTGTTAATGGACCTGATGTATTTGCTATAACCCATACACCTGAAGTTTGACTCCAGGAAACATTCAATCCTGCAGATTGGGGTGCTATTCCACTCCAACTTACTTTCACACCATCATTAGTTACATTAGTTACCTGTACATGCCACACAGAATGATGCTCATCTGGATCTGCACATGCCGGATCTACCATATATAAAGCAATTCTCTGTAATATTTCTTCTAATCTATCTCCTGTGTATACATTAAACAGAATATCTGTTGGATCCGCAGGATTAGTTACCTGAAATGTAGGACCACAATATGCTACACATTCTGCACAAAGTACCTCTTCACATGATTCTGAAGGTTGAACACAATCATCATAGGAGCATGGTGTTACAAGACCATGATCTGCACATGCACAAGGAGAGGATTTACATTTTTTACAACTCATACTTTCTTTTTATTATGGTGCACTAAACTTAGTCTCTATTTCTGTTATGACTGCTGTTATATCTGCCGCACTATGTTCTTCATTGAAGAAGAGTGCTTGATACAATCTACCAGATGCTGTGTTTTCTACAGGATTTCCTGCAGCATCAGGCGTTCCACCTAGAATCAAATCACTTGCTGGATTAACCCAAGGACAACTAACTGTAGTTAAAGTTCCACCACTAGTCCACTGAGCTCTCAATTCACTTGCTCCTGAATCAAATTGTATAGCAATTACACTAATATCATCAACTACTGGTGCACCAAGATTTATTTTATAGGCTGCATTAGATTCATCATTACCCCATACCACAAGATTAGTTCCATCATATATTAGACCTAGTCCATCTGTCAATGTATTATTACTTGTCATAGACCAGATATGATCTTGTGCAGCTCCACCTGCAGATGTAGCAAATGCTACATATACTGTGCATATTCCAGTATCCATTGCTGCATTATTCGCAACAGAAAGATATACATCAGTTCCACCACCTACAGCTTCTGCATCAGGTCCTTTTCCTGTTATACCATCCAACTCATATGTATATTCATCTAAAGTTGTAAGGTTCAATGCATTACCTAATACTGGTGTTGTTGGTGTACCACACGTACCATTAAGACTATCTATCCGTGCAATATCTGCTCCATCTACAATTGCAGTTACTCCATTATCGCTCCATATATTACTGTTAACCAGATCCCAGTTTCCAAGTGGCAAGCCAATAGAGAGATTAGTTGCTAAGCAGTCAATACACTGAACACAACTTGTAACAAGAGTGAGTGTAGTAAAGTAATCAGGTGCTGAGTTTGTAGCCGCTACAGAGTAACAACCATCTACACCCACACCAGTAAGTTCAATTACATTACTTACAGAAGCACCAAAGTTCTGACATACAATCATTGTATCTGCAGGATCACTACAACTAGTCAATAACCAGTTGGAACAATCTGTACATTCATTTCCACCTACCCAACTATCTGCACACACAGTAACCGGTGCAGTTACAGGACCAGGTGTTACCTCATTAACTGTATAGCATACACCAGCAACATTAACTGCTCTATCATCTGCTTCATAAGCACTAAGATCTGTTTCTGTGTAGATTGGTGCATATGCTGCAAAGGCTGCACAAGGTGTAAGCTTCCAAACAGCTGTACCTGGACAAGGTGTTCCTATTGTACGGTCATACACAAAGTCTATAAAATCTGAAGCTGCATAATCAAATGGTGAAGCCCCAACAACTAAACCTAATTCCATAAAGAATTGACCATCAGGATCTACCATCAAACCTGTCATAGTATTACCAGCAGGTGTTACAGTTCCAGCATAAGGATTTATAGGTGCAGGCGGATCCTTTAAGAAACCTGAAAGATCAGTATTACCTGTAAGTCTAATATATGCTTGTTCTGGCACCAGTGTACCGTAAAGAGAGGCATACATCATCAATAAAGATGCTGAATCTAAACCAACAGAGCCAGTAGCTACTGGAAGGAGTAAGAATCTAAATCCTACAGAAAATTGTGGCCCTGTAAGTCCTGTTCCTGCCCACCACACCGTTGTATTAACACCACCATCAAGTGCAGCTCTAGCATCATCATAAGAAGCCTGATAAGCAGTTGCAGGTTGTACTGGAGGTCCGGTAAATCCTGATACTAGTGTACTTGCATGATAACCCGTATCATAACTATTAGAGAATACTACTACTTGAACATCATCTGTTTCCACTTCTGGTATAGGTACAGTCCAATCAGTAGGAAGTTGTTGTAGTGCTACCCAAGCTGGTGCAGGATCTAATGATGCACTTGTTCCTTTATCAACAATTGCTTTAATATAACCCATCCAATCTGAATCATTAACAGGAATATGGAATATTTCCGGTGCACCTCCAAATGCTGAGCAAAGTGCTCCTGCATGAGTCATTACTTGATTCATTGTAGCAACAATATCTGCCCCGTCTGCAATTGATATGGTGTTTGTATCAATAAATACAAAGGTCTTAGTTCCTGCATTATATCTCCCGCCACCTGCAATTATAACAATAGAACACACAGCAGTTACAGTACCACAGGGTGTTACCATCTCTACTGTAAATGCATCTTGTTGCTGAGATGAACCAAAACTAAGTTCATAATTAAAAACTCCAGGACTTGGTTGAGTTACAGTTCCATAAAGCGGAAGAGTTGTTACTGAATAAGTAACAGGTGTACCAAATGAAACACTAACTAAATTAAATATTGCAGTCTCTGTAGCCTGTATAAGTTGTTGTTGATCTAATAACCAAGCAGGACATTCACAACAGAATATAACATCTAATACCTCATCATAACCTGATGCAGTATCCCAAGCAGCATATATATAATATACAGCACCATCTCCAGCTGTATAGGAATCAAAGAAATACCATCCACTAGCACCAGGAGCATTATATGTATCAACACCACACGTAAAGGAAACAGTCTCAAGATCAGTACCTACTATACAACTTCCAAGAGTAGCAGCACATGCTGGAGCAAGTGCTAAAGTTTCAAGATTTATAAAAGGATTATTAGATACATCCTCTTCTATCCAGATATTACTATAATTAATTCCATCAGAAGTAGTAGTTCCTAAAGTAATTGTTGTAGCAGTTGCAGTAGTTGGATATGCAGCTGTATCTTGAATATTTGTACATGTAACAGCTGTTGTTGTAATAAATTCAGTAGCACATGTTGTAGACGGTCCTCCACCAGCAGGTGTAATTACAATACTAACTCCATATTGTGTACTAGGAGCTAAGCCACTAAATGTTCCCGTTATAGGATTAGAAATAGGATTAGAAAATGCATTGCTTGCAACAACAGTTCCACCTAGTGTCAAAAATACATCAATGTCTACACTCGGTCCATTAGTCTGATTAAAACTATATTGTACTGAATCTACCGTTGGAGTTAGACTAACTGGATTTGGACATATCAATGAGTTAATAACATTACGTGACTCTGTAAACTGACACATTATATTTGATCCATCTTGAGAGACAAAACAAAATTCTATCTTAACAGTGTAATTTGCCGATTGTGTTAAGGTAGTTACATCAAAATCATAACCTAATGCACTATTCTGAAGTGGATAAATTTCTACAGCATTACTAATAGTTCCACCAGCACCATCCTCAACTGTTATAATTGCCCCATTTCCACAGTCATAGAAAAGAGCAGGAATAGAAGAAGATGTAAAATTAAAGTTTATAGCTGTAGTAACACCAGCACCATCAACAACTAAACTTGTTACAAATCCATATGTTATATCATCACAATCAACGGCACAACAATTTTCCTTAATATCTGCAACTGCTGTATAAAGATCACATACTACTTTCCATAAGTTATGCTGACCCTGAGCAAGATTGTAAACAGGAGAAAACCAAGGACCTGTTACATCTGTATTTCCATAAGTTGAATCTTGTGATAACATAGGCATATTGCCTAAAACACAAGGAGCAGATACTGCAGCAGCAACATCTTGTATACTTCCTACATTAGATCTTAGAGTGCAGAATAGTCCATCTACTGCTGCACCCCACGTAGCTATACCAACTGAACCAGTGCCAACAATAGCTGTTATATCACTACAATTGGAGACAATATTAATTGCAGGTGCTGAAAGTGCATTTACCTGTACCTGAAGTGCAGTAATATCTGCTCGTATAATGGTTATCTGAGCATTTATAGTATTTATAGTAGTAGTTAGTTCACAGATCTTACTTGCTAAGAATGTTAAGAACTCTGTAACAGATAGTGTTCCTTGATTTGAATTGGTTGTTTCATTATAATAATCTAAACACCCAAGAGGAACTCCACCTGTAGGTCCATCAACCCATTCACCACCAGGGAAATTATCTGCATTGCACATATATGCATTCATTGCACTTAACAACTCATCAAGAGTTGCAAAAGGGGTGGCTCCATCTGCTAAAAGGCAATGAGTATGAACATCAGAAATATCCGGATCACAGGTACATGCTGCGTCTATTATATCACAGAGTTTTTGTGCTAAGAGAGCAACAACATCACTAATAGTATCTCCGTTACATAAATCTATACAAGGAAGATCTGGTCCTTCCCATACTACGCAATTAGATGATACAGGGTCACAACCCTTAGAGAGTTTATTGCTAGTACTAGTAGGTATCATATATATTTTTTTACAACTATTTACTGAAGAGTACTACTATTATAATATACAAAAGTTTTGCTAAACACACAACCTTATGTAGCCGCTTCAATAAAATTATCAGTTGAGGAACATACTGCTTCAGGCGTTGTACAAGCCTCTGTCGGACACTCCTCTGTTAATGTTATTACTATTTTCATTTGAGAACAGGCACCCACTGTAGTTATACACTTGCATAAGTCTATAGTGTGAACTGTGTCAACAGATGCATTTGGTATTTGTGTTCTAACATTTCCATATTCATCTGTAACTCCTATATTACCCCCATCCACTATTACTGGATATCCCTCAACAGGATTACCGTCTTGATTTACTACATCAAAGAAAAGACAGGTTAGATCATTATTACATGTTGTTAAATCATTGCAATCTGGATCACCCCAACTTGGTGGAGTTGCAGTTGGTGTATTTAACCATTCTTCATATGTATATGCCTTACTAGTATAAACAGGAGTTTTTAAGTCTTCCCAATCACATAGTTCCTTTTTTATAGAGATCTTATCTATATCAGTGGGGCAGCATCCACTAATGCCAAATCTTTGTGCTCTGGCACTCCTAAAAACCATATCAGAGAAACTCTGCTCAGTATTAATCTTCTTAATTATGTACTGATCTTGATCGCTCATTCTGTTTTACTTTCTCATTCTGTCTTATGGGTTTATTATTCAACCCATCTCTGCCTAAGTTTCTCTTACTGCATGCTTTACAAACTACAACTCCGGTACTTAATCTTACCTTTTGGCACCCACAAGTAAACTTCGCCCCACAATATGCACAATTCATTCAATTGGTTTTTATCAACAGCAAACATCACATGTAATTTTAGAGAGTTTCTTTTTTGCAAAATTATACAACTCCATACCCTCATTAGGACTTTGACAGTATTCAACCTTAGCTTTTGCTGCATCTATTAGGGTTCTAATATACTTCATTTCAGCTAATAACTGTTCTTTAACTGAGCTAGGTTCACAAGGAGTAATATCTAACTCACAAAGCTTCTTATAATATGTAGAAAGAATTGTTGTAATTCTCAACACATTATACTCTACATAAACTTTATCATTAGGAGAAACACTGTATCTGATAATATAGATACCGTCAGCAAGATTAACCCTGCTCTCTTCACATCCAGTTGATTGTATTGCCAATGCACATGCATTTACATTGAGGTCAAACCCCGGTACAACATCAATAGGTTTTACTTGTGCAGATCCTGGAAGTGTTATTAGTAATTGAGCACAATCAACAGATAAATTAGCAGCATATTGACTAGTATCTGTTATTTTGAGAATTTCACAATTTGCTACAGTGGGAACTTCTAAGCTTAGAATATGTTTAGCTGCCATGTATTCTTAATTTAAGTTGCAATTTAATTGCCGTATACAATTAATATACAAAAAATAGAATGAATTGTAAAATAAAAAGGGTAGGATTTAGAACCCTACCCTTTAAATTTGAACTCAGTTCCTAATGATCCTATCCACAGTTATCATCTGTGTCAAGCGTCATGGAGCCTGCTGGAAGCTTCAATGCAGCAATTGCATCAAGTAATGCTTCTAAATCTGCCTGAGCATCAGTATCCGTACATGCTACGTAAATAGTATATAGATACTGATCATTATCAAACACTCCCGAAGGATTATTGAAACGTGGTATACTATGAAGGATATTATACTGCTTATAATTAACAAGTCTGTTAATATTAGACAATACATCATCAGAACCTTCAATCTCACGGATCCTTGCACTATCAGGATTACCCTGGTTGTAAGGATTCTGCATGTATTGTTCAGTCATAAGAACTTCCCTGAGAACTGTCTCACCAGAGGTTTGTCCCATGCATCCTGGGGTATTTGTTACAGTACCGCAGTCATTACAAGGGTTACCTGTTTCATCCAATACAGAGCCAACTAATTGAACTGGTTCCTTATTGTAATGATCCCTGGTATCAAATGAACAGTCACCAAATTTAGTTTCAACATATGCACCTTCAAAACATGCACATGCAGTAACACCGTCACCTACTGGATCTGTAGAAGGTGTATAACCTCCATTAAGAACCTGAGTGATTGTATAAGTAGCTGTTTGAACTACCGTATCAATAACCACAGTAGCATCCCCAGTTCCTCCAGTAATAGTAACAATATCAGTTGCAGTATATCCAGATCCTGGATTATTAATTGTTACAGCTGTAACTGGACCTGGATCTACAGCACAAGTAATGTCTACAGTCATTCCTGAACCAGTGCCTCCTGTTACTGGCACATTTGTTGTGCCATCTACATATGTGGTACCTCCTACTATTGCACCTAATGTTCCTGCTGCATCCAATGCAGTTGCTGTGATTGTTATTCCACCTCCAGTACATTCCTGAGCAAGAGGTGAAATGATTGGGTCAGCCAATAACATTTGAGCAGCACCAGCTATAGCCATTGCAGGATCAAGATGTGTTTGACCATCTGCACAACAAAGACCTGGTAAAGGACCTCCGTTTGCATAACTATCACCGGAACTATCACCAAGAGCATATGCATTGTGATTCAAGAACCTCAATGCAGGGGAACCTTTTACATCTAACCTAAGATATAAGAGTTCTCCACATGGAGCACAATCCGCAGCAACACAAATTGAAGTTGTTGATTGTGATATAGTACAACAAGGAGATGCCCACATCTCATTTATATATGCAGGATTGACACCCTTTGATTTAGTAGATTCTGAGTATCCACCATGTCCTGGATTGTTTCCAATTGTATCAGCATTATGAAAGCTACTTTGAGCTAACATTAGCTGTCCAGTTGAAGCTGCAATACCAGCAGCATCTAATGAAATATAAGTTGAAGCATCCAATACTGCAAACTGTGGTCCATTAGCACCTGTTGTCAGTGCTGATGAATTCACTCCTGCGCCTTGTACTTGGTCTGTACCAACAACAAAACATTTTCTAAACGCATTATTAAAATAAGCCATAATTTCTAGTTTTTAATTTATATATAGATAGTACTCATTATGAGTACATTAATAATATACAATTTTTTTCATTAATTGTATAATTTTTTTGAACTATTTTTTCTTTGAGGTTATTGACCATACAATACCTACAATGGTAAGTACTACACCAACTATCTCCTGGGCTATACCATCTTCAATATATCCGTTAGCTATTGCTGCACCACCAATTACAGTTAACGCATGCCGTACTAATCCTAAAACTTGTTCTTTTTGCATTGTGTTTGTTTTTTAATTAGACCTTTCTGCATCTTCCTTACCTCTGGTTTCCTGATAAACTTCGTTAATATCACCAGCAAGTAATGATGCAGTTTCATCAATAATAAGTTCTACAATATCATCTTTAAATTCAGAAATAATTTCAGCAACACTCACAATTCCTGTATAGGGGTCAACACAGTTGAGTATTTCTATGCGTCTTGGTTTCTTATAATAGGTTAATATTGGATCAACAACATCAAAATCTGTCTTATAGATCCTTATATTATTATCTATCATAGTACAGAAGGTTTCAGCCCATGCAAAATCTGGACGTTTTAATGGATCTCTGAGTATAAGATTTACATTAGCTTCCTCAGCAAGATAACAAGTTACAGCTCTTGCAGAACAACACTCTGTCTTTGCATCAGTGCTAACTCTTTTAAACTCAAGGTAATTTGTAGGAAAGTTATCAGCCTGAAAATAAGTAGAAGTAGTGGTACCTGTTAAAGGAGTCTCTCTCAGCAGTATTTGTAGATCATCCACTCTCCTCTTTGACATCTCATCCCCTTCTTTATAGATATTCCCACCGTGCAGTTGTCTTCTACACCATTCTATCTGAGATTTATTAAAAGCCTCAACAATTTGCCAACACTCTATATTATCATAGTCTAAGCTGGCAAGCTTGTTAAGCCTCTCTTTAACCTTTATTTGGATAGTATTGTTATTCATGTTTTACCCATTCCAATACTCTTCTACTTTACCCATTACCAGAAATAAAACTTCCTCATTCTCTGGATCCTTTAGAAATTCTACTACCTCACTTGGTTTCTTTCCAAGTTTAACCCCACCATCTAGAGTTTCTATCCACCCATTACCTTTTGTGGTTATGAATTTATAATAGAGGGCATCTTTAACCATAGCTTTAAGCTTAAGATTCTTCATGCTCTCCTTAGCAATAGACAAAAAGGTTTCAGCAGCCTTTCTTTTACTAGTCTGAACACCCTTTCCAGATATATAGTTATCCATATTCTCATAGAGAACATCATTAGGGGTACTTTTGGTATACTGAGAACTGTTTATATCAACAACCTTAGCTACGTATAATAGCTTTGTTGTGTTACTATCATACATTTTCTCTAGTTCTACAAGAGACTTATTTCTAAGCTTTGTTGACTCAGTCCTTGTACTTATTGTATCCTCAAGAAAATCTAGATAAAATTTAGGGGGTCTGTTTGCTGTCTTAGCGTCCTTTAAAGATTTTGCTACAATTGAAAACCCACCAGCATTAATAGCATAGAGCTTGATAAGATCATAAGGATCTTTCTTTCCATCTAGATAAACCGGATCATTTCCACATCTCAATGTTATTCTAGACCAAAACTCCTCATTATCTGGCCTTAAAAGTGTCACCTTATTCCAGAACTCTGAATCTTCTGTGTCAATAACATTAGCTGCAAGATCCTGCTCTAACTGAGAGACTACTTTTCTGATCTCTTTTACTTTGACTTCTTTTTCACCTGGCGGTAACATTTTAATTTCAGGAGCAAATTCATTAAGTCCAGTAACATACCTCTTTACACCATTAAGATCTAAACAGGCTAGTTGTTCTTCATGATATACTCCATCATAGAGTGACATGCCATAATTTTCCAATCCCATATTTTGTTTACTAGAATCAAAAAATGGACGTATAGCAATAGTTGGGTCTTTACCTTGCTGATACTTTTCTACAATTGTTATCTCTTTTTCTTTCATAATGTTGGTTTTATTAGTTATCACTCAATTACAAATATCGCTTGTAATTTCACCATAAACAAGAATTACCCTTAATTTACGGTATTGGATTAGGATCAGCCCACTCTGCAGTAGCCATCAAAGCAAGACATTCAGTTTGATTCATTATATCTGAACGGTCTGCAACTGGAACTGCCTCTATGCTAGCAGGCATGTAAGGAGCACCTTCTACCCATTTGCAGACAAACTCAGTACCATCTAAAGAATATCTTAGAGTAGCCTTTTGTTCAATGACTTCGCTGAAATCAACTGTATTAATCTCTGTTGTCTTAATTGTTATGTATGATTTATGGTTCATGTTATTTAATTATTAAGTTGGTACATCCTCTACAATATTAGTGCTATCCATGCCTACAGATACTCCTTGATTTACATTATCAGGTGCATTATTGACAACATCTGTAACTTCAGTGTTAGCTCCTTGTCCACTTGCTGCATTACCGGGAGATAGGAGTTTTCTATCTACTTGATCCATCCCCGAACTCTCTCCCCTTGCTTCGTTGCCCGGAGATATATACTTTTTGGCTACTTCATTCATATTGACAGAGGTTCCATCGTTGGAGTTGGTACTTGCATCTGGTATAGTCCAATTAGTGCTGAAGGTTGCATCTTCTCCCATTCTATACCACACATCAGGGTTGAAGCTGGATATGTCTGCTGGTTTACCTGAGTTGTAAATGCTTGTAACATCTGCCTGAGTTAGGGCAATATCTGAGAATAACCCATATTCATCCATTGAACCTCCAAATTCCGAAGCAGTAATATTGTAACCATCAGTACCTAAGTGCCAGTTCTTAAAGGGACTATGCTCAGTCTCTGGTGTAAAATTAAAAGTGGTTGTGGGTAATGGTGAGGTAAAGGTTAAACTTTGGCTCACCCCATTAAGATAAATTTGCATCTTATCTGCATCTAAGGTTTGAGTACCATCAAATACACATACTATATGATGCCAAACATTTGCAGTAAGTACTCCTGCCGCTTGTCCGTAAGAAACTGCACCATTTGCAATTACATAAAGAAGGTCTGTCCCACTGGAAACAATGGAAATCCACGCAGTAGTGAAAGCACCTCCCCCTTGTAGGATTTTACCGCATACTCTATTGACTATTGATACATCAGCTATATTAACCCACAAAGATATGCTCAACTTACTTTTAGCACTTATCAAAGTATTAAGGTCACCACAATCAATGTAGTCATCTACTCCATCAAACTCAAAACTCTGCTGACTAAATAGTGCGTTCTTGCTATAATCAGGCACTTGCCATTCTGTGTTATTCCAATCTGCCCCCTCGCCCATTCTCCAGTACCCCTGTAAGCCGCTTATACTCAATCCTGTTACATCGTTTGGCACTCCGGAGTTGTATATAGAAGTTACGTTGCCAGAGGTTAGGGCAGTACCCGTAAAAATACTTACCGCATCCAGATTGCCTGTCCAACAATAACTACTCCCCGAATAGTAGTTACCAATCCTAAGAGTAGGAGTAGGTATTGCAGTGGTAGTTGTTGGTAGTGGATCACTAATAGTTGTAGGACTCAATACACTTCCCGCTGCATATAATTTAACCCTATCAACTGAGGTTGATTCTGTGCCGTCATATACTAATATTGCACTTCTCCAAGTATCATCTGTACTTGAGATTGTGAAAAACGTAGCCGTGCCACTTATCCAGATTTGTATTCTGGTACTCTCAACTATTATATAAATTCCGTTGTATATGGATATAGGCATATTACCCGTTACACTTGTTTTATACCAGAATGACATGCTGAACTTCGTCAAGGTAGATGCGAACTCTGTTATTGAGCCACAATCAATATAATCATTCACCCCATCAAACTCAAACGACTGCTGAGAGAACAATGCTTTCTTAGTGTAATCTGGTAATTGCCATTCTGTTCCATTCCAATCTGCCCCTTCACCCATTCTCCAATAACCTACAGGAGAGAGTGGTGCATCTGTTATCAAGTCTACAAAGTCCATGTTAGCTGAAGTACCTGAGTTTGAATTTGTAGAATTGTCAGGTAAGCTAAATTCTGTTGTAGCACCATTGTATATGGCATCCTCTCCCATTCTCCAATATCCTTGTAAGCCTGTTTCTGCTGATAAATCTGTTGGTTTCCCAGAATTATAAAAACTTGCAACTTGCACTGATGTAAGTTCTGTACTGAAGTAACTTATCTCATCCAGATTGCCCAGAAACGAAGCTGCTCCTGTTATTATTGCTCCAAAAGATTGCCACGGCGGTATGTTTACTCCTGTAGTTGCCGTTTGGTTTGTATCCAAACTTCCGTCAACATACATACTCCAGTTACCTGATGTATAATTGTAAGCAAACACTCCATGATGCCAATTACCATCTGATACCACATCAGCACCCGTAATATCAAATGTATTATCTGATGAAATAAACGAAAGTCTTGTCCAATTTACCATAAAGTAATAACTTGCGTTATAGGTAATTGTTTTCCCCGCTGCGGCATGAGTTGTCTTGAACCAAAAGGATATGCTCCAATCTGTTCCGCTTGTTGCTAACGTTGAATCTAACACAATAACATCATCTACTCCATCAAATTCTAATGATTTAGTGCTATATGTGGATAAGTCTGTAGGTTCTCCTGAGTTGTATATAGAAGTAACGTTGCCAGAGGTTAGGGCAGTATCATATATGGCAGTACCATCTATCTTGCCAGTAAAAGGTGCAACTGCTGCACCATAAGAACCTATAAAACTGCTTGTAGTGAAGGTTGCAGTAGTGGCAGGAAAGGAAGCATAGGTTGTAGTTTCAGCCACACCATCAATATATAAATTCATTCTGTCAGCACCTGTTTCTCCCCCGTCAAATACTACTACAATATGATACCATGTTGCCGTACTTAATCCCGGTGTTATTGATTGATAAGCATCACTACCATTTGAGATATTTACCGTCATGCCTCCACCTGCTTCTGTTCCAATAAACATTCTGTGCGTACTATCAGTAACCACTGAGAAAAATATATTATTGGCACCATGAGTACCTATATTTATCCACGTGCTGATTGTGAAGGTACTTGCACCGTTAAGGTAGGATAATACTCCTAAGTCAATATAGTCATTCACCCCATCTAGCTCAAACGAATGACTTGACCAGTTATCAATCTTAGTTTGTTCTGGGAACTCCCATTGGGAATTGGCGTTAAATACGGCAGAATCTCCCATCCTATACCACGCAACTAAACCTGATTCTGCTGCGAGATTTGTGGGGGCTCCTGTGCCATCCCAAAGATCACCGATGGCTTTAGCTGAGTTGAATACTGATGCTTCGTCTATGTTTCCATCAAAGTAGAATAAACTATCATTTCTTCTGCCTATCTCAAAATCTACCGCATCGTTGTCAATAGTTGCTGGAATTGAAGTTGTATTGGTTGCATCTTGGCTGCCATCTACATAAACGGTTAAAGATGTACTCGGAGTAAACACCCCCATAACATGATGCCAGTTGCCATCATCTAGGTTAGTGCTTCCAGTAACAGAATAAGCCGTATTTGAGTTGAATATCCTAAAGTCCAGCACTTGCCCAGAGCCAGTTAATTGTAGTTTATAATCTCTATTCCCTGTTGTTCCGTTGTCCTTGTATATAATTGCCTGAGTAGTGCTTCCGGCATAACTTGTCTTAATCCATGCAGACAAGGTTAGCGTACCTGTAATTTGTAGTTCAGTAGGATTGCCCATACTCACGTAATCATCAGTACCGTCAAAGTCGGTGCTTTTGGTGTTGGGGAAGGGAGCAGGAGGAACTATGCTTACAAATCTATATGGATTGAGTATAAAAGACATTTACGTGCCTATTAACCAAACTTTTAAGCCTGTTCCTTGGTCTATAGCACCTGTCTGAGTAAGATCCATAGTAATTTCTGCATTATCAGTTAAAGCAGAGGTAGTTATATTAGGAGTAGTGCTTGAACCTACACTTGTTACTCTACCATCATCAATATGTAATAAATTGGTTGTAAATATTGAAACCCCTCCTTGCTTTATATCCACTATGATATCTGCCCCATTTGGAGCTGTATTCACATTAGCCCTGACTTCTGTAAGAGTCATTCCATAAGGCATCCGGAAAGTTATCTTGGCTACTCCTACAGTAAGGTCAGTAGTTTCGTCTGAGAGAGCTACTCCTACTGTCTTTATACTTCCTCCAAACCCAGAACTAGTTGCCCAGGCTTGAATATTCAGAATTAACTCATCAATATCCTTCCTCCTTACAACATACCAAGGATTACGAGATCCATCTTCAATCCCTTTTATAATTGCCATCTGTTAAATATTAGCTTACAAGAAGCAAAACATTATACTACTACCATGACTACACCTGTTGCAGCTATATGGTATAAATCACCAGCCACTAAACCACCTGCTATTGCTGCAGCATTATCTGCATAATTTGCCAGTACAAGAGCCTCACGTATCTCATTCAAATGAGCCAGTTTAGCTAATCCACCTTCTCCATATGCACCAGCTTTAGCTTTTTTCTCTAATATTGCATCAGGACTAGTCTGGGTAAAAACTTTAGGTAAAACTCCCATCTTAATAAATTTTTGAAAGATTACAAAAAAAGGGGGGAAGTACTTGACTTCCCCCCTTATTAATTGATTAGAATGATCCGCCAGTAACTGGGTTTCTCATTACAATTTTAAGAACCTTGGTAGGATCTTTCACCCAAATAGCTGGCATGGTTTGCGTCATCATGACACGATATCCATTAAAGTTACCTGCTGAAGAGAAGCCTTGGCTTCGTCCCATATAGTCCATTGTTCCATTTTGATAGAACCACTTCAATTGGTTATCCCAGGAAAGCTTCAACAAGAAGATGTTGTCATTTCCTTCATCAGTGACATCAAAGATCACAAAGCTAAAGGAGCTAAGTGGCCTTCCGTCAATTAGGGGATTCTCAATGTCATTGGTATGCAAGTTATCAAATGCAGGATTCAATACAAACTTAACATTTGCCAAGAAAGGAATAGTAAAGCTTGTGTAAGCAAAACCATAATCCAAATCCATTGCCTGTCCTTTAACTGCACCAATGTCAGAAGCATTTTGAACCAACCCACTACCAAACACTTCGTTTGAAATAGCCCTGTTGATCAATTGCATTCCACCAATACCAGTCTGAACTATCAACTTACGTTGTGGATCTGGACCCTTGAACTCAACTTTACCTTGGTAAAAGTTGTAAAGTTCAGTTTTGAACATATCCAAAGTAAAGGAAGCCTTGTTATAAACCCTCTTAAAGGAGTTATCCAATTGCCTCCACAGACCAACTGACATTCTGATATCATCTGGACCATCTTGCTTAACTCTACCACCGTGTCCCCACATTAAGTAGGTCTCAATGTCATTAGCAACCTTAGAAAGGTGTGCTGCTTCAAGATTTGTAAGGAACGTCCTTGATAGACTTCCATTCTCAAAAGCTTTTTTAGCACCTGATTTACCCATGTTGGCTACTAATTCATCAATAGTAGATACAGAAGGATTAGCATCCTGATCAAAGTTCCTCCAGATTTCTGTAACAGGAACAGTACCATCAGCATTCATCCCACCCTTGATCATAAGATCAGCTCTAGATGAAATTGAATAGTGTACATGTGCTTCTGCTCCACCTACAAAGTTGTAGAACTCACGAAAGCCGGATCCTGTCTCAATGTCTGAGAACCTTTCTCCATACTCACCCCTTGCAGAACCTTTCCTAAAGAATTTAGTTCCACATGCTAGATAAGCATTGTCTAAGAAGTTAGCATTGTCATTATTAACAAGCTGAACCGTATAGATAAATCCATCACCTGCAGGCTGAATGTCATCTGCTGTAATGTATAATTCTGCACCATTATACTTGTCATAGGTAATGATGTCACCATGACCAAACGTCCTCTTGGACAATTTAATCTTAAAGGTTTGACCATCAACACCTTTTGTAGTTGTTGCTGCATCAAGATCTGCTACTACAAAAGGTAGATCTTGAGATATTGGAGTTTGCCATTTGTACTCACCTCTAGCATTGTCTACATTGATTGTATTCTTTCCACCAAAGGAAGCCATTTGATATAGTGGCATCTCCACCTTCTGAGTCATTGCCCATAAATCAACTGGTCCTAAATCCATGGGTTCCGCAGTACCCAGGAGTTGTGTCAAGTGATACGAATCAACGTGAGAACTAGCCTTATAGCTTGTATCTCTTAGGTAAATTCCATTATTTAAAACTGGAGTTGCCATAATTGATTGTTTTTAATTGTTATTGATTGTTATTAATTTACTTGTTGTTTAAAATTTTTGAAACATGTTGTTACTTCTTGGAAGTTTTCTTTTAGTTGGTCTGCTCTCTTCTTCTGACTCTACTCCCAATGAACTACCTGCTCTACTAGATTGTTCTGTTTTCAACTTTCTAACAGTAGCCTCAACAGATTTATTAGCACCCTTTTCCATTATTTTTGCCTTATAGCTCTCTGGATCCTGCAGTAACCAAAGTGCTTCTGAAATAAGCTCATAATTGGGCTCAACAAATTGATATTTTTCTAGTAAATGTCCTAGTAAGTTTGTGTTCTTACCACTAATAGATGGATAATTTGGTTGTACCAGCCCATTATATAACATAGCCTGGACTTTTTTATCCATTTTGATATTCCCCAAACTACCTTCTTTTAGGGTGTTGTAGACATTCTCCATATACTGTTGAGATGCTTGCTGTTGTTGCTGTTCTTTCATCTGTTGTTCCTCAAGTCTCCTTGCAACAACCGACTCTTGCATTTTATCTAACTTAGGTTTGAATTTTGAAGCTTGTGCTTCAAGTTTTCCTAGATCTTTCCACACTTCAATTTCTTCATTAATTTCTTCTACCGTTCCATAGCCAGTAGCAGTTAAGTATTCAGTAATAACTTTTTCCTGATCTCTTTCACTTTTTATATCTAAGTCTCTTGTTTCTTCTACAGTAGCTAGTGCTGAGAATAACCCTTTTAGATCTTGTCCTCCATCAGCAACATACTTTGCTGCAATTTGAAGTTCTTGTGGTAAGCTCTCAAAGAACTGTTGTGGAGTTTCACGTCTAACCTCATTTGCTTTTTCTTCTAGATTAGCATTGATCAACTCTTCCCAATCTTTAGAAGTGTAATCATTTAAAGCTTTATCATCATCAAATGGAACAATTTTATCTTCTTTGATGAGCTTATCAAATACACCAGCTATTCCAGTTGCCTTTGCTTTACTTGTAGGCTCTGTAACTCCTTCTGCCTCATCTATAGCAGCAAATGCTTCATCTGATTCTTTAGTGGTAGTTTCTTCTGTGGTAGTTTCTTCTGTGGTTTCCTCTACAACTTCCTTAACTTCAGCACCTTCTTCTGTCTCAGTTTTCTTAGCTACATCAGTTGGTTCTTCGGTTATAGCATCTAAATCAATCTTTGGATCTCTCTCAAAGAATTTTGGTTTAGTATCTTCTGGCAGCATAACTGACTCAGCATTCGGCCCAAGATTAAATATTTCATCAAGATTTACATCCTCTTGACTTACAGTTGTTTCATCAACTGCTGTTGCTTCTGTATCCATAATGTTTGGTTTTGTTGGTTTTAATTAAGTACAATATAATATAACAAATCTTTTATATATAAACCTTAAAAAGTTCTAAGAGTTTAATAGTTTTTTTGCAGTATATAGCTAAGACTTATTTCTTTCCTTTATCTTTTTTCTTTTTTTCCTCTTTTTTCTCTTTTCTTTCTACGTCATACTTATTTTTATTCTCACGAGCAATTTCTAGATTTTTATCAGCAATATCTCTTTGTGTTGCCAACTTCTCTCTATCAATAGTTAACTTACTTTGATCATTAGAATTCTGAACAGCAGCTTGTTCTCTTTTAAAATCCATCTGTTCTCTATACTCATCTCTCTTTCTCATGTCATCCATGGCATCTTTAAAATCACTTTGTTGATTCTGGTCAATATCAACCATCGAACCATACCCAGAAGCTCTAATCTCAGCAACAGTAATATCCTTTTGTCTTTCTTTGTCTGCTTGATCAGCTTCAAATTGCAATTTCATTTGTTCTTCTTGCTGTTTAGCAGCTATTTGTTCTTCCTGCATTTGCTGTTGCTGTTGCATCTGTTGTTGACGTTCCTGCGTTGCCTTAGCTTCTGTATCTTTCAAGATATCAGTAACTTCAGCAATAGAATCTGCTTTAATTATACTACCTAGATCATAAATTGATGCACCTGAAGTATTATTAGTGAGTGCTAACTGTTTTAATTGATCAAGAATAGCTCTATGATTTGTCCTGGTTGTACAGAAAATATTAAAATCTCTCATTAGCAAGTCTGTACCATTTATCTGAAAATTAACCTTTTCTGCTTCTGAGTTTATATATGTTAACCTTACACTTGGATTAGTACTATAATAGTACTGAGCAAGATCAGTTCTCATTTGATGTACCCTTGGCATTAAGTTATCAGAATGTTGTGTAAAGTAAACTTCAGTCTGTGAATATGATGCTTGAACTGCTTGAGTAACTCCTGTAGCTGTCTGCTGTGCTACTGGTGCTCCAAGTCTCTCAGGATTAACACCAATTGCTTCAAATGCCTGTTGCTTAAAATGATTAGCTAATGAAACCCTAGTCATTAATCTATTAGTCTGTTCTAAGTTTAATGTCTGATAGTGCTGAAAGTTAGTTGCATTTTCAGTATTAGTGATGGAAGTATCTAAAGGAAGCATCCCAAAGTCTTTCATGGCTACATATGCTTTAGCATAATTGGCTTTCCCCCAATCTTCACCCATTGAATGACGTGGCAATGCATTCTGATCAAACATAATAACAGTACCTAGTTCATCTACCAGAATATCAGCTATTTGGTTGTTCACCATATTGTAACCAACCTGATATGCCTTCATTAGATCAACCAATGATACAGATTTTGTATTCCTGTCTGAAAAGACTCTTCCCTCAATAGGAAGTTTACAACCATAAAGTGTATTATCACCTTTAAATTGAAAAGGTATTCTAGATGGTTTTCTCCTATTAATACCTAAATAGATTGGATTAACCTCATTATCTCCCTGTCTCCAATATGCTGGTAAATTTGGCCCAATCTTAACTCCCCCACATACTTCATTTATCCATATCCAATCAATATGCTCACCCTCTATTAGATTATCCTTATCCTTATTCTTAAACAAACTAGTGTCATACACTGGCTTCTCTGTAACTTTATAGACCTCATCAATAATCTCCTGGATTATTTCACCATCTTTCTTAATCCGTGTTAAATGGCCAATCTTTCTCTGTGTTTTCCAATAACATGTAGAGACTCTCATTAGTTCACCTTGTCCCCATAAATGCACATCATCACCCTCACTAAGAATCCAACTTACAATATCACCACCTCCGTCTGGAGAATTTTGCCAGTTGCTCATAAATTGCCTATAAGCTAAAGAAGGCATATTAGTGTTCCACGCATGTGACCTAGTTGGATCATAAAAAGAACCATCATTCTGCACACCCTGAAGCTGATACATTGCAGACTTAGCAGGATAAATATTCTGAAGTGAACTTAACTGCTCCTCACTCATAAGATATCCATACTTATCTATTACATCAGAAACAGTCAAAAGATCTATCTTACCTGCCCAATTACCATCTGCTATATATCTAATATCTGGAGATTTTTGATAAAATGTAAGTACAGGATTCCAAAGTTCAACTTCATAGTCATCCTCAAGCATACGAAAGTGCCAGAACTCCCTATCTGTAATGAGCATATCACGGAATGCACGTTCTTCAAGTTCCTGCATCTTGAATCTCTCTTCATCTACATTCAATTGATGAGTTGCCCATTCCTCAACCATGCTCCTATAATCTTTACTAAAGAAGTCTTCAATTTCTGGAAGTGACTTTAAGTTCTCTGGTGATAATTGTTGTTGAACTTCTTCTGACTCCATATCAGCTCCCATTTCAATCATCTTCATTAAGAGCTTCTTTTCTGCATCAGCTAATAAATTCTCCTCAATGAGTGCTCTCTTCTCTTCAAGCATCTCATTATATGAAAGATCATCTATAGCTCTAAACTGTACTTTTGAAAATCTCTTAGAAAACTCTCCACATAATACATTTATAACATTAGGGACAATTGGATAGAACTTTAGTTCAAGAGCAGATTCATCTTCCTTAGTTAGAACATCAACAAGATCCTTATAGTCATTATCCTCTTCAATTATATAGTCTGTCTTGTCAATTATACCTTTAGCCAGTTTATAGTTCTTTAAAAGTTTTCTAGCATTTAATCTCAAAAACTCTAATCCTTGTAACTCAAGCCAATCTAAATTCCATGCAAACCAATCATCATCTTTTTTCTTAGCAGATAAAAACTGAATTGGCTGGGTTAGACTACTAGTAGTTGGATAACTACTATCAGCCTTAGCACCTCCTTTTAAATCCATTGCATTTAGAACCTTCATATCTTATATATTACTTGAAATTCTTAAAAGGAGATTTAGTAAATTTTTTTTCTCCCGTAAGCAATCTATTTCTGCCTACATTCCTGAACGGGTTATATTTTAATTTATACAAATTTCGGGACTTTTCCAAGTTTACATCATCTGTCTCTACTCTTTTTGCATACCCTCTATTTGACTGTTGAACCTTGGCAAAAGCAATTAAAGCCGAGAATGCAACCAACCTATCTACGTTTAATCCTGGAAAATATGCCAACATTTCCTTTAGCAACATAATATCAGGTATTCTTTCTACACCAAGAGTAACATTCATTATCTCTCCATTCTCATCTGTTTCTTGATCTATCTGTTCTCTGATATATTCTATGGCATAAGAGATTAAATGACTCTTAAATAAAGTACCTGTATTCTTCCAACCATACTCTTGATATACTGTATTGTTTGAACCAAGATCTTTTAGAAATAATATCTGCTGTTTAGGAACAAGATACTTTTGTTTCTTTCTTGCAATCATATGCTGGATAAAAAGAGAGATATTATTCTCAACTATTGTCCAGGCCTTGTACCATTCAATGATTAACTCAAGCTGTTCATGTGTCTTATTAATATCATCATATCTTCCACACCAGGATGCTACAATTTTATCCTTCTCAATGAAATGTTCCATCTCACCAGAAGTCTCCCTAGTCACTTCTACGGGATTTTTGTACACAAAGATACTACATAATGAATCTGAGGTTGTAGTTTTACCTTCAGATACGGGGTCAATAGATGCATAGTACGTTCCAAAAGCCGGATCATCTACTGGCCTTTCCCACACTACAAAAGATCCTGTTTTATCAACTGCCTTCTTAGAAACAGGAAAATCAGAGATTGGAAGTTTCTTTGTTGTAGTAGCAACTATACCCTTTTGATCACGTTCTAGTTTTATAAACTCATAAGGATAGGCTTTCTCTTCTATCTTTCTT
>TARA_R110002020_G_scaffold475683_4_pt1 | contig 21177 bp, 25 predicted proteins | sample TARA_R110002020 | Tara Oceans TARA_R110002020 (sample SAMEA4396489) | marine metagenome | biome: Westerlies Biome; feature: [MES] marine water layer (ENVO:01000295) within the mesopelagic zone...; material: water (ENVO:00002006), including particulate matter (ENVO:01000060) such...
GTCAACGTGTGCAATAATTGCGATGTTGCGCAGATCCATTTGGAATACCTTGTCTCAGGGGGTTGAGCGGCCTCTACCGCGCATCCGCAGCAAAGGCCAGCAAAAAACCCCAGCAGCGTGCGTTATAGCGATTTCCGGCGCGTCAGTGCGGCGAAGCGGATGAAAAGAGGTGAATGACGGCAATGCCACTGATGATCATAAATAGCCCGACCACCGCTGCAAAATCCAGCCGTTGCCCGAAGACAACCCAACCGATTGTGGCGATCAGGATGATGCCCAACCCGCTCCACAATGCATAGACAACTCCTACAGGCATGCTGCGCAGGGTGATCGACAGCAGATAGAATGAAACGGCGTAAGCGATCACCACCACCACCGAGGGACCAAGGCGGCTGAACTGTTGGCTGGCTTGCAGGGCTGTCGTGCCAATGGTTTCAGCCAGCACAGCAAGGGCAAGGATCAGGTATACGGGCATGGAGAGGGGCCTTTCAAAGGGAAGTTGGGTGGTTTTCTTGATCACTTACACCACAAAACCGGCAGAGGCATCGGGCAAGTTCATCGGTGCGATCAGCCGCTTACAGGGTTGGTCACATCAGCCACCTGCGGGCGATGTATGTTCGACAACAGGCCTGACCGCATCAAGGATATGGCAATCTATAACGTTTATATCGCTCGCACTTCAACTCTATCGGGAGGATCATCCGAAATCAATCCTGACGCACACCCGCGCAATCCGACATTCAGGTTGCAATATAGCGGTCGCGGCGATGGTTTATCGCGATAATCAGGTTCAGCACGACCGCCCCGATCAGCGAGTAGAGCACGACAGGCAACGGAAAAATGAACAACGCGATGCCAAAGACGACAGCGTCAAATAGCAACTGCACCCAGCCCGCGCGAAAGCCGGTTGTGTCCTGAACTATCAGCGCCACCACGCCAAGCCCGCCCAAGGACCCGTTATGCCGAAACATGGCTAGCAATCCTAGACCGACCATCGCACCAAAGGCGATGGCGGCAAAGACGGGATGGAGGGTCTGGATGGTAATGCCGTAGGGCATCAATTCGGTTACAACCGATAGCATTGTGACGGAAATCAATGACTTGATCGTAAATGCGGCGCCCAAGCGGCGCCAAGCCAAGAGGTAGAAAGGAAGATTGATCGCAAAAAACGTCACACCGAACGAATACCCCGAGAGATAAGCCGCGATCACGGCAACACCAGCGGTTTGACCTGTGATCAACCCCGCTGTTGTCAGGAAGTGGATCCCCAATCCGCACAGGAACACGCCCAGCGAAAGGCCTTGGGTGTCATCGAGGATACTGTGATCGGATGATTGATTTGCTTTCATGCCGCCCAGATAGGGCAATGATACTGACCTTTCAATCAATAGCCTTAGACTCCGCATCCTTTTCCGGTGTACTGCATAAAAAAAGGGCCGCCAGCGGCGACCCTTGGACGTGACTGCCTGAAAAATCAGCCATTGAGCGCCTTGTTCAGGTTTTCATCCACCTTCTCAAGGAAGCCCATTGTGGTGAGCCAGCCTTGGTCCGGTCCGACCAGCAAGGCGAGGTCTTTGGTCATGTGTCCGGATTCAACCGTGTCGACGACTACTTTCTCTAGCGTCTCGGCAAAGCGCGTCAGCGCCGCGTTGTCGTCCAGTTTGCCGCGGTGCTTCAGTCCGCCGGTCCACGCATAGATCGACGCGACGGAGTTGGTCGATGTCTGCTCGCCCTTCTGGTGCTGGCGGTAGTGGCGGGTGACGGTGCCATGGGCCGCTTCCGCCTCAACCGTTTGCCCGTCCGGCGTCATCAGCACCGAGGTCATCAGGCCAAGGCTGCCAAAGCCCTGCGCCACCGTATCTGACTGCACGTCGCCGTCGTAGTTCTTGCATGCCCAGACGTAGCCGCCGTTCCATTTCATCGCGCAGGCAACCATATCGTCGATCAGACGGTGTTCATAGGTGATGCCTGCCGCCTTGAACTGATCGGCGAATTCCGTTTCATAGATGTGCTGGAACAGCTCAAGGAACCGGCCATCATATTGTTTTAGAATGGTGTTTTTCGTGCTGAGATAAAGCGGCCATTTCAGTCCCAGTGCATAGTTCATTGACGCACGCGCAAAGTCGATGATGGATTTGTCAAGGTTGTACATTGCCATGACCACACCCGCATCGGGCGCATCAAAGACTTCATGCTCAATCTCGGTGCCGTCCTCGCCCACGAATTTCAGCGTCAGCTTACCTGCGCCGGGAAATTTGAAATCGGTCGCACGGTATTGGTCGCCGTAAGCATGGCGGCCCACAACGATGGGCTTGGTCCAGCCCGGTACAAGGCGCGGTACGTTTTTGCAGATGATGGGCTGGCGGAAGATCACACCGCCCAGAATGTTGCGAATGGTGCCATTGGGCGAGCGCCACATTTTTTTGAGGCCAAATTCTTCTACCCGCGCCTCGTCCGGCGTGATGGTTGCGCATTTGACGCCGACACCGTATTTCTTGATCGCCTCTGCCGCGTCGATGGTGATCTGGTCGTCGGTTTCATCCCGCGCCTCGATCCCCAGATCGTAATATTTCAGATCAATGTCGAGATAGGGCAGGATCAGCTTTTTCTTGATGAAATCCCAGATGATGCGGGTCATTTCGTCGCCGTCGAGTTCGACAACAGGGTTTTCTACCTTGATCTTGGACATGCGGGTTCCTTTGATGCGGAGGGGTCTTGCCGCAATTCTAGCGCAAAGCGGTCAGCAGCGGAAGGCGGTATGCAATGGCATACCGTTTCAATCTTACAGATTTTCGCGGCTGGCGAAAAAAGCGGCAATCTTGCCCCGCGCGTACTGCCACAGGGTAGGGGCGCCGATGGCAATCTTTGAACCCACGCGCTCTGCCACCATCTGCTCGCTCACGTTATATTCGATCCAGCTGCCGCCACCGGAGGCAAGATTCTGCATCGGCGGCTGGAACCGGTCCAGCGATTTGGCGAATTGCGCGGAAGGGGACTGTGCCGCCTCGAATTCTTCCCAAGTTGCGCGAAGATCATCGCACAAGTCATTGGGAAGAAGTCCGAAAAGGCGGTCCGCTGCTGCGGCTTCATCCTTGGCGGCCTGTGCTGTGTCGTGGGTGCCGAATATCGGATTATCGCCCGCGTCAATCTCGACCAGATCATGCAAGATCAGCATTTTGATCACGCGGGTGATGTCCACCTCCGGCCCCGCTTGATCTGCCAGCACCAGCGCATAAAGCGTCAGGTGCCAGCTGTGCTCGGCCGAGTTTTCATAGCGCGAGGCATCGCATAGGGTTGTGCCCCGGATGATCTGCTTGAGCTTGTCGGCTTCGTTGAGAAAGGCGATCTGTTGCTCAAGCCGCCGGGTCATTGCTCTCGGCGCGGTATTTTTTGAGCTTTGCGGCCAGAAACGCGCGGCCCTTCTGCTCTGCCATCCGGGTGCGGATGGCGGTCAGAAACGCCTCTTCAAGCGTTTGCGAAGAGGCGCCCAGAACTGTGCCTACCTCCATGAACAAGCGGTCCTCGCCGGTCTCTCTTTGAACGGCGAGGCACTCTTCGGCCAGCTGGTTGGCCATTTTGATGACTGAATCGTCGGCCATCAGCGGGAGTTCTCTGTCAGACGGCGGCGCACATAATCAGTGGTGGAATTGATCATCGTGTCCATATGCGGCTCTTCAAAGAAATGGCCTGCACCCTCGATTTCCTGATGGGTGATCGTGATGCCTTTTTGCTCGTGCAGTTTGTTCACAAGGTTCACCGTATCGGCGGGCGGTGCCACGCGGTCACCGGTGCCGTTGATCACGAGGCCGGAGGCGGGGCAGGGTGCAAGGAAGCTGAAGTCATACATATTCGCAGGCGGCGCGACCGAGATGAAGCCCGTGATCTCGGGGCGGCGCATCAGCAGTTGCATGCCGATCCACGCACCGAAGGAGAAGCCAGCAACCCAGCAATGCTTGGAGTTGTTGTTCATTGACTGCAAATAATCGAGCGCGGAGGCCGCATCCGACAACTCGCCAATGCCCTGGTCATATTCACCCTGGCTACGCCCCACACCGCGGAAATTGAACCGCAGAACGGTGAAACCCATTTTGTAGAAAGCATAGTGCAGGTTGTAGACAACCTTGTGGTTCATCGTGCCCCCGAACTGCGGATGCGGGTGCAGCACGATGGCGATCGGCGCGTCACGTTCCTTTTGCGGGTGGTAGCGGCCCTCAAGGCGGCCTTCGGGTCCGGGAAAAATGACCTCGGGCATGGGTGTACTCTCTTCCAGTTGCAAAAATGCGGATGTATTCTTGACGAATTCACTCGGGCACTTTAGAACAATTCTAATATGTGAATCTGCTGATGCGGACTCCGTTCGAGGGATGTAGGCATTTCAACCGCCCACGTCAAACAAAAGCCTGATTTCTTGAGGGGTGCCGTGATGAAGCTTTCGACAAAAGGACGCTATGCGATGGTCGCGTTGGCTGACATCGCGCTGCAACCGGGTGACAAGTTGGTATCGCTCGGTGATATTGCAGAACGCCAGCAGGTTTCGCTGCCTTATCTGGAACAGCTTTTCGTCAAGTTGCGCCGTGCAGGTTTGGTTGTTTCGGTGCGCGGCCCGGGAGGCGGCTACCGTCTTGCGCGCCCCTCGTCCGACATTCGGGTCGTGGATATTCTATCGGCAGTGGATGAAAGCGTGGATGCAATGCACAAGGGCGCGGGCGCTTCGGGTGGGGCGTCAGGCAGTCGGGCGCAGTCGTTGACCAACCGATTGTGGCAGGGTCTGTCCGCGCATGTCTATGTGTTTTTGCACCAGACACGGTTATCGGACGTGGTGGAGAACCAGATGACCCCTTGTCCTGCGGTGCCGAACCTCTTTGCCGTTGTGGACGAGTGACATGATGCTCTCTGATGTACATGGCCGGAAGATATGAGCAGGACCTATCTGGATCATAACGCAACCACGCCTTTAAGAGTGGAAGCGCGCGCGGCGATGGTTGCGGCGATGGATGTCGTCGGTAATCCGTCCTCGGTCCATGCAGAAGGGCGTAGCGCCAAGATGCTGGTCGAACGCGCGCGCGCTCAGGTGGCGGAATTGGTCGGGTGTAAGCCGCAGCAGGTGATCTTTACCTCCAGTGCGACCGAGGCAGCAGCCTTGGCCGTGGCGCAAAAGGACCGGCATGGCGGTGTGTTCACGGCTTTGCCGACCGAGCATGATTGCCTGGGGGTGTGGAGCGAGCGCGATCTGGTTGCCGGGCAAGAGGTTGGTCTGGTCGCGATTTCTGCGGCCAATAGCGAGACGGGGTTGATGGCCGATGATGCGCGGGTTGTCGGCAGTGGCGCGGGATACTCCACGGTTTGCGACATCACGCAGATGGCCGGTAAGCTTCCTGTGATCTATGGTGATGTTACGCCGTCCTATGCGATTTTGTCTGCGCATAAATTTGGCGGACCCAAAGGCGTGGGCGCGCTGATCAATTTTACCGCCGATGATCCTGCCCCGATGTTGCGCGGTGGCGGGCAGGAGATGAACCGCCGTTCCGGCACAGAGAACGTGATCGGGATTGCGGGATTTGGCGCGGCGGCAGAAGCGGCCGGTGCTGACGTCGCGGCGGGTAAGTGGGAAGAAGTTGCCTACTTTAGAAATATTCTAGAAAAGACTATTGCGGCTGCGTCTAAACAAACTATTTTTGTCGGGAAAGAGAGTGTTCGTTTGCCAAACACCTCCTGCATGCTGACACCCGGCTGGAAGGGTGAAACGCAGGTAATGCAGATGGATCTGGCGGGATTTGCGGTTTCGGCCGGGTCGGCCTGCTCTAGCGGCAAGGTTAAGGCCAGCAAGGTTTTGTTGGCAATGGGATATGACGAGGCAGAGGCCGCAAGCGCGATACGCGTGTCGCTGGGCCTCGGGACGACGGAAAATGATGTGCTGCGCTTTGCGGATGCTTGGGCAGCAAAATTCGAGAAACACCAGAAGCGGGCGGCGTAAGCCGCGCACGAGAGGAAAATGGATATGGACACGATTGTAGACAGTGGCGTCAAGGACGGTGTGGATCAGGAAACCGTTGACGCGGTGCGCGAAGTTGGCGGCGCCTACAAACACGGATGGTCCACGGACATCGAGATGGATTACGCCCCTCTGGGGTTGAACGAAGACATCGTGCGTCTGATCTCTTCCAAGAACGAAGAGCCCGAGTGGATGACCGAGTGGCGCCTTGGCGCCTACGCGCGCTGGCAGAAGATGCGCGAGCCGGACTGGGCGATGGTGGATTACCCAACGATCGACTTCCAGAGCCAGTATTACTATGCGCGCCCCAAGAGCATGGCCGTGAAGCCGAAGTCTCTGGATGATGTGGACCCCAAGTTGCTGGAGACCTACAAGAAGCTAGGTATCCCGCTGAAAGAGCAAGCCATTCTGGCGGGCGTCGAGGGTGCCGAAGAGATGTCGGACGCACCGCGCAAGGTGGCTGTGGATGCCGTGTTTGACTCTGTCTCTGTCGGGACCACGTTTCAGGAAGAGCTGAAAAAGGCGGGCGTTATTTTCTGTTCGATCTCCGAGGCGATCAAGGATCACCCGGAACTGGTCAAGAAATACCTTGGATCGGTCGTACCGGTGCAAGACAATTTCTATGCCACGCTAAACTCGGCTGTGTTCTCTGACGGGTCGTTCGTCTATGTGCCGCCGGGCGTGCGCTGCCCGATGGAATTGTCGACGTATTTCCGTATCAATGCGGAGAACACAGGGCAGTTTGAACGCACTCTGATCATTGCAGACAAGGGATCCTATGTGTCCTATCTGGAGGGCTGTACTGCGCCCCAGCGCGACGAGAGCCAGTTGCACGCGGCTGTGGTCGAGATCATCATCGAGGAAGATGCGGAGGTGAAATACTCCACCGTGCAGAACTGGTACCCCGGTGACGAGAACGGCAAGGGCGGCATTTATAACTTTGTCACCAAGCGCGCTGATTGCCGTGGTGACCGTGCCAAAGTGATGTGGACGCAGGTGGAGACCGGCTCGGCGGTGACGTGGAAATACCCGTCCTGCATCCTGCGTGGTGACGACTCACAGGGCGAGTTCTACTCGATCGCCATTGCCAACAACATGCAGCAAGCCGATACCGGCACGAAGATGGTGCATCTTGGCAAGCGTACGAAATCGCGGATTGTGTCCAAAGGCATCTCGGCGGGCAAGGCGCAGAACACCTATCGCGGGCTGGTGTCGATGCACCCTAAAGCCAAGGAAAGCCGCAATTATACCCAATGCGACAGCTTGTTGATCGGCGATAAATGCGGTGCGCATACAGTGCCGTATATCGAGGTGAAGAATAACAGCAGCCGTGTGGAGCATGAGGCAACCACCTCCAAGGTGGATGATGAGCAGCTGTTCTACTGCCGCTCGCGCGGGATGGACGAGGAAGAGGCCGTGGCGCTGGTCGTTAACGGGTTCTGCAAGGACGTGTTGCAGGCGTTGCCGATGGAATTCGCTATGGAGGCGCAGGCGCTGGTGGCGATCTCGCTCGAAGGGTCTGTGGGCTGATGCAGAAGCTTGCGAAAGAAACGGGCATCGCGGCGGTCATCTACTTCGCACTCAGCTGGGGCCTGGGCTTTGGCATCGACGAGGGAGAAGGCTGGCCGGAGGCTGCGATGGCGGCGGTGGTTTTCGCGGGCTTCTATTTTATCGTGGGGCTGTGCATCCGGTGGTTCAAGGGGCGCAAATCGTGATGTCCGCAGCTGTCGGTCCGGTTGGACGTGCGGCGCGCTGGTGACAGACGTGCCGCACACCATGCCTATCCACCTGCATTGGTGGAAAGCGGAGCCGAATTTCGGTGACGCGATCAGTCCGCTGGTCGTAGGCCATATGTCGGGGCGCGCGGTGGTCCATGCGGGGCCAAAAACGGCAGACATGTTTGCTTTGGGTTCGATGATCCAGGTGGTGAAGCGGACGATCAAGGCAGGGCGCAAGAGTGACGTGCCGCTTGCTGTCTGGGGTACAGGGCTGCTGCATCCGGTTTTCGGCCATGATTTCATGGACCGTATCGAGGTGGCGCTGGTGCGTGGTCCGGTCACGGCGGCGCTGCTCAAGCTCAAGACGAAGCGATTTGGTGATCCTGGGCTGCTGATCAACGAGGTGCTGCCGTTTGCGGGCAACCGTGAAGACAGGATCGGCATCGTGCCGCATTATACGCAGGCTGAGGATGCGGCGCTGCTGGCCTTGGTCGCCTCCGATCCGGCCTATCTGCTGATTGATCCGCGCGGTGATCCGGCGCAGGTCTGCATGCAGATTGCGTCCTGTGCGCATGTCTATGCCTCGTCGCTTCACGGGCTGATCGTGGCGGATGCCTACGGTGTGCCCAACACGTGGTTGGATCCGGTCGGGCAAAGCTGGCTCAAGTATCTCGACTATGCCGCATCGGTGGGGCGCGTTGATATGATGGCGCCGCTGGATCTGGACGAGGTGGCTGGACACCGGCCTGTGGCTGGCGACTACACCGATGGAATAACTGCTGCGCGCGAGGCTCTGGTCCAGAGCTTTCCCGCGCGGATGAAATCAACGGCCCAAGGGCCAGACACAAAGGCGCTCCGCGCCGCAATGATATAGAAGGAGCATTGAAATGCTGAGCATCAAAAACCTACAGGTCAAGCTGGAAGACGAAGACAAGCAAATCCTTAAGGGCGTCGATCTGGAGGTCGAGGCGGGCAAGGTCCACGCGATCATGGGGCCGAATGGCTCGGGTAAATCGACGTTGTCTTATGTTCTGTCGGGCAAGGATGGCTACGAGGTCACGGGCGGCTCCGCGCATCTGGGCGATATCGACCTGCTGGATCTGGAACCCGAAGAGCGCGCCGCGGCCGGTCTTTTCTTGGCGTTCCAGTACCCCGTCGAAATCCCCGGCGTGGGCAACATGACCTTCCTGCGCACAGCAGTGAACGCACAGCGCAAGGCGCGCGGCGAAGAGGAAATGTCTGCCGCAGAGTTTCTCAAGGTGGTCCGCGCCCGTGCGAAAGACCTGAAGATTGACGCAGAGATGCTGAAGCGCCCTGTGAATGTAGGTTTCTCCGGTGGTGAGAAAAAACGCAACGAAATCCTACAGATGGCGATGCTTGAGCCGAAGATGTGCATCCTGGACGAGACAGACTCGGGCCTTGATGTGGACGCGATGAAGCTGGTGGCTGATGGTGTGAACGCGCTGCGTTCCGAAGGGCGCGGCTTTTTGGTGATCACCCACTACCAGCGCCTGCTGGACCACATCAAGCCGGATGTGGTGCACATCATGGCGGATGGCCGGATCATCAAGACCGGCGGCCCCGAGCTAGCGCTGGAAGTCGAGAACAACGGCTACACAGATATCCTTGCCGAGGTGGCATAATGGCGGATGCAGCAGCAAAAACCGACCCGACCGAGGCGATGATCACATCGCTGGAGATGCCTGACGGCACATGGGCGCGGCCCGCGCGCGAAGATGCGCTGGGGCGTTTGCGCAGCATGGGCCTGCCGCAGCGTCGGGATGAATACTGGAAATACACCCGCCCCGACACGCTGACGCAGGTCGAGGCACCTGAAGCCAGTGTGTTGGACACGGATGAGGCGCCGATGTTTGACGGTGTTGACCGTCTGCGCATTGTCTTTGTGGATGGTGTGTTTGACGCCGATGCCTCTGACGATCTTGCGCTGGAAGGCATCACGATCGAGCGGTTGGCGGCGGCGGACAGTGATCTGCACTGGGCCAAAAGCGTTTATGGTGTGCTGGAGACGCGTGGGCAGACGCCGGTTGCCCGCCCGCTTGCTGCGCTTAACACTGCCTTTGCCACCGATGGTGTGCTGATCCATGTGACCGGTAAACCGTCCAAGCCCGTTAATCTGGTTTATCAACATAAATCAGAGACTTCCGACGCGATTCTGCACAACTGCATCAAGATGGATGCCGGGACGGAGATGACGCTGCTGGAGAACGGCCCAGCGGCTGCACGGTTCAACAAGGTGCTGGAGGTGGAGATTGCCGATGGGGCGTCTTTCCATCACATCCGCGCGCAGGGCCGTGACCATGAGCGTCGTGCGGCGACGCATATCTTTACCCGTCTGGGCGCGGAGTCGCAGTTCCGCTCTTTCACGATGACCGTGAATGGCCAGCTCACGCGCAATGACTGCGTGATCGAGCTGACCGGCGACGATGCGCTGGCCCATGTGGCGGGCGCTTGTGTGGGCGATGGTGATTTTCACCATGACGATACAGTGTTCATCACCCATGACGCGGTGAATTGTAACAGCCGTCAGGTGTTCAAAAAGGTGCTGCGCAACGGGGCTGTGGGCGTATTTCAGGGCAAGATCCTTGTCAAAGAAGGCGCGCAAAAGACGGATGGTTACCAGATCAGCCAATCCTTGCTGCTGGACGGCGACAGCCAGTTTCTGGCCAAGCCCGAGCTTGAGATCTATGCTGATGATGTGGCGTGCATCCACGGCTCGACGTCCGGTGCCATCGACGAGGACGCGTTGTTCTATTTGCGTTCGCGTGGCGTGCCTGAGCGCGAGGCGACAAACCTACTGACGCTGGCATTTCTGGCCGAAGCGGTGGATGAAATCGCCCACGAGGACCTGCGCGAGGGCATGACCGACCGTCTGGCGGCCTGGCTGACGCGGCGAACGGTCTAAAAAATGGCGCTGACACAGGATATCGCCGCGACGTACCGCGGGCCAGGGCGCGTGTTCGCACGCTTTCTGGCCCAAGGGCGCAACGAGGTGCGCGCGCTTTTGTTCGTGCTGATTGCAGGCGTCCTGATGTTCGTGGCCAGCGCCCCGTTTCAGGCCCGCATGGCCCAGCTGGACCCAGAGGTTCCCCTTCAGGCACGCCTGTACTGGAGCGCGTTTTTCTTCATCTTCATCGTGCCGCTTCTTGTTTACCTTTTTGCCGCACTCGTTTGGGCATTGGCCCGCATCGCGCGGCGGCAGATCACCGGCTACCAGATCCGCTTTACGCTGGTCTGGGCGCTGATGGCGCTGACGCCGGTGACATTGCTGCTGGGGCTGACAGCAGCGTTCATCGGGCAGGGCGTGCAGGTACAGCTGGTTGGGCTGGTCTGGCTGGCGGTGTTTCTCTGGTTCTGGATTTCGGGACTGCTTACAGCGGATGGACCTGCGTGATGGCGAACTTTGAAGCGCTCAGGGCGCTGGCGATTGAAACAGTGCAAAGTCCCCGCACGGCCGCACGCAAGATCATGGGGCTGCACCTGAGCCGCGAAGTCTTGTGGACCGGGTTGGTGCTTGCAGGGGCGGTGAATACGATCATCTACAGCACGTCGTTGCTGATGACCGACATTTCGATGCTGCCCGCGCTGTTCCGCAATCCGCTGATGTTTTTCGTGCTGATTACGGGACTGCTGGCTCTGACGGTACATGCGTTCTACTGGACAGGACGCGCACTGGGTGGCCGAGGGGATCTGGGTGAATTGCTTGCCCTTCTGGTCTGGCTCCAGGGGCTGCGGGCGGTGGCGCAGGCGGTGATGGTCGTGCTGCTGCCGATCTCGCCTGTACTTGGGCAACTATTTTCGCTCGTGGTGGGCATACTTGGCCTTTGGATCACAGTTAATTTTGTGGCCGAAGCTTTGCGCCTGCCTAGTTTGTTTCATGCGCTGGGGGTTCTGTTGGTGGCGGCAGTGGGCATGGTGCTGGGGCTTGTCATTCTGGCCGGGCTGATCGGCATTTCTGCCATGGGGGTACCTGCAAATGTATGATATCAATACAATTCGTCGAGATTTTCCAATTCTGTCACGCGAGGTGAACGGCAAACCGCTGGTTTACCTCGACAATGGTGCATCGGCGCAAAAGCCGCAGGTTGTCATTGACGCGATCACGACTGCCTACGCTCATGAATATGCAAATGTTCACCGTGGCTTACACTACCTTTCCAATCTGGCGACGGATAAATACGAAGCCGTGCGCGGCACTGTCGCGCGTTTTCTTAATGCAGCGTCGGAGGATGAGATCATATTCAATTCCGGCACGACCGAGGCGATCAATATGGTTGCCTACGGTTGGGCCATGCCGCGCATGGAGGCAGGCGACGAGATCATCCTGAGCGTGATGGAGCATCACGCCAACATCGTACCCTGGCACTTTCTTCGCGAACGACAAGGCGTGGTTATCAAATGGGTGGATGTCGATGCTACCGGCGCGCTGGACCCGCAGGCCGTGATTGACGCCATCACACCGCGTACCAAACTGATTGCAATTACCCATATGTCCAATGTGTTGGGGACCGTTGTTGATGTAAAATCCATAACGGCCGCTGCCCATGCGCGCGGAGTGGCGGTGCTGGTTGATGGCAGCCAAGCGGCGGTGCATATGCCAGTGGATGTGCAGGACATCGGTTGTGATTTCTACTGCGTGACGGGGCACAAACTCTATGGTCCGTCAGGCTCTGGTGCGATTTATGTCAAGTCAGGCCAAATGGCCGAGATGCAGCCATTTATGGGCGGTGGCGACATGATCCGCGAGGTCACCAAAGATGCAGTGATCTACAACGATGCGCCGATGAAGTTCGAGGCGGGCACGCCGGGCATTGTGCAGACCATCGGTCTGGGCGTTGCGCTGGACTATATGACCGGCGTCGGGCTGGAGAATATTGCGGCACATGAGGCCGGTTTGCGCGATTATGCGGTGCAAAAGCTGTCAGGTCTGAACTGGATCCAAGTGCAGGGAACAACGCCGGACAAAGGCGCAATTTTCAGCTTTACCATGGACGGTGCGGGCCATGCCCATGATATTTCGACGATCCTAGACAAGAAGGGTGTTGCTGTGCGCGCGGGCCAGCATTGCACCGGCCCTTTGATGGCACATCTGGGGCTGAACGCCACTTGCCGCGCGTCATTCGGCATGTACAACACTACCGACGAGATCGACACGCTGATCGAGGCACTGGAACTCGCCCACGATCTTTTCGCGTGAGGGTTTTTTTGAATTGCAGGGGCGGTGCGTGCAGACTATACACCCTCCTGTGGACCCATAGCTCAGCTGGATAGAGCGCTGCCCTCCGAAGGCAGAGGCCAGAGGTTCGAATCCTCTTGGGTCCGCCATTTTTCCTGATTTACTGCCGCAGCGTGTTACAGGTGTGATTTAAACGGTTATTTTGGCTGAACTTTGTCCAATCCTTTCACAGCAGCGTCATACGTTTGATTTGAAGAGTTGCTCAAGGCAGCCGACCCTTGCTGTGCCGGATAGAATAAAGGCGGCGCAATGCGCCGCCTTTATTGTTTTTGTCGTGATGTCAGCCGCGGCGGCGGCCACCGGTGCGGCCTGCACGTCCGCGGCCTTCCTGTCCGGCCTTGGGGGCGACCTTGTTGAACTTGATCCAATCGCCACCGTGCGGATCACGGTCAAAGAGGAAGTTGGCGGCGCGGATCGCTTCCATTTCCTTGCCGGGGCGCGGCAGGGTAGACCCCATGCCAAAGAGCTGGACCAGCGCCTCGTCATCCATATCTTCGGGCAGAACCAATCCCAGTGCCGCCAGCTCGGCCCGTTTTTCGGCCACTTTGGCGGGGCTGACGGGCAGGGCGACGGGGTTCATGATGGCAGAGGTCATGCCGGCCCCCATAGCCATCGGCAAGAACGCGTTGTTGATCCCGTGGCGGTTAGGCAGACCAAAGCTGATGTTGGAGGCGCCGCAGGTGGTGTTCACGCCCAGCTCTTCGCGCAGACGGCGCACGAGGGTAAAGACCTGATGACCAGCTGTCGCCATGGCACCGATGGGCATCACCAGCGGATCGACGACGATGTCATAGGCCGGGATGCCGAAATCCGCCGCGCGCTCAACGATCTTCTTGGCGACGGCAAAACGCACGTCCGGGTCTTCGGAAATGCCGGTGTCATCGTTGGAAATCGCCACCACAGGCACGTTGTATTTCTTGACCAGCGGCAGCACCAGCTCCAGCCGCTCTTCCTCGCCGGTGACGGAGTTCAGCAGCGGGCGGCCTTCGCAGGCGGCAAGACCGTTTTCCAGCGCGCCGGGCACCGAGCTGTCGATGCAGATCGGGCAGTCGGTGACGGCCTGCACGCGTTTGATCATCTCGGGCATCAACATCGGCTCGACAAAGTTGTTGTCGGCATAGCGCGGGTCTTCGGCCATCTTGTTCGAGAAAACAGCGCCGGAGTTCACGTCAAGGATGTTGGCGCCCGCGGCAACCTGAGCGATGGCATCTGCCTCGACACGGGAGAAATCACCGCGTTCCAGTTCTTCGGCCAGAATCTTGCGGCCCGTGGGGTTGATCCGTTCACCAATGACACAGAACGGCTGGTCAAAGCCGATGATGGCGGTTTTTGTTTTGGATTCGACGATCGTTCTGGTCATTTTCGGTCCTTCAGGAAGCTTTTGCAGGCGCGGCAGAAGCGCCGCCATTGGTTTGTGCCCATGTGGCATTGGTCTTGATCCCGCCCAGCGGGAAGAAATGCACATGGGAGATGTTGAAATCGGGGTTCGCGGCCTTGTGCGCGGCCAGTTCGGCCACCACGTCTGTCGGCTCGTAGGGCAGCAGCAGTTTGGTCACGTCCATCGCGCGTTTCTGCAGCACTTTCAAAGACGGGCCAACACCACAGGCGATGGCGAATTTGATCAGCGTTTGCAGCTTTGCGGGGCCCGCGATGCCGATGTGGACGGGCAGAGTGATACCTGCGTCCCTGAGGCCATCGGCCCAGGCGATGATCGGCTTGGCCTCAAATGCGAACTGTGTGGCAATCGCCATCTTGGCATCCGTGCGGGTCTGGAAATCGTTCTTCCAGCGCAGGGCGGCATCCACGTTTGCGGTGCCGGTGGTGTCAATGTCACGATTGCCTTCGGGGTGGCCCGCGACGTGCAGACGGGTAAACCCTGCCTCGTCAAAGAGGCCCGTTTCCAGCAGTTGCATCGAGTCAGAGAAGTCTCCGTGCGGCGTGGTCACCCCGCCGGCGAGGATCAGCCCCTGCTTCACGTCCGCCTCGCCCTGATAGCGCGCGATCCAGTCGGCCAGTGTGGCGCGGTCCTTGATGATGCGCGCGGGGAAATGCGGCATCACCTTGTAGCCGTCCGCGTTCAGGCGTGCCGCTGTCGCCACCATGTCCTCGATGGGCGTGCCTTCGATGTGGGCGATGTAGACGCGGGTGCCTGCTGGCAGCAACGCGGTGAAATCCTCGACCTTTTCGGCGGTGCGCGGCATCACCTCGATGGAGAAATCCTGCAAGAACGACTCGACGGCGGGATTGACCGTCTCAATGGCAGGGTCGGCTTTTTTACGGAAATTCAGCAAGGCCATGGAGTTTTTCCTTATGAGATCAAAGAGTGGCGGGGTCACGCCCAACCGTCGTTTGCAATAAGCGCCTTGAGGCGGTCGCGGTCATATTCTGCGTCAATGCGTGCGGCCTCGGCGTCGGCCACGGCGGCGTCATCGCCCTCGATTGTGACAGGGTCTGCCTTGCGCCATTCGGCCAGGTAGGCATCGGTGTCCACTTCGCCTGTTTTCATGGCGGCGCGGTCGATGGCCTGCTCGAACCGTTCGGGCAGAATACGTTTCTGGCCCCGGCGGCCTTTGCCGACAATCACCTGTGCGGGAATGTCGCGCCAGTAGACAATAACAACCTCAGCCATTCACGATTCCCCTGTGCAGTATCTGCGTTTCGATCTCTCTAACGGATGGGCCGCATTGCCCGGATGTCGTTTTCGACAATAACGGCACCATCCGCGACCTCTAGCTAGCGCATCGGTCGAAGGGCTGCGAGGGGCGGGCGCCCTCATTCGATTCATGAAGATAGTGAGGCTGTGACAATTGGCGAGGGATTGTAACGCCTGCGTCCTTGCGCCGACGGCGCGCAGGACGTATCATCGGGACAACACGTAATGAAAGGCGCAACCCATGGCGCCAAAGCGCTCCAAAGGTGCGGGCGCGCTCGAACAAAACAACTCGACGGTTCTGAGCCCTGTGCCGGTTTCGTCCAGATCGAACGACCTATATGCGGCCCTTGATCTGGGCACAAATAGCTGTCGCATGTTGATCGCCCAGCCGAAAGGCGGCGGTTTTCATGTGGTGGATAGTTTCTCGAAGTCCGTCCAGTTGGGCGCGGGGCTGGAGAAGACCGGGCGGTTGTCGCGCGGATCAATGTCGCGCACCATACAGGCATTGCGCATCTGCCAGCAAAAACTCAAACGCAACAAGGTCAAGCGCATGCGGCTGGTGGCCACCGAGGCCTGCCGTCGCGCCAGCAACGGCGACGAGTTCATGCGCCGCGTGACCCGCGAGACCGGATTGCGGCTGGACATCATAGCGCCCGAGCAAGAGGCCCAACTGGCCGTGATTTCCTGTGCGCCGCTGGTCAGCTCCAAGACCGAAAACCTGCTGGTGGTGGACATTGGTGGCGGCTCAACCGAACTGGTGTGGATCGACATATCGAAAGTGCCCAAGAAGGACCGCGCGCAATCCATCATGCGTTTGCACAATGGCTTCGTTCAGGCGCCCACAGATATTCCGGCAGCGCGTGTGGTGGACTGGATTTCGGTGCCTTTGGGGGTTGCTACGCTGCGTGACCAGTTCTCGGACGTGGAGGACGACGCGGCGCGCTTTGCGCTGATGAGCTGGTTCTTCGAGGAAAATCTGGCGGATTTCACGCCCTACCAGTCGGCCCAACCGCAAGAACGCTTCCAGATTGTCGGCACTTCTGGCACTGTGACCACAGTGGCGGCCAGCCATCTGGGCCTGCGTCGCTATGACCGCACCAAGGTGGACGGGATCAGCATGACGACCCTGCAAATCGACAAGGTCATCCACCGCTATCTGGCGATGGGGCCGGAGGGCAGGCGGGTGGATCCGTGCATCGGGCATGACCGCTCGGCGCTGATCATGTCGGGGGCGGCGATCTTGCAGGCGCTGATGCGCGCTTGGCCCACCGACCGGCTGAGCGTTGCGGATCGCGGTTTGCGCGAAGGTCTGTTATACGCACAAATGAGCGCGGATGGTGTGCTCGAAGAGGGAACATTCTGATGGGCAAGACGCCAACGGGTAAGAATACATCGGGTCGCGGTCAGCGCGACCTCAAGGTCAAGGTGAAGTCGGCGCGCGGGCGCAAGCTCAGCTCGACCCGCTGGTTGCAGCGGCAGCTGAACGACCCTTATGTCAAACGCGCCAAGGCCGAAGGCTATCGCGGGCGCGCGGCGTTCAAGATCATGGAGCTGGACGACAAGTACCGCTTCCTCGTGCCGGGCGCGCGGATCGTCGATCTGGGCGCAGCACCTGGCGGCTGGTGTCAGGTGGCGGTGAAACGCTCGAACATTCTGGGCGAGAAGAGCGGCAAGGCGGTGGGCACCATTCTGGCGATTGATTTGCAGGAGATGGAGCCAATCGCGGGCTGCGAGATCCATCAACTGGATTTCATGGAGGATGACGCGGACCTCAAGGTCAAGGAATGGCTGGGCGGCAACGCGGATGTGGTGATGTCGGATATGGCTGCGGCCTCCTCGGGGCACAAGCAGACCGACCACAACCGCATCATCGCCCTGTGCGAGGCAGCGGCCTATTTCGCCTTTGACGTGCTTGACGAGGGTGGCACTTTTGTCGCCAAGGTTTTGGCAGGCGGGGCAGAGGGGCAGTTGCAACAGCTCTTGAAAAAACGCTTTCGCAAGGTCGCCAACTTCAAACCACCTTCAAGCCGTCAGGACAGCTCTGAGAAATTCGTAGTGGCGACAGGCTTCAAGGCTGACGTGGTGGGCGAGGTCGCAGAAGAAAGCGGTTTGCGCGTCGGTGACGATCCACGTGGATGGATTCAGGAATAGCCGCTATTTGACGCAGCTGCACGGCTGGACAGGCCCCCGCACTTCCCGCTACTTCCTCGGCTGTATCCCGCAGCCGAGGCCGTCATGATTGTCACAACTTTTCCCAGCCCGATCACGTCTTACCGCCGCGCGGACGGAGCCGTGCATCTGTTGGGGCTGTCGCTCATCCTTGCGGCTGGCGGCGCGTTGGTCATGAAAGCTGGCGCAGAGCTGTCTACAGGCGTTTTTCTGGCGGTTCTGGTCTATGTCCTATGCGCGCTGGCCTCCAACCTCGCGTCAATCGCCTACCATTTCTCTACGTTGCATGGCAGGCGCGTCTTGTTGCGCCGGATAGACCACGCGGCGATATACCCCAGCATCTCCGGCACATTCACGCCGTTTTTCGTGATTGCCGACACCACCTGGACCCTAACGCTACTCTGGGTGTGCTGGGGGCTGACGGCGGTTGCCGTATGGAACAAGGTCACAAACCCTACTGTGAAATCTCGCTGGTCGACCGCCTCCTATCTTGGACTGGGGGCAATCGGGCTTTCGGCATTGCCCGACCTGACCGGCGTGCCTATGGCCACCATGTGGTGCATCATGGCAGGCGCCTTTTGCTATGTCATCGGCACTGTCTTTTACGCCCGCAGAACCATGCCGTTCCGCTATGCCATCTGGCATCTTTGGGTGAACCTCGGCGGCATCGCGATGTTCACGGGTGTGTGGCTGGCTTTGTTCTAGTTGGGTGGGCCGACAGTAGCGGTGAGACAGTCCACAAGAGTGAGGCGCAGGTTTAGAAAACGATTTTAATCAACAGCTGGTCTTGAGCATTCACAAACGACGTCGAGGTGGATGCGAACGGCCCAGAGCCGACCTTGGCACCACGTCTGAATGCTGCGATGCGGTGCATAAGAGCAATCTTTTGCTGCGACCGCAAAATCCGATGCTCGGCGGAGTCATAGAGTTGGGGAAAAATTGTGAAATCGCCGCGTTTGCACAGGACGCAGCTTTCGTTCTCATTGCGGGTTTTCACTTTGGACTGCACTTGAGTTGCCACTTGCAGTGGCTACGATCTTGATCGCGTGGGAGAGGTTTTTAACTCGTCCAGCAGTCTGGCTGCGTTTCGACCGGCCACAGGCGGTAGATATTTGCGCTGCAACAAGCGCGCCTTCAATCCTTCGGTAGCGCGGCTTTCATCAAGCAAATCTCCGTAACTCCTCCGATCCCGAACGGGGTCAGGACAGCTGCGGACGGAAGAAATACCGCGCCCTTAAGGCGACATGCCAGACTGGCCCATCCAAGGACATCTGCTTCCCGAAGGCCCAAGCCCGATCCGTCATCCCTGAACCCTAAGAGCAAGGGCTACGAGGTATTCCGAGAAACACGGAAGAAGGTCGAGAGGCTCTTCGCCCACTAAAAGCGTATCTTCGGTATGCACTGGCTGGGACTGCGCGGCCCCACTGGTGCCGCGGGCGAATTTCTCTTCGCCGCCATCGCCCAGAACCTCCGAAAACGCGCGAAGCTACGGAGTTAGTACGCAAACTTGGAGGTCGCCGCATGAACTGGCAGGATGCAGCACAAAGCGACCATCGGCAAGATGGGTCCAAATGGCTACTTCTGGCAGACGGGCCTTGCTCTATGCCCTGCTTTCAAATGCCAAGCGAAAAGGCGTATCCCTTTCGCGGCGCTTTCTGGAGCGAAAATTTCAGTCCCAGATTGCCTACCCAACAAAGCAAATCGGATCATTCACATCTGGGTAGAGTAGCTGACCCGAAGGGCATGTCCGCGCAATGCGCAAGCAGCGGTTTGGCGTTCCTTTTGTGACGCAGCGCCATGTTTCGGGCATGGCGTCCCAATACTGCTTCACGCGCGTGCAATGCCTTGTAATCAACATTCGCCAGTTCCGGGAACATCGTCAAGACTTCTTCCCGCGCTTCCTCCGACACGCTCTTTAGTGCCTGAGGGCCGGTGTAAAGGCTTTCCGTCTGGACACCGTTCGCAAAAACAATTTCATGTTGGTCGCATAAGAAGTGGTAGTACGTCAGGTCACCACTGTCATTGACCACGTCAATCCCGTCAATTGAAACCAGTTGCTTTGCCGCAACCAAAACCTCTTGCTCGCCAAACATTTTTTGCACGATCTTTGAATTGACGAGGACGCGGTGCTGTGGGGATACGATCAAGTCATCCAGCGGCCTGCCACCACCCATTGCGCCCGCTCGAATGCGAATAGGACGTAATGATGGCGTTTGCTTCAGTTCGCTTGCAGTGAAATGGCGCGCACCGATCCATCTGACTTGTTGTGGGCCATGGTCAACGGTAAGAACCAGATCGCCCTGTTTCAGGTTTTCAATCGCGACGTGCCCGCCGGAGCCAGTCAATATCTGTGTTCCACCGGTAAAACAGATGGTCAAACTGGCGTAGGGAACGCTTGGTGAGCTGTTGCCATACGAAATGGAGTAAGTGACGGCCGGATCAATGCGTCCGTCTGCCACAAAGCCCACCACACTGTTGGTCAGCCCCAAAAGCCCCGAATTCGTAAAGGCATATATATTGACTGTATCGCCTGTGTTCGGGTCCGTCAGCGTATAGGAATATTCCGTTTCGCTGGATCCCGACAGGTTAAAGAGGCTGCCTGAGAAGGCCGACGTTTGCCCTCCGATCCCAAGAATACCGGTATCGCCGTCCCCAAAATTTGGATCATTATCGTTAACGACAATTTTCTCACCGTCTAAGGCCCCGAATGTTACGGTACCGCCAACGTTCGTGTTTCCAAGGGAGGTGTTGGGAAACAAAGACCCAGGACCTGTATAGGAGGTGACGCTACCCAACGTGAAGAGATACATTTCGTAGGCAGCCACGACGCTTCCCTCCTCCTACAACTCACAACGACAATTCCCATTGCCCGCGCCCATCCTCTATATGGACTATTTCTTAAATTTCTGTTGAGCTTGAGAAGACCAGGCTCCCAGATTTTGCATGTGCTGACTGACGTGGTTGGGCTGGGGCCTGTGGACAATCATCTTGAGGCTATGAGAGCTGCTACAAGGTTCCAAAACGCTAAATAACTGCAATCAGTTTTGTCGGATCTTGCGGATATCCCTCTACACTCTTTAATCGTTGCAAGTAATTTTCCCCTAGATTCAGTTGCTTGCAGGCCTCCGCGTCATGATCGCGATGGATTTTGCGGTTGGCTTTGTGCGGGATCGCTACGGTTGCGCCAAGCAGTTCGAGGTCGCGCAACAGCCAGTCCGCATCGAACGCCTTATCCGCGAGGAGCGCCAATGTCCGACGTCAGCGCTTTTGGTTCCAAACAGGGCAATTTTCCAAGAACGTTTTTGGTTCATCGTAACCACTGAGGAGTGAACGTTGAAAAACATAACTGTGAATCCCGGAGACAAAATGCCCACAGAAACGGTTTGATAAT
>TARA_R110002020_G_scaffold6444_4_pt1 | contig 21169 bp, 10 predicted proteins | sample TARA_R110002020 | Tara Oceans TARA_R110002020 (sample SAMEA4396489) | marine metagenome | biome: Westerlies Biome; feature: [MES] marine water layer (ENVO:01000295) within the mesopelagic zone...; material: water (ENVO:00002006), including particulate matter (ENVO:01000060) such...
GTTCGCATACGAAACTTTAAAAAGTCAATTTTTATACGATCCTGGTAATATACCAACTAACCCCGCAACGACTTATCCGTTACCAGTTGATTTTTTAGCTGTAGTAGAACTAAACGCGGGGTCTTATTCATCTGGGCCTCTAGTAGAAGCAAGCTCTGCTCCACCAGCAACTGGGGAATATTATATAAACTACTCAACTTCGCCAAAATTAATACAATACGGTTCCGGTGGTTCTATTAAACTCGACTATTTATCAAATGCACTTACCACAGACGAGTCTGCTGCTATACCAAAACTAGCAGAAGAGGCTTTATATACTTGTATGGTTTATTCTATACTTGCTAATAGAGAAAATACTAGACCAGATGTACTTCAAAGGCTACTTATAGAAAAAACTGATAAGCTAGAAAGAGCTAAATCAAGACTAGTATTTACTAACTTCGATTAAAACAACAACATGGCAATTAACGTTAACACAGTATATACTACAGTGTTGAGTATACTTAATAAAGAACAACGTGGCTACTTAACTCCTTATGAGTTTAATCAAGTAGCCTCACAAGTTCAGTTAGATTTATTTGAAAGTTTCTTTCAAAATTTAGATAACAACTTAAAAGTACCTCAAACTGATTTTGATTATAGTAATCCTTTATTAAATATAGATGATGAAATATCTACTTTCAAATGTTTAGGCACATGTACTGGTGGCACTGGTGGTGTATTTTCTCTACCTGGCACAGATACTTTATCAGGTAATACTGTCATAGTATATGATGATGCTCCAGCGGCTAATGAATTTGCTTTTTATAGATTAGGAACAATTACTTCTTTAAGTCCTGATAACAAAAGAGTTGAAGTAGAGAGACTACAAAGAGATTTTTTTTATAAAACAAGCTTGTCAGATATGACCGCACCAAGTGAATATCACCCAGTATATTTATACGAATCAGATTCTGTGATTAGTATATTGCCAAATACTATTACAACAGGTGTTGAAGCTACTTTCTTAAGAAAACCTAAAAATGTTGTTTGGGCTTATACTTTAGGCAGTGTTGATCAATATGTTTATAATTCTAGCGCATCTGTAGATTTTGAATTAAGTAGTAATAATCAAACACAAATAATACTAGAAATACTTAAATATGCTGGGGTTGTTGTTAGAGATCCTCAAATAGTTCAGGCAGCTGCTGCAGAATTATCTGGAAAATAATATAAAAAAAAACTATGACTAAGACATCAGCTACTATTCCAATAAAAGAAAACGATTCACAATATTACGCAGGTCAATACGGGCCAATGTCAATTACACCACTTCTTAATGGACAGACTGCAACAGTAAGTTTTCCAAAATTAAACACTACATTAATTAGTGATTACGATACTATAAATCCTGCTAGCCCATTGCAAGTTAGAGATACCGGTAATTTTAGTATACATTTACTAGCTGATTCTACCACGCAACCTAGCTCAAGTAATAAAGTATCTCCTGAAAATGTAATAGTAACTAATAGTTCTAATAATACTATACAAGTAAAAAATCCTTACACTACCGCTAATTTTATATTTTTACAACTAACAGAAATAGCCATTGGAGATAATTATGGCAGCTATAGCTATTTAAGACTAGATGATATAATTAATAATTTTTTATTTATTTATATAGGTGAAGATAAAATACTTGATAAATGTAAAAGAACAGATGTAATATTTCATGCACGTAGAGCTGTTCAAGAAATGTCTTACGACACTTTTAAATCATACAAATCTCAAGAGTTAACAGTGCCAACAAATCTGACAGTTCCTATACCTAAAGACTATGTAAACTATACTAGAGTTGCATGGGCTGATTTAAACGGTGTTTTAAGAACTATATATCCTTTAAGTGGCTTAAGTGGTAGTCCTTATGAATTACCCATACAAGATGGTGCTACTGGAGTACCTACTCAAAGTTCATTCCACAATAATTTAGAAGCTTCTCAATCTATAATAGAGGATAGATTTTCAAAAGCTACAGACTCTAACATAAGCGGATCAAACCCTAACAACGGAAGTAACGTTTTTGATTATGCTTGGTATAAACAAGCTTATGGTCAAAGGTACGGTTTAAACCCTAGCACTTCACAGTCTAACGGATGGTTTGATATAAACCAAAGAACAGGCATGTTTACTTTTAGTAGTGATTTAGTAGGATTAGTAATTCAATTAAGTTACATATCAGATGGTTTATCTTATGATTTAAACTCTATAGTTCCTAAAATGGCTGAAGAGGCATTATACGCACAGATACTACATAGAATTTGTCTAGGTAGAAGAGATATAGACCCAGCAAGTAAACAAACTTTTAAAAGAGATTCTTATGTTAAAACTAGAAATGCAAAAATAAGATTATCTGAGTTAAAATTAAATGAAATAGTTCAAGTATTTAGAGGTCAATCAAAAATTATTAAACACTAATTAAATGGCGCAAAATAAATTTCAACATACCTTCACTAAGTCTAAGATGAACAAAGACTTAGACTCTAGGTTGCTAGCTAGAGATGAATATAGAGACGGACAGAACATAGCTGTATCTAGATCTGAAGCTGATGATGTTGGAGCTCTTGAAAATATATTAGGTAATCAAATATTAAGTAGCTTAAATATACCTAATATAACATCTAGCTTAAATAGGGGTTTTTCACAAGTCACATACAAAGAGTTTGTTAGTCAAATAATAGGAGCTTATTTTAACCAAGACACTAATAGAATATATTTATTTTTAACAAACTATCAAGATAACTCAAGTGATAACATATCTACTTTCGCGCCTATAGGAACTAGATGTTCTATAGTTTTATTTGATACTAATTCAAATACAACTACAACTATAGTTGAAGGTAGGTTTTTAAACTTCTCTTTAAACAGTCCAATTCTAGATATTGTAATGATAGAGAATTTAATGTATTTTACAGATGATAGGAACCAACCTAGGATGATAAATGTTAATACTGCTGAAGACAACGTGAATTATTATAATTCAGAAGACCACGTTTCTTTAGCTAAATATTATCCATATAGACCTATGCAACTTAATAAAACATATAACGCTTTAGAAGTTGGTCTTATATCTGCTACAAACTTTCCTTTCACTACTGGCGGTATTAATACTAAAGCTAGTATATATCCTTGGTTAGCTATACCAACCTCAAAGACAGTTAACTCTGTTACTACTCAGTTAAATACAGAGGTAATAGCTATGTTAAAAAATAACATAGGGTTAAAAGGATATATCAGTTCAGAAGGAACTCAAGGAACTCCAAGACCTACTTATAATTTTGAGTTCACTGTTGCTCAAGTTTTTCAAACTGAAGAAGATTCTGGAATTTATAACGATATATGTATAGTTTATTTAGATAGAGACTTAGGATCTACAGCATCTAACACTGGATTTAGCGATGTTTCTATAAGTCTTTGGAATCTAAATAACACTACTTATAATTTAGATAAGGTTGTTTTTGTAGAGCCAAATTCTAAAGATGTTATTTCTCCATGGGATATAACACCTAAGACTAGACTCACAATATCTAGTGTTGATTCAACTAATAATAGATGGGGTTATGGGACTACTTATTGTAACCATATATATAAATATGGTATGTCTTTTAGAAAAAACCAACAATCAACAGCGGAAGTTTTTAATGTGCCTGGATGGAATCCTAATCAAGTAATGAACTTAACACAGTCAAATCCAGGTGGTTATGCAAGAGTAACTCATCCTAAGCTGGACCCATTAAAATACTACGTTATAACTGAGGTTATAGGAGCTCCAGATTCTACTACTTCACAAAAATATTTTAAACTTTCAGTAATAGATACTTTAGTAAGCGAAGTTCCAGTTATAATTTCTGCTGGAGATATTCCTTTAACTGCTGGTGATGTCGTAGATATAAGATGGCCTAATAAAGATTATGATCCTAATTTTATAGGAGATGAAGATCTTTTAAAAGATAAATTTGTCAGATTTGCGTATAGATTTAAATATGATGATGGTGAATACTCTTTAATATCTCCATTTACACAAGAAGTTTTTATACCAAAATTAAAAGGCCAGTTTTTAAAAAAAATAGGAAAACAAAAATCTACAGGTTCAAATGTAAATAATTTTATACCTGGAGAGCAAAGAGCTGGAGAAAGTACTATAGTTAATTTTATGGAAAATGAAATAACACAGGTTAGTTTAGATATAAACTGTGAATATAAATTTTCAGAATTAAATGAAAAATTAAAAGTTATTGAAATAGATATAATATATAAAGACTCTATGAATAACTCAATGAACGTAGTTGAGACTATTGAAGTTACTGATAATTCTATTAACAATAATAATAGTAAAATCTTAAGATACGTTTATAAATCAAAAAAACCTATTAAAACTTTAAGATCTTCAGAAACTACAAGAGTTTATGATAATGTTCCAATTAGAGCTAAAACTATTACTTCTACTGGAAATAGAGTTCTTATGGCTAATTATTATGATAGACACTCAGCCCCTAATACTTTAACATATTATATAGGATCAGGTGATAAGCAAACGCCAGCAACTACAGCTACTACATTAGAAAATCTTGATTTAGGTTTTGACGTGTATGATAAGCTTCCTAATAAATATTCTTACGTTGCTTATCCTAATCACAGTCTAAAACAAAACAGAACATATCAAGTTGGTATAGTATTACAAGACAGATATGGTAGATCTTCTGATGTTATTTTATCAAGCGTAAATGATGAAAAAGTAATAGTAAATAATAGTGGAGTTAATGCTTGGGGTGATTATGGTCCGCCTATGGAGTTTAGTGGTTCTACAATATTTCATCCATACAAGCAATCTGTTGTTCAACCTTTATCACCGTCTAGCACCTTGCTAAGACAAGAAAAAGCACAAGCTGGTATTTTAAGCTGGCCAGGAGATAGTTTAAAAGCTTTATTTTTAAACACTATACCTAAAGAACTTCCTTTTACTCTTGGTTATCCTGGTGTTTACAAATCTCCATTTTTAACAATTCAAGTTTCTTCTCAACAATATGATTATATATATATTCCAAGTAATAATGTTTCTGACAATATAGTTCCTGGTATGCTCATAGAGTGGACTATTGGTGATACCGAATATAATGCATATGTTGGATATGTTTTAAATGGTGGTAGTAATATTGTATATATAAAAAATCAAGATGGTAGCGAGCTGTCTTCTTTTCCGTCATCAGGAACTCAAATAACTTTTTACGAAGTAGATAAGCCTACAGGATGGTATAGTTATAAGATGGTAGTAAAGCAGCAAGAGCAAGAATATTACAATGTATACTTACCTAGCTTGCTTGATGGGCTGCCAGTTATAAAACCTTTTACAATTGGAGATGCTACAGCTGGTACTGGTGGAGCAACTTTTACTAGTGGTAGTAATCAGGTAGTTATGACACCTGTTACTGGTATAGAATATTTAACATTTCCTTTGTTAGAAGGCATGAAGGTTATAACAGCCGGTGGTAATAGTTATTTTATTCAAAACATACTTAACTATACAACTTTTGAATTGACTGTTAATGCTGTAGCAACTGAAACTGATGTTTCTTTTGATTGTTCTATGGGCTCAAGTGATGGTGTTTTAAATTGTACAACTTTACTAACTGATAACGCGAATAAAGTTTCGCCAGCTTTAAATGAAGCTAGTCCAGTTCAAGTTAACTTTAGCACTAGTAACGTAGAATTAATACCTAGATTTGCTCAATCAACTACTTGGAGTGCTTCTTCTCTTTCTCCTTTCTTCACTACAGACAGGCAAGCCTTACCAGTATTTCCAGGTAGACAAAAATTAAATGTTAGAGCTATTGGCAATTTTGAAAATTTATTTAAAAATGCTAGTTTTAATGGTTTATACGAAGCTGACACTAACCCACCTTCGGCTGTTATAGAAAATACTTTTGAAATAGGTGCAGATTCAGATACATCTTTACCAACGGCAGAGCAAGAACCTATAGCGGCAGTTTATGAAACAACTCCTACTTTTTCTAATTTAGAAATATATTACGAAACTAGTACAGCTGGTTTAATATCTGATTTAAATACGCTTGTAAATAACACTGTAGATTATCCAGCTTATTTCTTTGATAGAGGCACTTCTAATGTGGCTACTAATCAAATAATTAGACAGTTTAATATAAATGAAAATCTTAATTTTTCAACAGCTGGAACTATTAGGCTTTTAAATATACACGGAATTAATGGTGATTTATATAGATACTACCACTCGGTGTCGGCATTTATAAATATAGATAGTGTTTCAGTTACTAAAGCTTATTATAGAAACCTAATAGCTGTTGCAGGCAACGGTATAACATTTAGCAAATATTCAAGTACTGATGGCCAAAACAAATTTAAAGTGGAAGTATCCAGTAATTTTCCAGCATATCATAGTTCTAATGACGATCTAAATTATATAACATTTGAGGTTGAGGTTACTGCTATAATGGATTTTGCTGCTCCATCTTTAAAAGGAGTTTTAGCTAAATATACATTACCTCTTACTATCTATATAGAAAACTCTCCACCTTTAGCTAATGGAGCTTTTCTTCCAGCAACAGGTGGATCTACTTCTACAGTTTATTATTTAAAAAATATTAATTCTATAGATCCTCAAGCTTACCAGAGCAATGGAACTACTACAGTAAACTGGAATAATGAAAACGGTAACAACACAACTTTAACATCGTGTACTAACGGAGGTAATGTTTCAAATACTTTTCAAGAGTGCAACACTGAAGAGTTATCTTTTAATTTATTAGTTAAATTTGGAACTATGACTGAATTTAAGCTAGCTAACTCTATAAATGGATTAGGTCTTTATTTATCTACAGCAGGCCTGGATCAAGGGAGTGTTGTGCTGGCCACTACAAGTAAGTCACAGTTAACACAAAGAGATATAGAATGTCAAATAACAGCTACAGATAAACTAGGTAAAGGTGAAACCACTTTACTTTCAGAGTTTATAGTAAATATTTTAAGTTAAAAAACAAACAAACAAGTGATTATAATTATATGAGCCAGCTTAATTTACCTATAGTAGAAATAGACTATTACAATTGCATTTGGAATAAGAAAATATTAGCACCTCAGCAAGGGGCAATTATGAATGGTTCTACTATTCCGGGAGGCATAGGTACAGACGCTAGTAATGTTTGGCCTATTACTACTGTTCAAGCACCTCCAGTATCTTCTTTTGATGGGACTGGATCGCCATATCAAAGTGATAGAATAGCATCAATAGTTTATGAAAACTTCTATACTGAAGAAATGTATATAAGAGGCGGTTTTAATAATAACTATATGTCTTTAGGTGTTAGGGCATACTTAGATGAAGAAGAGCCACTACAGCAACATAGATTTAATAGTATAATATATTCAGGTATATTTAACTCTAGAACAGGTATAAATAGAACTAATGAATTTCCTGTAGGAACAAATATAACTAGATCAGCTAACCCTTCTAATGGGTCTATACAAAAGATATATGCTGAAGAAAATAACTTATTAGTTCTTCAAGAAAATAAATGTAGCCACGCTTTGATAGACAAAGATGCTATATACAATGCTGAAGGAGGAGGTAGTATAACTAGCTCTAATCAAGTTTTAGGTGAAATAGTACCATACAGGGGTGAATTTGGAATAAGTAAAAACCCTGAAAGCTTTGCTATATATTCTATTAGAAAATATTTTATTGACAGAAATAGAAATGCAGTATTAAGATTATCTCATGACGGACTAACAGAAATACAAGAGTATGGTATGAGAGATTGGTTTAGAGACAATTTATCTAAACTAACTGATGACTACGTTAATACATTTGAAATAGAACTAAAAGTTTCTGGATGGTCATCACCAAACTTTAATCAAACAGGGCCTAGTTTTACTAGTAATGGAATATCACCAATATCTCAAATGGGCTTATTAGGTACTAAAGTATTCTTTGAATATGGTAATAACCTAGGTATATACGTAGATATGCAAGCTGTTTTTTGCGGAGTTAGAGAAGCTCAAACAACAAATGATTACTTTTTAACAGACAGGATGATGAGCAGGGAAGAGCTTGGTTATAATGTTGGAGGTATTACAGGTATTAAACTTGTTGGTAATTATAGAAGTAGAGTTTACGGTGGTTGGGATGCTTATAATAAACAGTATATAGTATCTTTACAAGAAAACAAGTCTAAGAAAATAATTCAAACAGGCTCTACAACTGTACCTAAACCAGACAATACTTATTATACTTTAGGTTATGATGAGCAAGTTAAAGGTTGGCCTAGTTTTTACTCTTACAAACCAGTTGTAATTAACAGTCTTAAAAATACTTTTTGGACAGTTAATAACGATTATTGGAATTATGATAATGTAACTCCAATAACAAAAGGTTTGTACTCTCATTATGCGAGCGTAGTACCTCATGGACAGTTTTACTCAATGAATAATAAAGCTTCTGTTTCGGTAGTTGCAAACGCACAACCTTCTATTCAAAAAGTGTTTTTAACAGTAGACTACGAAGGAGATAGTGGTTGGAGAGCTACAGTTTTTGAATCAGATAGAACTGGATCCAATGTACAATATGACTCTAGCACTGGTGCTTGGGATGGTAACTGGAATTATACAAATGACGAAGGACAGTTAATAAGAAGTTACGTAGAAGGTGCTTACGATTCTCAAGGTAATGACGGTGTAAATGCTAATCCTTTAAACGCTCCTTTAAGACGTGCTGGATTTGATAGAAAAGAAAATAGATACGTTTCAAGCTTAATAAATAAATCAGCAGGATTACCAGGCGAGGTAATATTTGGAGACCAAATAAGTGGTTTAAAGGGTTATTTTTTAGATGTAACTTTTTCTACTGATGATGTTACGAATCCTGGCGGAATGAAAGAACTTTACTCGGTTGGATTAACATATAACGTATCTTCAATGTAAATTAAATTAAATGAATATAAGAAAATTAACAGAGAATGATTATAAAACTCTAGTTAAATGGTGGAAAGCATGGAAATGGCCTCCAATAGAAAAAGACTTTTTACCTGACAATGGTACAGGTGGATTTGTTGTAGAAAAAGAAGGGGTGATGATAGTTGCTGGATTTGTTTATATAACTAATTCTAAGGCAGTATTATTGGAATGGATAATATCTAATCCAAAATATAGAGAAGATGACAGAGATATGGCTATAACATGCTTAATAAACACAATAGAAAAAATAGTTAAAGGTTGGGGATATAACTATATATTCACGATAGGTAGAACACAGCCTTTGATAAAAAAACACAAAGAATTAGGATGGCACGTTGATGATAAGCCTTCACATGAAATAATTAAAGTTTTAAAATAATAATATGGGACTAGTAACAGGAATAGCAGCTGGTGTATCTTTAATAGCAGGAGTAACTTCTAATGCTATAGCAGCTAAAAGAGCAAAAGAAGAAGCTGCTGATCAGCAATCAATAAAAGACACTCAACAAGCAGCGTTAGATTCTTTAATAGAAGATAGACCTGAGTTTGAAAATCCTTATGATAAAGTAACTAATCAATTTGAAAATTTAAATAATCCATATGCTAATCTAACTGTAGCTACTGAGGCTTTTAAAATGCAAGCTGAGCAAGCTGATCAAGCTTTAGCTAATAGTTTAGATGTAATGATGGAGACTGGTCAGGCAGCTGGTGGTGCTACTGCATTAGCTCAAGCAGCGCTTCAAAGTAAAAGAGGTATAGCTGCTAGTATAAATGCTCAAGAAGTTCAAAACAAAGCTATGGCTGCTGAGGGAGAAGCATCTATACAGACTCAAATAGCTCAAGGAGCTCAAAGATTAGATGAAATGAGAGCTCAAGGAGATATAACGAAACAAGAAGATGCTATAAACTTTCATGAAATGCAAATGGATAGAACAGCTGGCTTGATGGACAATGCTGCTCAAAACGAAATGGATGCTAAGTCAGCAAGGTCTGCTGCTATAGCTGGTATAGGTAATTCAATAGCTAGTTCAGCTGGTATTGCTGTAAGTGCATTGGGAGACAAAGATCCTAAAACTTAAAAATAAATTATAAAATATGGGAAGTTTTACTAATCCTCAAAGGATAATAAACAAAGAGTTTGATGTGTATGCTAAATCTGCAGCTGCAACTACTAACCAAGTAGCCAGAACAGTTGCTGATATGAGATCACAAATAGCACAGCAAAAGCTTTATACAGACAAGCTTCAAGTTGTTGATGACAATAAAGAACTTAGCTTAAGAAGCAGTCTTAATGAAGTAGGCAGTACTGGAAATGCTATACTAGACGAAAACATATTAGCTTTTTGGAATGATAAAGTAGATAATTACTTTCAAATAAAAAATGCCATGAATGACGGCACTTTATCTAGACAAGAAGGAAATAGAGCCCTAGCACAAATAGAAGGTTTAGTTCCTAGCTTTAAGAAAATGGTTACTACACTAGGTACTAATTCAGCAAATTTTAAAGAAGATGTATCTAAAGGCAATGTATCTTCTGTAGGATCTATAGAAAATAAAAGCATTTTAAACAGGATTGGACAAGGCGGCAACGTTGGTATAGTTGAAAGAAATGGTAATATTTACTTTATTGCTCCTGAAGAGGATGGAGAGCCAAAAGCTTTAATAAATGGTTCTGAATTACTAGCGCAAAGTGATACTCCTATGTATCAAAGAAAACCTAATTTATCAGAGTCTTACACAGAAATATTTAACGCTGTTGTAAAACCAGAAGACATTACTAGTAAATACGTAGAACCTATAATAATAGAAAAAGGTAAGCCAAACCCAATTACAGGAGAACCAATGAATAACCTTGAAGCAGGTTATCAATATACTTATAGAACTATAACTAAAGATAATAGAGAAACAGCTATAGAAGATCTTGTTAAAAGCCCTGCAGTATCTACTATGATTGGTAACGATGATATGATGGCTAGAGTATGGCAAGATGAGGTACCTGATGGTGAGTTTAATGAAGAAACTCAAATGTGGGAGCCACCAAATAGTATAAGTGCAATATCTCAAAGGTTGAACTTAGATCCAGAAATGTTTAAAGATGGTTGGCACCAGTATGCTGAAGATATGAGTGAAGAAGAAAGACAAGCTTTAGACAATAATCAAAATGCTGTAATGAGAGAGTATATAGGTAACAAGATCTATAATGATAACGCTGTCATGGACAACACCATGAAGTTTGTTAAGAAAGAACCTTACAATCCTAATACTAATAACGAGCAAACAGGAGAACCTTACTACAATAAAACAGTTGAAAACGTTTATGATTTTTTCCAAAACCCAGTGGATAATGCTAATTTACTAGTTAATTCAACTATAAACGGTCAAATAGTTTCTGGAGTTAGAGTCAACGACGAAGGTTTAATAGAGTTGTACCACACTGATGCAAGCATTGATCAGGGAACTAGTGGTGATGTTAAGGACATGGAAACTAAAATAGCTGAATTTAGAAAAGATGATCCTATATCACAAGCTAAATTAGCTAGGTTAATGCAAGAGGGTATTGGAGGTAAAAACAAAGATAACTATGAAGCGTCTAATAAAGCACAAGAGGTCTATCCTATTTATGCTGAAAAAATGCGTTTAGAAAAACTAGAAGCTAAAGAAGCGCAAAAAGGAAATGGTGGGTTTGATAATTTCCTTCATGAAAAAGATTACTTTAAGTGGAAAAAAACAAATATAGGTGAGTTAACTAAAGAAGAACAAGCAGAAATAAATCTTGGAGACCAAGGTAAATATGGAAGAGCTGCAAAGCTTTTACTTAGATACCTAAGACCAGAAATACAAGAAAGAGAAGGTTTTACAAAAGCTATATTAAACAAAGCTGAAATGGAAGTTATGAAAATGATAATGGAGGAAAGAAAACTTACCGGAAGTCTTAAGTAATTAAATTAATTATATGTACGAAATAAATGGAGTTCCTATAAGTATGCAAGCTCTACAAGCTAGAGCTAGAGAATTAGGTATAACTTTCGAAGAGTTGGTTTCTAGAAATTCTGATACACTTGTTAAAGTTGGAGAAGAACCTTTACAAGCCACTAATTTACCAGAAAATAATCAAGTTTTAGAAGAGGATGGTGTTATTCTACCATCACCTCAAGAAATACCTGGTTATGAGGAAACAGTAGATAAATCTAGACAAAATTTAACTCCTTCACAAGAAGAAACTATAGCTAGTCAAGAAAAAGTAAAATCATACCAAAATCAAATAAAAGAATATAATAATCAGATTGAAGCAATACTAAATACACCTAACACTACAGGCGAACAGCGTTTAGAAATGGTTAATGAACTTCAAAAACCAAGCATTGGTTCAACTATAAACGAAGGAGTATCTGATATAACTAATCTACCTAATGTTCCTTCTATTAAAGAAGATAATGAATACAATGTAGCTGACATAAACTCTAACTATTACAATGCAAATCAAGAAAAACTTAAAATAATAGAACAAGAAATAGAAAAATCTGAAAATAAAGAAGAAAGTTACGATAAAATATTTAATGAGACTTTTCAATCAGATCCATTGGTTGAATCAAGAAGAAATTTTTATACTAAAAATGTAAAAGAAAAAGTAGAAGCATTTAAACAACAAATGATTAGTAGAAATATTTATGATCTATCTACTAGAACAGGTGTTGATTTAGCACAAAAAAGAGTTAATAAATACTATGGTGATTTAATAAATGAGTCTATGCGATCTGATAAAGTTGTTATGGGTCAAGCTGAAAAAATATCAGCAATGCTCGCAGCTGTTAGTGAAAAAGATAATATTAAAACGCAAAGAAAAGACAGTTTTGTACTTGGAACATCAGACTTGCTACAAGATTATTTTAAAGGCGTGCAAGATTCAGCTAATAGAAACATTGAAGAAGGTAATTATTTTTCTAATTTCTTTAATAATGTTAAAGGATATGTAGCTGAAAAAGCTGGCGACTTAGTTGCTGGCGCTGAGTCTTTAGCTGTTAATGCACAAAATTTTGGAAAAGCTGCAGATGTTGTAGGCGCTCAAATTGATGGTATGCGTATTAAAAATACTAAAGATGGTCTTGCTCAACTTGAAAAACTAACAGATGAAGGCAAAGGCGACGACGAGGAAGTTAAAATAAAAATAGGTGAAAGAGGAAGTGGAAGATTAGATAGTAGACCTGAATTAACTGGAACTATAAAACAATTAAAAGAGCAATTAGAAATTGACCTTCAGCAAGAATCTAAAAGTTTAACTGAAAATGTAAAACAAATAACAGATTTTGAGCAGTATTCTGGCTTAGCCGAGCAAGCAAACTTTAGTGATGGTCTTAGCTTTAGAGATATTACAATAGGTCTAGGGCAATCTATACCTACGATGGCAGCTGTTTCAGCTGGTGGTATTGCTTCTTATTTTACTGGTGGTGCAATAGGTCCTACTATAGCTGCTGCATTAAACTTTACTGGAAATGCTGCTGTTACAGCACAATTTTATGCGGACAATTATCTTGAAGGAGTTAAAGAGGGTATGCTAGCTGATAAAGAAAAATACCCAGATGGTGTTACTGATGAAGATTTAGGTAAAGCTATAGCTAGTGGAGAGTATGATGCAATAGCTCAAGACCTTGCAGCTGCTATGCTCATGTCTAGAATGGAAAAACTAGGATCTGAAAAAACAATGAAAGGCTTTTATAAAGCTTTAGGTATGGATTTAAAGACAGGTGTAAAGTCATTATTTAGAGGAGACATAAAAAAGATCGTAAAAAATATGGCAACAGGAGCTATTAAACAAACACCTAATTCCTTTGTAGAAGGTTTAACTGAAGTAGGTCAAGGTATTGTACAAGCTTTAAACACAGGTATTAAAACAGAAGGTGATGCATTTAGATTCTTAAATGGTGAGCAATCAATGGAAGAGTTTTTAGCTGGTGTTACAATAGGTACAGTAATACCTTTTGCTGGTGGAGCTGCTGCTCAAACTAGAACAGAAATAAGATCTGTAGCCATGCAGGTTGCTAAAGAGTTTAATCCTAAAAGTAACTTAGCTCAGACTGAAATGTTTTTCAAGCAGCAAATGTCTGATCTTAAAAAAAGAAAAGATGATGGGCTTTTAGGCGAAAAGGAATATCAAGAACAAGTAGAAACAATATCTACTATCAGAAACGCTGGGTTAAGCGTTCCTGGTAATTTTAGTAAGAGAGCTAGAGCAGAAGCTCTTGATCTAATGGTTGAGAAGGCAGACTTGTTAAAAGAAATAGAAGGTTTAAATAATGAACTTACTAAGCCACAGCAAGAAAGAATAAAAGAAATAAATCAAAGACTTGAAAACATAGGAAAAGCTGAGGATAAAATAAACAAAAGTAAAAAAGTATCTAAACAATTATCTGACGATGTAATAGATGAATTTAAAACTTTTGAAAACGAAGAAGAAATGAGGGCGTTTTTAGAAGAAAATGGAAAAGATCCTGACTTAGCAAGTGGTAGAGCAGTAGAAGTTAAGATAGACGGTAAAGAAATTGCTTTAGTTAATACTGAAAAAATGACTGATGGCGTTGGTTATTTTGCTGGTGCTCATGAAATATTACACAAGTTTCTTAAAAACACCTTGAAAACTAATCCTGAATCTGTTTATCAAATGGCTAATGTTATTAAAGATAGATTAAAAGTATTAAGTCAAAATCCATCTCTCAAAAATAATGCATTAATTAAATCACTTAATAATACACTTAACGAATATAAAAAAGACTCTAAAGTAACTGAAGCTAAGGAAGCTGAAGAATTAATTACTTTATTTAGTGAGTTTGTTGATCTTGGTTTAATAGCTAAAGACAAGAAATTAGGAGATAACTTACGTAGCGCAAGTAGAAGATTTTTACAAAACGTACCTGGTCTTGGTAAAATACAGTTTAATAATGCTAATGATATTTTAAACTTTATAGCAGATTATAACAAGTCTATAAATAAAGGAAGACTTACTAGAGCTCAAAGAAATGCTGCAGAACAAGGTATAGAAATATCTGATGATTTAAGCAAAGCTAAGTTAGAGTTTGACGAAGAAAGAGTAGTAGCAAGAGAAGCAGCTAGTGAAGATGCTAGTCTAGCTAAAGACTTAGAAATAGAACAAGCACAACAAAGAAATGCATCATCAGCTGAACTAGCTAGTTTATTTGAAGACGACGTAAGAAGATATGTTACTAGTGGTAAATTTAAAATAGGGGAAACAGCTGTTAAAGATAATCCTAAAGTAGCAGGAACTAGAGATTTTGAAACAGGCCAAAGTGTTGAAGGTGCTGTAGAGATAGATGATATAGTTTCTGATATATTGTATTCTAAAAGAGGTGTTGTAGGTTTAGTAGAAGATTATTACAAAAAGTCTAAAGAATATAGAGATGCAGTTACGCTTGGTCAATTTATAGGAGACTCAAGACGTAGAGATTTTTATAGAGCTACAGAAATTGTAGCTCCTTTATTAGGTGTTCAGTCTCAAGAACAATCAAAAGAAAAACCAAAGCAAGATTTTAGTAAAGAAGAAAAACAATCATTAAGACAAAATTTTAATGAAATAGGCAGTGATCTAGGCATGGAAGAAGGAGGAGAGTTTTATAACAAGGTTATAGAGAAGACTAAGAGAACGCTAGGAACTAGACTAGGAGATGTTGGATCAGGAGACTTTTTAAAGTCTGTTAGAAATGCAGGAATAGCTGATTTAGAAACTAGTATTAAAAAAATAATGGGTACTCCAAGCAGTGCTAGTTATAGAAACTTTATAGAAAAATATGCACCTGCTATTTTAGCAAAAGCTCAACAAACAACTTTAAACAAAAGACTAGGTAAACTTACAGAACCAGTTATAGATCCAAAAACTGGTAAACAAGCTAGAACATTAACAGAAGAATCGAGAGCAGAAGGTTCTAGAGTTAAAGATCCTTATGCTGGCAACCCTAAAAGACGTTTAATACCTGGTTTAACGCCTAAAGACTTAGTAGATTTTTTCATAAATACACCTAGACCTGATGCTAAAAGAAACTCTCTAGCTAAAATAGCAGCTATTGAGTTTACAGAGGACGCTTTAAGACAGTCGCTAGATTCTCAAGTAGAAGATAGATTTGGTAGACAACCAGGTACTGAAGGTTATGAACCTACTACATTAGCTGATTTAAGAGCTGAAAGGTTTGGTAGAGATAAAGTAGAGGCTGAAATAGCATTTATAGCTAGAGAATTAGGTAGAGGTGAAAATTATAGCTTTGCTAAAGATATAGTTTTAGAGCCAGATGATTTATCAGCGTTCATGCTGAAAGCAAATGAGCTAGTAGACATAGCTTATACTACTGGTTATAGAGACGAAGATGGTAATTACAAGCCTGAGTTTCAAGAAGCAATAGAAGGTGTAGATGATAATGTTATCAAGGCTATAGATATGCTGCTAGAAGAAGATCCTATGTTAGAACAAGGCGGCGAGTTTGTAAGAGTAAATAAAAAGTTTTTAAGCGAAGCAGATGAGAAGCTTTTAAAACAAATAAATAATAAAGATCATATAATTACTAGCAAGATAAAAGGAAAAAGAACTATAAATAAAGCAGCTGCAGAAAGTATGAATAACTTTGCACAAAGAGTTGTTAAAATAATAGACTCAGGTTTAATAGGTTCTTTTAATGAAAGTTTAGAATTTTTAGGTTTTAGTAATAGGTTACTAGATCCCGCTAAGCAAAAGGAAGATGGCAGTATGGGAGCATACTTCATGGAGTATGTAAAAGCAAGATCATCTAAATTTAAAAAAGAAAATAACGTTAACACTAGTGACGTTATACCTATGAATAAAGATTTTACAGGAACAAAGCAAATATTAACTCCATTATTACGTGGTGGTAATATAGCTAATAAACTTTCTTTATTACAAAACTCTGAACAAAAAATACAAGACGCAAATATAGCTAATATTGAATTATTTAAAACTTTAATGTTAGAAATACAAAATGATTATCAAAACGGAAAACAAATAACACCATTACAATTATTTCAATTTTTTCAATTACAAACAGGTGCTGTTAAAGGTTTAAGAGCTTTAAGTGGTCTTGATTATGTGTATTTAATAGATGGTAATCAAGATATAGAAAGTTTTAAAAAGAAAAGACTTAGTAAACAACAATTTCTTGAGTTAGATACAGAACAACAAGATGCTTCTATTCAAGAATTCATAGACGAGTTTCCAGAATTTAAAGCTAGATATGATTTAAGATTACAACAAAATCTAGATAAAGGCATGAGTTTGCCTGAAGCTAAAGTTCAAGCTGCTTTTGGTACAAAACCGTCTGCTTACGTGGATTTAATAACTAAAGGAGAACACTTAGTTCCTAACTCTATAACTATGACAGAGTTGTTTCAAGGCATGTTAAAAGGAACTTTAACAAACGCTTCGTTAGATAAAATTCTATCTGGTCACACTCAGTTTTTTGGACCTAATTATGTTACAGATCTTATAGATGCTAAAGGAATAGAAGGTGGTCCAAAAATAGCTTTAACAAGTCAAGAAGGAATATTAAGACTTACTAAGTTTTTAAAGAATCAAACTGGAATAAGCAATAATATATATTCCATAAATGGAGAAAAAGCTTACAAACAGATACTACAAAAAGAAATATTTGATAAAAAAGTAAAAATATTAGAAAAATCTGCAAGCCAAGCAAAAGATATAGATGTTGATTTATTAAAAAGCTCTGGTGTTTTACAAGTAAATGAAGACATGTCTATGGAGGAGGTTTTAAGTAAAGCTGCCACAATAGATGAAGCTTTAAGAATAGCTAGAAATCCCAATGCTCCTGTTAAAAAAATTAGAGTATTTGATTTTGATGATACATTAGCAACTAGTAATAATATAGTTATAGCGACTTCACCAGATGGTACGGTTAGAGAATTAAATGCAGAAGAGTTTGCAACTGAAGGTTTTGATTTAAAAAGTCAAGGTTATGATTTAAATTTTGATGACTTTAATAATGTAACTAATGGTGGTCGTGGTCCTTTGTTTAATTTAGCCAAAAAAATTAGAAATGCTAGAGGTAATGAGGATTTATTTGTATTAACGGCTAGAGCTCCAGAAGCTGCACCTGCTATTTATGAGTTTTTGAAATCTCAAGGTTTAGAAATACCATTAAAGAACATAACAGGTTTAGGTAATTCTACAGGAGAGGCTAAAGCTAATTGGATCATAGATAAAGCAGCTGAAGGTTATAATGATTTTTATTTTGCTGATGATGCTGTTCAAAACGTATCTGCCGTAGCTTCTGCTTTAAATGTAGTAGATGTTAAATCAAGAGTTCAACAAGCTAAAGCTAGCCAAGCTAAAGATTTAGACTTAGATTTTAACGATATAATAGAACAAAAAACAGGTATTGCATCTCAAAAAGAATATTCTAAAGCAAAAGCAGAAGTTAGAGGTTCTAAAAGAAATAAGTTTCAATTTTTTATACCTTACTCTGCTGAGGATTTTACTGGCTTAATATATCCATTGCTAAGTAAAGGTAAGCTAGGTGATTCACAGTTGGCTTGGTTTAAGAAAAATTTATTTGATCCATTTTCAAGAGGTCAATTAAATCTACAAACAGCTAGATTAAATCTAATGGAAGATTTTAAAAAGCTTAAAAAAGATTTAGACGTACCTAAAGACTTAAATGAAGAAGCAGTAGATGGTTTTACTAATGAGCAAGCAGTAAGAGTTTACTTATGGAACAAACAAGGTTTAGAGATACCTGGATTATCAAAAACAGATACTAAAGAATTAAACTCTATTATAGAAAATAATCCTACTTTAAAAAGCTTTGCTGATCAGTTAGTAATGATAAACAAGAGCCCATACCCTTCTCCATTAAAAGACTGGTTAGTTGGTAATATAACTACTGACTTGATGAGAGGTTTAAAAGAAACTAAAAGACCTGAATATTTACAGGAATGGCAAGAAAATGTAGATATTATATTTAGTGAAAAGAATTTAAACAAGCTTGAAGCAGCTTATGGTCCTAGATATAGAGAAGCTATGGAAAACATACTTAAACGTATGAAGTCTGGCAGTAATAGACTACAAGAGGGTAATAGACTAAGTAATAGAATATTAAACTATATTAATGGATCTAACGCTGCTATAATGTTCTTTAACACTAGATCAGCTATATTACAAACAATATCTTCTATAAACTTTTTAAATTGGGATTTTAATAATCCTTTAAAAGCTGGTGCTGCGTTCGCTAATCAACCTCAATACTGGAAAGATTTTATGACATTGATGAATTCTGACTTTTTAAGAGACAGACGTAATGGATTAAAAATAAATATAACAGAATCTGAAATAGCTGATGCTGCAAACACTAGTAAAAATAAAGCTAAAGGAGTTTTAAATTATATACTTTCTAAAGGTTATGCACCAACTCAATATGCTGATAGTTTTGCTATTGCATCTGGTGGTGCTACATTTTATAGAAACAGAATAAAAGATTTAATGAAAAAAGGTTTTACAGAAGCAGATGCCAAAGCAAAAGCTATGGAAGAGTTTATGGAAAAAACTGAAGAAAACCAACAGTCCAGTAGACCTGATAAAATATCTCAACAACAATCGAGTGATTACGGTAGATTAATACTTATGTTCGCCAACACGCCTATGCAGTATGCTAGATTACAGAAAAGAGCAATTCAAGACTTAACCGCTGGTAGAGGCGATAGCAAGTCTAATGTAAGTAAAATAATATACTACGGTGTAGTTCAAAATATTATATTTAACGCTTTACAACAAGCTGTATTTGCTCTAGGTTTTGGTGATGATGAGGAAGATGAAAAGAAAAATGAAAAAGCTCTTGATGTAGCTAATGGTATGGCAGATTCTTTACTAAGAGGACTAGGCGTTGCTGGAGCTGCTACTTCTGTAGTTAAAAACTTCTTGTTAGATATATACGAAAGATCAGGAAGAAAAAGACCTGAGTATGTTGACTCTATATATAAACTATTACAATTTTCTCCGCCTATAGGATCTAAAATATCTAGACTTAGACAAGCAACATGGCAATTTGATTCTAAAAAAAGAAGACAACAGATGATGGATGAAGGGTTTAGTATGACAAACCCAGCTTTTCTAGCTTCTGCAAAAGTTGTATCTGCTACTACTAATATACCTTTAGATAGAATACTATTGAAATATGATAATTTATCTTCTATTATGGATGAAGATACAGAGACATGGCAGAAGATAGCATTAGCTAGTGGTTGGCCTAAATGGACTTTAGAAACTAAAGCTCAAAAAGATAAAGAAGCTTTAGATTATCTTATAAAAAATCCTAAAGGTTATAAAGCTTGGGAGCAAAAATCTATATTAAAACAGTTTGGCTTAAAATCTTACGAAATAAAAAGATTAAAAAACGAAGAGTCAAGAGTTAAAGAAATATTAAGATTACAAGCTAAAGATAATAAAAACTTTAAACCTTTAGAGTCTGACAAGCCTGAAACTAGAGAAGAAAAAGCAGCTAGAAAAGCTGAAATATTAAGAAAAGCAATTGAAAAAAGAAATAAAAGATGAAAAATCATAGAAGTAGTAAATTAGTTAAAAACAAATACTCTAGTCCATGTGGTTTAAAAGACGCTTGTTATCACAAGGTCAAAGCACAATACGATGTTTTTCCATCCGCTTACGCTAGCGGTGCAATAGCTAAATGTAGAAAAAAGAAAGGTAAGTAATGAGAATTGTAGATGATATAAAAAACAAACTAGGAGACAGTCCTTTACCTTGTTGGAGCGGGTACGAAAGAGTACCTGGAACTAAACAAGGTAGTAAAGGTAGTTGTAAAAAATCTCCACTTGCAGTTAGAAAAACAAAAGCTGGAGCAAGTTTAAAAAGATGGTTTAAAGAAGAGTGGAAGGATGAAAAAGGAAATGTTTGTGGGTCTAAAGAGAATAAGAGTACTAAAGTATGTAGACCATCTAAAAGAGTTAATAGTGAATCACCTAAATCTTGGAATGAAATGAGTAAAGGTGAAAAGCAAAAAGTAACTAAAGCCAAAAAGAAAGTTGGCATGGGTAAGCGTAGAAGCTCTAGTAGCAATGTATCATAAGGAACAAAAAAAATGGGCACCATACCCAAAGTTCCTGTAAC
>TARA_R110002020_G_scaffold15143_44_pt1 | contig 21151 bp, 21 predicted proteins | sample TARA_R110002020 | Tara Oceans TARA_R110002020 (sample SAMEA4396489) | marine metagenome | biome: Westerlies Biome; feature: [MES] marine water layer (ENVO:01000295) within the mesopelagic zone...; material: water (ENVO:00002006), including particulate matter (ENVO:01000060) such...
ACTTCGTCGGCTTCTATCTCCGGCTTGCCTATGAGAGCGCGTTTCACGACTTCTCCGACGTGCTCGGACCGGATTCCCTCAAGCCCGGCAATTTCGCGCTCCTGTCCCTCATTTTCGAAAACCCCGGCATCACCCAGACCGTGCTGGCGCGTGCCAGCGGACGCGACAAGTCCAGCGTCACCGCGGGACTGCGGCAGCTGGAAGACAAGGGCCTGATCGAGCGAATCCGGCTTGAGGACGACCGCCGCTCCTATGCGAGCCACGTCACCGCGGAGGGCCGGGTCGTCTACGATCGCATCGCGGTGAAGGCGCGCATCCACACCGGCCGGCTGGAAAAGATCATCGGTCCGGACCGCATGCCGGTGCTGATGTCGGCGCTGAAGGACATCGCGCGCGGCCTGTCCTAGTCGTGACTGGCCGACAGGTGACGCGCCATCGCGTCGTGGTGGCGGAGCACCGCTTTGCGGCCGGCTTCGATATCGCGGGCGCGGATGGCGTCGAGGATCGGCGCGTGAATGGCGGTCACCGCCTCCGCGTCGTCGGCGCTGAGCCACGTCGGAACGGTGCCCTTGTCGATCCAGTCTCGGTGTTCGTAGCGGATGAGCGCGGCGTGGACGCTCTCGTAGATCGAAGCGAGGTAGGGATTGTGGGAGGCGCGCACGAGGGTGGCGTGAAAGTGCGTGTCAGCGCTCATCCACGCGGACGTGTCGCCGGTGCTTTCCTGCAGCCGGTCCAGTGCGGCCTCGCCCTCCCGGAGCTCGTCCTCGGTCGCCCGCTGGATCGCTTCGGTCACGCCGGCCGTTTCCAGCCACAGGCGCAGTTCGTTGAGCTGCGGAGCCGTGTCCCGGTCCAGCGGCATCATGAGGTTGACCGAGGCCGCCAGCCCTTCGCCGTAGCGCCGGGCGACGAAGGCGCCTGAGCCGCGCCGCGTGTAGACCAGGCCCTTGACGACCAGGATGCGGATCGCCTGGCTGACGGTCGGACGGCTGGTCGACAGCATCCGCGCCAGATCCCGTTCGGAGGGAAGGCGCGCGCCTTCCTCGAGATTTCCATTGATGATCGTCTGCTGAATCTGGTCGGCGATCTCTTCGGCAGCCCCTGAGTTGCTCGTTGGGCTGAATGACGACAGTACGTCGATCGTTTTCCAAAGATTTTCGTCTGCGACGCTTTTCGGTCTCGCCAAGAATTCGACTCACGTGCGCGGTCAGATCGCTGATGCATCTTGGTTTAGCTCCATCCGCCGACCTGTCAACGGTCGTCGAGCAACCGGTGGTTGCAATCGCGCGATCGGGGAGGACGCGGACGTTGTGAGGATGCCCCACCAGCGCAACCGGGCTTGACGGTCGGCAGACCTCGCCATAGCCTCCCATGAATTGGCTTAGCCACTTTCGTCGAGGGTGCTTCCAGCTGCCCTGGCCGATGCTGGCGAACCGAAGCGCTTGCGCGCCAGGCCGGCGGCGTCACGGCTGACACGGCACAGGGGAGGCGGACTTCATGACAGCAATGACCATCGGGTGGCTTGGAACCGGGCGCATGGGGGCGGCCATGTCCCGGCGGCTCGTCGATGCCGGCAAGCACGTGACCGTCTGGAACCGCACCCGGTCCAAGACAGACGATCTGGCGGGGGCGGGTGCCAAGGTCGCCGACGAGATCGTCGACCTGGCGGGTGCCGATATCGTCTTTGTGATGGTCTCCACCCCGGACGACCTCAGGGAGGTGATCACCGGCGCTGGCGGCCTCCTGTCCGCGGTATCGCTGCCACGGATCGTTGTCGATTGTTCCTCGGTGAGCGTGGAGGCATCGGCGGAGATCCGTGAGAAGCTGACGGATCGTGGCGTGGGCTTCCTTGCAGCGCCGATCAGCGGCAATCCGCACGTGGTGGCGGAGGGCAACTCGATCCTGATGGTTTCCGGGCCGAAGGCGTACTTCGAGACGGTCGAGCCCTATCTGAACACCATCAGCAGGACCGCGGTCTGGGTCGGCGAGGCCGAGCAGGCCCGCGTCGTGAAGATCTGCCACAACCTCTATCTCGGCCTTGTCGTCCAGTCGCTGTCCGAGGTCACGGTGCTGGCGGAGAAGTCGGGCGTGCCGCGGGCGGCCTTCCTGGAATTCCTGAACTCGACGGTGCTGGGCTCCGACTGGGTGCGCAAGCGTACGCCGGACATGCTGGCAGTGGACTGGACGCCGACCTTCACCACCGAGCTCCTGCGCAAGGATTTCACCCTCGGCCTCGACATTGCGCTGAAGGAGGAGGTGGGGATGCCGCTCGCCGCCGGCGTCCTGCAACTGATCCAGCAGGCCATCGGCCGGGGGCATCGCGACGACGACTTCCTGTCGCTGTTCCAGGTGCAGGCGGAGTCTGCCGGGATGACGCTCAAGCCGGAATGATCGTTCGCCGGGCCCGCGATGCGCGACGGCCCGGCCCAGCTTTCACCGGACGCAAAATGACGTCCGGCCGATCCAGTGCCCCGGATGCGCGTTCCGGCTCAACGCTGCCATGGGCGCCGACCCGAGACAAAAGACAACCGAGAGGAAACATCCCATGTCGCTCCAGAAATTCGTGCCGACGCCGGACTTCGATGAGTACAGCGAAGCCTTCAAGGACTTCTTCAAGATGACGCGCCGCGACGACGGCGTGATCCTGGTGGAGGCGCACACGCTGGGCGGGCCGATCCAGCTGAGCGTCCAGAACCACCGGGCGCTCGGCCAGATGCTGAAGGTCGTGGGCGCGGACCCGAAGAACGAGATCATGATCCTCACCGGTTCCGGCGAGGAGTTCATGATGGACTCCGACCCGGAAGGCTTCGCGCTGGAAGAAGAGGACATGGAGTACTGGGCGTACGAGTACGCCTTCAAGGACGGCCGGATCAACGTGAGCGCGCTCATCAACGATCTGGAAATCCCGACCATCGGCATCTTCAACGGCCCCGGCTTCCACTCCGAGATCGTGCTGATGTGCGACATCACCATCGCGGCCGACGACGCAACCGTGTTCGACCTCCACTACGACATCGGTTCGGTGCCGGCCGATGGCATCCACAACTGCTTCCAGGAGTTGCTGGGCGTGAAGCGCGCCGCCTACGCGCTTCTGACCGGCGAGGCGATCACCGCCGAGAAGGCGCTGGAATGGGGCATGGTCAACGAGATCATGCCGCGCGACCAGCTGATCGACCGGGCCTACAAGATCGCCGATCACATCATGACCCAGCCGCGCACCACCCGCCGGCTGACGGCCCAGATCGTGCGCCGCCCGTGGAAGCAGCGGATCGTCAACGATCTCGATCTCGGCTTCGGCACCCAGATGTTCGGCCACGTTTCCAAGAAGAAGGCGATCCACACCCGCCAGGGCATCTCCTCGGTCGTGGACTACGTGCGTCAGGGCAAGAAGAACAACTTCGACTGACAGGGAAACCGCGTGGCGCGCCTTCTGTCGCTTGCGGACCCCGGACCGAGCCCGGGCGGCACGCCACGGCGAGATTGACCGGAAATGCCGCGCACCACATAGTGGCTTAGCCAATAATAGCTGGAACGACGCCCCGATTGCCTAAAGAAAAACCAGAAGACGACATCCAGGGAGGACTGCCAATGTTGATCAACAGACGAACCGCCATGCTAGGGATGGTCTCGGCGACGGCGCTGCCGGTGCTGGGAACTGGCAAGCTGTGGGCCCAGGAGACCGTCCCGCTGACGATTTCCTCGAGCCATCCGCTGACGATCCCGTGGGTCAAGCCGCTCAAGACCATCGTCGTGGACCGCTCCAACACGCTCCTGGAGGAGATGGGATCCAAGCATCGCATCCAGTGGACCGAGGCCTTCGGCGGCACCCTCTACAACTTCAACGACACGCTCGAGGCGGTGTCCACCCAGCTCACCGACATGGGCTGGATCGGGTCGCTGTTCGAGCCGTCGGCGCTGCCGCTGCAGAACATCATGTACTCGACCCCCTTCGCCACCCAGACCGTGGCGCAGGCGATCAACACCATGAACCGGCTGAACGCCGAACAGCCGGCGATGAAGGCGGAGTGGAAGCGCAACAACGTCTCCTTCTTCGGGTCGTGCGTGTCCGACGGCTACAGCCTGTTCACCAAGAAGCCCATCGAGAAGCTCTCCGATCTGGAAGGCATGAAGATCCTCGGCGGCACGGTGCTTGCGCCCTGGGTCGAGGCGGTGGGTGCGACGCTGATCGCGACCGGCATTCCGCAGATGTACAGCCAGATGCAGACCGGCGTCGGCGACGGCGTGCTGCTGATCGCGACGGGGGCCTATCCGCTGCGGCTGCATGAAGTGGCGCCCCACGTGACGCGCGTCGAGACAGGACCGCTGACCTTCGGCGGCTTCGGCGTCAACGCCGACACCTACGAGGGCCTGCCGGAGGACGTCCAGCAGGTGCTGGCCGAACTCGGCGCCGGCTATTCGACCGAAAACGCCCGCCTCATCGTCGAGCGCGAAACGGAGGTGTTCGAGCTGTTCGAGAAGGAGGGTGCGACGGTTCGCGCCATGCCGGACGAGCAGAAGCGGGAATGGGTCGACCACATGCCGGATCTCGGCAAGGCCTGGGTGGACGCGGTGGAAAGCCCGGACGTGCCGGCGCGCGAGATCATGCGGGCCTTCATGGAGACCGTGCAGGCCGAAGGCGCCGATCCGCTGCGTGACTGGTCCGCCAACCTCTGAGGCAGCTGTGACAACCGCGCCCCGACCCACCGGACGGGGCGCGGCGACGCATGCTGCTCTTGGCCCCGATGGGCCTGGCGCCGCCGGCGGGCGGTCGATGAGCCCCGATCCCGGTGCAGCCCCCGCAGCCTCAGTGTCCCTGCGCATGTATTCCTTGCTTGGACGGAGACCATCATGACCGACGAAACCAGCCGGGGCAGGGGCCGCAACGACCTCCCGATCGGATCGGGCCGGGATCCGGCGCGGTTCGCCGATGCCATCCGGCTTCGCGCCCTGCGGATGATCGCGCCCCAGGGGTTCGGCTACCTGGGCCAGGCGCTCTCGTCGGCCGAACTCGTGGCGGGGCTCTACGTCTCCGCCTACCGCCCGGAGATCGACGATGTCGTCTGTTCGCCCGGCCACTACATCGTCGCCTTCTATGCGGCGGAGGCCGAGGTGGGCCGTCTCGACCCCGAACGGCTCGGCACCTACGGGCAGAACGATTCCGACCTCGAGGCGATCGGCACCGAGCGGTCGCCCGGGGTGGACCTGACCGGCGGGTCGCTGGGCATGGGACTGTCGGGCGCGATCGGCTTTGCCCTGGCGAACCGCCTCAAGGGTGCTCCGGGCTACACGTTTGCCTTCCTCAGCGACGGCGAGCTGCAGGAGGGGCAGGTCTGGGAAGCGGCGATGTTCGCGGCCCACAACAGGCTGAACCGGCTCGTCGTGCTGCTCGACGCCAACAACTCCCAGGTTGACGGGCCGGTCGATACCATCACCACGCTCGACCCGATCGCCGACAAGTGGCGCGCGTTCGGCTGGGGCGCCCACGACATCGACGGCCACGACGTCGACGCCGTGGACGCGGCGCTGCGCGCCAGCCTGGAGAGCGACCGGCCAACCATCATCATCGCCCGGACCTCGACGGGGACCGGCCTTGCCTGCCTGCCCGACGATGCCGACGGACATTTCATCAAGCTTCCGCCGGAGCTCGCGAGAGCGGCTGCCGAAGAGCTGGAGAGCCGCCTTGCGTGATGCCCCGTATCCGACCGAGCTGAAGCCCTACGGCCGCGCGCTCCTCGCGCTCGCCAGAACGCGCGACGACATCCTCTGCATCACCGGCGACCTGACCCGCCAGTGCGAGATCGACCTGTTCCAGGAGGCGTTCCCGGACCGGTTCATCCATGCCGGCATGGCGGAAGCGAACATGATGAGCATGGCAGGCGGTCTGGCGCGCCGCGGATTCATCCCGTTCGTGCACACCTTCGGTGTCTTCGCCACGCGACGTCCCTACGACCAGATCGTCAACGCCATTGCCTACCCGAAGCTTCCCGTGCGGATCGTGGGTTTCATGCCGGGCGTGAGCACGCCGGGCGGCCCCAGCCATCAGGCGATCGAGGACATTGCCATCATGCGGGCGATCCCCGGCATGACCATCGTCGATGTTGCCGACGCTCGGGAAATCACGGAGGCGGTGACCGAAATCGTCGATCTGCCGGGACCGGTCTATCTGCGCCTGAAGCGCGGCGAGGTTCCGCTGATCTTCGACGAAGACCATCGCTTCCGCTTCGGCAAGGCCGAGGTGATCCGAGGCGCGGGTGACGTCGCCATCCTCACCTCGGGCATGATGCTGGCGTCCGCCATCCAGGCGGCCGATGCGCTCGAGACGGCGGGCGTGTCGGCGGCGCTCGTCCATGTCCCGGTGGTGAAGCCGCTGGACGTCGACACGCTGCGGGGCGTGATCGGCCAGGCGAAGACCGTCGTCACGGTGGAGAACCACAACGTTGTCGGCGGCCTCGGCACCGCGGTGGCGGAACTGATCGCGGAGGAGGGGCTCGGCGTGCGGCTTGCCCGGGTGGGTCTCCAGGACACCTACGCGGAAGGCTCGCTCGACGCGCCGCACCTGTTCCTGAAATACGGACTGTCGAGCCAGCATGTCGTCGACGCGGCATGGACGCTGGCAAGCAAGGCCGGCATTGCCCCCCGGCGCGATGCTCCGCGTGTCATGTCGGTTCCGGTCCAGGCGGGCGAGTACGCACCGGTCTGAATGGAGCGGTGCCGGACGGTGGGCCGGCGGTTCGAGGCTAGTCGTGGTCGATGATGCGCTCGAGAACCGGATAACGCTGGAAGGTCTGGGTGATGCGGGCGGCTGCCTGGCGCAGTGGCAGCAGCCGTTCCTCCACCAGGATCTCCGCGCTGACCGTGCCGGAATAGCCGGAGGTGTTGAGGGCCGCGACGGTGTGTCCGTCGCGGCCACGGATCGGAACGGAGAGGGCGGTGATGCCGTAGTCGAGCTGGTCCACCGTCACCGCGTACTGCTGGTGCCGGACGCGTGCGATGACGGACCTGAGCTCGTCCTTATCGACGATGGTGCGGGGCGTCAGCGATACAGGTTCCATGCGGGCCAGGAACTGCTCGAACTCCGCCTCGGGAAGTCCAGCCAGTATCACCTGGCCGAGAGAGGTTGCCTGCGCCGGATAGCGCGCCCCGATCACGGCCGATGGCCGGCGGGCCCGCTGTTCGGAGTGATGCGCGATGTAGAGCACATCCATCCCGACCAGGGTTGCCACCGATGAGGCGTCTCCGAACTTGCCGACGAAGTGGCGCAGTTCCGGCTGCAGCACGTCTTCCACCCGCGCCGAAAAGTAGAGTGCGGAGCCCAGACCCATGACTTTGGGCCGGAGATAGAACCGCTTGTCGGTCTGGCCGACATAGCCGAGCGTCCTGAGCGTGATCAGGCTCCGGCGCACCGCGGCAGGCGTCAGCTCGACGCGCCGGGAAATCTCCGAAAGGCTCATTTCGGCGTGGTCGGCGTCAAAGCACTCCAAGATCGCCAGGCCTTTCGCGAGGGCTTCGACGAATTCCGCCGGTCTGTCCTCTGGGGCGGGCGTCTCGGACATGCAGCTCCCTCTAGTTCGGTGCGAGAATGAAGTCGAAGTGAAGCTCGGCGTCCGGCCTGCGTTCAAGCGTCAGATCCGGGTGGGCGTTCGCGTCGAACGGTTTGAGCTCCGCGATGAGGGAGTTGCGTACGCCGAATACCGCGTCGTTGTCGATATACTCGGTGTTGGCGAAAAACACCTCGGTGGTGATGCCGCGCATGCCCTCCGCTGTGACGATGTAATGGAGGTGGGCGGCGCGCCAGGAATGGCGGTCGCCAGCTCGCAGCAGTTCCCCGACCGGACCGTCGTAGGGGACGGTGTAGGGCTTGGGAAGCACGGTCGTGTACCAGTAGCGGCCGTTCTCGTCGGCCTGGAAGACGCCGCGCAGGTCGTACTTGTCCTGCCCTTCCTCCTGGATCGGATAGGTCCCGGATCCGTCCGCCTGCCAGGTGTCGATGATCGCGCCGGGCAGGGGATGGCCGAGGGTGTCGCGGACCATGCCCGTGCACAGGACCGACACGCCCGGGCGCGGTCCGGCGAGATCGGCACCCAGTTCCATCCGCGGCGCCTGCTCCAGGTAGAAGGGGCCGAGGTTGCTGCCCTCCGTGGCGCCGCCGCGCGTGTTGATCATATCGACGATGGCTGACAGTCCGAGCACGTCCGACAGCAGGATGAATTCGTGCCGCTCCGGCGTGGAGATCTGCCCGCAGTCATAGAGGAATGTCAGCATCCGCATCCATTCCTCATGCGTCATGTTCGTCTCGCGGACGTAGGTATGCAGATGATCGAGCAGCTTGTGCAGCAACAGCTCGAAGCGCGAACCCGGCTCCGTGGCGAAGCTTTTCTTTACCGCTTCGGTGATGGTGAATTGATTGACGTCGCTCATGAGACCTCCCTGAACATGCCGTCGCCACCTGATCTGCGGGGCACCTGGCCACCCTTGACGGAACGGTAAAGGCGACCCTATCCTGCGGCAAGAGCAAAAAGTTTCGGTATGCGAAAGTTAGGTCCAGAATGCGAATAGGCAAGCAGGACAACGCCTTTACGGCCATCGCCACTTCGGACGAGCACAGCATCACCGTGCGGGGAAACGACCTTTGCCGTGACCTCATCGGCAAGACCGACTTCACCTCCTATTTCTGGCTACTCGTGATTGGCGACCGTCCGACAGACGTACAGCGGCGGATCACCGACGCGTGCCTGGTCGCCATTGCCGAGCATGGCCTGGTGCCGAGCGTTCAAGCCGCCCGGATGACCCTTGCCGCCGGCCCCGATGCCTGGCAGGGCGCTATCTCGGCAGGGCTGCTCGGCATGGGCTCGGTCGTCGCCGGGAGCTCGGAGACGGCCGGCCAGTATCTGGTTGATCTGGTAGAGGAAGTCCGCAGCAGCGGAAGCGATGCCGACAGCGTGGCGCGCAAGAGTCTCGAGGCCCTGAAGGCCCGGCGGGCGAAGGTTCCGGGCCTGGGGCACCCGCAGCACAGCGCCGGCGACCCACGGGCAATCGTGCTTCTGGAGATTGCCGAGAAGGAGGGCATCGTCGGCCCTCATATCGAAATGCTGAACACGTTGGCGCAGCATGCTCCGCAGATCATAAACCGGCCGCTGCCGATCAACGTTTCCGGCGCAATACCCGCGCTGATGCTCGATGCCGGCTGGCCCGCAAAGGCCATGAAGGGCATCCCCCTGCTCGCCCGCACCGGCGGCCTCGTGGCGCATCTCTTCGAAGAGAGCCAGCGGTCGATCGGCTTCATCATGTCGAACCACGCGGACGAGGCGATCGCCTATGACGGCGTTTCGTCAGCCCCGACGGCGCGGCAGGGCTGAGGGTCGCTGGGATGGCAAAGATCCTCAAGGACTTCCGGGTCGTCGAGCTCGGCACCTATATCACCGGGCCGGCGGCAGGCATGCATCTGGCGGACCTCGGGGCCGATGTAATCAAGGTTGAGCGCCCCGGCACGGGGGACCCGTTCCGTGCCTTCAAGGGCGGGCTCTATTCGCCGCACTATCAGACCTACAACCGCAACAAGCGCTCGATTGCGCTCAACACGCGCGAGCCTGGCGACCTCAAGGTGTTCCACGATCTCGTGGCGACGGCCGACGTGTTCATCCAGAACTTCCGTCCGGGCGTGGCCGAGAAGGTGGGAGCGGGCGAGGCGGACCTGCGCAAGGTGAACCCGTCGCTGGTCTACTGCGCCATCACCGGGTTCGGGGCCTCCGGCCCCTACCGGGACCGGCCCGTATTCGACACCGTCGCGCAGGCGGCAAGTGGTTATCTGCGGCTGCTGACGCCGCCGAACCGGCCGCGCGTCATCGGTCCTGCCATTGCTGACGCCGTCACCGGCCAGTACGCGGCGCTGGGGATCTGCGCGGCGCTGCTGGAGCGCACCAAGACCGGAAAGGGGCGCCGCCTCGACATCTCCATGCTGGAGGCGATGGCGCACTTCAACCTCGACAGTTTCACGCACTATTTCAGCGTCGGCGAGGTGATGGGCCCGCTGAGCCGTCCTGAGGTATCCCAGTCCTACACGTTCGAATGCAGCGACGGGAAATGGATCGCGTTCCACCTGTCGTCGCCGACGAAGTTTTGGGACGGGCTGGTGCTTGCGCTCGGCCATCCGGAAATCGGGACCGACCCGCGGTTCGCCGAGCGGATGGCAAGGATCGCGAACCAGGACGCCCTGATCGATGCGATGGCGCCAATCTTCCGCGAACGCACCCGTGAGGAATGGTGCGCGCGCCTCGGCGAGAACGAGGTGCCGCACTCGCCGGCCTACGATTCAAATGAAGCGTTGGAGGATCCGCAGGCGCGCCATCTGGGCATACAGGTCACGGCCGAGCACCCGGAAATGGGATCGTTCACCACCGTCCGTGCGCCTTACGGCTTTGACGGCGAGCCGGACACCGACGTGTTGCCGCCGCCGACCCTCGATGAGCACGGCGCGCAGATCCGTGCCGAACTGGCTGCCCGGTCAAAGCGGGCGGGCTGAGTGTACGTCAGGCGGGCGGGCTACCAACGGCCGCCACCAGAGCGCCGACTGAGGATCGGCGAAGGCCGGAACAAGAAGGTCGAAGACTACTCCAGCGAATGTTGAGATTTCGAGGGTGTGGGGGGATGGGATGTCTGAACTGACGGCAATCCCTGTGTCAGACGTGAAGCAAGCCAGCAAGGAGATGCTGCAGAAGCAGCTCTATGCGATCTTTACATCGCCCGTGCACGGTCTTGGTCCGATCCTCGAGCGAATGGAAGACCACCTCGCCTTCCAGGTCCAGCTGGAGGCGGATGGGATCCTTTACGCCGCCGGTCCGATGTGGACCGATGACGAAGAAGCCTGGGAAGGCGATGGACTGGTGGTCGTGCGTGCTGGTTCGCGCGCCGAAGCCGTCGCCATCGCGGAACGCGACCCGATGCATAAATCGGGCGCGCGGACCTTCAAGGTCCGCCCGTGGATGATCAACGAAGGTTGCGTAACGTTGAGGCTCGATAACTCGACGCAGACTTTCAGAATACTTTGATCCTTGAGGGAGGAACGAGCATGAAGAAGATGATGATGGCGCTTTGCCTGGGCGCGATGACGGTTCCGTCGGCCGCCTATGCGCAGAAGACGATCGATCTCACCGTGGCGTCGAGCCACCCTCTGGTGGTGCCGTGGGTGGGAATGATCAAGTCCCACTTCATGGCTCGAACGGACGAGATACTTGCCGAGACCGGCAACTACCAGATCGAATGGAACGAGGCCTTCGGCGGCCAGCTGTACAAGGCGAACGCCACGCTGACCTCGGTGGAGGAGGGGATCACCGACATCGGGTGGGTGTTCTCGTTCCTCGAACCCGCCAAGCTGCCGCTCAGCCAGGCATCGAGCTATGCGCCGTTTGCGACCGCCAATCCGCCGGTGCAGCTTGCCGTCATGGAAGAGCTGTTCGAGACCAACGAAGCGTTCCGCAACGAGTGGGAGCAGTACAATCTGAAGGTCCTCGCCTTCACCGGCACCGATATGTACGACATCTACACCAAGAAGCCGCTCAAGGGCATCGCTGACATCAACGGCATGAAGCTCTCTGCGCCGGGCGTGCTGGGCAACTGGCTGCGCGGGACCGGGGCCAATGCTGTCGACGGCTCGCTGACCACCTACTACACCGATATTCAGACCGGCGTGTCGGACGGGACGCTGTCGCTCGCCCTCGGAATCCTGCCGACCAAGGTCTACGAGGTGGCGCCCTACATCAACCGTTTCGACGCAGGCGGTGCCTTCTCCGGCGCCGTGGCGATCAACCGCGACGTCTGGGACGATCTGCCGGAAGAGGTGCAGAACGCAATGGTCGAGGCCGGTCAGTTCTACACCGAAGCCCATGGCAAGGATCTTCTCGAACGGCACGAATTCGCGCTGAACAAGATGGTCGAGCTCGGTGCGAACCAGAACCCGCCGGTGGAGATCATCGTCATGCCGCAGGAAGAGCGGCAGAAGTGGGTGGACGCGCTGCCGGATGTCGCCGGAGAATGGGCTGCCCAGCTTGAAAGCCAGGGCGTGCCCGCCAAGGCCTTCCTGGCGGCCTATATGGACGGCCTGCGCGAGCGCGGCGAAGAGCCCGTGCGCGATTGGGGCGCTCAGTAGGTCCGATCGGAAATCGGTCGGCAGGCATGGCCACTCCCGATGCCAAACAGAGCGCCGGCGCGCGCACGCGAGCGCGCCGGCATCCGGCGGTGCGCGTTTGGAACGGGCTCGTCGACGGGCTCGCCGCACTCGGCACCGCGCTGATCATCGTCCTCATGGTGATCATCGGCAGCGACGTGGTCGCCCGGAACGTTGTCGGGGGATCGCTGCCGCTGGTCTCGGAACTCGGGGCGCTCACGCTGGTAATGATCGTCTACCTGCAGCTCGGCACGACGATCCGACACGACCGTCTGGCGCGGACGGACTTCTTCCTGGGTGCGTTTCGCCGCAACCGGCCCCGCGCCGGAGCCGTGGTGGTCTTCGTCTTTGATCTCCTGAGTGGAGCCATTGTCGGAACGATGGCCGTGGCGACCCTGCGCATCGTCGGCAAGGACCTATCCTCCGGCGATTATATCGGCGTGACCGGCCTGTTCACGCTTCCTGTCTGGCCGTTCCGCGTGGTGATCCTGGCTGGCCTCGGCGTGGCCACGGTCCAGTTCCTCATCCAGTCGGTCGTTGCGTTGCGCGCCGCCCTCATGCCGCGCGAGGACGTGCGATGAACGTCGAAATCGGTGCCTTCGCAATCGCCGGCCTCGTCGTCCTGATTTATTTCGGGCTTCCGATCGGCGTCAGCATGCTGCTGGTATCCTTCGCCGGCGTGGCGGTCATCCGCAACGAGACCGTCGCGATGCGGATGATCGGCCAGGTCGCCAACGACAGCCTGCGCGAATATCTGTTCGCCGTCGTCCCGCTGTTCGTCCTGATGGGGCTGCTCGTCACCGTCTCGGGAGTCGGCAAGGACACCTTCGACGTGTTCGAGCGGCTGCTGCGCAGGGTGCGTGCCGGCCTCGGCATCGCCACGGTGTTCGCCAATGCCGTGTTCGCCTCGATCACCGGCATTTCGATCGCCTCGGCATCGGTCTTCTCGCGGGTTGCCGTCCCCGAAATGACGCGCCACGGCTATTCGAAGCGGTTCTCGACCGGCGTGGTCGCCGGATCGTCTGTCCTGGGAATGCTGATTCCGCCGTCGCTCCTGATGATCGTCTACGCGGTGCTCGCCGAGGAATCCGTCGGCCGCATGTTCCTGGCCGGTATCGGTCCGGGACTGCTCCTGTCGCTGATCTTTTCCGTCACGATCCTGATGCTGGCGGCGTGGAAGCCGGACTTCGTCTTCGATCGGCCCGATAGCGGGGAGAAGGCCGAGCCGGTCCATTTCCTGTCGACGGTGCGCATGGCCGTGCCGATCCTGTCACTGGTGCTGCTGGTGCTCGGCGGCCTCTACGGCGGGTTCCTCAACCCGACAGAGGCGGGGGCTGTCGGCGCGCTCGGTGCGCTGGTGATCGCGTTGGTGCGCAGGTCGCTGACGGGCCGCGTCTTCTGGAACCTCCTGGTCGAGACCGGTCAAATCACCGTTTCGGTGCTGTTCCTGATCATGGCGGCCACCTTCTTCAGTCGGATGCTCGCCATGTCGGGCATGCCCCAGGCGCTGGCGGATACCATCCTTGCCAGTTCTATCGGGCCCTACGGCTTTCTGATCCTGTTCCTGGCGCTGGTGATCCTGCTTGGCTGTCTGATCGACTCCATCTCGATCATGCTGATCATGCTGCCCATCGCGTTGCCGATCGCGGAGGCTGCCCATTTCGACCTGATCTGGTTCGGCGTGCTGACCGTGGTCGCGGTCGAGATCGGGCTGCTCACACCGCCGTTCGGGCTGTCTGTCTACACCATCAAGTCGGCGCTCGTGGACGACGACATCACGGTCGGCGACATCTTCAGGGGTGCGCTGCCCTTCGTCGGCGCGATGGTCCTCGCACTGGCAATCCTCATCGCCGTGCCGTCGATCTCGACCTGGCTCGCTCGCATGTAGGTCCCGTCTGCCTCACATCAGCATGCCGGGCAGCGCCAGCGAGAGGGCGGGGATCGCCACGATCAGCGCCAGCCGGACCAGGTCGGCGGCGAGGAACGGCAGCACGCCGGTGGCGACGGTCTCGAAGCGCAGGTCGTCCACGGCGGCGGTGATGACGAACAGGTTCATCCCCAGAGGAGGGGTGATCAGGCCGATCTCCACGACAGAAACGACCAGCACGCCGAACCAGATCGGGTCGTAGCCCAGGTCGATGATGACCGGAAAGACGATCGGCAGGGTAATCAGCATCATGGAAAGGCTGTCGAGGAAGCAACCGAGGATCAGGTAGATGATGAGGATCATCACCACGACGCCGATCGGCGGCAGTCCAAGCGCCTGGATCCAGTCGACGATCACCTGGGGCAGCGTCGACGTCTCGATGAAGAACTGCAGCACCGACGTGCCGATCAGGATCATGAACAGCATGCCGGTGGTGACGGCGGTCTCGACCAGCGCCTCGCGGGTGACCTGCCAGGTCAGCCGCTTCCGCAGGGCGGCAAGCAGGATGGCCCCGGCCGCGCCGACGCCGGCCGCCTCGGTCGGCGAGAAGACGCCGGCGTAGATGCCGCCCATGACGACGACGAATAGCGACAGGATCGGCGACATCTGCCGGAACGCGGTCAGTCGGCTGGTGCCTGCGCCGCGCCGCATGCGCGGGGCCCAGGATGGCTTGAGGGTGGCGACCAGGTAGATGGTCGTCATGTAGAGCACGGCCGCGAGCAGGCCGGGTATCATGCCGGCGAGGAACATCCGGCCGATCGACTGCTCGGTGAGCAGCGCATAGATCACCATGATGATCGACGGCGGGATCAGGATGCCCAGCGTGCCGCCGGCGGCGAGCGCGCCGGAGGTCAACCGCCGATCGTAGCCGACGGCGGTCATCTCCGGCATGGCGACGCGCGCCATGGTGGCGGCGGTGGCGAGGCTGGAGCCGCAGACGGAGCCGAACAGCGCGCACGCACCGACTGTGGCGGAGGCGAGCCCGCCGCGCCAGTGGCCGATCAGGGTGTGCAGCGACTGGTAGAGGGAGGCCGAGAGACCGGCGCGCGAGGCGAACGCCCCCATCATGACGAAAAGCGGAATGACGGAGAGCGAGTAGCTGGACGAGGTCACGAACGGCTGCGAGCCAAGGATGAAACCGAGGCTGAACATGCCGTTGAGATAGACCCCGCCGCAGATGCCGACGACTCCCATGGCGATGGCGACGGGAACGCGGATGGCGATGAGCGCGAGCAGCGCAATGAGGCCAAGGACGCCAACGAGAGGTGCGGACATCGTGTCAGTCCCGATCCGGCCGGAGGATGCCGCGCAGCGCGAGGACGAGGTTGACCAGTGCGGCGGCGCCGAGGCCCGCCAGAAGCGGCAGCCAGTACCAGACCATCGGAATGCCGATCGACTGGCTGCGGTCGCCGTAGGTGTAGGCTGTCATCATCTGCGCGATGGCGTACCAGAAAGCGCCACCGAGGAAGGCGAAGGCGAGCAGCGAGGCGAACACCCGCAGCCAGCGCTGCAGACCGACGGGCATCCGGCTGGTGAACACGTCGATGGAGACGTGCTGGTCGGTGGCAAAGCCATAGGGGATCGCCAGCATGGCGCCGATCATCGTGCAGAGCGTCACGATGTCTGTAAGTCCGTGTACCGTGAGTTCACTCACCGAGCGCATGGCAATGTCGGCCACGGTCAGGCCGACCGCGAGCAGGAAAGCGGCGGTGCCGAGAAGCGCCAGCATCAACGTTGACCGGGTCAAGGCCGCGCCCCCTGTGAATGCGGAATGGAGGGGCGGCACGTGCGCCGCCCCTGGTGTGGCGTTTCGGCCGTCCGCGTGAGGACGACACCGGCTCAGGTCACTGGCACGCGGTGACGGCGTCGCCCATCGCGGCGTAGATCGCCTTGGCTTCGTCGACCGGCAAGTCGGAATCGTTGGCGAGGTAGTTGTCGATCACCGGCTGAAGCCGCTCCCGCCAGGCCTGGCGCTGTTCGTCCGACATCGGGATGATCTCGTTGCCGGCTTCCCGGGCGGCGTCAACGGCGACCTGATCGGTCTCGTGCCACCAGCGACCCCAGTTGGAGAACATTTCCTCGCTGACGTCGTCGATCACCTGCTGAATGTCTTCCGGCAGGCTGTCGAACTTGCGCTGGTTGAAGACGATGTACATCGCGACCGGGTTGATACCTGCGTCGAGATGATACTTCAGCACTTCCTGAAGCTTGAAGGCTCCAACCGGGCCCCATGGCATGATGTTGCCGTCGATGACGCCGCGCTCCACGCTCTCGTAGATCTCCGTGGGCGGCATCCCGACGGGAGTGGCGCCGATTTCCTCGAGCATCGCGGTGATGGCCGGGGTCGGCGTGCGAATGCGCATGCCCTTCAGGTCGTCGAGCGTCTCGATCTTCTTGGTGGTGTGGGCCGCACTCGGCTCGGTCACCGTCAGGTACAGGATCTTGGTGTCGGGGTAGTCGCCCTTCACCTGGTCCTGCACCTTCATCAGCGCGCAGGTGCCGATGGTGGCATCGGGCACCGTGAACGGCAGCTCGACGAGCACCGAGCGCGGATGGCGGCCACGCGGGATTGCCGGAATGCCGACCGACACGTCGACCACGCCGGCGCGGGCCTGGTCGAACTGCTTGGTCGCATCGCCCAGCGCCGAACCGGCCGAAAAGACGGTGAATTTGACGCGGCCGTCGGTGCGCTGCTCGATCTCTTCCGCCCAGGGCACCATCGCCATCGTCACGATGAAGTGGGTAGACGGAAACATCGACGAGAGCTTGAGCTCGTACTCGGCAGCGCTGGCCTGGCCCGACAGGGCTGCCATAGCCGCAAGGCCCACAATGGCTGTCATCTTCTTCATGAGAGTCCTCCCTTTTTTGGTCAGTCTTCTTTCCCCTGCCGGGGGCGTGTCAGGTCGCCTCGGCGAAGTCGATCAGCTTGGACTTGTATTCGCTGCGCGGCAGCGAGCCGGCTGCGACAAGGTCGATGCGGGTGGTGACCACCAGCTTGTCGCGCAGGCGCTGGCGAATGGTGTCGGCCAGCCCTTCGGAGGCGCTGGTGCCCTCGGCGAGTTCCACCAGCACCTTGAGCGGCGGGCTCTGCTTGACCCCCTTGCTCCCTGGTCGGACCGAGATGACGCCGGTGACGGCGGGGGCGAACTCGTTGACCACTTCGCGGATGGCCGACGGGAACACGTTGACGCCGCGCACGATCAGCATGTCGTCGGTGCGGCCGATGCAGCGCACGCGCGGGGACGTGCGGCCGCAGCGGCAGGTATCGGTGCGTACCATCACGTGGTCGCGCGAGCGAAAGCGCAGCATCGGGGCGGCGCGGTGGGCGAGGTGGGTGTAGACGAGCTCGCCGGTGGCCCCGTCCTCCATCGGCAGGCTGGCGCCGGTTTCCGGGTCGATCAGCTCGATGTGGACGAAGCCGCGGGCGCAGAAATGCATGCCTTGCTGGGCCTCGCATTCACCCCAGAGCGACGCGCCGATGTCGCCGATGCCCATGGCCTCCGTCACCTGCGCGCCCCAGACCTCTTCGAGCCGGGCGCGCATGGCCTCTTCGCCGCCGCCGGGTTCGCCGGCCACCAGGATGCGCTTCACCGAGCTTGCAGGGAGGTCCATGCCGCGCGCGCTTCCCCATTCGGCCAGGTGCAGCGCGTAGGACGGCGTACAGACCAGCGCCTGCGGCTTCAGCATTTCCACCGCCGCCATCAGTCGTTCGGTGTTGCCGGTCCCGATCGGGATGTGGCAGAGGCCGAGCCGGTTGAAGGAGTCCAGCGCCGATCCGGCCACGAATGGGCCGGCATTGTAGGTGCTGACGATGCGTTCCCCGGGCTCGACGCCGGAGGCGGCGTAGCTGCGCGAAGAGGTGCGCACCCAGTTCTCCAGGTCGCCTGCCGTCAACGGGATGTAACTCGGGGTGCCGGTGGTGCCGCTGGTGGAGTAGATGCGGGCGAGGTCCTCCATCGGCGCGGCGAGCTGGGTACCGATCGGGTCGGCGGCGCTGCGGGTGGCGCGCAACTCGTCCTTCTCCGTCATCGGCAGCGCGGCGATATCGTCCAGGCCGCCGATCTTTTCGGGCGTGTCGAACCCGGCATCGCCAAGCTTTGCCCGATAGAAGCGCGAATGCCCGAGAAGATAGGCGACCTGCTCGCGGTAAAGCGCATCGTCCAGGCGCCGCTGTTCCGGCCAGGGGCGGGCCTCGATCTCGGGTTCGTGCATCATCTGGCGCGGCCTACGCTTCGCTGGATTCATACGAGATCGCCTCTTCGGCGTGGGACGCCATCACGAAGCCGATCTGGCTCTTCTGTTCCTCCGCCAGGTGGGCGAGGAGACCGCCGGTCCGGGCGAGCAGCGGGATCGCCTTGATCATCGCTGCGGGGAAGCCGAGGTCGAGCATCACCGCCGCCATCGGCATGGAGACGTTCATCGGCAGGGGCTTGCCCCAGGCCTCGGCCACCGCTGTCTCGAAGGCGCGCGCCAGCGCAACGAACGTGCCCCCGACGCCGCGTTCGGCGACGAGCGACAGGATGCGCTGGGTGCGCGGATCGACGGGCCGGTGCAGGGGGTGGCCGAAGCCGGGCATCTTGCCGCCCGCCTTGCGCGTTTCCGTGGCCATGGCGCGGGTCACGTCGGCCACGCTTTCGCCGGCGTCCACGCGGGCCTGGGCCTCGGTCAGCAGCCTGCCGCAGAGTTCCGAGGTGCCCAGCACGACAGGTCCGCAGCCGAGAATTCCGGCGGCCACTGCAGACTGAAGGGACTGGGGATCGGCATCGTAGGTCATGCGGGCGGCGACGGCGGTGGGCGTCAGCCCGTGCTCGGCGATAGCGACCAGCAGAAGATCGAGGAAATCGCGCTGGTCGTCCGACGGCTCATGGCCGGTGACGAGAAGATAAAAGTACTCGGTGAAGGTCAGTCGGCCCATCAGGTCGCCGCACAGGTCGCGGTCGCGGATGGTGATGCTGTTCGCGTCTGCCGTGCAAATGCCCGATACGGCCTTGGCGTTCTTGCCAATCAACAATCTGGCGTCTCCTCAAGCGGCACAGGCGGCGCCGGGGCGAGGGGCCGGGGCACACGCGCAAGCCTGACATTTCCTCCAGTCGCGCATGCATCACGGATGCTGGCGATCTCTTCTGCCGGGCATTATTGTAGGACAATATTGTCGGCGTCAACTCTTGCCATTGGCCGCGGATGGCGGCTAAGTCGGGCGGTATTGGCGGATAGGAATTCCATGGTGCAAGAGATTGCGGCGAACGAATCTGCGCGGGGTGGCACGGTTGATCGCCTGGTGCTGGGCCTGCGCGACGGCATTCTCAACAGCCGCTACGCCCCCGGCCAACGGTTGATCGAAGCCGACCTCACGCGGGATTTCGGCGTCAGCCGTGGGCCGCTGCGCGAAGCGTTCCGCCGACTGTCGGCCGAGGGCCTTCTGGAGATCGTGCCGAACCGAGGCGCGCTGGTCCGCAAGCTCTCCTACAAGGAGACCATCGAGCTGTTTCAAATCCGTACCGCGCTCGAGGCGCTTGCGGTCCGCCTTGCGGCGGAAGCGATCGACCGGGGCGGAAATCGGGCGCGGTTCACGGCACAGATCGGGCCGATCTGGGATGAAGCGACGCGGTCGTCGGGCGCCGCCTATCACCAGGAAAACTGGCGCTTTCACCAGGCGATCCTCAACGTCTGTGGCAATGGACAGCTGGCCGCGCTGAGCCGGCAGCTGCAGCTTCCGCTGATCATGCTGCAACTGAGCGGAGCCATGACGCCGGACATGTACGAGGACTCCGTCACGGAGCATCGGCGGATCGCCAGCGCCATCCTGGACGGGGATCCGGATGCGGCGGAGCAGGCGATCCGCGACCATCTGAGCCGCGCCAACGAGATCGCATCGACCATGCCGAGGTCGGTGTTCCGAACCTAGTGTCGTGGAAGGACGCTCGGCGTGCGCAAGGGGCGCGTGCCTGGCGCTTTCAAACAAGAAGCACAACGGAGGAAACCGCATGGCCCACGTCAACACGCTGCTTCCGACCTCGCTGGTCGGATCCTATACCCAGCCCGACTGGCTGATCGATCGTCAGAAGCTTGGTGGGCGGTTTCCGCCACGGGTGCGCGCCAACGAGCTTTGGCGGATCGCGCCGGAATGGCTCGAGGAGGCTCAGAACGACGCGACGCTGATCGCGATCCGCGACCAGGAGCGCGCCGGTCTCGACATCATCACCGACGGAGAGGTCCGCCGGGAGAGCTACTCCAACCGCTTCGCGACCGCGCTCGAGGGCGTCGACATCGACAATCCCGGCACCGCGCTGGATCGCAGCGGCCATCCGAATCCGGTCCCGCGCGTCGTCGGCAAGATCCGGCGCATGCATCCGGTCGAAGTCGAGGATGTGAAGTTTCTGCGTGCCAACACCGACCGCCGCATCAAGATCACCGTGCCGGGTCCGTTCACCATGGCCCAGCAGGCCCAGAACGATTTCTATGAAAGCGAGCGCGAGATGGCGCTGGACTACGCTGTCGCGGTGAACGCGGAGATCCGGGATCTCTTCGCGGCCGGTGCGGACGTGGTCCAGATCGACGAGCCCTACATGCAGGCGCGCTCAGAAAAGGCCAAGGAATACGGCGTTGAGGTCCTCAATCGCGCGCTGGAGGGCATCGACGGCGAGACCGCCGTGCACATCTGCTTCGGCTATGCGGCGATAATCCACGCCCGGCCGGAGGGCTATTCGTTCCTGCCGGAGCTTGCCGGCTCGGCGGTGCGCCAGGTCTCCATCGAGACCGCACAGTCGTCGCTCGACTGCAAGATCCTCGAAAGCCTGGACGACAAGAAGATCATCCTCGGCGTCCTCGATCTGTCCACCAACGAGATCGAGAGCCCGGAAACAGTCGCCGAGCGCATCCGGCGAGCGCTGCCATTTGTGGCGGCGGAGCGGATCACCGTGGCACCGGACTGCGGGCTCAAATATCTCCCGCGCGACGTCGCCTTCAACAAGATGAAGGCTATGGTCGACGGGGCGGCGATCGTCCGCAAGTCGCTGGCCTGATTGCAGCTTCCGGCACGCCTGTCGGCGTGTGACGTGTCTGGGCGC
>TARA_R110002020_G_scaffold168040_2_pt1 | contig 21137 bp, 15 predicted proteins | sample TARA_R110002020 | Tara Oceans TARA_R110002020 (sample SAMEA4396489) | marine metagenome | biome: Westerlies Biome; feature: [MES] marine water layer (ENVO:01000295) within the mesopelagic zone...; material: water (ENVO:00002006), including particulate matter (ENVO:01000060) such...
GTCTAGAAAAACATTATTGATTCTATTCACTCCAGAGCCAGTTAATGCTTGAACTAATAATTCATCATTTAAAGTTATTACTTTCCTTTCTCCATCTATTATTACACCTAATTGATTTGGTTTTAAATCTTTAGGTTGAAAACTTACAAGTTCCCCATTCCAATCATATGCTGGGAAATGCTGTAGTCCACTAACGGTCCACAATGGTTCGCCCTCTGCATTTGTTAAATTAGGATATTCGTTTACAGCATTATATAATTTAGTTAAAACTTTATTTTTTTCTGCTCTTTGTATAGTTAAATCAGTATCTATTAAAAGCCTAACAAATGGATTTCTAGCCATACTTTCTCTACCATCTGCTATTTTTATATCTCTTCCAGTTACACTGAAACCTCCACCAACTTCTGATCCAATATATTCATCGCCTTCTGCAAAGCCTTTTAATGGAACATAGTTTTTAAATAATGATTTTTTAGTATACAAATCATATGTTTCTTGAGATATCAATCCACCATCAAGCATTGTACTTAAATTATCTTTCACTATTTCTTGTACTCTAGGAACAAACTCTTCAAACCCTCTACCATCATATTGTTTAATTAATTTATTGGCTTCCCTTGTGCTTATTCCAGAACCTTTATTTAATAGATTATTTAATTTTTCTTTTAATTCTTTATTGTTAGGTTCGTTTTTAATCTCTAATCTCAACTCTTTAATTTCGTCTTTATGCTTTGATCTGATATGTCTGTTTCTTTCTGGAGAGTGTAAAAGATATAAATAGTCACCAAACTCATCTAAAGTTATGTTTGCATTTTGCAAATCTTTAACAAGTGGTAATGCAGTGTTGTTGTGGAAATTTTCTTGTAGTTGTTTATTTATACCAACATAATTTTCTTGTGCTACATAAATACTCTCATCTTTATTAATAGGAGTATATGTTTCAATTACTTTTAATCTATGAAAAGAGTCTTGCCATACCCTTAATTGTTGTTGAATAAATGTTTCGTCTGGAATAGATAAAGAGTTAGGAAAATCTACATCTTCATCTGTGCCTTTTATTCTGTAGGTTGTTTTTGGTCCGGCGAATCTATTATTGTCAAACTGTGGTCTGTAAAGTGAAAGGTCTTTTTTGAATTGCTTGAAGACTTCTGGATATTTCGACTTGTGTTTGTTGATGAGGTTGACATAGATTTGTTCAGCTTGTTCACGGCTTTCGTCACTGCCAACAAAGTATCCGTCACCTTTTGTTGTTTTGATTGATCTCCCATTAAAAATTCCTCCTTCTGTGTTAATTGAATTTAATAAATTTCCATCCATATCTACAAGAACTAAATCAAATTTACCTCCAGCCACCGGCATTGTTCTAAATTTAATTCCACCCTCATTTAAAATATTCGCAATTCCTTCCATTTCTTTTATATCTAGTCCTAAAGAAACCTCAATCATAGTATGTGGACCATTCTCATTAGCTTGAAAATTTAATATAGAATATTGACTTTTTTTAGTTATCAATCCTTCCATTGCACTCATAAATTCTAATTCTTCTCTTGGAATATTTCCAGTTAGTTTTGTTATTAAAGTTGGTTCAGAACCATATGTCTCTGTATCCCCTACCCCAATAGTTGTTGTAGATTGCCAGTTCATAGCAACTTGCCAGTTTGCAACTGTCCTATGGTAATTCTGAATATCTTTATCGTGTATTAATGAAATTGCTTTTTCTAAATTTATATCATCTACTTGAGGACTAGAAAACTGCACAGCCGTTGTGCTTAAACCAAAAATAGAATCATCACCGTTTTTTGCAAATTGCATCAATTTATCATTTAATTGTGATTCCCCATTAAGAATAGCTAAATTGTAATGACTCATCATTAATTTTCCGTAAGCCTCTCTTTTTCCACCCAGTTCTGATAAAACATCAGTTCTTAATATTGGGAATGGCAACTTATAATATGTATCAAATACTATTTCTTGATCATACACTGGGTGCTTTACTATTCTATCGTCTCCAGAGTTAATTTCTTTAACTGTAGCAACTGCAACTATCCTATCTTTAATTTGCTCAAAATCTGGAACTGCTGAAAGTATTGCAACCTCCATTGTATTTATACCAGATTTAATAGCTACCTTTAAAACACTTTTATGCTCTTTCATAAGTTTGTTAAATTCTCTTTTACCTATTTTGTCTTCAGTGGCTCTTTGCACTGCATTTAAATAAGCATCATTTTTAATTTGCATACCTTTAACATCGCCCATTGCTGTTATAACAATAATATTATTTCCAGCATCAATCTGGTTTTGTATTCTTGTTGCTGGACCTTTTGTAACTGCCCAGCCTTTATATCTATCTGGATACCTTATTCCAAAGTCTGCTTGATTTCCTTCTAGGTCTATATTAACAGCATCACCAGCTATATACATAGCTCCACCTTCTTGAACCGTATCTATTCTAAATGAGTTCATTATATCGTGATTGTGTTGAGTAGATGGATATTTACCAGTACCAACACCTAATTCTACAGATAAATTTAAAGAACCTTGTCCTTTAAAATCAGAAAGAGAATAATCAGTGCCTTTAGTTATATGCTTTCCAAATCTTTCTATTATATCATCACTTAAATGAATTATTCTTCCTAGCTCTGCCTCTACTGTTGCATATCCTAAAACATTAAATGTATATATACTTGAAAACAATTCTTCACCTACAACATTAAATGTCATTCCCTCTGCTAAAGCTAACTTTTCTATATCAGATATTGCTTTTTCTATATCTGTTTTTAGCTGTGGGTCTAATTTATCTAAACTTTGATATATAGGTTCTACGATGACATCTTCGATAAAAGCATCTTTAGATGCTCCAGAGTGGAGTACGGTTTCCCCACCGGCACTACCTTGTGTTTTATCTTTTTGGTAGGTTGCTGGGATTTCGATTCTGTATTTTGGGTTGTTTGAGTCATATTGTACATCTCCTTCTTTTATAAGACTTCCTTGATATTTGTCTGGGTTATAACTGTGGTTAATAAGCCATTCTTCTGATACTATTCTTATATCTTTATCATCAGTTACACTTATGTTTAATCCTTTTAAATTAGGGTTATTTGAAACTTTATTATATAAGTCTGTTAGTTGTGGAGGCATTTCACCTTGAACGATAATTTTGCTCTCATTAAATGTTGGTGGCTGATAATTTGGAACTGAAGATGTATTATGTCCTTCACACCAATGACCACAATAGTCATATTGTTTGTTTATACTTGCATTAATAAATGGAGCTATTTCAGATTCGTGAAACCTTAATTTATCTATATTGACTGGGTCAGTAGGGTTAAGCATAAAATTATTAAATACTTGATCATAATTAGATTTTAAATTTTTAACCTCATCTAATGTAAAAGTTCTATTTCCAACTCTTTCATTTACTAGGTTGTTAAAGTTGTTTATCATAGCATAATGAAAATTTTGTCTAAATGGTTGATTAGTATGATAATCTAGCATTACATTGCTTTTAGTCGCTGGTGGCGATGACCCAGTCACATTAGGGAATTTTAAATTAGAGTATTTTGTAGAAACTGTCATAAAATCATTATGATATTTTTGATATGCAAAAGGGTTCATTGTTGTTTGTAAACCATTAGGTTGTTTTAACCAAAGGTGAGACAGTCCACCATACATATCTTTTCCAACATAGTTTCTCATTTTAGTTAACAAATCCACATCTATAGTAGATAATTTTCCAATCATACTGTCTAAAATTATTTTATCAAATATTTTTTTTCCTTCTGGTGTGTTAATCCATTTATTAAATTTATCATAATTTTGTGGTGCTCTATAGTGTTTATAAGCAATTTCAAAAAAGGCTTTTTGTTCTGCCATTGATAGCTTTATAGAAAACCATTCTTTATGATTTATAACTTTTTTATAATCTTTTCTTAATTGTGCTACTTGAGAATTAAGACCTCCAACATTAGGTTGATATGCTCCCCCTATTGTTAACATATTTGCAACTACTAAACTAGGTATAAGTCTTTTCAATTTATCTGAATCTTTTCCATACATCATAGAAAGAGTCTTTGCCGTTGCTTGAAATAGATTTGGATTTTTAATTAATTTTCCATCATCATTATAAAATCCATTTATATGATTATGTGATAAAAGTAAAGAAAAGTCTCTTACTTCCATAGTCGCAACAACCGTTCCAGTGTTTTTAGAAAATCTTAAACCATCTGTTGCTATTGCACCTATTCTGTCATATATGGTCTTACTATGCGACCCTAATCTTGTTCCAGCTTGATAAGTAGCACCAGCACCAGATTTTCCAAATGTAGCATAATTGTTTCCAAATAGTGTAGCAGTATATCCTAAAGACATATTGAATGCAAAGTTAATTCCGGCATTTGTATAAAGTTCATAATCGCTTAAACCTAACCCAGATTCGACATCGTTACCTACTCCATCCCAAGTAAAAATTGATGCAAATTTTAAAGCTCCACCAAGTTTTGTGGTTGGTTCTGGTGAAAATATAAATGTTCCCATTGCTGGTAATAGCTCTCCAGCACCTTTTCCAATAGAGGTATTTGTTGTTTTGTACCAATATTTCGCTGGAAGGTTGTCATAATTATTAATTCCTCTAACAAGTTCCATATGATTCATATAATCGTTTTTTTCTTTAAACGGAACAATATTTCCTAAAGATACAAAACTTGTAGTGCTGTTAACAATCGACATTGCTAAATCTTCTTGCATTTGGTTTTCATCATAGTTTTCAACAGCTAATGCTCTTAATAGCATTTGATGCATACCGGGACTTTCTTTTTCTAACCGTTCAATATCATCGCTATTCCACCACATATATGCATTTTGTTGTAACCCAGTCCAATGCCTCCAATTAGAAGTACCTAGCATTGAATCTAATTCTTTGTTTCTTATATACTCCTCATATCCCTCTTCGCCTTCTTTTGGAGATTTTAACCCTCCAGAACCAGACCCACTTTTATGATTAAGTATATAATCATTGCCATTATAATATTTCATTTTTCTAGCAAACTGAACTACATCATCATATTCCCTATTCCAATCTACAGAATATAAAACCCAACCATCAGATTCTAATCTTTTCTTTTCTGCTAAATATTTTAATCTATTATTTAATTTTTTTTGGTAATTTTCTTCAGAACCAAAATATTTTATTACTCTGTTTTTAAGTTCGTTATTTTTTTCTAATTCTTCTAATACTTCATCTCCAGTATCAACCCCATACAAAGTTTCTATATTCCCAGTTCCTTCATCGTAATATTGAATATCTCCATATTTATTTCCAAGTTGAGGCAAAATTGATTCATCTATTTTAGAACTCTCTATATATCTTAATATATTTTTAATATGAGGGAAATTGTCTGGATGATGTATAGGAAGACTATGGTTTAAAGTGTTTTCTGCAAAATCCAGTATTCTACCGTCTTGAATGAAATTGATATAGCTTCCTTCTTCAACATCTTGAAATGCTCCAGAGTGTTCTGGAAAAACTTCTTTCATAGATTCTATTAAAATAGGTTTATTTAATGCAGAACTAATTAAAACTTGATCTTTTAAAGGCATATCAGTAAATGATTTAAATTTATCTATCCTATCACCATACTTGTCTTGACTAATATGTTCAGATTGTGTAAAATCAGCCCACCAATTATCTTCTAATTTATCTTTGTAAATAGAATTTGCTCCATTTAAAAGAAGTACATCTGCAACTGCTTTGGTTGTTTCTTTGTCGTATACTTGAAATGCATTTACAAGGTTTCCCTTATCGTCACTTGCTTGTGTTTTTTTGTAAAATGTATATTTTCTATTTGGGTATTCTATTTGGCGACCATCCATAGATTGGTATTTATTTTCTTCAGTTATATAATGAACTGGCATAAATAAAGGATCATTATAATTTAGTTCATCTCCAAACCCAGATATTTTTGCAAGTTCTGGAAGTAAATCTGGACCTCCAGAACGATAATCTGCGAAAGAATATAATTTATCTATATACTTACTAGCTTCAACCGAAGGCTTATATTTATAATCAAAAGTTTCATTACCTTGTAAATCTTGTTTTGGTTCTCCTTTTATTCTAGAACTAAAATACTCGTCCCCAAAAATATTACAATAATATTTATCTGCATATTCAGAATTCTCAAATTCCTCTTGATTGTTTATTTCAGATAAGGCTTTAGATTCACTATTGAAATTTAATTCAGTTCCTATATCAACTATTCCAGTGTTATTCCATCCTAAATTTGGAACAAAATAAACACTAGCATTATTTTCAATAGCTTTTTGCTTGTCTCCAAAATATAACCAAGAGCCAGTCTCTCCTTGATGAACAATATTGTCTTGAGAAAAACCAACTTGTTTTCCACTTAAAGTTTCTTGTTTTTCATCATAGGGAGTATTATCTGGTAAAAACAATTTATTAGAGTAATGTTTGATTTTTTTATCTTCATTTCTTATATAATCGTCTTCCAACAAATTATTAAAAGATCGTATTTTATATTCCATCCTCTTATCTTTGAGATTGTCTTCAAAAATATTCCAATCAGATTCACTCTTATTAGGATAGTTTACAAAATTTGGTTTTTTAATGCTCATTGTATTTTTTCTAATGCTTCTTGATGTTTTTTTATTTCTTTGTTGATCCAATTGTAATCATTTTCTAATTCGGCTGGTATATTGTAACTCGCATCAAACAATTTTTCTCTATTTTTATATAATTTATTTATATGTTCTCGCAACCATATAGGGTCATTCATTTTCTTTTCTAATTTAGATTCTGATTCTTGTTTAGATATGTTTAAAACAACCTTCTTTAATTTAGGGTCAAGTAACTCTAAATTTAATTTTGAAATTTTATTTAAATTAGAATTAATAGTATTATTGTCACTCCAGTTTGCTGTTCCATTTGCTAAAGCATATAAGGAGTTATATAGGTTTGTATTTTTTCCGTGAATAATTAGAGGTTTGTGAATTTCAGAACCATCAACATACTGGTTTATAGAATCCGTAACTGCTTCTCTTTGAGGTAGGGTCAATTTATTCTCTGTCATTTGCCATTGTCCCTCAAATTGTTTAATCAGATTTTGTTTTTTAATAATATTCTCATTATAAGTTTTTTCTAAATTAAAGATATCTTCGAATGCTTGTCGTTTTTCTTTTTGTGTTAAACCATTTGGATATAATTTATCTAGTTCTAATACATACTTCTGTACTTTAGGAGAAGATGGTTGTCCATTTTTTAATGTCCAATCTGAATTATATCCTAAATCTTTTTTTAAGCCCATATATTCCCCTTTTTATCAACATTAAAAATCATCATCATCTATCGTTGTTCTCTTGGTATCTGGATCATCTGTCCCACCTCCTAGAACAAACTGATTTCCATCCCAATATTTTCCTTTCATTGTAGCACTACCAAATTGGTTTAATAAACTACCAGCCAAATCCCAGCCAGATGATGTGTTTTGGTGAAAAGACTGATTTGCTTGACCAGTGATATTTCTAATTCTATCTGCTCTGCTTAAATGATATTTATCTAATGATTGTTCTTGTTGTTGTTTATATTGTTCATTCATTAAAGCTATTTTTTCTGAAACTTGAGATAATTGGGATTGAGTTTTTGCATCCAATCTAGCACGAATATCACTAGCAATTACAGAATTTTCTAGACCTTGTCTAATTGCTTGACCCACTGCTTGTTGCTTTGTTTGTTGTCCCATTGACCGTATAGGTTGAAGAGCTAAATTCTTTTGCTGTTGTAAGTTTTCATTTCCGTATACAGACCTTTTTTGCAATTTTTCAACATAGGCTAATTCTTCTGGCGATTGATATTTAGCATCTTTAATTGCTTGGCTTCTCATTTTTGATGCTTTTCTATTGTTTGAAATCATAGAAAAGGCACTACCTAAAAGACTTATTCCTATCATTATATTTCCTCCCTCATCCCAATCGGTAATTCTTTATCAATATTATCGGTTAAAACTTCAGTTAATCTTTGTTCCCAAATTTGCAAATGTTTCATAGATAGCTCTGGGTTTGATTTAGCACTAGCAATATATATAGCATATTCACATAAGTCTAAATGATAATCTCCATCTATTAAGGGAGCATAATTTCTATAATTTTGAATCCACCCTTGTTGTAGGTGTAGTTGAGTAGGAGGTTCATTTGCATCCCAATCTCCACCACCTATGTATTCTGTTAAACATATTTGATTTTCTTCTCCAACCACCGTATTGTTGTAATCTTGTAATTGTGATGGAGATACATATTGTTGCGATGTTGTAGAAAGTTGGTCTAAAGTTATTGAGTTGGCAGAACCATTATCCTCACATATTAATATAGCTCCAATTATTTCAGCTCCTAAATCAGTATTTATTTTTGCTTTTCCTCCAGCAACCGGTAACACCAAGACTGACTTTGTTAAAGTTTTACCAACATTAGCTCTGTAATAAATATCTACAGTTGTTGAAGATGAGGGAATTTTGTCAAATACTATATGCCCACTTGCAAGATCATAATAATTAGGTGTTCCAGTTTGAACCGTCATAACTGGATAATTAGCATCTGTTCCTTTTGTAAAAGTCCAGTTAGACTTATCTCTATAAGGAATTAAGTTTCCATCAACCCAAACATTAATCATACTTTTATAATTTGATGGCAAAACTTGAGAGTTTGAATCTATATTAGTATTAAACTTATATGTAAAATGCTCTTTATATAGACTGCATTTATTAGCCATAACAAGCTCTGCTTCTTTAAGTAGTTCTTTATACAAACCACTAGGTGCTGTAAAAAATAACTGACACCTATCTGCTAATTGATTCCACGATTTATCCATCTATCCCCCTAAAGCTGTAATTCTTGTTTTTAATTTGTCTATTTCTATTTGCAATTCTTTTATTAAAATTTCCATTCTTCTATTAGCCTCGCCAGTAACTTTGTCTATTGGTTTTCTGCTAGTCGACTTCAAGTTCTATATCCTTTATTTGTATTGCTGTTGTATTGTCTTGAGTCGTTTCAAATAAAATTTCTAAACCTTTCGCCCTTCTTCCAATCCTTATGCTCCTTTGATTAGCACCACCACTAATTGTTTTAGTAATATTATAACTAGTAATAGCATCAGTTGTACCATAATCTTCAGAACTTTTATTAAATTTAATAGAAATTTTAAGTGGCTCATCAGAAGAATAATGTATATTTAGTCTTCTTATGAACATATCTTCATTATCCGTCATACTTGATAAAGTTATATATCCAGTTTTTAAAAATACTCTAGGTTCTCCAGTTGTCAATGCACCACTATCTAATTCTCTAAATTTAGTATCATTGCCATTGGCAGAAATCATATTCATATAAATCTTGCTATCGTTTCTAGCTACAAATGAATGAATTTTACCCTCTAAATTTCCATTCCCACCAGTTGTATGTGATGCCGAACCACTATAACTAAAACTATCACTTACATAGTCATACCAAATTAATTTTTGTTGTGCAAATGCATTTAAATCCATAATTCTAACCCTATAAGGATCACCGGGAGTTCTAACTAAAAGTCTTTCGCTGTTGTTGTCTATTTCAATAACAACATCCCCTTCCGTATCTGAACCGTTCTGTACAACTGTTTCAGTTAGTGTTGTAGTTGATGATTGGTAATCGTCTCTCCAGTTCTCTGAAATAGCAACAAATTCAAAGTTAGGTGTAATATAATATATATTATCTATCCCAGCAAAGAAAACACCATTCTTCCATTTTTTAATAGAGTGAGAGTTTGAACAGCCCAAGTTAGGTTCTGATTCTATTAAACTCCAAGCAGTTGGGTCTCCACTGGGAATATTTAATCTAAATATGCCTCTTTCTGCAAATACTACCAAGTCTGCCATTAACCCAGCAACACCTACAATAGCTCCACCTTGCAAGTCATTTAATTTTATATAGTTAGATATAGGTAATACATCTGGTTGTTGGAGTTCGCTATATATAACCATATCATCATATGCATTATTTTCTCCAAAATCATCGAACAAATTAACATTACATCCAAATGTTCTTCCACTTACCGTATCTGAAAATTTATACCTTGAGTCTAAAGATGTAACTCCACTTAATGGACTATTAGCTGTTGCTCCTAGTCCAGCATCAACTACAGTAAGTGTATGTTCATTTCCATTTGTATCCCAAGATGTATCAGTACCACTTATAACTCTGTTTTTAGAATTACCCAGAGACAAATCATCAAAGTCACTATTCCCAGAGTTTCTACAAACATCATCAATATTGTCAGAAACGAAAAAGCTAGAACCATCTATTACAGCTCTATTTCCAATTGCTTGATCATTGAGCAATCCTAACCCATCTACTGCCCACATAGATTGATGCGACCAAGACAATTGACCAGCTCTTTTAACTTGAGATATTACAATATCCTTACATCTTACAGTTGTGCTAGATTCTGTATTATTACTTGTATGTGTATGAGAGGCAGTTGCTTTAACTTTAAATGCAGTACAATTGGATGGTAATTTAAACATTCCATATTTCTCCATATCAGCATATCCAAAACCCATTGATTGAGTAAAATATGTTATTTGACTCCCAGCAGAACCCCCAGTCCAATCAACAATACTTATTTTAATACTAACTCCACTTGCATTAGAATAAGCTCCTTCGGATAACATTTTAAAGTAAAACAATTCTCCTCCAATAAACCCAGTATTAGCATCTGTTTCTTCAAACAAATCTGCTGTATGTACAGCTCCTCCACTACCCCAACTACTTTGACTATAAGAAAGATATCCACTCCCTACAGTCCCATTTGAAATAGTTATTCCAGTGCTATTGTCAAAAGTTCCCCAAGTATTTCCTCCATTTCTTGAAGATAATAAACCAGAATTTGTCCAGTTATCAGACATTATAACCCAATCTCTATCTTCTCCAAACCTATCATTATAAGTATCATCATCTAAAAGCAAAAATCTTTTTTTAACCTCTTGTATTGTTCTGCAAGACTTTGCCTCTGTATTTGCTAAAGTTCTCCAACTTGATGAAGTTTTAGATATATCAACTCCAAAATTATATGAGCCTAAAGTTGCATCATCTTCATCCATATACAAATCGCCTTCTTCAGCACTTACTGGACCAGCTCCTATACTTGAAAAAGATTCAAATAATCCATCCACATTTGTATAAGTATTTGCTTCATATGTTGTTGTAAAATTATCCGTATCCCAAGCACTAAACAAACTTCTGCCTTTGTATCCTAATCTAGAATTAATCCACTGACTTTCAACTCCCCCAGTTATATTTACAGTTTTTATAAAATAATAATACCCATCATCTGGATATTCCCCATCTGTTATTGCTCTATAAATATTCAAACCAGTTAATCTAGGATTATAGTCTGTTTCATCAAATTTAACTGTAAAACTTATAGTATTAGATGCATCACCACTAAAACTAACTGGACCAATTATATCAGAGTTCATTAAACCCTCTTGAACCCCATCAAAAACTGGAGCTATTCTATAATGCACAGATTTATCTGAAGTAGTAAATGGGAGTGTTCCTCCATCAACAAATGTAGGAGTTCCTACTGTCATTGTTGCAAATCTAGGATAGTTTATAGGATCATAATAAAAATTATCAAAAACATATCCAACCCCACTTGTAAATGTTGCTGATGTTGCACCATTGTCTATCCCATTAGGATTTAAGGTGCAATCAGCAGTAAATCCAGCAGTTAAGGTAGCTGTTGTTCCAGTTATAGATGTGTAAAGAGATTGTTTTATATAAACTCCCCCAGTTAGAGCTGTTGTGCCATCACTGGCAACATTTGGGATTACAGAAAGAGAACCGTTATGACCATTTTTATGATTTATTGCAGTTTCAAATTCTATAGCCATCAGTTCGGCAGTTCTATTTACAGTATCAGCAGACTCATTAGAAACCAGAATACTTGTATCTGTTGAACCTCCAGTAAAATTTAATTTATTTGCATTTCCTTGATTACCACCACCTTCTGTTACAGTTGTTGCTCCTCCAGAACCAGCTATAGACTGTCTCAAACACACAACACCAGCAGTACAAGTTCCTCCGTGATTAGTATCTATTAATCCATTATGTCCATTGGTGTGGAGAATAGCATTTGAAAACTCTGTAGCCATTTCTGCGATAGTTGTGACACTACTTATATCTACATAAGTAAAACCACCAGCAACATCACCAGTTGATTTAGTTCCATCTGACTCAAAGTAATAAGTAATACTTTGTGTTGATGCATCTGCTTTTAAACCTATTAGTGTAATTTCATATGAATCTAAAGTTGTATTTACTGCTGTCCAAACAGTTGTTGAGCCACCAGCAACACCTCCAGTGAATCCTTGATTCTCGTTGTATCCTAGATATGATTTATATGTTTTTGAAACACCATTAGTATCTATTAATGTAATTGTTTCATCAGTATCAAGTTCTGCACTAAATTGCCAATGCAAATAAGAAATTCCACTATTAAAAAAATTTCTATCTATTTTTTGATACACAGAGGGATTATGATTTATTCCTTTTGCAATTCTAACTGCATTTCCATAATTATATATAAAAACTCTATTAGGAGAGTTTGTCGTTAATGCTTCTAAATTTTCATTATTTACAAAGGCATTGTCAACTTTAAATATTTGTTTACTTACATCATAGTCGTATCCAATCCAGTATAATGTTTCAGATATTGGCTCAATCCACCAACACCAATCAAGAGCATTTCTATTACTTACCGTAGTAGCAGAACTGAATCCATTTCGTAAAGTGAAAACCCCTTGAGACAGATTGTGAAGATTTTCTACTTGTTTAAAGCCAGAACCTACTAATTTAGGATCGGCTTGTTTATTATAACCTCCATCAATTGGTATTTTGATTATCTCACCCAACGAGTTCTCCAATAATTCTATCATTTAAACTTTGTATCATATTAACACCTCTTTGATATGCTACCCCAGCTCTATTAGGTCTGTTGTCTGCATAGAATATTTCTGACTCTGCAAGGTCTAGAACTATGTTTTCAAGTCCATTATACCATTCATCCACTGTGGAGTCATTTGCTATTGTTGTAGGTTGTGCTATATAATGTATATCTACACTTGTTACAGTTGATGGTGCTATTGTTAGCTTATTGCCCTCAATACAAGCCATAGTTCCATATGAATAAGTTTTGCTTGGCATAAAAGATTGTTCTGGAACAAGCTGTGCATACCTTCCATTTGTATTATCGTAAATTCTTGTTATTCCTTCTCTTACTGGGAAACCACTACCATCGTCAACTTTCGTTACAGTTCCTCCAGTTGTTTCTGCTGGAGAACCTAAAACACCTTTTACTGAAAAATTATTTCCAGCAACACCTTCTACTATTCCAGTAAGTCCATTAACATCTGTCATTTCAGTAAAACCACTCAATGTAACAGTGTTTCCATTAGCTAAAGTATGGCTAGTTTTTGTGAAAACCGTAGGACTGCCATTTGTAGGAGATGTTCCAGTAACTCCAGTTATAGAGTATGCTGTAAATAAAGTTGTAAAATCTTGTGTAGCAAAACCAGTGCTACTATCAACTGCTACGGTTTTGTTGTTTGCAACCCTTTTTAAGGTTGATAAATAATAATTATGTAATAATGTAGTTAGTGTTTTTGCACCATTATTTAAGGCTTGTAGCTTATGATTTGCATCAAAATTATCATTACCCTCATCCTCTACTCTTCTACCTAATTCTGTAACTAATTCAGCTCCAGTCATTCAATTCTCCTTTATATAAGTGGAGGGAGTGATGCTAGGATTTCTCCAGTGAATTTCACCTCCACCTATTAACTTACGATTAACTTACCGTTTAAGCATAATCAGACGGTCCACCACCCAGAACACCTTGCATTCTAGGATTAGTACAGACTAACTGACCCATCCAGAATAATCTAGATTGTAAGTTGTCTGAACCCTCTAACCTTCTAAAGTCCTCAAAGGCAAAATTTCTGCCAGAATGAACCTTAAAATCCAAGTAGTCAGTATTTAAGAAATACATTTGACCAGCTGGTACGTGAGAGTCTACTACTACGGTAGCACCTTTGAACCTTAATGAATCAAACCCAGCATTTGCAATTTCGTCACCACCAGCAAATCTTTTGTTTGCTTGTAATGATGTTTCATATGCATCATAAATTGCTTGAGTTGTGATTATAAGGTCTGGTTGATCATTATCAACTGTTAATGCACCATACATTCTTGTCATAGCTTTTGATAAGTTTGACACACCAGCACTTAAAGTCACCAGTTCTGTCCAGCTACAACTTGCTGTTGATGTTGTTGTTTCGATACCACCAGATTGTGCGAATGTACCTAGTTTAGCATTCCACCAAGCATTAGAATCAGAATCGATTCCACCTAGTGTACGATTATACCCAACTATTGCACCGTTAATATTACCCGGAAAGTGAAATGTTGAGGTATCTGGCATTGTTTCAATTAAAGCAACACCAGCATCAACTGCTGTATAGTCTGCACTTGCGATTGTACCACCACCAGATATTGCTGTAATAGCATTTGCATCTAATGTACCATCATTATCAAACATAGAATCGCCAAACATATCTTTGAACTTTTTCTCTGCTGATTTTAATTTTGATTTCAATAAAGAAATCACTTGTGAAGAACCCTTATTTACTAGTTCTTCTGAACCCGGAATTTTTAATCCAACATATCCAGTTGACCAGTCCCAAGTAGCTTTTTGCACAGTTTCTTCTGTAGCAGTGGCTGTTGCACCACCATCATCTATCCAACCAGATGTACTGCCAGATAACTTTGCATATTCTACTGGAGTCACTATATTCTTACCTCCATCTAACTTTTCAGCATTTTTCAATAACTTTAAGCAGAGGACATTAGAATTATAGATATTGTCAACCAATACTGGAATAAATTTTTCACGAGTGATTGCACTGACTGTTGTTCCTAGAGCCATTGTTTACTCCTTCTTAATTTACCCTTAACGATTACTCGTCAAAGTATTGTTTCAAGGATTCATCGTGTGGGTCTATATCTTTCCAAGAATTAAATTTCTTTGGAGTTACAGTTTCCTTTGCTCCAATTTCAGAACGATTTACCACAGCACGAGAATTCCTACTATTATTCTCACCAAGTTTTTTATAGTGGCTCAATTCTCCTTGAAGATGATCAAAAGAATATTCTCTTAACATATGGGATAGGCTAACATCACCTTTACCGTCACGATACCTAGCAGAGTTCGACTCTGAAAAGTCAAGAAAATCCATAACCTTTTCTGGAGTACCAAGTATATCTGGGTACTTTGTTTCAAGGCTGGATAACTCTTGTTCTAAATTGTCGGTTCGTTGATCAATAACTCGTGTCTGTTCAACTTCTTCCAACTTGTTAAGTCTTTCTTCTAATGGATTATCTTCAACTTGTTCAACTGGCTCAACAACATTATTACCTTTTAAGCCTAATGAATTAAAATCCTTCTCATCTTCAAAGTAACCTTTAAGATGTTCTTGGAATTTTTCATCTCCGTTGAACTTTTTCAAGAATTTTCCCACTCCAGCGATTTGTTGAGCTTTTTCAGTGTTAGATTTATTCCATTCAGATTTATTATCCGAATCTTTTTTCCAACTTTCTATATCAGTCATAGAATAGGTTTTACCACCCATCTCTAACTCATACTCATAATCACTGCTACCCTCTGGATTTGTTACTCTTGAATCTGCTTCATTTACAGAATTTTCTTGAGTCGCTTCCTTTGGTGTTTCTTCAGACATTGTAGTCTGTTCTTGTCCCTCTAATGAACCAAGCTCTTCCGAAGAAAGCTCGACATCATTGTAGGACTCTTTACTATTCGACATTAGAGTCTCCTTATTTTGAGTTGCTCTTATTTAAAAATTTTTATGCTCTTACAACTAATGGACTACCATCTCTAGATGTTTCAGTCATAGAGTATGTTTCATCATTGAATAAAAATGAATCTACTCCAGAACCTACAGCTGGACTAACTCCTCTTGTATTTAGGTGTCCTTTCCAAGCAGATGCATCCATACCCCTATCAGATTGAGTGTACCTATCACGACCAACCGTAATCCTAGTTGCTGAATATGTAGGTGCTTCTCTGTTTGTTGATCTTCCTTCTGATTTTTGATATCTATCAGCCATTGCATAGTCTGTAGATTTCTCTCCTTCAGCTATTTTTCTTAACTTTTCTTTTTTATCTAACATTATTTTATTCCTCTATTAGGTTTTTGCTTAAATTATTCAACTTGTATCTTTTTGCTTGTCCTACGACTTTATCATCTTTTGAATGAAATGCACTTTCAACACATTTTTTGGTTACTTTTCCAAATCCATTTATCTTACAATATTCAACTAGTCTCATTTTTCATTGAACCTTTTTGGTCTTGGTTGAGACGGCTGTTGACCAGTATTTTCTTGAGCTTGTTGATTTTCAGCTCCCATCATTTGTTGCACTAACATTGCATCTTCAATTTCTTTTGGATCAGTAGAACTTTGCATTATTTCTGCTTGTTGTTGTTGCTGTTCCATCATCTGTCTTTTTTGTTCCATCATCTCTTCAAGTATTTCTTTAGAGATATCTTTTTGTGTCCATCTCCAGAATTGCTCTGGGTTTAAAAGACCCATTTGAACAAGGTCTAGTGCTTGGTCAAAACGATTAGCACGAGACTCTGGCATACTTGAACCGGGAACATATTTAAAATCCATATCATCATCAAGCATATAAGGTGTGACCTCATAAAACTCATACATACTTTCTTCTTGAGAATATGTTCTTATATTAATGTTTTCACCATAATTGTTTTTAAGCATAGATAAAGTATATTTATATAAATTAATAATAGCATCTTGACCAACTTCTCTTTCTTTAGTACGAATAACTTGTTGTGATGCCTCTTGTAATTGAGCTATGGCTCTACTTGCTGTCACACCACTAGGATTTCTTCCTTGAGTTATGTCGTGAACACCACTTACTTGGTCAGCCATTTGCATTAAACTTTGAGCCATCGGCAGACTAGAGGATGATATATTTCCAGCTGGTAATCGGTTTACGACTTCGTGTGGACCATTAGTATAAAAAACTTGACCCGGCTTGTCAGTTGGTCTGTTTCCCGGAGTTTTCATCATACTTTTAGGCATTACCACAGAAGGATTACCGTGATAGATTAAATTATCCATCGCTTGAGATAGTGTGATAGAAGAACCAACTGCCAATGACTCTATTATTTCTGGCTCACCTTTTCCCCATACAGTATGAGCTGATTTATAATTCTGAAACATCACTAGAGGAATGAATTTATATGGTGCTGGTTCTCGCTGTAATAAAATTTGACCACACCAAGTAGCAATATAAAGCTGTCCTTCATCCCAGTACCAAGCCTCTTTTAATAAGGCTTGTCCTTCTCCATACTCTTGAGCAGTGTCTGTGTGTGCTCTTACTGGAGACTTACTCTCAACTTCTGGAGTGTTTGTTTTATCTGTTGCATATTTATCAATATGCTTTACAAATGAACGAAACTCATTCATTTTTCCTTCACTTTTTACATATTTACCTTTTTCAAAATTCTTTTTAATGTCTGCTAGGTATGTTGGAGTTGCAAAAATTACACAAGTTGCATTTTCTATATTAGTAGCCAATGGATCAAAAAATACAGTAAACGGGTCTGGTACTACAAACTCTATAGACCCTTCGTGCATTGCACATTTTAAGAACCCATTTCCATATATTAAACCATCTCTTTTCATTCCAGCTACAGCTCTAGTAACTTTTCTTTTTTCCATTTCAGATTCAACAGCCTCTTGGGATATTCTAGCTTGTTCAATCTGTTCCATTCGTTTAGGCATTACATCAACTTTAGGATTACGATCTGTAAGAATAGAATACATAGTTTCTACTACAGAGTGAACTATATTAGGCTCAATACGAGACTTATATTTAGGCAAGTTAAATGGTTTTAAGAATTCACCAGCATACAACTCTTCGTTTCTTCTCCAACGAGGAACTTTTATTTTCTTTGCTTCTTTTGCAGATTGGAATTTCTTTTCCAATTTTTGAACTGCTTCAAATTCTTCTGTGTCTGGTGCATAACCAGCTTGAACCTCTAAAGGCTCTCCAGTATCTGGATATTCTTTTCTAGACATCTATCCTCCTCCTCCACCACCACCCGGACCTTCTTCACCAGCTGGAGGGTTAGGTGCTTGATTACCAGTTCCAGTTCTACCTAAATTAGGAATATCTTCATCCCATACTCTTTTTATAGTATGTTTAGTTAATTTAGTTTTAGCTTTAGCAACTTTTTTCAATTTAATATCTAAAGAACTTTTATCCTTTTTCTTTACATATTTATTAACCGTCTGATCAATTGTTGTATTATCCTTTTGTACTTTAGGAGTATTACTAAAAGTCGAGTCATTGTTGCGAGATTTATTAAATGACCCAGACTTAAATTTTTTAAGTCTTGTTTTACCTTTTAATTTCATTATCTATCCTTGATTATTAGCTATTTTTGCCAAATTTTTTCTTCTTTCATCCATACCTTTAATTCTTTTTATATACTCATCTTTATCCCATTTATCCCAAGTTTGTCTTATTATATGTCTTGGGTCGTCTCGAAGAGTTTCATTAAGTTTCAATTGATTTTTTTCCCACAATGCCTTTGCTCTATCATCAACCGAAAGAGTCGTATCAGATGCCATAGACTTATAATAATGATAAGTACCATATTCCCCATCATTATGGTCATCACCTATATATCGTGGTTTCTTTTTAATTTTATCTGTCATTATTTCTCCTAATTAAAATTCATAGTAAAACCACCTTTTCGTGGTTCTGCTATCAGTTCTTTATATTTTCTTTGGTCAGCAGTAAGTTTTTCAACCTTCACCTCTGACGGTGCTTGAATATGAGTTAAAGCATACCTCAAGGCATCTACACTGTGATCCTCTAGAGTAGTATCTAGGTCCTCTGGTCTTCTTTCATCACAAATTTGTTCTGGAATAGTCCTTGCTAAATTTGGACAAGTTCCATTTATTATATAAAAATTTGGTTCTATCTTATCAGTATGGTGCATCATTTGTGCTAAATTCCTCCAACCGTTCACACGGTCATTATTTGCTGGTTGTAAGTTAGGTACTAATGGATTACCCATATCTCCCATCAAAGCATTCGCAATACTTCTATCACTATACATCTGACTGGCTGGGTTCTTCCAACTCATTGGGTTTCGACTCCACATCGATGGGTCTCCTAACGACATTACAATATCTTCATTAGTAGCACTACGAATCATCTCACCCCACTCCATTGGATGCTTTTCAGTACCGTACAACTCTCTATAACAAAAAACCCTACTATCTGATGTTACTTCAATCCACAATGCACAAAATGGTGCAGAGTAACCCCAATCGATACCAATGTATCTTAAATTATTTTCATCGCCAAATCCTATCTTTTTAGCCTCTTCTTCGGAAATTATATGCTTGGCTGGGTGAAACTCTTTAAAATATTGTCCAGCAAACACATCCCAATCTCCGTTCCTCCAAGCACTTCTTAAAGGCTCTGGCAAACTTTCTAAAAACTTTACATAATCTGGATCAGCAGTCTTCAAAGTCGGATTATCGTCAATGGTTGCTGGGATATATATTCTATATCTGCCACTTACCTTACCAGCGAAGGCGACACCACTTTTTTTTCTGCCGATTGCGAATCTTTGCTTTATCCAATTATGCCCACTACCACCCGGATTGGCTGTCAAGAATACTTGTGGCTTTACATCTGTTGTACTCCTCACTGATGATAGTAGCTTGAGGTAATCTTGTTCTCTTGGTATCTGTCCCACCTCTTCTATCAATAGCCTATTAACATTCCAGCCTTGAGTAGATTGATATGCATCCTTATCTTTTAAGTGTGCAGTATATATCTTTGCTCCATTAGGGAATTCTATTATAGTAGGCTTACCAGTAAACTTTGCTCCTATATATAGTTGTCTGGCTCTATCTAGCCAATTCCTTAAATCTGAATGATTCCTTCTAACTACCAGTCCTACAAAATTAGGGTTAGTAGTTCCTTTAAGCATCCATACAATTCCAGCATCTGTTTTACCACCACCTCTTGCTCCACCATATAGTATTTCATATACTGATGTGTCTATAGATAATGCTAATGTCTGTTGACCCTCGTGTGGTTTCCAGATTGATTTCAAAAAGCTGTAATCCGTGTTCTTTTCGTGTTTTTCACGGCTTTATTCTCTCTCTACTGGTTTCTGTTCTGGTAAATAAACGAAACCTAAATTCTCTTGTCCTTCTACTTTAAGCTCACTGCTTTTAAGTGAAGGTATTAGTCTCTCTATTACAAGTTTAGCACAAGTCATTGCATCTTTGTGTTGGGTTGAAGTTCCTAGTGTTCCAGCTATTTTGAAGATATTCTCGATTAGACTTTCACCTTTTGGATTAGCTCTAAACTCATCAACTATAGCATTACCTTTTGGTCTACCATTAGGATTACCAGATTGACCAGATTTCCATTTACCATCTTTATGTCTTTCTGGCTTCTCCTCGTGATCTTCCTCGATAACTGCATCACTATGATTTACACCATTCTTTACTATCTCTGACATTCTAGTTTATATCCTCGTTCTTTTCATCTGTTAGTTTGTCTATGTATTCTTCATACTCATTATAGTTATAAGATGTTGTATAGTTTGGAGGTGTATCAGCAGTTCTATCTTCATCGCTGAATTGAGGTGGCTGTGTAATATCACTAACTGCATCTTTATAAACTTTAGTACCCAATTTAGTACCAACAATTGTAATGATTACTCCCATAATTACTCCCGTGATTAGATAAATGGACTCTATCATAGCCAATATTAAACTACTTAATTTGACAATTGGTAGGTAAATATTGTGACCTTTATCACTTTTTTCTTATCTATGATTACGATTTTACTTGCATTTGAATTACTTTAAGTATTACCTTTCTTATAAGTTAACCTTAATTAATTGGAGATTTGAAATGAAAACAAGTGATAGAGTAGTAGCAGTATATGTAAAATATT
>TARA_R110002020_G_scaffold7065_1_pt1 | contig 21128 bp, 35 predicted proteins | sample TARA_R110002020 | Tara Oceans TARA_R110002020 (sample SAMEA4396489) | marine metagenome | biome: Westerlies Biome; feature: [MES] marine water layer (ENVO:01000295) within the mesopelagic zone...; material: water (ENVO:00002006), including particulate matter (ENVO:01000060) such...
GGGCTAACCGGACCACAAGGTTTTGGCTCTATTTTTTGGGTATATCACGCTCTTGCAGACCGTGTAAAGGGAAAATGGATACATAGGAACGGCGAAAGGGCCTTTTAGGATACTACTTACGGCGATTAGGAGTTGGGAGGGTCTTGAATCACCCGAGTTAATGCTTATCACTTACATAAGTTAGTTCTAACTCCGACCAATCGCCGCTATGGGTATCCAATCGCCGCTATCGGGTATCCGATTCGGCATAGCATTAAGTAGGGATATAGAAGAAATCGCCGGTGTGGGTATCCATTAAATTGGAATTGAAATCGCCGCTCTTGGGTATCCATTTTGAAATGCAATCGCCGGTGTGGGTATCTTATCGCCTTTTGTGGGTATCCTGTCGCCGGAGTGGGTATCCAAAATAGGGGTAATCGCCGCTCTTGTGTATCTTCTTTAGAAAATGGTGGAGATGGAGGGATTTGAACCCCCAGCCTATGCGCTGCAAACGCATTGTTCTTCCAAGTTAAACTACATCCCCATTGGAAAGTGGCACGGATGTTGAAGTTGCCGGAACTTGACGGATTGTTGATTACCGACTTCATTCCTATGTGGTTTCTCACATCTTGGTTGTGCCAATTCCAAGGCAATTTATGATAGTCCCTTCAAGTATTTAACCATTAGGGTGGAATAGTCGCAGGGTTTAAGTAGGGTGGCCTCCCTCGGACGGGTATGAGCGCACACACAGACCTTGGCAGATGGGATGAATATAGAGAAATGAACCTAAGTATAGCGGTTCCTACCATTGTATTAAGGGATGGGGAGGAGAAGGTAGTGATGGCGATTCCATCAAGACTTTCTATGGAAACTTGGAATGAGCGATACCCTGATGAAATGTGGGCTGTATATGTTCGCCCATCTCCAAAAGAGAGCGGAGTAAGACCTGTTGGTATGATTCCCGCTTTTGAGATTGTATTAACAGTAGGTGATAGATTCGCAGATGAGCACATTGAGGAGATTCATTACGGCACCTATGATGAGATGCACAGTATCCTCAAAACCACTCAAAGTGAGAATATCATCCTCTCAAAGCAGTTCAAGGAAGCCAATGCTTAAATACTTGATAATGCCTCGTAGCATCATGACTCACAAGACAGGTAGGCATGAGAAGATGTATGTTAAGGATAATCCGCATTTGAAAGTCCATAAGATGGACTGTGTGCCTTCTAACCGCTCCAAAGGTTCTTGGACTAATGGAGTGAAAGCGTGGGACAGAATAGAGGGAAGCGGCACCGACAAGTGTGTTGGTTGGTTCTTCCCACCCCGAACCCGAAACAAGAATCATCACCGTTGGAGTCCTTCGGTGCGCCGAACGGTCCCCCGTAAGGCACGAGAAGTCGGGAAGGTGCATCAAGAGGAGGAGTGACGCATGGAGAAGCATAAATGCCCTCTATGCGGTCATCTTGGATGGACTGATGAGCGACATAATCAAATAGTCAAAGGTGAAATGGTATGTGGCCGATGTTTTCATCTTCATACAACAGGATTTGATATACGATGCCAACAGTAAGACCTAACATTGATTGGGATGTTCATAGCACGACTGTAATTCTCAAGCCCGAAGATGTGGACCCTGATTTACAGGATGAGGAGCAGAATAATTGGTTCATGTGTTGCGTCTGCCAACAAGACTTGATTCCCGGTGAAATGGTATCCCGATTTCCTCAAATGGATGGTCAAGTAGTTTTACATTGGGAAATGATACATCCGCTTTGCGTAGCCAAGTTAATGATAGACCATGCAGCCCATCAGATTGAGGAGAGTGTAAGGATATGAAGATAGCATTTATTGGCGGATATGGCCATCTCGGACAAGGATTGTATCAGTTGGCCAAATCACACGGTCATGAAGTTATGCAAGTCGGACGCAATGATTCTAAGTCATATTTAGATGTGGAATTGGTAGTATTGACTACCCCACCAAGTAAAACTATCTTTTGTTTGGAGGAGGAATTAGATTTGAAGGATGATGTTCCTATAATTTCATTCGTGGCCGGTATTCCTTTGGAAACCTATACTCCGCACACAGTTGCGGGAGCGGTCAAAGCCATGACTAATATAGCCGCCTGTGATGGCAAAGGATTCACCGTATGGGCGAAGGATAGAGAGATGCCGCCAAGACCGCTTTCACGAGTATATGCCTTTATGGATATGCTCGGTAAGTGGTGCGAAGTGGATGATTCTAACTCCACGAAGTCCGTTGATTCATATTTAGATGATGCGACAGCACTCATCGGAAGTGGCACGGCTTATGCTGTGCAGTTAATAGAAAACTTTGTGCAGTATGGCATTTCCGAAAACTTAGATGCTGAGATGGCCCAAAAATGGGTGAGGGAAACTTTCTTGAGTGCTCTCCATCTATTGGAAGAAGATGATGCCGAAAGTATCGTTAATTCCATAGCCAGCCCTAACGGAACAACCGCAGAAGGTTTAGAATGGCTAAGTAGCGATAAAGTGGATTTAAGCATTCATAACGCATTGTCCGTTACCGGCGAGAAGTGCCGTTCCTTGGGCGAGAACCATTAAGTAAGTCCCCAACCCTCATAATGGTGTATGGCTTATCTTCTTCATACTCAGATTGGGGTTTTTAGAACAGATGTTCCAATGGATTATGGGCCATTTGACCGTAAGGATGGCTACGATTGGATAGACTTTGAATTAAAGAGCAAGGGACATTTTTCTCCCATTCATGATTGGCTCATTGAAAACTTCGTGAAAGAGGATAGCACGATTGTGGATGTGGGAGCGCATATCGGAGTCTTTGCGATTCCAGCGTCTATGAAGGCCAAAAAGGTCCTCGCCTTTGAACCGGTTATAGAATCATTCGCAAGATTGAGTGACCATATCATTTTGAATAGGTCGGAAAACATTGTTCCCTATAATTTTGCCTTGGGAGAGGACCACTCCTTAGCGGAATTGCAGTATTGCCCCAAGTTCAACACAGGCGGTGCCACCCTGAATATCAGCCGAGGTTCCCTTCAAATTACTGACCTTGGAGAAGAACATGACCCACCGACCTACCCCATATTGGTGAAAACCTTGGATTCATTGGACTTAGAAGCCTGTGATTTCATTAAGTGTGATACAGAAGGCTGCGAAACCTTGGTAGTTAAGGGTGCTTTAGAAACTATCAAAAAGTTTAGACCGGTCATGGTAATGGAGCATAACCGGGAAGAATGGAACGAGGAGGTTCTCAAACTTTTGAAATCCGCCGGTATTCCCTACACTTGCACTAAGATACACGACCCAACCATGACGAATGAGGATGGGGACAATGATTATCTCTATGAGCCTATGAAGTATTAAGTATGAAGTATCGCCCTTAGTGGCACATGACGGATGTTGCCAACCATCTAACGGAGGCTCTTGAGGCATTGCCGCAAGAGGAACGGGTGATGATTACCGATTCTCCATCCCTCGCTAATGCGTGGTTAATTGAGCAATCGGAAAGTATGGAACAACCTATTTCAGCATTACTGAATGCTTGGGAACGCATTACGGCTCGTGAAGACAAGGCTGTGGAAACTTTGGTAAGATTGGAAACTTCCAAGAGCAGCCCAGCCCTCAATGAATACGAGCGGATTGAACAGGAGGAGCGGTGGTTCCAATCCGAGGTCTTGAAACCATTGGCTATCGCCCATCTTCGCCGAAGAAGGATGGAGGCAGAAGGTCTTACCTATGAAGATGTTGCCGATTGGGAACCTGAAACGGAGTATTTAGAAGAAACGAAGAAGTGGGTGGAAACGCCTAATCAATTCCAGCCTACACGGAAACCTGTGCGTAAAGGATTCCCAAGCCGTCAAGAGGCCGAAAGGCAAGGAGTATTGATGACGGAAGTTTATCGGGTAGTGAAAACCGCCCAGCGAGATGGAGTTACAAAAACCCAAATCTTGCATCAAATCGGGAAAGATACATCCCGTTGGAGGGCATCATGTAGCGAAGTTTTGTCGTGGATGATGGCCAACAAGAAAATAGTAAGAGATAACCGCAGCCTACGAGGAGCAAAATACTATTTGCCTAAGTTTGCTGAACATTTGAAAGAATGTGAGTTCCACCGGTTGGTGTATGAGTCCCTACGAAGTGGACCGATTACACGAACGGCCATTGTGAAAGCAACCTGCTATGTTAATCCAAAGGGCCACGCTAAAGTGTTAGGAGCATTGAAACTCCTTGAGCGTGAAGGATTAGTCCGCCCCATTGGTAACAAGTGGGAGATGGCTTAATGAAAGTAGGCATAATTGCTCCCTATTGGCTCCCTCATTTCGGAGGGGCTGAACAATATGTCTATCGTCTTTGTCGTAGTATGTTGGATAGAGGAACCGATGTGAAGGTTTTTACCGGCACCCCATACAACGAGGATAAAAACTGTGGAAACTTAGAAGAAGTTACAACTCGTTGGCACCCCGAAGGAGCAATCTTTTGCCAAGTTTGGGGTGAGTATTTTGATGAGATAGACACCGCTCGTGGAACTGTTAGAGAAGACCAATTGTTCCAAGAGTATGACTTCTTTTCGGCTGCTGTCGCATGGGCCGTTGAAAATGAATTGGATGTTGTGCTAATCAATAATCCTCTTACTCGTGCTATGCACACGCAAGCCCGTGAATTGTATCTTCAATTGAAACAACAGGGCATAAAGGTTGGAGCCATTCATCACGACCTTGGACTAAGTATTCGTCATGATTTGATACGAGAATACAAAGAGGGAGAAAACTTTGGAGATTGGGACGCAGCCGCAAACAGCGTATTGGAAGTTTGGAAAGAGAATCTTCGCAATAGGCCCAAGTTATTATGCTATTTCAATATGGATAGTCCTTTATTCTTTGAACCTGATTTCGTCATTAGTAATTCTGAATGGAGTCAAAGATTCATTGACCCTTTAGAGGAAGTTCCAAAGTTAGTAGTCCATCCACTCATGGATGTTGAAAAGTTTAGTCAATTAGTGGAGCAGCCTCAAGGATTACAACCTGCGGATGTTCTCATGATAAATCCTCAATTCCACAAGGGGAGAAGTATTATGGCTAATCTAATCCTTGGAGGAGATTCCTTATGGACCTATCGTGTTTTGAAAGGAGGTTATGGTGACGCTTTCAAAGACTTTATTCCAATGGTAAGTAACAGTAGGGCAGCGGAAAATGAACAAATTGACTTCCAAGAATATGTCTATGATATTACAGAAGCCTACCGCCAAGCCGAAGTTGCCTTTGTCCCCAGCCGATATGAAGGCTACGGAATGGCCGCTGTGGAACCAATGTTTTGTGGGACGGCAGTTGTTTGCAGTTCCTACCCGTCTATCTTAGAGGCCGTAGGTGGAGGAGCCAAAACTGTTTGCCCTTTCATAGCAGATAGTGAGGAGTGGTATGAGGCGGTGGATGATGTTTTACTGCAACCTGACCTATGGATTTCCAAGGGATTTGAGAGGGTGAAAGAATTGACCAAACGCCAAGAACATGAGGTTTGGGAACTGATATATTTCTTGGAGGCTTTGAGTTGAAGATAGCCTTATCCATGACTTCTTGGAGAAGGCCCGACTATTATGAGAAAGTTTTGGATAGCATAATTGCTGCCGGAGGGCAGCATTACCCATTACACATAAGCATAGATGGAGGCTACGAGGAGCAGCAAAATGTTATGCGAGAGATAGTTGAGCATAAAGGTTTGAATGCGGAGGTTTATGCACACAAGCATAATCTCGGTTGTGCAAGCAATACCCATTACGCATTAACTCAAGCATTCCATGACCCAAGCATTAACGCAGTAATACATCTTGAAGACGACACTATGCTACACCCACAATTCTTTGATTTTATGCTTCCCGCATTAGAGCATTATATGGACCACGAGAAAGTGTTTAGCATTAGTGCTTATGCGAACCGAAACCTTCGCCCCATAACAGATGTTTGGGGGAGTAACAATGTAGGCATTAGGGACCGTTTCACTTGCTGGGGTTGGGGCATTAGCCGCAAAGTTTGGGAAGAAGTTGAAGATGATTGGTTCGGTGCCATCTTTACTGACTATGAAAAGTTTGCAGACGATGACGCTAATGGCATAAACTCATTTATGCGCTGCATCAGGAAGGACCCCAAAGGTTCTTGGGCTTGGCCAATGAACAAGCATTGGAGAAAAGATAGATTAGAAATTGCCCCTGATGAAAGTTTGGTCCAAAACATTGGAATGGAGGAGGGAATGTTTGCGACTGATTGGAGTTGGCAGACGCAGCATACAGACCTATACTTTCCAAATCGCATTTATGGGGCCTTTGACTTTGAAATGGTTGATATGGAATTGGAGGAAATGGAATGAAGATAGCCATTACAATGTGTGCGTGGCGCAGACCTGATAACTTGGAGAAAGTTTTGGATAGCATTATAGCCGGAGGAGGTAATGCGAATACAATCTATCTTAGCATAGATGGTGGTTGGCCAGCAGAACAGAAAGAGATGGTGGAATGCGTAACTCAAAAGTTTGCAGACCATTACCTGAAACCAATAGTTGAAGTTCATCCTGAAAACATTGGAGCACCTAACAATCTTTACCAAGTCTTGGAGAGGGCCTTTGATGACGAAAGCATTGATGCTGTAATCCATCTTGAAGACGACACAGTTGTGCATCCGCAATTCTTTGAATATATGAGAGAAAGTTTGGAAAGATATAAAGACACCAAGGAAGTCTTTACCGTTTCCGGTTACTCCAATAGTAATCTTCCTTGGCATACCGAGCATTGGGGTGGCAATAATGTGGGACTTCGTTCATGGTTCACCCCTTGGGGTTGGGCTTTATGGAGAAGAACATGGGATGAGTTGAAGGACCAATGGTTCGGCATAACATTCCATGACCACAAAACATTTGACCCTACACAGTCATACACAGAAGAAAGTTTGTTGGAGTTAGGATACAAAGATGAGAAAGGAGCCTTTGATTGGCCGATGAGGTTACTATGGAGAAAGAATCGCTTTGAAGTTGCACCCGATGAAAGTTTGGTTCAAAACATTGGAAACGATAGGAGCCTTTACGCTCAGGAAATGACTCATGCTGCTATACAGCATACTAATCGCTACTATCCTGAGAAAAGATATGACGGCTTTGACTTTGAAATGCTTGATATGGAGTTAGCGGAACTAAGACCCAAGAGAGCAGACCCCCGCCCTGTTGAATGGTGGGAGGGGATAGAATGATTGAAAAAGAGTTATTAGAGAACCCGAGTCCTTGGATGAATGATTATGCGGTAGCATATTATGAGTCTATTATGCGCCCCGCAATGCGTATCTTAGAATGGGGTGCTGGGTATTCCACGATATGGTTAGAAAAGTTTGACCCCGCATATCTTGTTTCCATAGAGCATAATAAAGATTGGGCGGACGCATTAGAACCATATCTCACTACGACTGATTTGCGAAAAGTGGATACTTACCCAAAAAACTTTGTAAATGAATGGGAGGAGCAAAGTTTTGACCTCATCATCATTGATGGCATAGATAGACTCCAATGCTTGTATTGGGTCTTGGAACATAATCTCTTGGCACAAGATGGAATTATTGTCTATGATGATATGCACCGTAAGTGGTCCCAACAGGACTATATTGACGCATGGGAAGTCTTGGAAGACGAAGATTTCAAGATGGTCATGCAACCGAACTCAACTTTGGAAGATAGATTGGCTGCCTCTTTGGATGGAAACAAGTTAGAAGATAAGGACATCACCCTCTTTGCACATAGAGTTAAATAGGTCATAACCATAAGACAGAATTAGCCCGCAACTTAAGACTGTGGGCGAGGACCGTGACTGAATAAACCGATTAGGTGAGGTTAAGGTATGCAATAGACGAGGGAAACAGACCCTCCGATGACGGCCAAGTGGAGAGAATCGCCGGTTAAAGTCCGGGTGAGCAGTAATGGCAAAGATGCAAAGGAGAGCCTTGCGCCATTTGGAGTGTGTAATCCCACACTCCCGGTCCGCCCCTCATTTTCCTTCTTAAGAACTGTTAAATAGGCAATCGCAGAATGCTTACTTATGGCAGAACGATTGATGAGCGTTCGGGAAGTTGCAGACTTCACCCGAATGAGTATATCAACCGTGCGGCGGTATATTCGGCAAGGACGAATACCAGCCTACAAAATCGGCCAAGGTGTAACTTGTCCCTTGCGTGTGCGTGAAAGTGATTTACTATTGAGTATGGAGCAGAACCGCATCACTTAAATAGGTGAAAATCATAGGAGAGGTATGAGCAGTATGGAAGTCATAGCAGTTTCATTTGGAGAAAAAGAGTCCTCGCAATTAAATGAGGCCGAGTATGCGGTCAAATGGTTTAATGAGAGAGGATTCAATTTGAACTTGGATGATGACCACTTACATGACTCTAATGGCAACGAGGCTATTTGCGCCCTCATGGGTCCGTTCATCGTTTTCAAAGAAAAGGGGAAGCCCTTTCCCGACATTATCTTTGAGTATATTCTTGGATTGAGCGACCCAAAAGGCGTGGTTTCAATGATGGAAAATGATGATAACGAGTGGCCAATCCCCGACAGTCAAGCAGACCTATATGTTGGGGACTTTATTGCTTCAATGAAGGATGGTGGAGCATAATGGGAACTCGTGCAGTTACTAATTTCTATGAGTCCAAAGACGGCGACCCATTTATGACTCTATGGAGAAAATATGATGGAAACCCCGAGAATCACGGCTTGGATACAGTTAATTTCATGGCCGGAAAAAGCCTTCTCAATGGCTACAATCCTCTCGGCAATCAAATGCACGACTTCAACGGTATGGGCGACCTTGCCGCACAAATCGTAGCCCATCTCAAGTGTATGAATCACCCCTTAGTGGATGTGAACGGGGCTATGCTTCCCAACATGATGGAAAAGATGCGTTATACTGAACCACGCATAGGAGCGGTTGCTATTATCGCACCCGGAACACTCCCAACCGATAACATTCCCTATTCCTACGACATATACCCATCCGATGAGGAGCGAATCTTTATCAAGGTCGTGAATCTATACGATGATGAAGTCCTGTTTGATGGCCCGATAACGGAATATCCTTGGAGATGAGATGATGAAGCAAATGAATGTATGGAAATGCCCTGAATGTGAGATTGAAGCCCATTACAAAGGGTTATGCCGTTCTTGCTCCGAGTATGACGATTCCGGCAAGGTCTTGAAACCTATTGCCCGTGTCCGACATAACAAGGATGGGAGCGTTTGGGAACAACCCGAGCGGAGTGCAATTCAACCTTCCCATGTAACTCTTGAGATGTTGAGAATGCAAAGAAAGAACCAAAGAAAACTCACTAAGAAGCAAAAGGCAATGCGTGAAGCCCAAGAAAAGGCCATGCAAGAGGCTATGAAAGCCGAAGCCGCAAAATTGGCTGTTGAGGCAAACGCAGATGGCGTAGTGGAGATTGGCGAAAGCGAGGAAGAATAATGTGCGGAGCCATCCCTACTGAATGCGCCAACAATTGTGGCTTTTGGATTCTCACAGGACCATGCCCTCGTTGTAATAAGGAGTGATAACATGAAGTTTTACCAAATCAAAGAATCCGTTGAGGATTATATGCAAGAGCAAGGCAAAGACAACCCCGACTTGTGGATGGCCGCAATGTCCTTACTTAATGCCGCAAACTATTTCTCACAAAAGGCTCCAAAGGAGTTTAAGGTGGGTGATGAGAAACTCATTGAGATGATTTGTGAAATGGTGGATTTGTGGAACCCTGATGTGGTCAAAATCTCCGAATTAGAACAGAAACTTTCCAAAGATAGGGCTAACTTGCGTGGCCTTGGTGATGGAGGCGAAGAAGAATGATGGAGTTTGCAGTAGCATTTGGCATTTTTGCATTGTTCAGTTTAGGGATAGATTGGATGATGTGGCAACATTTCACTTCAATTTATGAGGCGCAATTTGCCTTGACGGACCGACTACTCGGAAACATTGAGCAAAAAGCCACAGGCCCTACCGGAGTATCGGGTGCAACAGGATTATTCATAGACCCCACAGGGTTGTCGGGTGGAATTGGTGAGGAAGAATGAGGAGGGTCTTGAGTCGCTTAACGAGTCCCCTATTTGTCCCACTACGCCGCTTCGTGGTGTGGGGTGATTCCAAGTTTGGGACCTGCGATATGAAATTGACTGTTGAACCCCGATGGAGTGAGGAAGAATGATGTGGTTTGAAGGATTTGTGGGTTTCATGTTGTTAGGAATTAGTGCTCGTCTGTTCATCATCGGCAAGTTGATACGGTCAGACATTAGGGACCTTGGACTCTTATTGGCGGGAAAGGAGATTCCGAGAAAATGATGACCGATTTCACCTTTACTGAATATCAAGTGTCCGCCCGAAGGACCGCATTATACCCCGAAGACGAAGGCATAATTTACACTACTTTGGGACTTGTCGGCGAATCAGGAGAGATTGCCGAGAAGGTAAAGAAAGTTATCCGTGATATGGAGGGTAACTTTGAAGAATCCAAAGAAGAAATCGCCAAAGAATTAGGTGATGTGCTTTGGTATGTGGCTAACCTCTCTTTTGAGTTAGGATATGACCTTGGGGACATTGCTGCACTTAACATTCAAAAGTTAGTGGACCGTCAAGAAAGAGGGAAAATCCAAGGTGACGGCGATAATCGTTGATATTAAGTATGTGTTAGCATATTAAATGCTCAATGTCGCAAGATTACATTCGCAAGTTCCGCAAGTTTAGAGCGGCATTTAGTGAAGAAACGGGAATCAAAGACGAAGCCCTCATTGAAAAACATTGGGAATTGTATTTAATCCATTTTCTGTGTATGTGTGATGAGTGCGAAGGAACAACCACTATCCATGCCCCCGATGTATCATATTATCCGCAATGGCCCGACAGATTTGATGAGCCGGAAGATGAAGACGAAGGTGGCTTAACTCCATGATTATTCTTGATATTGAAACCAAGAACTTGGAGCCGATAGGTAATGGACTCCAATTTGGAAATCCACAGAATTGGAAGACTTCATGTGCCTGTATCATAGAAGTCGTTGGTCCAACAGCCCAAGATATTGAACCTCATGTCTTTGTGGAGAAGGACATGGTAGCGGAATTAACCAGCATGGGTATCCAATGTAAAAGTTTTGAACATTTGCCTGATTACTTAGAGAATTGCTTGGAAGACGAGTTGCCATTGCTTACTCACAACGGAATTGGTTTTGATTTACCAATACTTTCTAAGACCATTGCAGATGGTGGGGCTAACTGTGAGGATGTTTTGCTGAGATACGAACAAGCAGGTTTAGCAATGGATACGGCAGCCGACCTCAAAAAGAAGACGGGCAAACGATTTCACCTTCAAGATTTGATTAAGGGAGTTCTAAGCCCCACAGCCTCCAAACTTATGAATGCCGCCAATGCACCCATTGAATGGCATAACGGAAATTACGAAGATGTAATCAACTATTGCGTATCGGATTGCGTTCTCACCTATCAAATGTTTTACATTGCCGGAGATGAGGGAGTCTTAGAAGCCGTGCCAAGTAAGGAGCAGAACGAGGAGCGTGTCTTGGTTGCTGATTGGAAGACTTGGTTAGAGATGTCGGCAAGATGCTTTAAGTCCCAAGACGAATAACTCTAATTCATGCCCGAAGATAAGGCAGATGACGCATCCGTTATCATGACTCTTTCGGAAGCCAAAAAGGACCGTTGGCTAAAGCGTATCAAGGTTTGTCTATTTGATAATTACGAAGATTTGGCGGATGGCTCCTATCAAGGGGACATCAAGGAAGAAATCATCAAGATGATTCAGAAAAACTTTCCTTTGAATGAACCTATTGCCGAAGACGAGTTTGGGGCCGCCATTGCCAAATGCGTGGAACAGGTTATGGAATACATAAACGAGCATACCACAGGCGTTCACCCGCAATTCATCTCAGACTTTACGGGCGATTTCATCGGCCAAACTTTAACCACAATCTTTAGAGTAAGCGAAAGCGACCCTCCTCCGGGCATAAGAGATGACGACTTTATGTATGGATAGGCATAAACAAAGCATTAAGTAGGAAGCAACACGCATATTGAGTGATGGTTCAGCATAACTGTGAGCATAGCGTATTGATTGCTATGCGACAGGCATTAGACCGAGCATACGAAATGCTTAACACCGAAGGCCCAAGCAATCCCGAGCGTGTGCAGTATTGGCGTGGCCGCATAGAAGGCATAGAAGAAGGCATTAGGATATTCCAATCGCATAATGATTGCCATAGCAAAAGAGGAGTAGGACCCCGCTTTTTTGCATAAAGTATAAATAGTAGGGAGTTGTCGTATGCACATGAATGCACAGGAGCGTTACAAGTATATTCAAACGGCGGCTATTGGTGAGGACCGATATAGCCTTGAAGTAGTAGGCCCCACCCGCACGAGGGGAATTATCGTGAGTGCAAGTCATGATGATTTCAAGACATTCGTTGAGTCATTCAGGGAGTCTTTGGATGAATCCCCAACCCTTGATAAAGTCCTAATCACAGCCATGAATCTCACTCTTTTCCAAGCCCCAAATGTGCAAGTGCTTGGTGTAATCTCGCAGGGACTTGAAACCTCCGAGGAGTCAAGACCTTAATGCTTAAGTAGTTGGGAATACAATGAATCGCACACTTAGAGAAAAGGTCATCATGGCCGTTAGGGGAAAATCACTTAGAGGATGTTGTGAAGAAATTGCCAGCCAATACTACAACGCCCCGTTTCTTGGGAATTGCATCCACGCCCGATGTGTTTATGAAGTTCGTGGGAGAAACCTTCCTATGCCGTTCAAACTTCGCCACCAAATCATTATGTTCTTCATGCGAAGGGCTATGAGAAAATATCCAAACACGATAGGAGAGTGATAGGATGAGAGAAAGAGCAGACCGCAAGCGGAAGGAGTGGCAGCACAAAGACACCAAAAGACATGGTGGCCTTGAGAATGACGATAGCGATATTTTGGAACTTCAAGGCTTAACCAAGTGTGCGGAGTGCCGAGAAATTATCCCTCTCTATGTGAGCCAATGTCCGGAGTGTGGAGTCAGCCGTCAGTTGCCAACAGCAAACGCTTAAATAGGTGTGTGCTTTAAGTAGTGACTATGGCCAAAGACCTTAATATCGTTAATCTTGTAGCATCAGCCCGATATACCGACACGCTGGATATAATCGCAGTAGCAGAAGACTTGGAAATAGAATATGAACCGGAGCAGTTTCCGGGAATGGTCTATCGCAACACTAACCCAAAGGTTTGTGTTCTATTGTTCCGTTCCGGTAAGGCAGTAGCCACCGGAGCCAAGTCGTATGACCAAGCGAAGGTTGCTCTCCGCACCCTCTATGATAAATTGGCCGCACTCAATTACACATTATGGCCTTACAAGGATGATGTTATCTTGCAGAACCTCGTGATTACCCATGATGTTGGAGCCAAACTAAATCTCCCATATCTTTCAGTAGCCCTTCCAATGGAGAGGACTGAATACGAACCCGAGCAATTCCCCGGATTGATTTATCGCTTAGACGACCCATCAGCCGTATGTCTTGTTTTCTCATCAGGAAAATGCGTGATTACAGGTTGTAAGTCTGTTGATGATGCCCGCAAAGCATCCGTGAATCTTTCCAAAGAAGTGAATGAACAAATGGATTACTCTAACAAGCAAGAGTAGGTGATTTGCATAGGCTCTAAGAGAATCTCGTGGCAAACTCATGGGCCACGCAGGGTGGATGGGGATATTCCTAATCCCGCAGACTCATGGAAAGCAAAGGCTTGGGACTATCCCGACCAAATTGACGCAGGGAAACCCGTAGGTGAAACAGACCAACACGGCTTGTTAGGGGACATTATAGGATTGTTCCATAATCGGTATGAAAAACTCAAAGCCGTCCTTGAGAGTGAAACCGGAGTCAAAGTGACCGGCACTATCACAGAAGTGAAGCAAAGTTGGAGCGACTATACCAAACGAACCGCAACAATTATTGGAATCGTAGCAGATATTCGCCGAACCAAGTCCGGAGGGCGCATGGTGGAACTTGAAGATACCACAAATGATACCCTCACAGTATTCGTTGCTAAAGAAGACCCAGCCGCAGGGACATTATTGCTTGACGATGTAATAGCGGTCAGCGGAACATTCAACAGGGATGGCGGAATGTTTTGGACTAATCGTGTGCAATATCCGGACATCCTCAAAACTAACATGAACAAGGGTGGCTCGGAATACGACCCCGTATCTATCGCTTTCATCTCCGATGTTCATATCGGCTCTAAGTATTTCATGGAGAAAGAATGGGACAAGATGATGAAGTGGCTCAATAGTGACGATGAAACGGCTCACAATATCAAGTATCTCGTAATCGCCGGAGATGCGGTGGATGGAATCGGTGTATATCCCGGCCAAGAAAACAATCTTGCTATTCCCGATGTGTATAAGCAGTATGAGTATTTTGCTCGGAAACTTGATATGTTGCCCGACCACATTACTTGCATTCTAAGTCCCGGAAATCACGATGCAGTTCGTCCAGCCGAACCTCAACCCATGTTGGAACCATTGATTAGACAGCGATTCAATTCCACAGTCCATACAGGCAATCCCGGCCGCATTAACCTCTCCGGTATTGATATTCTCACCTATCACGGGAAGGGTATTGACGACATGGTTCCGAGGATGGCTCATGTGACTTACCAAAAGCCCGCAGAAGCCATGAAAGAAATGTTGAAGAAAAGACACCTTGCTCCAATGTGGGGAGAGCGCAATGCACTTTCACCCGAGGAAGAAGACCAAATGGTAATCGGGACTGTTCCGGACTTGTTTGTTACAGGCCACACTCACGCTCACCAAATGGAATGGTATCGTGGAGTTCCTCTTGTAGTGTCCTCAACTTTCCAAAATGAAACGGACTTCATGAAAATGTTAGGTTACAAACCCAAAAAGGGCTACCTGTCGGTTTATAACATTCAAAATCGGGAAATGAGAGTGGTTGCTTTTGACGAAGATTGAGGATGACTTCAAGAAGTTCATCAAGGAGTTCCGTGCGGCGGAAGCCAAGAAACAGCGAGAAGAAAAGGAAGCCGTGTTGGAGAAACAACTCAAAGAATTAGTGGGCGACAAAGAGAAGCCTTAAATGTGAGAATAACCTCACATGGGATTATGTTCACCCGAAAAACCCTGCACGACCTATTTAGACCCTTCTTCGGACTGATACTCCTACAACCAATTGTAATTGTTTGGTTTATTCTGATGTCGGATGATTGGCAATCGGATTATATGTCCCTCGGTTGGCCACTTCAAATCTTATGCACTCTATGGTTGATTCCTTGTTATATTTGGTATGAAAATCATGTTTTGACGGAAGATGATGAGCGTTTATTTCACTTAGATTGAATAGAAACAGGCTCGCAGCAAAGCGTTTTAAGTAGTTGTGAAGATAACACATTAGTGTGGGTGACCATGCGGACGGCGCAAGAGATATAGCCATACCACTATTCATGATTTTTGTTATGCTCATGGCTACTAACTCAAACTTGATAATGAAGATAGAGGAAGCACCCATTTGGCACGGTCAAATCCCATACGACTGTGCTTATTTGAATGGTGTTGTGTATGAGAAAGTTGAGTTTGATGACCCTATCAACGGCTACAATCACGGCTTGAGAGTCAATGTGAGTGTGGATAATACCACAAATTACCACATCGGCGTGTGTGTTTCCCAATTGACTTACGACTTAGCGGAAGTGAATGGTAGTTACACAGCCTACACCTGCAAAATGGCCGATATTCACGATATGATAGACCGAGGGAATATATGGCACCTGCCGTAATAGACCGAAGCCTCTAAATACTTGAAGTTAGCATGACTGATTATGACGGCACCCAAATACCAATCATGTCCGGTCTGCACACGACTCATTGATGGCTATTCTTCCGGTATGAGAAGTAGTGTATCAGGAGCCTTGGAACCCAACTTTTGTAGCCGATATTGTCGCCTATTTCATGAAAGAGGGTTGGAAAAGATTAACGGTGCCGAGAAATACGGGAAGGCGCAGTATGAAGGGTTCAATTGGTGGCCCAAAATATCAGTTAATTGTGATTTGTGCAATGAGGATTTCAATTTAACCTCATCCAGCGAACACAACAACCAAGTTTTCTGCACCATCAAGTGTGCTACTACCGTCAAGACTTCTAAGAAAAAGGCCATGAGAGATTATCAATCCCTTCGGATTTTGAGAACCCTTGGTTGGGAAAACAAACTAAGTGAGGGTGGTTGGGTATCATCCGAAATCATTGCCAAGAAACTTTGCCAATACAACTACAAAGCCAACAGCAGTTCTGTCGCCGGATTCATGCGAAAGTGGGTTAGTCGGGGTATCGTGGAGCATAAACCCGGACTTTACCGATTAGTCCCTGCCTATCGGGAAAAGCCTATTGGCCACATCGTTTGCCAACACAACCAACGCCCTGTGCAAAAGACATTCCCAAAGGTTTAAGTAACTCCCCCATGTCTGCGTAAGTATGGGAACATCGTATGACGAACGCATCATCAAGAGTCAAGAGGGTTTTGAAGCCTCTATGAAGCATTTTCAAAAGTTCAGTAAAACACTTCGGGGTTGCACCGATGTGGACTTGATGTATGAACGAAACGGTAAGTTTCTGTTCTTAGAAGGCAAGCAGGTTTTCAATGATTGGACTACTCTCACGATGCCTTGGGCGCAATGGTTTGCACTCAAGCAATTGCGAAACTTGGATACCACGAAAGTCAAGGTTTTTATCGTTGCTTACACAGCAGATGGCAAATATACATTCTTCCCTATCGGACTCGGAGTGAAAGATGAGAAGAATATCATTTTCACGAAAGGCCACAACGATTCACACGATTTCGCAGATGAGGCCGAGATGCTTGCATTTGTGAAGACTCTTGCGGACAAAATGGAACGCCAACACAACCGATACCGCCGATAAAATGCAAAAGTTTATTAAGGAGAAGCCCCTACCATAGAATGCCGGGGAAACGGTGATTGGGTCAAGTCGGTTTAATTTTCTGTCCGACCAGCCCACTTCCTCCCACGAGGTCCGGCATGGGTTTTCATTTACCCTTCACCGCCTCACTTCCTACTAACTACGAAGGCTTAAGTAGGTGCTTTACTTATCGTCAAATTATGCCTACGCAGATTGAACAGTTAGTAAAGCACTTTGAACATGAAGACTCTATCTCCAATGTTGAGGCTCAAGCGGTTTATCGCATCCGTGCGCTACCACGCCGAATAGCAGACCTGAAAGAAAAGGGTTGGCATTTCAGCGCAGTATGGAAGACCGACTTGACCGGCCAACGCTACAAGAGATACTTCTTGGTCAGCCGCCCAGCGAACTGAACCGACACAGTTAAATACTTGCAGCCCCTACCGATAGGTATGTGGAACTCAAAGGTTAAGCCACGGCCCATCCAAGCCGCAAAAGGAATGTCCGAAGTGGAGAAGACTCTCCGTAAGGCTGGGACTTCCGTAACAAGCGGCCCCCCGAAGGGGATGCAGAAGGCAGACCCCGAGTGGCGGGTCGGAACTTGTTTGCAGGGTCAAATCAAGGATACCTCTTACAACGAATTGTGGCATTGCTTTGGTGAGCCTCACTTTTCCGACATGAATGATGAGAAAATCACCAAAGAATGGGTTATCACCATTGAAGGAGTCGTCTGCACAATCTATGATTGGCGGAGAGGACGAACCCCTCTCAAGGATACCGCATGGAACATTGGAGGGACGAGCAGACTGTCTGCCCGTCTTGTGGAATCTTACTTATACCGATGGCGCAATCAAGAATTAGGCATAGAGGCCGCATATTGAAGATGAACACTTAAATAGGTGATAAGAGGGTCTTAGAACCATGACCCTTACCGCCAAAGCCTTATCTTTGCTACTTGTTGGAGTTATCCTCACAGGATGTATCAGTAATCTTGTTGGTGATGATGACCCGGAGATTGTGATTGAAGAACCTACCCCTCAATGGACTTACTACAACGACACCTATATGTTTGAGAACGCAATGGCTATGGGCCATGCGACCACATGGGAATATAACATGACGGTGAATAGCACCATGACCGTGACTTGGGATATTCAATGCCGTTTTGAGCAGCCCTTATTCGGCGAAGCCGGATATGTGAATATCACATTAGACCGTGATGGAGTTATTCTCGTGAGTGAGGAATATACCTCACCGGAGTCGGCTTGGTTCAATATGACCTTCACCGCCTCCAACATCACAGGGGATGATTTCAGTTTGAGGATTCAATCAGTCGGAAGCGACCACACCCTCTCGGGTGGTATGGAAGACTACTACATCGTGGAAACTGCCATTGAATACATTTAATAGTGTAATCGCACAGTCATAAACCATGCCCGAAGGACCCGAAGTGCGCCGCATTACAGACCATTTAGAGAACCATGCCAAGGATGCCCTCTTGGTATCAATTGACGGAATAGACCCTCGGTATTCATTGGGCGGCAAACAATTTCGGGGAACCGCCGACAACCTCTTGACCGCTTTGGCCAAGAAGCCCCTACCAATTAGAGTCAATTGTAAGGGGAAGTTTATTTATTGGGTGGTGGACCAAGATGATAACCCATTCGTCATCTTTCAAACTTTAGGGATGAGTGGTGGATGGAGGACAAGAAAGCCCAGCAAACATCACAGGCTAACTTTTGTCTTGCAGCAACCAAACGGAACCAAATCCATTCATTACAAAGATGCCCGCTGTTTTGGGACATTCATTATTCACGAGGGATTGGAGGGTCTTGAAGCCCTTGAAAAGAAGTTAGGGAAAGGTTTGGGGCCGGACTTGCTTCAGGAAGAAACACCCCGGAACGAAGTATTAAGCATCTTTAGGAAAAAGGACAAACAAAATATCACAAAAGTTTTGATGAATCAAAAAGTGTTTGCTGGGATAGGCAACTATCTGAAGGCAGAAATCCTCCATGAGTGCAAACTTTCACCTGATTGTAAGATTGGTGATTTGACGGACGATGAAGTTTGGAATCTTTATCAGGTCGCACGGTGGCATATTTGCGCTTCATATTCTGCCAAAGGAGCAAGTTTCAATGACTATGTAATGCCCGATGGAACGAAGGGTGGGACTCAATACAAGTTCAAGGTTTATCGCCGGAAGGTTTGCAGTTGTGGGACACGAGTGACCCGTGAACAAACGCCGGACAAGAGGACGACATGGTGGTGCGCTGGCTGCCAAACCAACCCCGCCCAAATCACCTTTCAAACGACCCTTCATTAGAAGGCTATAAATAGTCGGTCCAACGAAGGAATATCATGCCAGCAAAAGTTATCAATAACAGGTTAGAAGTCATGTGCATTTGTGGCTCTTGGGGTCGGATGTCCGATTTAGGAGGCTTTGACGAAGACGGCAAACAATTAGTATCGTTCGTATGTGGCTGTGATTCACCCACACCAAATTGGGAGCAGCCGTTCAAGCAACCAATGAATTGAGTAGGGATTATCATGTATGAGTATGAGATGAAAGTTATCAAAATCATAGACGGCGATACCATAGATGCACAAGTGGATTTAGGTTTCAAAGTCCATCATAATGTTCGCATAAGATTGTTTGGTATCAACACGCCCGAAGTGAGAACAAGGGATGCCGAAGAAAAAGTTAGGGGCAAAGCGGCTACTGAAAGAGTTAGAGAACTTTTGTCCGGAGCCGATAGACTAATCCTCAAATCTCATGGAATCGGAAAGTTTGGAAGATGTTTAGGAGAAATTACACTTGTAACCTTCCGGGTGGACGAAGATGAAGTGCAAGATTTGACCCAAACTTTACTTGCCGAGGACCACGGAGTTCCATACTTTGGTGGGAAGCGTTAAGTATAACAACTTATCTCAGTAACTCATGGCGAAGTCAAAGGAAGATTTGCCTTATTGGGACAAGTATGTTGATATTAAGGAGAATCCTGAACATTTCGGAATCCCAAAAGACCACATTGCACGGATGCACCAATTGAGGGGAGAAGGTTTCACACCTACCGTCATTTATGATATTGGAAGTGCCGTAGGACATTGGAAGGTCGCTATGGAGGATGTGTGGCCCGAGGCTCGCACATTTCTATTTGAGGCAAATGAAGACATGGCTCCGTTTTACGACCATTACGGTTGGGAAGATTATCACATCGGTCTTCTTAGTGATACAGACGATACCGAGCGTAACTATTACTACAATGAACAAAACATTGGAGGCAATTCATATTACAAAGAAAATACCGGGGCCTATCCTTCAGACATCTTTAGGGTCTTGAATACAGAAACCTTGGATAAAGTAGTTGCAGACAAGGGTTGGCCACACCCTCAATTGATGAAGTTAGATGTGCAGGGAGCGGAATGCGATATTTTGAAAGGAAGCCCCAAAGTCTTAGAAAGTGTGGAGTGGTTGATTGTGGAACTTCAACATATCAACTACAATGAAGGAGCATTGCTGGCAGCAGACAGCATTGCCCTCATCCAAAGTTTGGGCTTTGAGTTAATAGATGAAAAGTTTGCCTCCTCCGACCTCGGAATAGATGCAGACTATTTATTTCGCAAGAGTAGTGAGATGGTTTAAGTAGGTCTAAACACTTAGGTGGGAGTATGATTGAATTACAAGTCACGCCGCAGCAGGTGGAAAACGCTAAAGAAGAAGTCAAAACATTTGACGCACAGAAAACTCACAACAAGGGAAATTGGGGTGGAAATTGGAAAGGCCCACTTGGAGAAACTCTCATGGAAGGGTGGCTTGAATCATTCCCAACACTAAACTTTGAGGCAGTAACTTTTGTTAAGAGAGGGTGGACCGAACCTGATTTTCACCTTCATACACATTTAGCGGCTGGTAAGACAACGAGCGTGGATATTAAAACGACCACTCATTATGCTAATTGGAGCCAAGAGCCAAAACACGACATCTATGTATGGAGTGAATTGAAAGGTAGTCCAAACAATCCACACACCTTGATTATCAAAGGTTGGTTGAGCAAGCAGAAGATGACTGACTTGATGCAAGAGGCCAAAGCCAACGATTGGACGGAGAACACTACGCAGAATGGTTGCTACAAAGTGGAAAGAGAAGCATGGGGCCGCATGA
>TARA_R110002020_G_scaffold445881_1_pt1 | contig 21113 bp, 21 predicted proteins | sample TARA_R110002020 | Tara Oceans TARA_R110002020 (sample SAMEA4396489) | marine metagenome | biome: Westerlies Biome; feature: [MES] marine water layer (ENVO:01000295) within the mesopelagic zone...; material: water (ENVO:00002006), including particulate matter (ENVO:01000060) such...
GATTTTGTAGTTGCAACTATTAAGGCTAAGTCCTTAGAGATAGCAAAGCAAACCATTAAAACCCTAAATAAAACACTTAAAGAAGATGGGAGAGTTTAGAGGAGGCGACGAGAACATCAATCGCGCCGGCCGTAAAAAAGGCACAAAGAATAAGAATACAAGACTTATTAGAGAAGCTTATCAGAAACTAACAGAAGATAACTTAGACAATATGAATAGATGGCTAATGCAAACAGCACAAGAAGATCCATCTAAAGCTATGGATCTAATGTTAAAGCTATCTGAATACATTATACCTAAGTTAGCAAGACAAGAGATAACTGGTAATGATGGAGAAGATCTATTCAAGAATGTAAAGTTTGAGTTCGGTCCTGATATAAATGATGACGTTAACAGAATAGAAGAGTAAATGAAGTTTACTGGTTTTACACCACATGCTAAACAAAGAGTTATGGTGCATGATATAATTAGCAGCGCAGCCAAGTATCATGTAGCCTGTGTTGGTCGTCAGTTTGGTAAATCCTTAATGGCGATCAACCTCTCCTTGTATTGGATGATTAATGGTGGACCATGTAAAGTACTCTGGGTGTCACCAGTCTATTCACAAACGACTAAGGTACAGAAAGAACTAATGCAGGCCATCGGCGCATCAGGCATTGTTAAAAACTGTAACTACTCAGATAACTATATTAGACTAAAGAACGGTAGTGAGATCATCTTTAGATCAGCAGAGAAGTATGATAACATAAGAGGTCTAACAGTAGACTATGGTATCTTAGATGAGGCTGCCTTTATGAAAGAGGATGCATGGAAGGAAGCCATTAAACCAGTCTTCTTAGTACGTGGTAAGAAAGTCTTATTCATCTCTACGCCGAAAGGTAAGAACTGGTTTCATGAACTATTCCAACTCGCGCGCTCAAACGATTACGATAACTACAGGGCATATACAGGTAGTTCATACGATACACCATATATAAACATAGAAGAGATAGAGGATGCAAAGAGAACTCTACCACCAAATGTATTTCAACAAGAATATCTAGCCAAATTTATTGACAGTGGAGGTGAGGTCTTCTCAAACCTACAGAGTAATGTAATGCCTACATGGGGCCAGAACAACTCTAAGTGCTATTGCGGAATAGACCTAGGTAAGCAAGAAGACTTCACCGTAGCCACGTTTATGAATGCGCAAGGCCAAGTGATAGACATATACAGAGCCAATGCACAAGAGTGGACCACAATGACAAGAGAGATCATTACAAGAGTAAAGCGATACAATGCCACAGTAATGATAGAGGTCAACTCAATAGGTGATGTTATCTATGAGCAAGTCAAATCACAATGGGCTGATACACATCCCTTTATGACTACAAGTAAATCTAAGAATGAAATCATTGAAGGCCTCATACTTGACATGAATGAGGACACCATAGGTATTCCAGATAGCCACACATTTCCAGCGCTTCTGAGCGAACTAGAAGTGTTTACGTATGAATATAATCCTAAGACCCGTAACATCAGGTATGGCCATCCAAGTGGCTTACACGATGACTGTGTGATCTCACTGGCAATTGCTAACTACAACCGTAAGCAAAATAAAACACTGGGTACTTATGCTGTCATGGGCCGAGGTAATTCATATTAACCAATTTTTATATTTCTAAGTAGATGGTCACAATTAATATTAACAATCACAAGTACGAGATACCTGAAAGGTTAACAGTAGAACAGTATCACAAGCTGTTACAGTTTGACTGGGAAGACTCGAAGTACTATCCAATGATAGTGTCACAATTAATCGGAGCACCTATGGCCCTGCTAACAGAGGCCAACGAAGAGGCTATGACTCTAGCCATATCATTTATAGTTAAATCAATGAATGATAGACATGAGTGTAAGACCCTAGACTTAGAGGAGTTAACGTTTGGTGAATTCGTAGATCTAGACGTATACTTAGCCTTAGGGTTAGATAAACACTTTAAGGACATTACAGCACTAATAGCACCTGATGCCGAATGGGCTGACGAGGCTATGTGGGCCATTGATAGATTTGTGGGCTTTCGCACATATACCTATCGACAATATAAAGTCTTATTCGGCTTAACTGATAAGGACCTAGACGAAGCAGAACAAGAGGGTAACACAGAGAACAAGGACAAGATGGATATAGCCCGTAGTTGGTACAAAGTAATTGTATCACTAGCAGGCGAAGATATACTAAATATAGATGAGGTAACAGAACAACCTCTAAAGAAAGTTCTAAACTTTATGGCTCTACAAAAGGAGAAGGTCCTAGAAGAGAACCAGAAACAATTACAACAAAAGAGACAATATGACTTACAAAGAACTCGTAGATAGTATCGGTGCTGTAGTAACCCAACACGAGATACTCCAAGACTTCGGATACGGAGCCCTAACAGATATTAAGACTGTAGACGACGGTACTCGTGTTAACTATCCATACGCATTCCTTAATCCTACACAGTCTACAAGAACAGGCCAGGCTATTACATACAGGTTTAACCTAGTAGTAATGGACGTAGCACAAGAAGACCCGACAAACGGGTATGCTAACTACCTTAGTGTACAATCGGCATGCCAACAGTACATTGATGACATATTGGCCTATCTGCGTTTTAAAACGCCACTTAAAGACTTTGACTTAACACTGAATGTTAACCTAACACCATTCAAGGAGAGGTTCCAAGATACACTAGCGGGCATGACAGCTACTCTAGAGATCGAGATACCTCTACCTATTAATAATTGTATAACACCTTACTAATGAGTTGCGATATAACATCAGGCATAGCAGGCGGCTGTAACACTAATATAGGTGGCGTTAAGAACGTATACCTAAGAAACACTGGTGGTACGTGGTATAAGTACGAGATGGATAAGGGTACTGCTAGCCTTGTAGAGACATACAATGTTAATCAGGCCTCAAGTATCTTAGGGTTTACACAGACCCTCACAATACAGTTAGATAAGATGGAAGCCGCTAAGCAAGTGCAAATACAAAAGATAGCACAGGCTAACGACCTACAAGTACAAGTAGAAACTAATGATAGTACCATATTTGAGTTTGGTATTGATCGAGGTGCATACATGGCCTCTGGTACATCAACTAGTGGCACTGCATATACTGATGCAAACCAATCAGAGTTAGTAATACAGGCAGACTCTAAACAGTCAATGACGGGGCCTACTACACCTCCTATTAACTCAGGAGATATATTCGTACAATACAATGTAATACCTAAGACCGGATTGGCATACGGAGGCTTTCCTACATTTGAGCAAGGAGTAGTAGACTCATTAGAGACTACTCCAATAAGACCAATAGGACTACCTTTTGTATACCCACTAGTTGGATTTAATTATTTCGGTAATTCTATTGCCGGAGCTCCTTACTTTGTAAATCAATTAGAATCCGCCGTACCACCCAATACGCCTCCGGCATATTACACAAACTTACAGGCACAAGTAGAATTTAACTTTGTCTTAGAGTGTACACAAGATTTTCCAGCAGCTTATGATTATACTACAACATCTTTCCAATGGTTTGATGGTAATTTTGGTAATACATTTGTGTCAATACCTAATGTAACAGGTCTACCGCCATCAGTAGCTCAAGGGCCACTACTCGGCGATACATTTACAGTTGCTACAACAGCACCATTCGTAATACCTATAAACCCAAATACAAATAATTATAGTGCAGCAGGTGGTGTCGCATTTGGAATTAATAACCAATGGACTGCTGGTTTAGATTCATTCTTTAAAACTACTAGTGGTCAAATAACATTTAAAATGATATGACAGTAGACGAATTCGAATCAGCACTCGGTGACTTCGGTGAGACTATGTCAAACCTTAGTCCGATACTTACACAAATAGGTGGTAGGCTAGTAGACCAAATAAAGCAGGATGCACCTACAAACACAGGCGCACTCCGTAATTCTATCAAGGCTGTAATAGCTGATGATAGCCTAACGATACAGATGTTAGACTATGGTGTCTTTCAGAACTATGGTGTAGATGGCATGCAGAATGCTCCAGCTCGTGAGGTACCCTTTGGTGTACCACAACCTACAGCTGGTAGACGTTTTGGTTTTAGTGGCAATTACACTATGATTGGCGGTGACCTAAGTTTCGGTGCACGAAAAGAAATATATAAGATGGGACTAAAGCCACAACGTTTCTTCGATGTAGACCAAATCGCCGGAGCAATAGCAGATGGAGTAGCACAACAATTAACAACAGAATTTTAACTATGGCAGTAACAGTAATACAAACCCCACAAACTACCTTTGACATGGCGTATGGCGCGAATCCTATTACGTTAGCAGGTATAACACCATCAGAAGACAAGTACGCACTCAAAGTGTTTATTGTAGGTCAAGCAGACCCAATCGCAGATATTAGACAAACACCTAATAGACAGGGACGTGCTATCTTTGATATACAGAATATCTTACAGGCTTATGTAGGACCACAAGTCAATACAGTAGACTCACAGAACCACTTAGCTATTACATCAGGTACTGCACTCAGTCTAGCAGGACCAACACTAATAGAGTATCAGTTTGCATACGCATTAGAGACTGGCGGTATCGTAGGTGCGTTTACAACAGAGCCTACAGTATTTACAGTAATTGCAGGTAGTAAACAATACTTTGAGGTACCATTCGACACTAACCCATATCAAGTCAAGGCTAGTACAGGTAGTTATCTAAACTGTACTGCTATTGATAGAACTGCAGGTCCTCTATCTGACAATGAGTTTACAATTGCAGATGATATACCTGGCACGATCTACTCATCACCAGGAGGTATTGACGTACACAATGTGTGGTCAGATGATCAGTGTACTAAAACATTTTACAGTCCTGTACAACGTGATACAGTGTCTCCACCTAGTACAGCACTACAAGGTCTCGAAGGCTTTTACATCTTACAGTATAGTGCAGCCAATAATCTAATTGCAACTAACACTCTACCTAATATACAGGGTAACGGTGGTGGACCTAATGTATCGTTAGGCCAAGGTACACTAGTCAGTGGCGCATTTCAAACAGTTACAATTGCCACAGGACCAGCTAACCTAGCAGTACCGTTAAATGCCGCTACAGCATATTATTATATTATACCTGCAATATACGGTTGTTCAGACGATCCACAATCACAGATCGATCTAATGACTCAGGCAGCATGGAGAGCACAGAAGTACATTATTAACCCTGAGCCTTGTAATGATTATCCACATGTACAGTTTGCATGGCAGAACTCGTATGGTTACAGAGATCAGTTTACATTTACTAAAAAGTCAGAACACAAGACTAACACTAAGAATAACAACTACCTTAGAGGTGCGGCCGACTATAACTCTACTAGTTATGACGTAGACTTACAGGATAGAGGCTCGACTACATACTCACAGAAAATAGAAAACCTCTTTAGTGTACAATCTGGCTATATGCAAGACAAAGAGGCAGAGTTACTAAAACACCTATACCAATCAGGTGAAGTAAAAGTACGTTTCTCAGAAGGTGCATACGCTAATCAGTGGGTACCTGTAATCCTAACTAATACTAGATACACAGAGAAGACATTTAGAAAAGACAGACTATTCCAGTACGATGTTTCATTTAAACTGGCAAGTAACGTAAAATCAATGAGAGGATAATGATACAACTAAAAGTATACCCACGAGAAGGAGCCAGCAACGATGAGACTACCTTCTTAGACTTATACGAGACACAGCCTATTAAGCTGACACTGTCTATTGAGGACGTGACATCAGCCGATGCTACATCTGTGTTTAGTAAGACATTTAAGGTACCCGCGACCAGAGATAACAATGAATTCTTTGAGAACGCATGGGACATTGACGGTATACTATTTGACATTACAATTAAGAAACCAGCAGAGATCTTAGTAGATGGCGCAGAGTTTAAGATAGGCCATGTTAGACTACAGAAGATATACACTAATGACGACCTAGATAAAACAGACTATGAGTTACTGTTCTTAGGTGAGACTAGAGACTTCTCATCTGCTATTGGAGAGAAGAGAATGTGTGAGTTAGTTATGACTGACTTTAGCTGGACTGGCCTACCTGTTAACTACACTAACGCCGCTGATTTCACTGGCGCGCCAAGTGCTGCACGTGTAATACAATCATGGAATGCATATCCTGAAGGTGGCCTAACACAAGGCCTAGCAGACGGTGACCTACTACATCCACTTATTGACCATGGTAATTTATACGATGCTGATGGTAACCTAAATTCAAGCTTTCACAAGATAGCATTAGGTCCTGAAGGATTTACTTCATCTAGTAGACCGATTGCTCCATCTAGACTTAAGCCTATGATTAGAGCAAAGCGTATATGGGACCAGATCTTCCAAGATGCAGGCTATACGTATGAGTCACAATTCTTAGACTCTAATAGATTTAAACACATGTATACTAGTGCATTTGGTAACAATGAGTCTACAGATGCAGAAGTATCACAGGCATCAGATAGTATCTTTACAGCACAAGAGCCTGACAATAATACTAACGATGTAGATTCATATCTATTTGCTAGTCAGACAGCAGGTAACTCAGGTGGTGCATATAACATAGGTACATCAGATGTAGGTAGTGGTGGTACAGGTAGCTGGATTGTAGCTTCTGGTCCTGCAACACCAACATCCTACTATCTATTAGGTGCAGGTGGAGAGGTTAACGCACAGATAGAGAATTCTGATTACGGCTATTCACCAGTAGGTGTAGCTGTACAGCTTGTAGTTGTAAGTGCACCAGGTGGTACTATATTACAGACACTAGCTACAGGTAATTACGCAACTAACGGTAACTTTAGTGTTGTAGGCTATGACTCACGTAACGGTGGTTATCAGATACAAGCAGGTGATATTATACAGGTTTACTTTGATGCTGAATATTCTTATGACTGGTCAGAGGTAGGCGCTGTTTACTTTAACTGTCTTTCAGCACCAGGTAATTACTACGCGCCAAACGACTTAGACTGTGAATACAATCAAATAGACTACATTAAGGATGTGATTACTATGTTTAGATTAGTAATGCAACCAGACCCAAGTAGACCTAACCACTTTATTATAGAGCCATGGCAAGACTTCATAGGCTCTGGTAAAACATACGACTGGTCCGATAAACTAGTCAAAGATAAAGATTTTATTAGTGAGCCTCTATTTAACACACAGTCTTCTATTATAGAATTTACTGCACAAGAGGATGAGGACTTTATTAACTCATTCCACCAAGACAATACTAAACACGCCTATGGCTGGTTAAGATTCGATAGTAACAATGAGTTACTAAAAGGTAAGAGAGAGATAGAGCTAACAGGCATTGCACCTACACCTATCGATAATATTGTAGATGAACAGGGCGCCCACTCAGACCCTGATTTTATACTACCACAAATAGTAGAATATACAGGAGCACAAGATAACCACAATGAGAACGAAAGACTACCTATTAAGGCCAAGACACGTTTCATGTTCTATAATGGCCTGATTAATACGTCATCAACATGGTATATGTCAGGCAGTGGCTCTGGTTTTACACAATACCCATTAGTTAGTCCTTATGAAAAATGGCCTATAGTTAATACACCATTCGATCCAGGACCACCTGTAGTGCCAGGTGTTAGTACACTTAATCTTAACTTTGCTAACGATACTAGATATTTCTTAAACCCAACGCCAGGTACGGGTTATAGCGAAATACCACAGACTCTATTTGATGAATACTGGTCGAGATATATTTCATCACTGTACAATAAGTTTACTAGACGTATTACAGCTACATTTATACTTAATAACGTAGATCTACAAGACCTAACATTTGACGATGTTATTTTTGTAGACGGTAAGTACTATAGACCTGAGAAAATCATAGACGCACAAGTAGGTCAAAGAACTGCTGTTAAAGTACAGTTAATTACACTAAAAGATAGAAGACCTGTATGGCTAGACGAAGCCTTGACTGGTTTTTCTATTACTACTGCAGACGGTACGTGTGCTGGACAACAGGGTAGTATACAAGTAACTACTAATGGTACACCGCCATTTGATTGGCAATTAGGAGATCCTGCTAATATTACAGGTTTCTATAACGATACACCAGGTAATGCACCTTATATCTTTACAATACCTAATGTACCAATAGGCACTGATACCCTAATAGTAACAGATAACTTTGGTAGAACAGCACAAGCGGCTTATACAATTAATGCAAGTAATGCTAATCCTATTACAGCTAACTGGACTGAAACTGACGCAACAGACTGTACTTCACCTTGTAATGGTGCTGTTACAGTTGTAGCAAGTGGAGGTAGTGGTACTCTAACTATACATTGGCAAGATCCTAATGTCAGTGGCTTTACACCAACAGGCCTATGTCCAGGCGATTACTATTTCTATATACAAGATGCCGATGGTTGTCAGTCAGATACTTTCCTAGCTAGTATTAGTTGTTCAGTAGTAACTTACGTATATCAGCTTAGAGAAAACCTAAGTAATTGTTCACAATCATCTTCTGCTACTTATATTGCTAGTAGTTCACAACAGCTAGCAAATCTTACACAAGTAGATCTTAACGAAAGAAATGGATGTTACTACATACAAAATACAACTACTCAAACACCTCAATATACAATTGGTCAAACGTATGCTACTTGTCAAGACTGTAACCCTATAACACCAGTTAGTTATCAAGTACAAACTTGTGGCACAGGCGCAAACACATATTATGTGCCTAGAACTATTGCACTGTCGCCAGGTCAAGCTGTAGAATTACAGACAGTAGCAGGTTGTTTCGAAGTAGTAGGTGATTCTACAAATGCAGTCACACATCAAGTTACACAAGTATTTGCAACATGTGCGGACTGTACTTCAACACCTCCAGGTTTTATTTACCTAGCATCATTCTGTAGTGGCTTATTTAGAAGTAGATATTTTGCTTCTACAATTGCTCTATCACAGGGTAGTATTATGGAAGTTGCAGACGGTACATATGCTGGAGAATGTATAGAAATACAATCACAGAATAACCTTGGTGTTTCATCTGGTAACATAGATGTAACACAGGCTTATATTAACTGTGCTGCTTGTCAAGGTACTACACCACAAGTATGTCACAATGTAGGCATAGGTAGTTCAGGAGCTACGTTATCATGGACAAGAGGCTCGCAATCATTCGGACCAATCCAATACTCAGCTAATACATTGACACATATATGTGCAAACTCTGGTTCTATTACACAGGCTACTCCTGGTTCAGCTACTATTACACCAACTACTAACTCGTGTACTACTAATCTTGATTGTACTCCTGTCTTTAGAAAGACTAGCTGTCATACTCTTAACGGCGGAACATCAGGTTCGTCATTTAATTACCAAGATAGTGGTGGAGTAACTAGATCTGTTACTGTAGCTACATCAAGTAGAGATGAAATTTGTGCAGTTATTAATACAGTAGTAAGAACATCAGGGAACGGTAGCTTTAGTAATAACAACTCACTATGTTTAAGCAATGGAGACTGTGATTCAATAATAGGTCCACCGTCACCATAATTCAATAACATGATAAATTATATTTCTAAGTAGATGGCAGAACAAGATATTAAAATAAGCTTTACAATCGATGGTATCGAGAAAGAGGTAAAGTCCGTAGAAGAGTTACAAAAAGAAATGTCTAATCTTGGTAAAGAAACCAAGAAAGTGGCAGAAGAGAATAGTATACTTGCAAAGGGCAAACAGGCTTTCGCAGATATGAAGGCGGGTATTAAAGGTGCAACCGCAGGCTTTAAAGGACTAAAAGGTGCAATTGCAGCTACAGGACTTGGAGCTCTGTTAATCGCACTTACATCACTATTTGCATACTTTAAGAATTCTGAAGAGGGTAGCCGTAAGCTAGCCATTGCGATGGAAGCTCTAGGTATCATAACTGGTAAAGTTATGGACTTCTTTGCATCATTAGGTGAAAAGATAGTATGGGCCTTCACGTCGCCTAAGGAAGCGCTGACTACATTTATGAATCTGGTTAAAGAGAATATCATTAACAGGTTCGAAGGTCTCTTAGAACTAGTCCCTAAGCTTGGTGAGGCTATCTCATTACTATTTAAAGGTCAGTTTAGTGCAGCTGGTAAAGTAGCCGCAGATGCTGTAGGTAAAGTAGTACTTGGAGTAGAAGATGTTACAGATAAAGTGGCAGGAGCTACAGAATCTATAATAGAGTTTGGTAAGACTGTAGTTGCAGAAGTAAAAGAGGCTGTAGAGGTTGCGTCATTACTAGTAGATCAATTTAGAAATATTAGAGATGCACAACAAGCCCTAATTGTAGATAATGCACTACTTAATAAAGAAATGGAGACTCAGCAGAAAATAGCTGAAGATACTAACAGAACTTACGAAGAAAGAAAGACTGCACTAGAAGCTTTAGGAGAAGCACAAGTAAAACTAGCAGAAAACTTAGCAGAACAAGCTAGATTAGAAGAAGAAAACCTAAGATTACAAATTTCACAAGAGGCTAACTACGAAAAGCGTGAAGAACTAGAAACTGCACTAGCAGAAGCAGTAGCTACTAGAATAGATGCGGAAACTGCATTAGAAACACGTAGATTAGATGCACAACGTATTACTGCAGAGCTAGAACTACAAGAAGTAGAAAGAAAGCAGACTATTAGAGATAAACTGGCTGAAATGGAGCTAGAAGACATAGAGAATGAGTTTACAAGAGCACAGGCCGAGTTAGAAGCCGCACAACAGAGAGATATAGAAGAATTAGAGAGACTTAAGGCTACAGAAGAACAGAAACAAGCTGTAAGAGAGTTTTACGCTAAAAAGAGTAAGAAACTAAAGAAAGAAGAGGCTGACTTTGAGAAGTTAATGCAAAAACAAGTTAGTGACGCTAACTTACAAGTAGCTAGTCAAGCCTTAGGAGCTGTAAGCCAACTAGTTGGTGAAAACACGGCTGCTGGTAAAGCTGCTGCTATAGCTGCCACAACCATTGACACATACTTAGGTGCGCAGAAAGCTTATACCTCACAGTTAATACCAGGAGATCCTACCTCGCCTATACGAGCGGCTATTGCAGCCGGTGTAGCAGTTGCAGGTGGTCTTGCTAACGTTGCAGCTATTGTAAAAACTAAAACACCAGGTACATCTAAAGGCGGAGGCGGTGGAGGTACACCGACTAGACCTACAGTACCTGCATTTAATCCTACAGAAGCCTTAGCAGCAGGAGCTGCCGCTGATACAGGAGAAGAAAACACATTAACACTAGGAGAACAAACAGGTTCTACAGGTGGTGTAATTAGAGCTTATGTGGTATCAGATGAAATGACAACACAACAAGAGGCTGACGCAAAAATTAATGACCTAGCAAGGTTGTAAGATAAATACATTATGAAGAAAATAGTAGAACTTTTAATTGATTGGGATAACATGGACTTCGACGATTTAGGTGTCGATGTAATGTCCTTAGTAGATAAACCAGCAATCGGTATAGACTTCTTAGCTTTTAGCGAAGAGAAGTTTGTAGAACGTAAATCAGGAGAATCAGAAAATGATTTTATTGGTAGATGTATACCAGTCTTAAAAGGCGAAGGCTATGACGACGATCAAGCTGCAGCTATCTGTTACAACTCATTCGAGTGTGAAGACTGCTTTGACCTAGATGACGCATGTTGGCCTGGTTATGAGGCTATTGGTATGAAAGATAAGAACGGTAAGAAAGTACCTAACTGTGTACCAATACAAAATCAGAAGTTAAAGCAAATAGATGGCAAAGAGGCTTATGATACTATAGAAGAGGCGTTAGCAGTAGCAAAAGAAATGGGATGTGAAGGTTATCACGAACATGAAGAGGCAGGAGTTGTTTACTATATGCCTTGTGAAAACCATGACGAAGTAATGCAAGAATTTGACCAAGAAAAAGCATGGGCAATGGTTATAGAAATGGCTGAAGAACTAGGTGAGACTGTAGATTACGAAAAGGCTATCTACGTAGACACTACTAAGACTAACTTTGAGAACATCGGTGACTATGTTAAAGGAATAGGTGCCTTAGATATTTTAGGTCGACAGGGCCTAGATAACGAGCCAGAGACAAAGTATAGATACGCAGGTAGTCTAGCAGCACAGAGGAATTTCTGTAAAGCTATGGTTAGAATGAATAAACTGTATACTAGAGATGAAATTAATGAAATGAATTCTAGAATTAACACAGGATTTAGACACAGAGGCCAAGCCTACAGTATTTTTGATTTTAAAGGCGGCGTGAATTGCAATCATTACTGGGAAGAACTAGAAGTATACAAAGACGGTAGAGAAACTGTCATAATGTCTAAAGGTAGAGCGTCAGGTCGTGCAGGTCAAGTGGCTAGTGCATCTAATGACTACTGGAGATACCCTGGTACATTCGCATTCTCTTCTGATGACGAGATGATTGTTACAGGACCAGCTATGGTACCTCAACAACTAATCCTAAGAAAAGATGAGATGGGTAATCCATTTCACGTATACTTTAGTAAAGATACTATTAAGAAGATTGCACGTAAATTCTTCGAGTATAACAAACAAAATAATACCGATATAAATCATGACGATAACATCAGTACTTCTAATACTCTGCTTGAGTCTTGGATTGTGGAGGACCCAAAGATGGACAAATCGACATCTATGGGCTTTAATGTTCCAGCTGGAACGTGGATGGCTTCATATAAGATCAACGATGAGTACACTTGGAACCAAATTAAAAACGGAGAACTTAACGGCTATTCAATCGCCGGTAACTTTCTTGAAAAAGCTGCTAAACTATAATGGACGAAATCAAAGACTCAGTTGCGAATGCAACAACACTTGCGGGAGCGGGAGCTGTAATTGTAGACTGGAACATGGTCATGACAATGGCTCTACTTGCAACAGGGATAATTCTAAATGTTGCAAGAATAATTGAAATAAGACGTAGAGATAAGAAAGACTAAAGCATATAGAAATCAGGCCTAACCATACGGATAGCGCCTCGCTCTGCTAAGTCTCTTAATTCCCATTTACAATCTTCTTTAGTTTGGCTAGTAGCCTTCTGAAAATAGTTGAAGTGTTTAGGCTCTTCAGCTTTTCTAGCTTTATAGCAAATCCTTAATATAATTAATTGTGTACTTGTGATCTGGCCATTGAATTTGGCTCTTTGTACAGCTTTCATGTAATCACTAAGTGTGGGTAGTTTAATAAGTTCCATATTACTTTATTTATTATACTCATTATACTAACTTCTGTCAATTTGTTTCAGATACATATTTCTAAGTGTCAGGCATAGGTCTGATTAAACTAAATAAACTTATACAGTATATGACAGTCAACGACGCAATCAGCAAGCTACGAGTAATGCTCGGCGCTGCTACTGAAGAAGTTAAAGAAGTTGTGGAAACTAAAATGGCGGAGGCTACATTAGTTGACGGAACAGAAGTGTACACTGAAGGTGAATTACAAGCAGGAGCAATCTTATTTGTAAGAGCTGGAGAGGGTGCATCAGAAGATCCATTCGCGCCGGAAGGCAAGCACGAAACAACTGACGGTTTATTAATCACTGTAGGTGAATCTGGTGAAATTACTAATGTTGAAGAAAAGTCTGGCGAAGAAGAGTCAGTATCTGAAGCAGAAGAATCTTTCGAAGAGGAAGAAGAAGTAATTGTAAAGGAAAAAGACTTTGACGTAGAAGGGTTACTGGAAGGTATCGCTGGTATGTTAGAGCCTTACACTGAAGAGATTAAAGAACTGAAAGAAGAACTAAGTGTTTTAACTTCAAGATTTAACGAAGTTGCAGATGAACCTGCAGCAAAAAAGGTTGCCAACACCTTCTCACAAGAGGCACAAAACAGAGCTACTACGGCTGAAGCAAGATTTGAAAGACTTGTTGCATTAAGAAAGAGTAGAAAATAAACCAAAACAATTAAAAACAAAAACTAAATTATGGCATTTGATTTAACAGCGCTAACAGCGTACACAGATGAAACATCAATGGATTTAATTGCGAAGGCAGTATTAGAAACTGACTTAATGTCTTATGTTGACTTAAGATCAGGACTTTCTGCTGGAACAGTAGCAATCAACTTAATGGACGGTGACTTAAACGTTGCTGATCTTGCATGTGGTTGGAATCCTTCTGGTAATGTAGATTTCTCACAAGTAGACATCACTATCAGAGACAAACAAGTAAAAATGGACTTATGTCCAGAAGATTTAAGACAATACTGGTTAAGCCAGAGAATGTCTGCAGCAGCTAATCAAGAATCAGTACCTTTCGAGGAAGTGATCGCTGATTACTATGTAAAAAGAATCTCAAAATATAACGAAGCTTACCTAATTGACGGTGACGGAACTGGAACTGGTATTAAAGACCAAGTAACAGGAGCAGCAGGAGCAACAGTATCTGCTAACCCAGCAGCATTCACACTAGCTAATGCAGTAGAGCAAGCGTTAAACATCTTTGATGCAATCAACGAAGCATCTAAAGATAGAGACGATCTAATTATGATTATGTCTCCAGCAGCTTTTAACACTCTAAGAAGAGCTTTAGTTGCACAAAACTATTACCACTATGACCAAGGAGACGGACGTTCTTTCGAACTTCCAGGTGCTAACATCACAGTAGTTAAAACTTCAGGTTTAGTAGGTTCTGACTATGTAGCAGCAGGTCCTTCTTCAATGATTGTAGCAGGTACAGGTTTAGAAGATGATATGTCAACAGTACAGTTCTTTTTTGACAAAGGACAAGATGTTGTAAAATTCATCGCTAAATGGAGATTAGGTGTAGCCGTATCTCAAGTAGATCAATTCGGTACAAACGGATTAGCATAATTCAATAACTAGGGCCTTCGGGCCTTAGTTTTAACTAAAAAAACAAAGTATAAACTATGGCATGTAGCAATTTAACAGCAGGATTTACTTTAGACTGTAACGATTCTAACGGTGGTATTGACAAGATCTTTATCGCTAACGGACCAGTACAATCTATCACACAATCCTCAGGAACTATCTCAGCAATTACTGTTGGTGGTTCAGCCCTTACGCCTAGTGACTTCTTTGGTTTTGACGTTCCAAGACAAACTAGTTCATTTACCGAAACTATAAATGTATCTCAAGAGAATGGTACTGTATTTTATGACCAAGCTCTTACAATGATATTCAACAAAATGGAAGCTGCTAAGAGAGATCAGATTTTACTGATGGCTCAAGCAACTGATATGGTTGTAGTATTTAAAGACAACAACGATAAGTACTTTAGCGTTGGTGTTGAAAGAGGTGCATTCATGACAGCAGGTTCATCAGTATCTGGTACCGCTTATGGTGACAGAAACGGATATGAATTAACAATTTCTGGAATGGAAGAATCTCCATCATTTGAAGTTACTGGTAGTATAGTCGAGGCTTAATAATCGGCACTATTATATAAAATAAGAAAGAGACCTTAACGGGTCTCTTTTTTTATATAAGCTGTTTTGGTGGATGTGGTGAGTACTTTGATTTAGTCATTGGGTATTTACGTTCTGTAACCCATAAGCCGCGCTGGCGGTGTGCATAGCGATGTGTCGTACCGTTAATCCATATCTCTGGTCTATAATGTGCCAGAGTTTGTGTAACAGGTATACCTTTACTATGGTCATACAAATCTCCTCTTACTAAATACTTTACATCTACTTGCATAAAGAGGTCAAACCCTATCTTAACACATTGTTCTAATAAGTAGTTTATACGAGCAGGTTTATTAGGTCCGATTATAGTTAGGTCTATATCCTGTGCCTGTCGTGTACTAAGTATTGAGCCATGTGTCCATAGCTGATAGCCTTTCCAGTCTAACTCTTTTATACGTTTAAGAAATTTAATTACTAACGGATCGAGTAAACTACATAGTTCGTGTAGGTTCTTGCACTCAAAATCACCATATATTACATGTTTATGCATATTATATGTATCTCTTACAACTTTAATAGTTTTTATATTTCTAAGTAGAAACACATACTTTAATATGACAGTAACAATAACAGGCACTACAGGATCGTTTTACATTAATAACCCTCCTAGTAATTTAACAGACTCTTTTACCTTAAAGTCGCAGTACTCACAAGAAGTGATTCACACAGCACAGGGCTCTATTATGGTACAAAACGCAAGGTATGCTCAAATTGATGTACCTTTCCCTGCAGACTTTAAAGATAAGCACTATAACGGTTATTATACTTTCTGTTTTGGCAATCTTTGTGACATTGTAAAGATAATTACACAGCCTGGAGGTAATACTGGTACTGTTGATTATGTCTCTGATAACGAAGAAAGAGAGGCGGATACATACTTTAGACCAAATTATTAAAACATAATATGAGAAACACGAACCCAGAAGGATTATATAGTATTAAAGGTAGCAAATTTGAAGCGCTAGATTTACCTGTAATCCAAGAACAAAGAGGAAAAGACTACATTAAGTTTGGTATAGATAATCTATTCCCACAGCAACTAATCGGTTTATACGATAGTTCTGCAATGAATCACACATGTATTGACGCTATTAAAGATGGTATCTTTGGAGAAGGTATTAAAGATTATGGCGGAGAATACGTTAACACTGATGGAGATACTATTGACGAGGTATTCTCTAGAATCAGTTTAGACTACACATTATTTGGTGGTTACTCACTAAACATTATATGGAATAAAGAAGGCACTAGAATTGCTGAAATTTACCATTTACCATTTGCAAACGTAAGATCAGGCAAGCCAGATGACGAAGATAGAATACATAGTTACTACTATTCATCTGACTGGTCACAGATCAGAAAATATAAGCCAGTAGAATATAGAAGTTATGATCCGACAGATACGAAGAAAGATAGCGCAAGTCAAATCTATTATTGCAAAAACTATAACCCAGGTCAAGAGATCTATCCTTTACCCGCTTATATTGGTGGTGTTAATGATATTCAGCTTGATGCGAGGGTGTCTAGGTTCCACAACGCAAACATCTCTAATGGACTCGCACCAAGTATGTTCGTCCAATTTAGAAATGGCATACCTAATCCCGAAGAGCGTAGAGATATTTATAGAGAAATAGAAGATACATTCAGTGGAGAAGAGAATGCTGGTAGATTCTTCTTGGCTTTTTCTGAGCCAGGTAAAGAACTGCAGGTGACACCAATCGAGAATGCTAACGACGATTACTACTTGACGCTCGAACAAAGAATCACGTCACGAATCTTAACTGCACACCGTATTACTTCTCCACTTCTTTTAGGTATTAAAGACGGTGCAGGTTTCTCTAGTAACTCAGACGAAATCATTACATCTTACTCACACTTTATGAATACTGTAGTAAGACCTAAACAATCTAAAATTATTGATACATACGGTTATATTCTAGGTCTTGCAGGTTACAACGTAAGATTAGAAGTAGAGCCAGTACCAATGATAATCGGAACTGAAGCAGATGATCCTGCTTTACAAGAAGATATAACAAATATAGCAAACGACTAATATGGCAAATACAGCATTACTAGTATCAGAACAAAGACTTAAGCAGTGGACTCAGTTAGACGACAATGTTCGTATGAATGAGATTACACCTTTTATTATACAGGCGCAAGACATTTATATGCAGGCTACTTTAGGTACTAAATTATACAATAGACTTAAAGCAGGTGTAATTGCTAATGACTTAACAGCTAATGAGAAGACATTGCTTAATGACTACATTGGGCCAACTCTAATGCAATATAGTCTGTATTTAATGTTACCAAGCATTAAGTATAAGATAGCTAACCAGGGCATACTGAATGGCACCACAGAAGAGACTTCACCTACTACGTTAGATGAATTACAATATATTAGACAATCGACATTAGATACTGCAGAATTTTACAATAAAAGATTAATCAAATTCTTTTTTGATAATCCAAGTATGTTTGCAGATTATACGAACCCAGGTACAGACGGAATGACACCAGACAAATCTAATCCTTACTTTAGTGGATTAGTAGTACCTCACTCAAATTTAAGATATTATGAAGAGAAATACGGAAACTGTTCGGACTGCGGTCCTTCCACGACAATCGTCGGCGACTAAGCAGAATATTAAAAAATTAAAAGTTGCTCTTAAGAAATTAAACAACTCTAACTAAAATTATATTTCTAAGTAGATGGATATAAAATCAGTAACAAAAGACTACGTAGAGTGTGCCTCAGGCGGTGCAGTAACTACTCCTACCAATGGTAGTTGGATTTCTGCATACGCACTTTATTTAGGCGCTACAACCATTGTAAATGGTTCATGGCTACAAACATTATGTGCTCAGTTAAGTATAACCACACCAGTTAATGGTAGTTGGGTTATTGCTCTAGCTGCACATTACGGTATAACAGAACCTAAAAACGGCACATGGTGGTATGCAATTGCTGATCATGCATGTAACGGAGGAGCGCCTGGCGTACCATTCGTATGGAATACAAACACAAATAATTGGGAAGCTGAGACTAGAACTTGGTCCCTAACATAAATATTTAAAACAAATATATGGCAACATTAACAGGACAACAGATCGATGGCTCGTACCAAGGTCTTTTAAAAACAACAGATAACGGAGCGGTTACTGGAGCATCTAAAGCTATCACAGACGGTTTAGGTAATGCTACTAATATAGAAATTGGTAACGCCGTAACTAAGTTCCCAAGTGGTACTGTAGACTTTACAGGTTCAACTGTACAAGGTTTACCAAGTGGCTCAGCAGGACTAGAGAATGGTACAGGTACTGACTCAATACAGTCAGCAGCATCGCTAACAACTAACGCCGCAGATGCAAGCGCGACAAACTCTATGGCAATAGGTGATGGAGTTACTGCAGCTGGTACAGATACTACTGCAATTGGTAAAACTATTACTACTGTTACTAATACATTAAATTCAGTTATGCTTGGTACTGATTTAAGTACAGGTAGTACAGGTTCAGATGGTACTGTAGTTATTGGTCACGGTAACGTTACGGCTGACGGTAGAACAGTAGCTATTGGTTATGATGTAGATATTCCATCAGGTCAAGGTCAAGCTATGGGTAATGATATTAACATTACCGGAGCAGATAGATCTACAGCAATTGGTTCTGGTATTAACATTGATACTGTTGGTTCAGATAAAATTGCTATTGGTACTACAATGTCATTAACTGCAGACAGAGCGATCGGTGTAGGTAGAGACGTAACAGTTAGTGGTGATAGAGCTATCTCAATTGGAGATAATACTTCTGCAACTGCATCAGGAGCTGTAGCATTAGGTAAAAACGTAACGGCTGCAACAGTAGATACAGTTTCAGTAAAAGCTCTAGAAACACAAGCAGACGGTGGTGTTAACATTAAAGGTGATGGTACGAACGCAGGTAAATTAAAGTTATACTGTGAAGATGCATCAGGAGCACATAACGTAACACTAGAAGGACCAGCACACGCAGGTGGATCAACATACTCACTTAAGTTTCCTAACGTACAATCAGCAGGTACACAGATACTAGAGGCTGATAGTTCAGGTAACTTATCATGGATTAACACACCATCAGGTGGTGGAGCTGCTGGCTTAGTTGCTGGTGGACAAACAAACAGTATGAAATCAGCTGCCGCATTAACAACAACTGCAGCAGTAACTTCACATGTAGGAGATATTGTTATCGGTGAAGATGCAGAGTCTAAAGTAAGTAGTGGTACAGATAGTTACAATGAAGGTGGCGCAATCGCAATCGGTGTTGGCGCTACAGTAGATAAAGTAGTAGACTATAACTTTGCTGACACAAAAGGTGGTATTGCACTAGGTATTAATGCAAAAGCAAATTCAGGTGTAAATGAAGATGGTTCTATTGCTATGGGTAAAGATAGTAAAGCTGAAGGTACTAGTTCATCAATTGCAATCGGTTCTAATTCGTGGTCTAAAGGTAGTTTTGATATTTCAATGGGTCACGGTGCTACAGCTAACAGTACTGCTATTGCTATAGGTAAAGACGCAAGTGCAGCTGTAGGTGGATGGAGTATTGCAATCGGTGAAAGTGCTGGCGCAGATGCTGGTGGTTTTAGAACTGGTTCAATCGCAATCGGTACTAATAACACTGCAAGTGCAATAGACGCAATCGTAATAGGTAATGAAGGTAGCGCAACTGCAGCAGGAGCTGTAGCGCTAGGTCACAACGTAGTTGCTGGAATAGCAGAAACAACATCTGTAAGTGCATTAGAAGTACAAACAGACAGTACACCAACTACAGGTGGTATTATTATGTCAGATGCAGGTGGAACAGACAGAAGACTTAACATTGATGCTTCTGGTAATTTACAAGTAGATTCAGCTGCAGTAGGAGTTCAGCCGGCATTTAGCCTGCCTAGAACAGCAGGTACTTCATCAAGTGGATGTGATGTTATTTACTCATCAGTCTTAATCCCAGCTAATACATTTACAGCAGGAGATATATTACAGTTAAGCGGTGCAATGAGTGCTTCAAATAGTGCTAATACTATATGGAGTGCATATTGGATTTCTACTAACGGTACTGTTGGTGGTAATGCAACTGAAGAGGTTAACTGTGGACAATTATCTCTATCACAAGCTGATTGGGCAGTAGGTTTCCAAAAGAATCTATATGTTAATGTAGCAGACGGTACTGGTACTGGTACAGAACTAGTTAGTGGAATGGCTTATTCAGATGTAGATGGTAATGTTAACACATCAGGAATATCATCATATACTCCAGACTGGACATCAAATCTCTATTTAGTAAATAGAACTTGTATTCAAGCTACTAATACTGGTGTAGCATACGTAGATCACGGTGCAGTATTAAAGAAGATTAACTAAATCTGAAACAAAATTATATAGCGATATATAATAGGTAAGATTAGTTTTATTAATTAATTTTGCCAAATCATGGATCGTGTTTTTTAACGTTAGTTCATGGTTGTTTATTTTATTTTATTATATAGAAGGGTCCTCATTCGAGGGCCCTTCGGCCTTTTATAGGAATCCGCCTTTTTTCTGAAACTTAGACGATATATAA
>TARA_R110002020_G_scaffold50818_1_pt1 | contig 21006 bp, 16 predicted proteins | sample TARA_R110002020 | Tara Oceans TARA_R110002020 (sample SAMEA4396489) | marine metagenome | biome: Westerlies Biome; feature: [MES] marine water layer (ENVO:01000295) within the mesopelagic zone...; material: water (ENVO:00002006), including particulate matter (ENVO:01000060) such...
GCGACCGGCGTCGCGCAGATCGTCGAAATCATGTGGCACCTGACGGGCCGGGCCGGCGACCGCCAGGTCGAGGGTGCGAAGATCGGCCTGGCCCATTGCACCGGCGGCGGCATCTGGGGTGTCGACAATGGCGCCTGCTCCATCCATGTGCTGGGGGTCTAGACCGTGACGGCCGCGCACATCGGCGCGCGCGCGTCCGATCTGCAGGCTGCCCGCGTGGTGGTGACCGGCGCCGGCGGCGTGATCGGCAGCCTGCTGGTGCGGCGCCTGGCCGGGCTCGGGGCGGCGGTCACCGCGGTGGATCTTCACAGCCCGGATCCGGATCGACGGCTCCCCGGGGTGAGCTATGTCGCCGCCGATGTGATGGATGTCGCGCCGCTGCGGCCGCATCTGGAGGGCGCCGATCTTGTCTATCACCTTGCCTATCTGATGGGCGAGGAAGCCAATGTCGACCCCGTCGGGGCGGCCCGGATCAACACGCTGGGCGGGACCCAGATCTTCCAGGCCTGCCTGGAAGCGCGGGCCGGCAGGGTGCTGATGGCGAGCTCGATCTCGGTCTTCGGCACGCAGTCGGACTATCAGCCGCATACCCTGCCGCTCAACGACACCGCGCCGCAGTACGGCGCCCGGGGGATCCCGGTCTATGCGGCCGGCAAGATCTATCTGGAGAAGGTGGCGGCCCACTACAGGAACCGGCACGGGCTGCTGATCGGCGGCTTGCGCCCGGGCGCGGTCATCGGCCGCGGACGGAGCACGGGGCGGGCAAAGACCGTGGCCAACATCGTCTCCGCCGCGGCAAGCGGGCAAACGGTGCGCCTGGACAATGGCAAGGCGGCGTTCCAGGCCATCCATGTCGAGGATGTCGCGGACGCGTTTCTGGCACTCGCCACGGTCGATGCGGCGGTGCTCGATCCGTCGCCCTTCCTCAATCTCGCCGGCGATCACGCGACGGTGCGGTCCTATTGCGACGAAGTGGCCCGGGTGCTCCCCGAGGCCCGCTTCGACATCGCCGATGGGGAAAGCGACGAGCTGTTCGGGTCTTCCCCGTTCGTGATGGATGACGGCATCCACCGCCTGGTCGGGTTCGAGCGGCGCTACCGCAGTCTCGCCCAGGCCATCAGGGCGGAAGTCGACGACTTGGCGCGCGGGCGCGCCATGCCTGAAAACGCGGGCGGCCCGGCCGCGCACGCTTGAACTCACGCAGAAGGTGGAAACAGTCATGAAGAGAGTCCTGATCGCCAATCGTGGAGAGATTGCCCTGAGAGCGGTCCGCGCCTGTCGCAAGGCGGGGCTCGAAAGCGTCGCGGTCTATTCCCAGGCGGACGCCGCCTCGCCGCATGTGTGGGCTGCCGATCACGCGGTCTGCATCGGCCCGGCCTCCGCCACGAGCAGCTATCTGCTGGCCGATCTGCAGATCGAGGTGGCGCGATCCACCCGCTGCGATGCGGTCTATCCCGGCTATGGCTTTCTCTCCGAGCGCGAGAGCTTCGCCACGGCCTGCGAGGAGGCGGGGCTGATCTTCATCGGGCCGTCGGCGGAAGTGATCGCGACGATGGGGGACAAGGCTGTCGCCCGCCGGACCGCGCAAGCGCTCGGCGTTCCGGTCGTTCCGGGTTCGCAGCAGGGCTTCGTGTCGTCGAGCGAGGCGCTTCCGGTCGCCATGGAAGTGGGTTTCCCGCTGCTGCTCAAGGCCAGCGCCGGCGGCGGCGGACGCGGCATGCGCGTCGCCCGGGACCCGGCCGACTTCAAGTCGCTGTTCGAGCAGGCGTCCTCGGAAGCCCAGTCCGCCTTCGGAAACGGCGAGATCTATCTCGAACGCTTCTTCGAGAATGTCCGGCACATCGAGGTCCAGGTCTTCAGCGACAGCCATGGCAACCATCGGCATCTGTGGGAACGCGATTGCAGCGTGCAGCGCCGCCACCAGAAGCTTGTCGAGGAGGCGCCGTCGCCGGTGATCAGCGACAGCGTGCGCCGCGCCATGACCGAAGCCGCGGTCACCATCATCGAAAGCATCAAGTACCGCAACGCCGGCACCATCGAATTCATCTATGAGGTCGACACCGGGCAGTTCTTCTTCATCGAGATGAACACCCGGATTCAGGTCGAGCACCCCGTCACCGAGCTCATCACCGGGCTTGACCTGGTGGTCGAACAGTTGCGCGTCGCCGCGGGCGAACCGGTGTCGTTCGAGCAGAAGACGACGTTGCCGTCACGGGCGGCGATCGAATGGCGCATCTGCGCCGAGGATCCCGCGCGCGGCTTTGCGCCGAGCCCCGGGCGGATCACCCGCTGGCGGCCACCGGTCGGACCGCACACGCGCGTGGATACCCATGTCTACGAGGGCTACGCGGTTCCCCCGCACTACGATTCCATGATCGCCAAGCTGCTGGTGAGCGGTGCCGACCGCACCGAAGCGCTCCGCCATTCGCACCAGGCGCTGGCCGGCTTCGACGTGGAGGGCATTCCCACCACGATCGGGTTTCACCGGGAGTTGCTGCAGAATCCGGCCTTCCAGGATGCGAGCATCCATACGCGCTGGCTCGACGAGCGCGGGCTCGCCTGAGCCGGGGCGGCAGGCGGCTCCGCCCGGGTAGGGCGGAGCCCGCGCGTCCCGCGGGATGACACCAGGACACCGAGGAGCACCGAACCGATGCAATCCCTTCCAGAACAGATGCGCGTGATCAGCATGTCCGGTCCCGGCGGCCCGGAGGTGCTTCACGAGGAGTTTCGACCTGTCCCACGGCCCGGGACCGGAGAGGTGCTGATCCGGCTGCGCGCCGCGGGCGTGAACCGTCCCGATCTGCTGCAACGGGCGGGGGCCTATCCGCCCCCGCCCGGCGCCACGGATCTGCTCGGCCTCGAAGGGGCCGGCGAGGTGGCGGCCGTGGGCGAGGGGGTGGAGAACTTAGCCGTCGCAGATCCGGTGTGCGCGCTCCTGCCGGGCGGCGGGTATGCCGACTATGCCCTGACACCGGCCGGCCACTGCCTGCCCATCCCCAAGGGGTTCGACACGGTCACCGCGGCAGCCTTGCCCGAGACGATCCTGACGGTGTGGGCCAATGTCATGGAGGGCGGCAAGCTGCAGCCGGGCGAGACCATCCTTATCCATGGCGGCTCCTCCGGCATCGGCGTGATGGCCATCCAGATTGCCCGAAACCATGGAGCACGGGTGTTCGTGACCGCGGGCTCGGAGGAAAAATGCAAGGTGTGCGAGTCCCTCGGCGCGGAGCGGGCGATCAACTACCGGCAGGAGGATTTTGTCGAGGTCGTCAAGTCGCTGACCGACGGCAAGGGCGTGAACATGGTGCTCGACATGGTCGGCGGCGATTACGTCGAGCGAAACCTGCGGGTTCTCGCGGTGGAGGGCAGGCATGTCTCCATCGCCTTTCTCAAGGGCAGCAAGATGATGCTAAATCTTGCGCCGGTGATGATGCGCCGCCAGGTTCTGACGGGCTCGACGCTCCGGATCCGCTCGGACGCCGAGAAGGCCCGCCTCGTCTGGGCGGTGCGGGAAGCGGTCTGGCCGCAGCTCGCAGGCGGTGCGATCAAGGTCCTGATCCACGACAGATTTCCGCTCAGCGCGGCCGCCGACGCCCATCGGCTGATGGAGAACAGCCAGCACATCGGCAAGATCCTGCTTGAGATCTGACGGGCACGCTGCGACCGACCTTGCCGGCGCGACGCAACGCGTCACGGGCGATCCGTGCCGGGCATCCGGCCTGCGTGCGCACCTGTCGCGATCGGGCACCGCTCCGGCGGGAGGGTCGCCGTCAATCGGCCTCGAGCCATTTGCCGAGATTGGCGCGGACGAAGGCATCGTCGTTCAGTTCCGGATAGAGCCTGTAGACCCGGTCGATCGCGTCCAACTGGCCCGGGCTCAGGTCCTCGTTCGGGTCGAGGCACCAGCGGCCCTCGAGCAGGCCTTGCCGGCGGAGCACTTCGTGGCAGCCGGCGATCACGCCGTGAAAGGAGTTGGCGACATCGAAGAACGCCGCGTTGCAGTCGGTCACGGCACTGTCGAGCGCCAGGATCTCCCTCGGAACGGCATCTTCCTTGCGGGCCTCCTTACAGCGCGCGAGGATGCCGACCGCTTTCTGTGTCCACACGGACCAGTGCCCCAGTAATCCGCCGGCGAAATGCAGCTCTCCCTGGCCGGTGCGAAACGGCGTCACCAGGTCGAGCACGATATGGTCGTCATTGCCGGTGTAGAGCGTGACGCGGTCGGCCGCCTTCGCGGCAGCAACTCCGGCCATGACGTCGAGTGTGGCGTAGCGGTTGAACGGCGCCACCTTGATGCCGATGACATTCTCGATTTCGGCAAACCGGCGCCAGAACGACGCGGCAAGCGGCATGCCGCCCACCGCGGGCTGCAGGTAGAAGCCGATGAGAGGCATTTCCGCTGCAATGGACTGGCAATGCTCGATCAGTTCGTCCTCGCTGCATCCCTTCAGCGCAGCCAGGCTGAGCAGGACGGCATGGTAGCCAAGCGCCCGCGCGGTCCTCGCTTCCGACAGGGCCTGCTGGGTCCTGCCGACGACGCCTGCGATCATCATCAGAGGGCGGTCGGTCCAGCGGGATGCGGTTTCCGCGGCGGCCTCCAGGACGGGCCTGTAGAGCCCCACGTCGCGGATGGCGAACTGGGTCGTGTGGACGGCGACGGCCAGGCCTCCCGCCCCGGCGTCGATGTAGTAGCGGCTCAGCGCGCGCTGGCGCCTGGGGTCGAACCGGCGCTGTGCATCGAGCGCCAGCGGCTGGGCGGGAATGACCTGTCCGTCGCGAAACCGCGCGAGCACGTCAGCGGGGAGAGATGAAAAATGCATCCTGTATCCTTTTCGCGGGTCGGTGCCTGGCATGGTCAGTAGGCGCCGTCGCGCACCTCGAAACCTGTCGGCTTGTTGAGGCTCGGCATCCGGCGCGAAACCCAGTCGGCCACCCAGTCCAGCATCTGATCCAGGGTCACCTTCGGATATCCCATCAGGCCGAATGCCTTGCCGGCATTGTTGAGCCAGGCCGTCTGCGCCTCTTCGCCCGTGAAGGAGGGCTTGCGGCCGATGCGGTCGCCCAATTGCTCGGCGAGGAAGCGGATCGACAGGGTTTCGGGCCCGGTGACGTTGAGCGCGCGGGCGGGCGTCGCGCAATGCCGCAGCGACCGCAGCGCCATGGCGTTGTTGTCGCCTTGCCAGATGATGTTGACATAGCCCGTGGTCAGATCGATGGGCCGGCCGGCAAGCACGCTTGCCGCGATGTCATGCAGCACGCCATAGCGGCAATCGATCGCGTAGTTCAGCCGGAACAGGAGCGCCTCCGTGTTGTTGCGCGCCGCCTCCCATTCGATGGCGCGCTCGCGGCCGACGCAGCTGTTGGCATATTCGCCGAGCGGCGTGAGGGGATAGTCCTCCGTGGCGCCGCCCGAGGTGATCGGCACGAACGGATAGACGCATCCCGTCGAGAACGCCACCAGCCGGCGGTCCGCCAGGCTGCCGGCCACCCGGGCGGGCAACAGCGTGTTGGTGGCCCAGGTGAGCGCCGGCGTTCCCGAGGCGCCGAACTTGAACCCGGCGATGAACAGCACGTTCTTGATCGCAGGCAGGGCCGCGACCGCGTCTCTGTCGAGCAGGTCCGCCTTGATGGTCTCGATTCCCTGCGCCTTAAAACGCTCGACCAGCGTCGGGTCCGAGAAGCGGGCCACCGCCACCACGCGCTTGCCGGGGGCGGCACGCTTTGCCATCCGGGTCAGCGACGGGCCGATCTTGCCGGTCGCGCCCAGCACCATGATGTCGCCGTCCAGCCCGGCAAGATCGGCGATGACGTCGGCATCGGGCCGCGACAGTCTCTCCTCCAGGGCCTCGACATCGGCGAATCCGCCCTCAACGCCCTGTGTCCCGTTGTCCTGATGCATGCCTTGACCTCGTCCATATCGGTATCAACCATTTAGTTGATATTCCAGTCGAGAGCCGGCCCTGTCAAGGGGAATGAGCGACCACGGTCCGATTCCGAATGGCATTGAGGGCGAAGTCGACGATGTGCGCGCGCCGCTCGTCCATGGCCGCCTTGCTGTCGAGCGGGCGGCTGAAGGCGAAGCCGAGCGTGTGAATGTTGGCAAAGTAGAAGAACGACATGCCGGCGATCGACAGATAGACGTGCAGGGGGTCGAGGCCGCGCCGGAACACGCCGTCCGCCACGCCGCGGTCGAGGGTCTGCTCGATCAGGTCGATGATCGGCTTGTTGACGGCCTGCACCGTCTTGGCGTCGCCCAGATGCCTGCCGTAGTGAATGTTCTCATCCACCAGAATGCGGACAAAACCGGGGGTTTCCCTGAGATAGTCGAAGCTGAACTCGACAAGCTTCCGCATCGCTTCCTCTGCCGGCAGCGAGCCGAGTTGCAATGCCGCCTCCTGCTCGCGGATTTCGTGGTACACCTGCTCCAGCACCGCGGTGTACAGCCCGTCCTTGTTGCCGAAGTAGTGGTAGACGAGCTGCTTGTTGATGCCAGCGCGCAGGGCGATGTCGTCCACACGCGCGCCCTCCAGCCCGCCGGCCATGAAGGCCTCGCGGGCCGCAGCCAGCAATTTCTGCCGCGTGGTTTCGTTCGTGTCTCGTTTCGGCCTGCGTGCTTTCGGGGTGTGGGACATTTTTCAACCAATCAGTTGGTTATTGTTGACTTCGTTTCTAACCTACCGCATGCTCAGCGACAACCATGCGCAGGCAATCGGGCCGGCGCAATCGGGGATGGCCGGTGTTGCCTGGGGTCGAAAACAGCAGTCCAGCCGAGTTGAGAGCGATGTTTCGAATGCGCTGGCGCATGGTGGACCATAACGCGATCTGGCTGCTGCTCGGACTGGGCGCCCTGGCGGCAGCCCTGTTCGTTCCGGCGTTCCGCGATCCGGAGAACCTCGCCAATGTGCTGCGGCAGGCAGCCGTCCTGGGCGTCCTGGCGATCGGCCAGACCTTCGTCATCGCGGCCGGGATGATCGACCTCAGCATCGGCCAGATCGCCGGACTGGTGGTGGTGCTGAGCTCCGCGATGATAAATGGCGACACGGCGATGACGCTTCCGGTGGTGGTGCTGATGCTATGTGTCGGCGCAGGCATCGGCCTCGTCAATGGCATCCTGCTCAACACGCTGCGGCTGCACCCGCTGATCCTGACGCTGGGCATGATGTCGGTGATCCAGGGGGCGATTTTCACCTATACCGACCGGAGCATCGGCCGGACATCGGACATCCTGACGGCACTTGCCAATGGAACCGTCCTCGGGGTGCCGATGTCTGCCATCGCGGTGGCGTTGCTGGTCGTTGTGGGACACATGATGCTCACCAGAACGCGCTTCGGCTATCACCTGGTTGCCGCGGGCGGAAGCCCGGAGAGCGCGCGCAGGGCGGGCATCAATCTTGCGCGCATCCGGCTCGCCGTCTTCGTGATTTCCGGGGTCACCGCCGCGCTGGCCGGGCTGTTGCTGGCCGGCCGGCTGGGCACTGGATATCCGCTCGCGGGCAGTGGGCTGGAGCTGGACGCGATCGTCGCCGTGGTGCTCGGCGGCACGGCGCTGTCGGGCGGACGGGGCAGCGTGATCCGGTCGATCGGCGGGGTGCTGCTGCTTGCCTGTATTTCCAACCTGCTGAACCTGCTCGAAGTGTCGGCCTACCTGCAGATGTTCATCAAGGGTCTGATCGTGATCCTCGCCATTCTGCTCAATCAACCGCGAAAGGGCGAGGCATGACCGGAGCTTCACTTTCGGGACTGGTCTCAGGGCATCGGCTCGACCGCCATGCGGTGTTCATCGTGCTGATCGCGATCTACCTGGCAGGGCTCGCGGTCTCCCCGGCCTTCGCCGATCCGGCCTATCTCTTCAACATTGTCCGCCAGGTCACGCCGGTCGGCATTGCCGCCATCGGCGTCACGCTGGTCATGGTGCTGGGGGGCGTCGATCTCTCGATCGGAGCCGTCATTTCGCTCACCGCCGTCCTCAGCGCGTCGGTCATGGCCGGCGATGCCGCCAACCTGCCGTTGGCAATTGGTGTGGCCTGCGCGGCGGGTCTGCTGGTGGGCATGGCGAACGGCGTGCTGATCGCGTTCAGCCGGGTGTCGCCCTTCATCCTGACCCTCGGGATGGGGGTCGCAGTCATGGGGCTGACCCAGCTCTACACCGGCGGCACGGCCAAGGGCATCGTCGCGCCGGGCTTTCGCGAATTCTTCAACTTCCGCCTAGCCGGATCGGTCCCCGTCCTGACGCTGGCTCTCCTGGTCCTGGTCTGCGTGGGTCTGGCCATAGAAAAGACCACCGTCTTCGGGCGCCGGCTGTTCCTGATCGGCTCCAATCGGCGCACTGCGGTGCTCTCCGGTCTGCCGGTCCGCGCCGTCACCATTGCGGCCTACATGCTGTCCGGCCTGTTCGGTGCGCTGGCGGGGATCGCCCTGCTGGCGCGATCGGGGGTCTCCGGCACCTCGGCCGGGCAGGGGCTGGAGTTCCAGGTGTTGGCCGCAGTGGTTCTGGGCGGCACGACCTTCGAGGGAGGTCGCGGCGGCATCGCCGGAACGCTGGCCGGCGTCTTCGTCCTCGTCATCGCCTTCAACCTGGTCAATATCGGCGGGCTGCCCTACCACATGCAGCTCGTCTTCATGGGACTGATCATCATTCTCGCCTCGGCGCTCTACGGGCGTCTGAGCGAGCGCAACGGCTGAACATAACAAAGAAAGGGAATGAAATGACCATAACAAGACGCCTTGTCCTCGCACTTGCAGGCATCTCCGCTGCCGCACTCATGACCACCCCGGTCTTCGCTGACCAGGCCGCCGACGCCGCCAGGACCGCCAGTGCGGCCGAGATGGTCGACACCGCCTCATTCAAGAAGGAAGGCCCGCTGAAGGTCGGAGTCTCGGCCGGCTATCTGGCCAATTCCTGGGTCGTTTTCGCTTTGCAGCACATGCGCTGGGAAGCTTCCCTCCATCCGGAGGTCCAGGACCTGATCGTCACCGACGCGTCCTTCAATCCGGCCAAGCAGGTGTCCGACATCGAGGACCTGCTGCGCCAGGACATTGATCTGCTGATTTACTGGCCGGTCGACGATGCCTCCGTCGAGGATGTGCTCAAGCGCGCGGTGGAGGCCGGCGTTCCCACCGTCCAGGCGGGCGGCGGCTTCAGCGTCTCCGAGGGCACGGTCGCCAATGCCTATATCAGCCAGTACAAGCTGGGCGAGATGGTGGCGCGGCAACTGATGGAAGATATCGGCGGCAAGGGGAAGATCGTCGCCATGCTGCCCATCGCCGGCACCACGGCCGCCGTCGAACAGCTCGATGCGCTTGAAGCCGTGCTCGCGGAGTTTCCCGAGGTCGAACTGTTGAGCGTGGAGTATGGCGACTGGAACCGCGCCAAGGCCAAGCAGATCACCGAGAACCTGCTGCAACGCTTCCCGTCCATCACCGGCGTCTATTCGCCCGCGGGCCAGATGTCCCTCGGCATGGCCGAGGCCTTTGACGAGGCCGGCCGGTCCGCCGAGGTCACCTTCTCGCCCGGCGATGAATACAATGGCTGGCTGAAATGGGTGGCCGCCAATCGGCAGGGCGGCGCTGTCACCTTTCCCACGCGCGCAGGGCAGGTAGCCCTGCAGGTCGGTCTCGAGATCCTCAAGGGCAACCCGGTGCCGCGTGGCACGGCCGTCCCGTCGGAATATGTCGCGCCCGCCGATATCGGCAGCCTGGTGAGCCCCGATGCGCCGGACGACTGGTGGGCCAGCGAACTGCCCGAAGCGTTTCTGCCCCAGCAATAAGAAGGACCGCCGCCATGCCCCTGATCGAGGTGTCGAACCTCTCCAAGTGGTATTCCGGCGTGGCGGCGCTCCGGGATGTGACGTTCTCTGCCGATGCCGGCGAGATCCATGCGATTATCGGCGCCAATGGCGCCGGTAAGTCCACCCTGATGAACCTGCTCTCCGGCGTCACGCAGCCCAGTGGCGGGACCATCTCCCTGGATGGGAAGGTAGTGCGGTTTTCCAGTCCCCAGGCGGCGCAGGCGGCGGGCATCGCGACGGTCTATCAGGAATTCAGCCTTGTTCCGCAATTGTCGATCGCGCGGAACATTTTCCTCGGCCGGGAGCCGCGCACCTGGCTTGGCCTGATCGATCGAAGACGGCTTGTTTCCGATACGCGGGACCTGCTGGAGCGATACTCGATCGCGCTCGATCCTTCCGCGGAGGTTGGCAGCCTGAGCGTGGCCCAGCAGCAGATGGTCGAGATTGCACGAGCGCTGACCTATGCGTCGCGCGTCCTCATCCTGGACGAACCCACCGCTGTTCTTTCGCTGACCGAACAGGAAAACCTCTTCGCCATCATGCGCGGGCTGCGCGACAGCGGCCTCCTCATCCTGTTCGTCTCGCACCGGCTTGAAGAGGTAAGACGCATTTCCGATCGCATGACCGTGTTCCGCGACGGCCGCAACATCGACACCCGGCCCACGCCGGGCATGACGATCGCCGATATCGTCCAGCTCATGATCGGGCGCATGCAGTCCGCGCCACCGGCGCCGCACCTCGCGCCCCCTGACGCCGAGCGCTACACCATCGACTACGCCACCGGCCAGGGCGTGCAGCGCATCGACATCCGGCGCGGAGAAATCCTCGGGATCGCCGGCCTCGTTGGGGCCGGACGGACCACGTTCGCCCGGGCGCTGGCCGGCAACCCCGTTCCCGGCGCCAGCGTGGTCGCGCAGCTCAACGGCGTGGCCCTGGCCCTTGGCACGCCGCAGGAGGCCATTCGTTCGGGCATCGTCTATCTCACCGAGGACAGAAAGCGCGATGGCATCTTCGCCGGCCTCGACCTGGTCGCGAACACCACTGCATCGGCCTTGCCGGACCTCGCCTGGCGCGGCATCCGCAACCGCCGTGCCGAACGGGTTCGTTCGCGCGCCATGCTCGAACGTCTGCAACTCGTGGCCGCCAGCCTGGATCTGCCGATCAGCAAGCTCTCCGGCGGCAACCAGCAGAAGGTGGTGCTGGCGCGTGCCTTGCTGACCCGGCCGCAACTACTGATCTGCGACGAGCCCACGCGCGGCGTCGATGTGGGCGCAAAGGCGGAGATTTACGATCTCTTGCGCGGCATCGCGGCGGAGGGCGCCGCGATCCTGGTGATTTCCTCAGAAACCGAGGAGTTGCTGGCGCTCAGCCATCGAATCCTGACCATGCACAACCGGCGCTTCGTCGCCGAAATGCCGGTCGATCAGGCCAATGAAAACGACATCCTCTTGGCAGCATCCGGCGGCACGCCGGCAAAGGAGTTCTCATGACTGCATCCCCATCCCGGACCCCGCGCGTGGCCGTCGCCCAGTTCCATTGCGTCCCCGACAATGTGGCGCGCAATCTCACGCGTATTGAGGGGCTGATCAGCGCCGCGGCCGCCGACGGAGCCGATCTCGTCATCCTGCACGAAACCGCGACGACCGGCTACTTCATCGCCGACAAGCTCGACCGTTTGGCCGAGACCGAAGATGGTCCCTCCGCCACGGCCATTGCCGGCTTTGCGAGGGCGAACGCCATCCATGTCGCCATCGGCATGGCAATTCGCGAGGAGGACAAGGTCTACGATGCCCAGTTGCTGTTCGGGCCGGACGGAACTCGGCTCGCCACCTACAAGAAGGTGCATCTGTTTTCCGCCGAACGCGACTGGTATGCTTATGGAGAGGAACCGATGGTCATCGACACCAGCATCGGCCGCATCGGCATGAGCATCTGCTACGACCTGATGTTCCCCGAATACATCCGAAAGCTGGCGGACATGGGCGCGGACCTGGTGATCAACAGCACCAACTGGATCTCCGATCATTTCCAGCGGGAGACATGGGGGTGGACTGGATCCGCGGTCGAATCCCTGGCTCGCACCAGGGCGCTGGAAAACGGCGTATGGCTTGCGATGGCAAACGCCATCGGCCCCGAACAGGGGTTCGAGTCGCTCGGCCATTCCTGCGTGGTTGCTCCGTCGGGCAAGCTGCTTGCGTCGGCGGGCACGGCGCAAGGCATCGCGGCGGCGACGCTGGACTACGACAGCAATGATCTCGCCCGCTGGCGCGCCATCGCAACCTACCGGTCGGACCGGCGGCCTGAACTCTACTGAGGCCGGCGGCTACCTGGAATGTGATTTTTAGCTGGCAATTGCGCCTTGCTAAATACATTGAAAACGACAACCTGGTGGTCGAGGTTGATGCCATAAAGTATCAATGCATGCCTACTACGGGTCGAGATTGTGGGGGTTCAGAGACCAGTATCGGTCATGAAACTCGTCCCTTACGCCGCCCGTGGGCGCATACAAAATCTTGTTCTCGTACGTCTGCAATACACGGAATTTCTCCTTCAATTTCTCATCATAATTATAGATGCTTTGGCTGACACTTTCACGCCCTTCGTTTTTGTGCGTTACCGTCTCGACCGACTTTCCGTCGACGAAACCCAGGGTCGTCCAATCATCCATGTGTGTGGTGAATGCCCTGCGGTGATCATGAGTACCCCTGAAAGTGGTCGGCAATGGCCCACCTTTTTTGCGCGCTTCAACGATGGCATTTTTGATGGCTGAATAGCTGAGATGACCGTGCGAGCGGTCAGTGGATTTTCCCTTGTCTGGACGAAGCGGCGGGAAAAGGTGGACGTTCTCGTCGACGATCAGCTCTTCATCCGTCAGCATCTCATGGACGGTGTAGCTGGCGACGTCAGGCAGGGGCAGCAGGCGATAGGCCCCTTGCTTGTCAGGGCCGAGCGCCCAGACATAGCGCCACGGTCGCCCTGGCGTTCTCACGAACTCACTCTTGTGTGCGCTTACGACTGTCTCGATGCGCTGACCGGTCAGAAGCTGCAAGCGGATCGCATTCACGATGCTGGGATGGCATTCGTAATTTGCCGTGAGCCACTTGAATGCGAAATTGTGCAGCTCTAAAGGGCTGGCAAGGATGGGCGTGAAGGTGGCCTTAGCTCGAATATCCGCGGCGTCCTTCTTCGGTCGCTTAGGTACGGGCACCATAAGAGAAACGTTCATCACCAACTGCGAATCCTTGAAGACTTCCGGAGAAGTCGCCCACTTAAAACAGCTCCGTATTGTGGCATGAGTCAGTCTCATCTGATTCCAGTTCGAACCTTTGCCTTTTGCTTTCCCGCGGTCTTGGATCGACAAAAGCACGGCGGAGATATCGCTTGGGGTGATGGACTTGATCGGCATGCCGCACAGGCTCTTGAAATCTCCAGCGATGACGCCTTCCTCGTACGCCCCGATTGCCTTGCGGTATCCGTCATAGGTCGCTTTGCTGAGTGTGTCCTTGGCGTACTCGAGATACCGATCCCGCATCGTCTCCCACGTCCACTCGCCAGCCGCGACGCCTGCACGCTCGACGGACTTCTGGATGTCCACTCCGCCCGACTCGATGAATGCCTTCACGAGGATTTTGGGATCGCGATCCTCGGCCACTTCTATCTTCAAGCGCTTCACAAGAGTACGGAGCTTTGCCAGTTCATCCACTTCGATTGTGCCGAGGCGGCAGAGGCTCAGCTTACCATCCCGCTTTGCCCATAACCATTGGCATGCGCCATCGCGCACACGGAGCATAAGACCAGGCGTGTCCTGGTCGCGGTACTCAGCGGTCTCGCGCCGTTTGGCTGCGGCTCGAGCCAGATTGAGTGTGTGACCGTCTACGGTTAGCTTGACCATCCAGTGTTCCCTTGACATCGATCAGGGTCACAATAGGGTCACATGACAGAATAGCAATCCACGATCAGACGAATCCCAAAATGAGCCACCTTTTAACCCAGAAACCCATAAAATTATTTAATTCAATGTGTTGACCATACAATGTCGTACTAAAGTTAGTTATCTGGTAAACGAGAAATACCCCAACAGAGGCAGGGCCGCTGACTCTTAATCAGCGGGTCCACGGTTCGAGCCCGTGCGCGCCCACCATCTTTTTCAAAGGCTTGTGTCCTGATCGGTCCGCGCGTTCGCCGCGCGGCGGCGGCCTGTGCGGGCGGCGCTTGGGCGCCGCGGGCAGGCGCGATCAGGCCGGTGACGGCGCCGTCGCCGGCGTGAAGCCCAAATGGATCTCGGCGGAAAACTGGGTTCCTGCGTCGAAAGCGTAGGCATAGGATCCGTCGAGCTGCATCACCATGCCCCTGATGATCCGGGCGCCTATTCCGGTGGGCGCGGTCGCCTGGTCGAAACCGGGGCCATTGTCGGTGATGACGAGACGCGCCTTGTCCTCGCTCAGGCGCTTGAGGCTGATCGACAGCGCCGCGTCCTTCCTTGCGAAAGCTGCATGTTTGAGCGCGTTGGTGACCACCTCGTTGATCAGCAGCGCCAGCGGCGTCGCCCGTTCATGGCTGATCGATACCGGATCGATGTCGAGGGTCCGCGCGGCGCTGGAGCCGTAGGCCCGGAACAGCGAATCGGTGATCGAGGCGATGAAGGCAGGAGCATCAAGGGCGGCATAGGCGTCGTGGTTGTACATGTGCTCGTGCACGGCGGCCATGGCATTGAAGCGCAGCTGAATGTCGGTCTTGACGTCTTCGGGCAGGTTCTGCATGCGCACCAGCGACTGCATCGACTGCATGTTGTTCTTCACGCGGTGGTGAATCTCGCGAAACATCATGATGTTCGTCGCCAGGGCCGATTTCAGCTCCTCGTGGCGGCGGCCCTCGCGCTGGAGCAGCCGGATGATCCAGACCGAGCTCAGCGCCAGGGCGAGAATCGTCGGAATGATGATCGCAAGGATGGTGCGGACGCCGCTCCAGAACCGTCCATAGGATTCGATGGTCGCGACCGAGGCCAGGGCGATGAGATCGGTGCCGGGCACGGTGCGATAGCCGACCACGCGCTGGACGCCGTCGGCGGGAGAGGTGTTGGTGTAGACCCCGGAATCGGCCGCGGGCAGGAGTTCCGTGAACAGCTTGTAATTGCTCAGGTCCAGCGGCGCCTCCGCCTGCGGGTGCCGGGCGACCAGCTTTCCGTCGGAACGCAGGATGCTGATGGCCGATCCGGCGCCGAGATCGAGAGAGGCGAACAGTTCCTCCAACAGCGCCACATCGAAGGAGATAATTGCTACGCCCAAAAAGTCGCCATTGCGCTCGAGCCGCCGGCTGAAGGTGAAGATCTGGCTGCCGTCGATCCGGCTGATGAGAAGCGAGGAGGCGTAGAAATGCTGGCCCGACGCCGGGACGGCGAAATAGTCGCGGTCGCGGACATCGATGTCGCGGAACGCGGGATCGGTGGTGTAGAGCGTCTCGCCGTCGGCGCGCACGATGTAGGCCTTGGCGCTGGCCGGCAATCCCTCGAGCGCGTCGCGAACGCTCAGGAGCGTGGAGGCGTCATTGGGCACTGCATCCCGTCCGAGCGCCGAATCCATGCGCCGCAGCGCCTGGGTCGCAACCTCGACGATCCATCCCGTGTTGATCTGCACCGCCTTGGCGGCGGCGATTGCGGACGCCTCGGTCCGTTTACCGGCCTCGTTGAACCCCTGATAGATCAGGGAGCCGACGATGGCCGAGTACACGAGCAATGTCACGATGATGAATGTAATCGCCGCTCTCGATGAACTGGCAATGGCTTTGGTGACCATTGAGCATCCTTGTCTAAGCCAGGGATTGATCCATAGCGAGATTGGATTTGGGATGCCAGAGGGTTCTGCCCGACGGCGATGACCGTGCCGTCTTACGGCATGGCGCGTTTCGGACCGGTTAACCGGCGCGAGGGCTTTGACGGCGCTGCAGGCGCGCGTGCGGACCTGGTCGGGGCAGGAGGAGCGGGCTACGGGCGGATCGGGCAGGATTAACCACAGCCCTCCATCGATGATTGACCCGGGCTCCGTCTGCAGCCAAACAGGAGCACGGGGAATCATCTTCAGGACAGGCCATGAACGCGGACTTCAGGGATCTTGACGAAACGCCGAACCGCCGCGTGCTGGTCTGGCTCTATCCGGTTCTCGCCGTCTTCACCGCGATCCTCCTGCTGTTGCAGATCCTGCCGCTGGTGCTGCCCATCGGGCCGATGTACTGGGACGTGCTGGTCTATTACGACGCCATCGGCCGCATCGCCCAGGGCCAGTGGCCGGCGATCGATTTCTTCGTGCCGGTCGGTCCGCTCGAATATTTCCTCGCGGCGTTTTCCAACTGGCTGTTTCCCGACGCCCAGCCGGTTCTCATGACCCAGTGGATCTGGCTGCCGGTGACGGTTCCGGTGATGGCGCTGATCCTGTGGGACACGGCCCGTCGCGGCTTCCGGGTCGCGCTGTGGCTTCTCGTGCCCTTCATGCTCTACACGGCGCTGCCGTTCAACGTCATCGATTTCTATCCCTATCCCGGAACCGACGCCTTCGGCATCTACAACCGCCACGGCGCCATCCTGCTTTACCTGGTGGCGGCGACCGTGCTGTTCGTGCGCAGCCCGGTCATCCAGACCGTGTGCCTGAGCGTGCTGCTGCTGGGGCTCGCCTTCTGCAAGATCACCGCCTTCATCGCGGCGGGTCCGATGCTGCTGTTCGGGCTGATGCTGGGTCGCATCCCGCTTGGCGCGGCGATCGCGACGGCGCTGGTCTGCATCGGCGTCACCGGACTGGTCGAACTGTCGACCGGCGTGGTGGTGCCCTATGTGCAGGACATCGTCCTGCTCGCCTCGCAAAACACCGGCGCGATCCTGCCACGCTTCCTGACGGCGGCGTCGCAGCATTTCGACGTCCTGGGCGCGGGCGGGATTCTGGCCATGGTGATGCTGGCAGCGGCGCTCAGCGGACACGAGGCCGCGGGCGGGCGGGCGTCGGGCAACCGTCTCGCCCGGGCGATCGATGCACCCTGGTTCTGGGTCGGCCTGCTGCTGGTCTGCGGTCTGTTCTTCGAGACCCAGAACACCGGCGGCCAGGCCTTCCTGCTGGTCTGGCCGGCACTCTTGATGATCCTGCTGCAGCCGCTCGGGCTCTATGGCCGCCTCGGGCCGGTGATCCTGGTGCTGGTCGGCTTCACCGCGCTGCCCAATGTCTCGACCATGCTGCACAAGGCCGCGCGCCTCGTGGCCGTGGCGCCGGGTTATGCCACGCTCGACGCGCCGGATCTGGGGCCGATCGGCCGGGTCTCGGCCAAGGACGTGTTCATCGAGCAAGCGGAGCGGATGCGCGGGATCTACGTCTCCCACCGGCCGACCTTCGAGGCGATCGCCGAGACCGAGGCGCTTCCCTCCTTCATCATGTTCTCGGAGCCGGACTACCAGTATCTGCTGCTCAAGGAAATGCAGGAGGCCACCGTGGCGATCAAGGCGCTGGAGGCCCAGACCGGGCGGAGGTTCGAACGGGTGCTCAATCTCGATTTCGCCAATCCGTTTCCCTACATCCTGGGCATCCCGGGCGCCGAGTATGTCGCCATCGGCGCCGATCCAAGTCGCGCCTTGCCCAAGCTCGACGCCAGGACGCGGCAGGCCGTCGGCCGCACCGATCTGGTGCTGGCGCCCGTCTGTCCGTTTCACCGGACGCGCAAGCAGTTGTTCGAGCACTATCAATCGGCGCTGACCGGTCACGCCAGGATCACGCTCACGCCCTGTTTCGATGCCTATGTGCTGCCGCCCGCGCCGTGACGCGGCGGGCCCGCGGCAATCCGGTGGACGCGGGCATTTGCCATCTTGACGCCCGCATCGCGGCACAGGACAGTGGCGCCATCAAACCAATCCAAAAACGTCCGGAGTATGTGATGGTCATCGATCCGCCCTATCTGATTTTCCTTGGCGATGTGCCCGACGCGCTTGCCGCAAAGACCGGTCTGGGGATCGTCGACTGGCGGCCGGACTGGTGCATCGGCCAGCTCCGGCTGGAGGGCTGCCAGGCGGATGCGGGCATTCCCGATCTCACCATCGACGCGGCGGCGGCTGCCGGGGTGAAGACCATGGTCGTGGGCGCCGTCAATGCCGGCGGCGTGCTGCCGCAGCACTGGATCGCGTCCATCGTCGAGGCCCTCGATGCAGGCCTGAACGTGGCGACCGGGCTGCACACGCGGCTGTCGTCGGTGCCGGAAATCAGGGATGCCGCCGCGCGGAGCGGGGCGAAACTCCACGATGTGCGGTTTTCGGACCAGCGCTTCGACACCGGCAAGGGCACCAAGCGGCCCGGCCTGCGCTGTCTGACGGTCGGCACCGATTGTTCGGTCGGCAAGAAATACACGGCTCTGGCGCTCGAACGCGAGATGCGGGCCCGCGGCATGGACGCCGATTTCCGCGCCACCGGGCAGACCGGCGTGTTCATCTCCGGCCGGGGCGTCGCGATCGACGCGGTGGTGGCCGATTTCATTTCCGGCGCTGTCGAATGGATCGCCCCTGCCGCCGAGCCCGGGCACTGGGATCTGGTCGAGGGCCAGGGCTCGCTGTTCCATCCGAGCTTCGCCGGCGTCTCGATGGGCCTGCTGCACGGCGCGCAGCCCGATGCCTTCGTGGTCTGTCACGAGCCGACGCGGACCACCATGCGCGGCGTCAAGCATCCGCTGCCGAGCATCCAGGAGGTGATCGACATGACGATCGCCTGCGGCCGGCTGACCAATCCCGCCATCACCTGCACCGGCATCGCCGTCAACACCCAGAAGCTCGGCGAGGCCGAGGCCAGGGCGCTGCTCGATAGCCTGGCAGCCGAGTATGGCGTGCCCGCCACCGACCCGATCCGCTTCGGCGTCGCCGCGCTGGTCGACCGGCTGGAGACAATCCGGCCGCCGGCGTGATTTTATCAAAAGTATGACTTGCAACGGGGAGAAAGACGCATAAAGTAAACGAGCGTTCATTTAATTGATGAACCAAACGGAGACCGGCTGCTGAGAGGACAGGAGCCGGGACCTCCGGAAAAATGCCGGCGGAACCGGCACGATACGGCCGGGGGAACGGCCATTCGCGTGGAGGGAGACCACGCGTCCGGACATCGCAGGATGTGCGGACAGGGAGGAGAGTGGAGGGAATGGAAGCCACAGGCGTGACTGCCGGCGGCAAGCCGGTTACGTTTCCGCAGTATCTGCTGCTCAACGCCAAGCGGTTCGCGACGCGGCCCGCGATGCGGTTCAAGGACTACGGCATCTGGCAGAGCTGGAGTTGGTCCGAGCAGCGCGACGAGATCCGCGATCTTGCGCTCGGGCTCAAGGCCATGGGCGTTGTCGAAGGCGACCGGATCGCCATCGTCGGCTCCAACCGGCCGCGGCTCTACTGGGCCTTCTGCGCCGCGCAATCGCTGAAAGCCATCCCGGTTCCTGTCTATGCCGACTCGGTGGCCGAGGAGATGGCGCATGTGCTCAACAATGCCGGCGTGCGCTTCGCCATCGTCCAGGACCAGGAACAGGTCGACAAGCTGCAGACGATGGCGGGTGAAATCCCGCAGCTGACCGACATCATCTTCGACGAGCCGAGGGGCCTGCGCGATTACGAGCGCACCCATCTGCACGATTTCGCCGCCGTCCAGGAGATCGGCCGGCAGACGGCGCGCGACCACTCATCCGCCGTCGCCGAGTGGGAAGCGACGATCCGCGCCTCCGACGGCAGCGAGATCTCGACCATTCTCTACACGTCGGGCACCACCGGGCGCTCCAAGGGCGTGATGCTGACGGCGCGGGCCTCGGTCAAGGCCGCCGAGGACACCGCCCGCTTCGACAATATGAGCGAATTCGACGAGGTGCTCGCCTATCTGCCGCTGGCCTGGGTCGGCGACCATTATCTCAATTACGCGCAGGGCTATGTGGTGGGCCTGTGCATGAGCTGCCCGGAAAGCCCCGACACCGTGGCGCAGAACCTTCGCGAGATCGGGCCGAGCTTCTATTTCGCGCCGCCACGCGTGTTCGAAGGCCTGCTCACCAGCGTGATGATCCGCATGGAAGACGCGAGCTCCTGGAAGAAGTGGCTGTTCAACCACTATCTCGGCGTGGCCAAGGCCCATGGCGAGAAGATCCTCGAGGGACGGCCGGTGCCGCTGTCGGGCCGGATCTCCTACTGGATCGGCGACAAGCTGATCTACGGACCCTTGCGCAACGTGCTGGGCTTCACCCGCATCCGCACCGCCTATACCGCGGGCGAGGCGATCGGGCCGGACCTGTTCTCGTTCTTCCGCTCGCTCGGCATCAACCTGAAGCAGCTCTACGGCCAGACCGAGGCGTTCCTTTATGTCACCTGCCAGAAGGATGGCGACGTGCGCCCCGACACGGTGGGCAAGGCGGCGCCCGATGTCGACATCCGCATCACCGAGAGCGGCGAGGTGCAGTTCCGCTCGCCGGGCATGTTCGCGGGCTACTACGGCGACGCCGAGAAGACCCGCGAGACCATGACCGAGGACGGCTGGGTGATGACCGGCGACGCCGGCATCTTCGACGCCCAGGGCCACCTCAAGATCATCGACCGGGCCAAGGACGTGGGCAAGCTCACCTCGGGCGCGCTCTACGCGCCCAAATACATCGAGAACAAGCTCAAGTTCTTCCCCAACATCAAGGAGGCCGTGGCCTTCGGCGACGGGCGCGACTTTGTCGGCGTGTTCCTCAACATCGATCTCACCGCGGTCGGCAACTGGGCCGAGCGCAACAACATCTCCTATGCCTCCTACCAGGAGCTTGCCGGCCTGCCGCAGGTCTACGACATGATGGCAAGCCATATCGACCAGGTGAACCGGGACCTCGCCGCCGAGCCGATGATGGCCGGCGCGCAGATCCGGCGGTTCCTGGTGCTGCACAAGGAACTCGACGCCGATGACGGCGAGCTGACGCGGACCCAGAAGGTGCGCCGCGGCTTCATCGCCGAACGCTTCGGTCCGCTGATCGATGCGCTCTACAACGGCGCCGAGGAACAGTTCATCGAGACCGACATGACCTTCGAGGACGGCCGCAAGGGCGTGATCCGCGCCACGGTGAAGCTCAGGGACGCGAAGGTCTATCCCGCCGCCCCAGTGGCGCAGGAGGCCGCCGAATGAATGTCCGCGTCAAGCATGTCGAACTGCACGCAGACGATGACGGGCTCAATCCCGGCGACGTCATGCTCAAGCTCGAGAACGTC
>TARA_R110002020_G_scaffold65330_1_pt1 | contig 20978 bp, 24 predicted proteins | sample TARA_R110002020 | Tara Oceans TARA_R110002020 (sample SAMEA4396489) | marine metagenome | biome: Westerlies Biome; feature: [MES] marine water layer (ENVO:01000295) within the mesopelagic zone...; material: water (ENVO:00002006), including particulate matter (ENVO:01000060) such...
GGAAATATAATAGATAGACATTGCCACCATGAAAGTGCAAGACGTGGAGCAAAAACAGGAACACAAGGTAAAAAAGGAAGTTACAACCGATCCAAAATACCGCAACAATTATGCGAAGAGATACTTAAAAGCACTAAAGTAGTGTTGTAGCTAACAACCGAATAAACACAAATAATGTGCAACATATTTGATTAAGGAATAGGTTTTGTTTGTTTTCATAAAGCTAATCCTTTTAATAAAATTAAAAAATAATTATTAAATTTGTTGAATAATCAAATTATTTCAAGCTATGGGTAAACATGGAGGAGCAAGAAAAGGAGCAGGAAGAAAATCTAAATCAACAGAAGAAGAAAAGATTGAATTAATAACTGCAGAGATACCTAAAAAAGAAATTATTAAACTTTGTGCGGACCAAGCACGTAAAGGTAATATGAAATCTATTGAGCTATTAATGCACTACGTACTAGGAAAGCCAACAGATAAATTAGATTTAAACAGTAACCAAGATATACAATTAAATATTCCTAAAATAATATTCACAGAAGCATGAAGAAACTAATTATTATACTAAGCGTTTTAACTTTGTCATGTACAAAGCAAGAAACACCACAAGCTAAACTAAGCAACTCTAATACTACACCATCTCAAACTATGTCTACCTATGATTTTAATGGTAATTGGGATTGTTATAATTGGGTAATAAACGATGTTACAGGACAAACACAGCATCGTAGATTTATATTATCAGGACAAACTAATGCACAACTATCTTTAAGTTTAAATGCTTATCACCCCTCAAATGGAACTTTTAACCAACTATTAACTCTCTCTTCTGCGATAGTAGATAGTAATTATTTTGATGATTCTTTTAATCCTATACAACAAAGTTTTAAAGGAGTTCTAACATCAGATACTACATTAATGATATATCACTATGAAGTAGATGGAATAGGTTTAATAGATACATTCCAAGTTAAAGAGTTTATAAAGCAGTAATTGGATCTTAAACTAAGTAATAAATACAAACACCTATTTGATAGACCTAAAGGGGTAGATACCTATGTTATTACTGGTGGTAGATTCTCTCAAAAGTCTTTTGCAGTTGGTACTGCATCAGTTCACTTAAGCATACATAAAGAGCATAGAATACTATACGGACGTTATACAAGTGTGTCAACAAAAGATAGTACATTTCCAGAAGTAGAGGAAAAGATTAATCTATTAGAATATGAGAACTATTTTAATATAAGTCAAAATAGAATAGATTGTAATCTAAACGAATCAAAAATAATATTCAAAGGATTTAAAACAGGTAGTAAAGTTCAATCAGCATCTTTAAAATCATTAAAAGATTTTAGTTGTTTAATAATAGAAGAAGCAGAAGAAATACCAGACTTCGACACTTATGAAAAAGTATCACTATCAATAAGAGGGAATATAAATACAGATGAGCCAAATATTAAAATACTTATACTCAATCCAACAACAAAAGAGCATTGGATATACAAAAACTTCTTTGAAGAAAAAGGAATTAAAGGAGGTTACAACGGAATTAAGGACAATGTCTGTTATATTCATACCAGTTATTTAGATTGTTTAGAGTTTGTACCTCCCGATATTCTAAGGAGTTTTAACAATATGAAGTTAAAAAGCCCCAACAGGTATAGACATATTGTAGAGGGTGGATGGTTAGACAAAGCAGAGGGAGTAGTATTTGAAAACTGGAGCATAGGAAAGTTTGATGATTCATTACCTAGTATTTACGGTATGGACTTTGGATATGTTAATGATGCTACTACACTAGTAAAAGTATCTCAAACAAAAGAAAAGATTTATACTAAGTTAAAGCTGTATAAAAAAGGAATGAGTACCAGCGATATTATAAACTTCTTAGATGGTAATGTAACTAAAAATGATTTAATAGTAGCAGACTCAGCAGAACCTAGATTAATAGATGAGATAAGAAACAAAGGTTTTAATATTGTTAAATGTCGTAAAGGTCCAGATAGCATTAAAAATGGATTAGCTAAAATGTATGTTAAAGAAATAATATCAGAGGAGCAGGATATAGAAACTCATAGAGAATTAAATAACTATTGTTTTCATGATAAAAAGTCTAATACACCTATTGATAATTGGAATCATATTATTGATGCTATTAGATATGCACATCAGGAATTAAATGAGGATAATGAATTTTTTGTAATATAATATTTTTTTAATATTTTTTTTATTAAATTTGTAATATTATTTAGTAATTGTTGGATAAATACCAGCCCACTAAAATTTTTTAATGTCAAAAATAGGTAAGGCGTTTAAGTCATTTATTAATCCTCGTGTTCCTTCTTTGGAGTTTGAGCGTAATTTTCTTACTGTATTAAAAAATGCAGGATTCAATCAAACGGAAATAAAACAATTTTTAGATGAAGGTTACAATACCAATACTTACGTATATTCTATAATTAATAGAATTGCAGAAACTGCTGCTAGTATTCCAGTATTAGTTGAATCAATTAATAGTGCTGGAGAAATAGAAATAATTAAAGAGGGTGATTTTTATGACTTTGTACATAATCCAAATCCTCAAACTAATTATAAATCTTTTACTTATCAATCTTTAGTTTATCAATTAGCTACTGGTAATGAGTTTCATTATGGTGTAAAAGGTGTAGGTTCTAATCATTTTACAGAGCGTTATAATTTAGCCCCTCAATATATTACTCCAAAAGTTAAAGAAGTTTTAACAGGTCCACAAGCTACATCATATAAATATAATTATAATGGTACTGATTATAATTTAGATATTGAAGAGGTAATGCACCTTTCTAAATTTAATCCTGATCCTGCTAGTAGTAATCCAGTAATGGGATTAAGTCCTTTGGCTGCTGCTTATAGAACATTAGTAGCAAGTAATGAAACAATAACAGCCGATGCAAGTTTAATAAAAAATAAAGGTGCTTTTGGTATTATATCATCTAAGGGAGATAGAGGAATAACTCCAGAAGAAGCAAAAGAGTTTGATAAAGCAATGAAAAGTAAAATAGGTGGAGGTGCTAAGTATGGATCATTTCCTATAACAAATGGAAATTTTGATTTTATTAAGTTGGCTATGTCTCCACAAGATTTGCAAATATTAGAGAATGGAGTTATGAAACTTAGAGATTTGTGTTCTGTTTACGGTGTAAGTTCTCGAATGTTTAATGATCCTAATGGAGTTGCTTTAAATAATGTAAAAGAAGATTCTAAAAGATTTTATTTACAGGGAGTTTTACCACCTTTAGAAAATGAACTAGACCACTTTAATAAGTTCTTTGTTCCATCATGGAATGATAGAGATAATACTAGATATAGAGTAAGAGTAAATAGAGATAGTATTGAGCCTTTACAAGTGGATCAAGATGTAGAGATGTTAAAGTCTGAAAGAAAATCTAAAATAATTATTAGCATATTAAGTGGAATTAGTGAGGGTAAATGGACTAAAGAAAGTGCTATAATTCAATTAATGGACACCTTACATATTGATGAGCAAATGGCAATTAACTTAGTTGGTGAGACACCAGAAACAAATATTAATACAAATGAATAAAACTATCCAACAAAAACTAGCAACTCATTTTGGAGTTAAAAGTGTAGAGGGTTCTAGTTCTATTAAAGAAATTAACTACGAACGTAGGACTGTTGAATTTATAGCGAATACATATTTTTTTATTGATAGTGATCAAGATATGTTAGTTAAAGGCTGTTGTTCTAAATCAATAAATGATAGAGGTCCAGAATCAAGAGCAGTAGCAAAAATTAAACATCAAACAGATCATAATTTAGATGTCACTAATGTAGTAGGTAGAATTGATACTTTAGAAGAAACTAATATAGGCGGTAGAGATGTTTTATATTGTGCTTCCTACATTCCAGAAAACAAGAAAGGAGATGAAAATTTATCTAATTATCAAGAGGGGTTATACGATAATCATTCAATAGGATTTAGGTATAAAAATATTATAAGAGCTGCACAAGATAGTCCTGAACAAATGGAGAGAGAGGCATGGGATGAGTTTTATCCTTTGGCTATTAATCCAGAAAAGGCAGATGAGTTAGGATATTTTTGGGTAATTAAAGAAATAGAATTGTTTGAAATTAGTGTAGTATCATTTGGAGCAAATAAATTAACTCCTTATTTAGGTTCTAAATCTAAGGATAAGAATAAAAAAATTAAGAAAAATCTATTCGAGAGATTAGATAATTTAAACGTACAACTTAAATCGCTATCGGAAAGCAAAAACCAACGTGGATTAATCAACATGGAAGTATTGCAAATGAAGCAAATAATTACCGATTTGAAATTAATCGAGCCATCTAAAAAAGATACTGATTTGAATCAGCCATCTAATAAAGATACCGAAGAAGACAAATCAAAAACAATTAATATAATTACTAACCTTTCAAAAAATTATAAAAAATGAAAGAATTTAAAGTAAAGTCTTCTGAGGAAATAGCAAAGCTAAGCGAGGAAGATAATGCTAAGTATTTTGCTGGTTTATTAGATTGGCAAACTAAAAGCATTCAAGAATTAACAGAAGCTAAGAAGAGCGAAGAAGCTAACAAAGCTGAGTTAGAAAAGCAAATCAATGATTTGACTAATGCACAATTAAAGACTATGAAGAGCCAGCTAGATACTATGGGAACGGCTTTTACTAAGTTGAATAAAGAATTAGAAGCAAAGCATGAAGATAAACCTTTATCTTTTAAAGCTGCTATCTATAAATCTTTAATTGATAACAAAGAAAGAATTGATAGTTTTTTAGATGCTAAATCTGGAAGATTACAATTAAGTATTAAAGCAACTCAAAATGCAAGTGATATAGATGCAGGTACTGACTATGCTCAAATTGAAGATGGTATAGGTCAAATTGCTACACGTAGAACATTCATGCGTGATTTATTTGCTAATAGAACTATTGATAGAGAGTATTTAAAATACAATGATCAAGAAACTATTGTAAGAGATGCAAAAAATGTAGCAGGATGTGCTTCTTCAACTCATGACTCAAAAATTACTTGGAAAGTTTCTACTATGCAAGTTCAGAAAGTTCGTGATTACGTTGATGTATGTATTGACATGATGGAAGATTATGCTTATGTAGAATCTGAAATTCGTGATTTAGTAGATACAGATGTTAGGTTGCAAGTAGATTCACAGTTATTACTAGGTGATAATGTGGCTCCTAACTTAAACTCTATTGATGCGGTTTCAAGTACATTTGCTGCGGGTAGTTATGCTGCTACAGTTCAAACACCTACTTTAGTAGATTTAATATTTGTTGCTGCAAGTCAAATAGCAGACTTTGGATTAAATAATAAATTTGTTGCAAACGTAGTTTTGTTAAACCCTATTGATGTTACAAAGATGAAGTTAGAAAAAGACGCAGATAACAATTATTTGCTTCCTAATTTTATTACTGCTAATGGAATGAACATTGGAACAGTTAGAATAATTGAAAATCAATTAGTTCCTGAAAATGAAATGTACATTTTTGATAGTACTAAAGGAGTGGTTTATTCTCGTAAAGGTGTAACAGTTGATTTCTCTTTTGAAAATACTGATAACTTTGAAAAGGAATTAGTAACTGTTAAGGCTTATGAGCGTTTAAACTTTAGAGTTAGAAACGTAGATGCAAATGCATTTATGCACGTTGCAGATGTTAATGCAGCAATTACGGCTATTACTAAACCATAATATCCTAATAAACTAATAAACCTCGCTATGAAAGTAGCGGGGTTTTAGTGGTAAAAGCCTATAGTTATGCCTGAGTTAAAATTTTTAAAAGACCACCCTAGCAGAAGATTCAAGAAAGGAGATGTAATTAATATGCCTAAAGAAAGTGTTAACGCTTGGTTAATTTCTGGTTACGCAATATTAAAGGACACTTTAGAAGATTCGGAGTTGGGAAAGGAAAAAACCTCTTCTTTGATTGGTGGAGAGGTTTCAAAGAAAAAATTAAAAAAACAATCGAAATTTGGAAAACGTAAAAAGAAGAAATGAGTTTTTATATTCAAATATCAGATTTTAAAGGTCAATCAGAAACGGCTAAAGATATATTTACTACGAATGATTTACAGGATTATATTGATAAGTTTGAGGTTAGATACTTACAGGATTTATTAGGTTGTGAACTTTATGAAGAGTTTGCTATTGATTTTGCAATAACTGGAGTATTGCCTACTGCTCCAAAGTTTCAATTAATATGGAATCCATTTTGTAAAGATGATAATTGTGGAATTAGAAGAAGTGAGGGCATAAAAGAAATGTTATCATTATTTATTTACTTTGAGTATTTAAGGGACCAGCCTGTTAAAAATAATATTGGAGGTCCACAATTAAACGATCAGGCAAATTCAACAGCAGCAACGCCAACACAAACAAATATATTCACTAACTATAATGAGGCTTTGGAATCTTATTGGGCTATTCAATGGATTATTTGCGACAATCCAGATAGTTATGATTGGGATAAATATAATGGACAATGTAAAGAATTAATAAGTTTGATATGAGTAAGCCAGTAGTAATAGAGTTTAATTTTTCAGATGGTACATCACATGATGCTTCTGTTTCTGAAATTTCAGATGCAATAGAAATATGTTATAATTATAATTGGAGTTTAGCACCTAACTCTATTGGATTAGATGCAGACCCTACTTATACTATTGAAGTTTCTAATAATAATAGTGATTGGTCTGCTTATGAAGATCCAACTGTTGATGCTGCAATAGATCAGGGTTTTGATGATATTCATTTTGCATGGTTGTATGTAAGGGTAAATTATAATGCCGTAGCAAATACTACGGGTACTGTAGAATTTAAGTTAGTTTTTAAATCATGAAGCCTATAATACATTTAGATAGACATGGTTCGGGTGGTGGTGGTACTGGTACTGGATGGAATGGTCAAGTTGAATTTAGGGCAGACTTACCTATTACATTAGGGATTCCAGCAGTAGGAGAAATCTATTTAGTAGAAAAGAAAACTACATTATTAGGTTTTACAACTTATCAAAGTGGCTTATACATAAGAGATAATAATACTGGTACTCTATCAGATTGGAGGCGTTTAAATGTAAAGATACAATTTACTGATAGTGAGTTTACTATCGTAAGTGCTGCAGATACATCAAAGAGAGCTAAGTTTGATGTATCATTAGTAACTGCTTCAACAACTAGAACATACACTTATCCAGATAAAAATGGAACTATTGCATTGTTAAGTGATGTTACTTTACAAGGATTGCCATCGGTATTAGGTCAAGATAATACAACAGGAACAAACGATATATCAATTGATGATAGTCAAGTAATAAAAGCAAGTAATGGAAGTGCAGTTTATGACCCTAGATTTTTAGGAGTAGATAATCAGATAGCTATTTATACTGGTTCTCATACCGTATTAGGAGAAGGTACAGAATCATGGATAGATTTAAATGTAGATGTATTGCAGTTCGGACATGGAAAGTCTTTTTTTTCTATGGCAGATTTTGGAGCAACTCAAACAATATTTATATCTTCTAGTTCTTCTTTTTTTGTTAATGATATTGGAATATTAACCTTAACACAATCTTTAGCTCAACTACAATTTTATAAAGCAAACTTTACTAAAATAGGAGTATTAGGCATTGTTAATAATGATGTTGCACCAGTAACTACAGCAGCAACACCTAATTTTCCAGTAAATGGAGGTTCTCAATCATTAAATATAAATACAGGAGTAGTTAATTCAATATCTTTAGGTGGTACTGGCATACAAGTCAAAACAGATAATACAGGATATTGTAATCAAATAGCGTACAATACTGGATTGGCGGGAGAGTTAATTGTTAATCATACGCCAAGTGCAACAGATTATACTCAAACTCATCAAGATGATGACGGTGTTATTGCTCTAACTAAAAACATACCTAAAGCATTTTTTGCTGTAAACTTGGATAGTGCTGAAAGTTCTATATCAAGAGTTTTTGCAGGAGGTAGAACTACTTTTACAGTAACTCATAACTTAGATACTTTAGATTTAAAACCAGAAGTATTTAGACTTTCAGACGGGAGGACTTTAGGATTTAGAACAGAAAGAACTGGAGTTAATACGGTGGAGGTATCAAGAAATGGTAATATTGCAGATGGATTATTTAGAATATTAATATAATGGAAATACAAGACATCATACAAGGTCTTACACAGGCAGAGATTACAGCTATCACGTCACCAGATGAACGTAGTTTAATAGTTAACACTACTTTACAACAAGCCGTTATCTATGTTAATGGAACTTTTAAACAAGCAAGTTTTGAAGATACCGATGATATTCCAGAAGGTACAAATAAGTTTGCTACAATTGCTGATTTGGCTGCAATAGCTGTAAACACAGCAAAGGTTTCTTTTCCAGAAGCCCCTATAGATGGTAAACAGTACGCAAGGAAGGATGCTGCATGGGAAGAGGTTGCGGCAAGCGGAACCTCAGAGCCTTTACATATAATAGTTCTGAATAGCACGGATGACACCCAAGTATTTAATAGAGCCTCACCATACACTATAGAATGGGACTTGGAAAAAGAAAAAGATTCTGCATTTACACATAGTAATACTACTAACAATAGTATTATAGAAATAAACGATAGTAGTACTTATTCGTTTGCGGGAAATATAAGGATATTTAACGGAACCGACCAAAGAACACAACCGACTGTAAAATTAATAATAGATGGTACTTTACAGGATTGGAATTTAGCAAGTGGATATATTAGAAACGCAGGTAATGCCTCTGATTTTTGGACTTTCGATTTTAATTTTCAACCAGTTAAACTAAATTCAGGTCAAGAAATAGAGATTCAAATATCTCATGAAACATCGAACCCATCTACGTGGGATTCAACATTTATAGGTTCAGAGTCTTATTTTTGGGGCGTTAAACTACAAGGTACAAAAGGAGAAAAAGGAGATACAGGAACAGGTTCAAATATTGTAGTAAAAAAAGATGGTGTTACTATTGGAACTCTTACCGACGCTATTGATATTTTAGGAGGTGTACCTGTTGTTGATGAAGGTGGTAATGTTACTAGTATAGAGATAGGCAATTACGCTCATTCTACGGGAATTACTCAGATGCCTAGTAGTCAAATAACAAGATATACAGAAACAGGAGGAGGAGCAGTTGAAATTGATAACTATGATTTAGGAACTTCAAATGTTCATTTTATCAATCCCGATGCTCATGATAGAGATTTCACAGGGATGGTTGCCCCATCAGCAGGAGTTAATAGGATTGTAACCATAATAAATTCGGGAACTAATAAAAAGTTAAAGTTTAAAGACAATGATTCTGCTAGTTCAGCATCAAACAGAATGTTGTTAGCAGATACAAGTGATTTTGATTTGGCTAAAGGGGCATCTGCACAATTTATATACAACCATGATGTTAATCGTTGGACAACATACTCATATTATTAGAAATGGAGAAGAAATTTTATAAAGAAGATAACGAGCCAATACCATCTATAGTTTATAGTGAAACTCAACCTGTAGGCTTTAGCGAAATAACAGACCAAACAGAATTGTCGGAACTGTATTTAAAACTAAACAATAAGAAGAGTAATTGGGGTAAAGATTATATTTCATTATTTAAAGTTGAAAACTTTGGAGAAAAGTATAGGGATGGATCTTTGAGTGATTCTAATATTTACTATTTATATCAAAAACTAGCTTTATTGATAGCGGTAATTGAAGATGGGAATATAGATTGTGCTTTATTTATTCTTAACAACGAAACAAACACTATAACGCAAGCAGATATTGACAATGGATATACCCAACAAATACATGATTCTATTGTAAACGACTTAACAAACTACTTAAACCAATAATTATGAACAAAGAACAAAAAGATATAATAAAGAAAATTAAAACTTTAGTTAAACAATTGGATGCAACTATTCAGGAAGATAGAGATGAGCAAGTTTCTAGAAGTGCAGAAAGTGAATGGGTGAACGGACGACCAAAAGAAAGGCCTAAAAGAGGTTGATAGTAATTTTTTCAATATGGCTTTTACTTATGAGATATTTACCAGAGTATTTCGATAGTGATAATTTATATTTTTTAATGGATGGTTTTTTGATGTTAGGAGTTTCGTTTTATATTTTTAATAAGTCAGAGAAAACAGTTTTAAATATGTTTTTTACAACTGCTTGTATAATTATATTTTTACACAATATTGTTGATTGTATGCAAATGATGATTTTACAAAAAGATAGTTTTGATGTGTTTAATTATTTTTCAACTACATCAATTGTGCTTATTTTTTACATTCTAATATTTAGAAACCGATATAAATGGGAAAAAATGAAAGGTAATAATTACGACAGAAATAAAATACAGCGGATATACAGTAAGCCAAATATGGTTTTAACTCTTTTAGGTGCTGCAACTTCTTTAAGTCCTAAATGTTCTGTAAGATATACTTACAATGACAAAACAATAAGATTTAAAAGAGGTAGTAAAACGCCCATAATTTGTGATACTATTATAAAGAAAACAGATATAATTGAGGATACTAATTTGTCTGGAGATTATTTTAATGTAAGGTGGGAAGAAATAAAGGATAAAAAATATAATTTATTAACTTTTAATTGTAGGAGGTTATTTTAAATGGAAGAGGGTAAATTAATAATGGATATTGTTTTAGCAGGCTTCGGGTTTATTCTTACGACTCTTTTCCTTTTTTGGTTTACTGGTGTAAATAAAACTCAAAAAGATCATGATGAAAAAATACAAAAAAACGTTATAAATCAAATTATAAATGAAAAAGATAACAGAATACAAGACAAAGAATTAGTAGAAAACAAAAAAGCAAACCAAAAAGCAAAAGGAGAATTTTATAAAACAGCCAAAGATTTAGCTGAAACAATGAACGAGTTAGGAAATTCACAGAAAGAAAACCATATTTTAATAAAAGAAAACCATATTTTAATTAAGCAAAATATGCTTAGGATTGAAAACTTAGAAGATTCTAATAAGTTTATAGTTGAAAAATTAATTAAAAAATGAAACATATTACAGATATATCAAAAACATTAGCCACCGTAGTAACATTATTAGTATCTACTTGGTTTTTTGGTGAGCCATTTTTGGAGGACTATGTTAATTACAGGATAGAAGATAGGGTTGTTTCTGCTGATGTTTTAGTAAAAGCAATGAGCAGCCCATACATGTTAGATTTTCAAAGACAACAAAAAATAAGATGGGAAGAAGAGCATTTAAACAAGGATAACGGCAAAATAAAATTTAGTACTAGCCTTGTATCTAAAACAGGCATGAATAGAAAAGCAATGGAGGATACTTTATCTGTTATGATTAAAATACATTGTAGTAAATAATATTTATATTAATGAATAAGCAAACAGTAGATATTATAGGAAACATTATACCAACACTAAACGAAACCATTGTAATTAACAATGTTATTGATAATGGTGGGGGTTCTTACACATTAGAAACTAATTGTACATGGTGGTTATCTATTGCTCAAACTTACACAATAGGAGCTAGTAAGTATAAAGTAACTTCTTTTATAATAAACCAAAGTATAACAATACAATCTATTGGAGTTCCTGTATTACCAGTGGCAAGTTCTTTTAATATATCTGCTCCAGAATACATACATGGCACTTTAAAAATGGCACAAAATGAAGTAGATGCACAAACAGATAAAACTATACTTTGTCCTTTTACGTATTTATTTGAGGCGTTAACAGACAGAAAGAATACCGATAAAGAAAGCATGATAGATAGAGAAGTTGATTTAAGGATATTCTGGTTAAATAGTGCTAATACAAAAGACTGGTTAACTGACGATCATTATACTTATGTAATTGATCCGATGCAGCAAATGGTAGATTTATTTATTAATAAAATAGAAAATTCAAAACTATTCACAGATGAAATGCGATATGACTGTTTACCGCTGATTAATGTGTCCGAAAATGGAACACAGGTAAAAAGTATATTTGATTGCAATTTATCTGGGATAGAATTGAGACTCTTTGCGGAAATTCGTGAAGATTTAAGTTGTGACAATAAATGTAAATGCATTAATTAAAATGCAAAGTAATTAATTTTAAAATTTAAAAAGATGGCAGTATTATGTGCATGTGGCACAGGAGGCGGTAACTTGGGTAGACCCTCATGTTTTCCAGTCTTTGATGTTACAAAACAAGCAGTATTAGTAGAGTATTTAAAACCAGATGGTTCTATAAATGGTATAGAATTGGCGGGTTTAACTGGTGGTATATTAGATCAGGACTACTTAGATGCAAGAGTAAAAGATGTTAATGGTAAAAGTAGATGGTATCCAACTCCTGAACTGAAAAATATCACAGATGAAAGAGCGGAAGATATTACAGAGACTTTTGATGATACATCTAGTGTATTTATTCAGGAGGGAGCTAGAACTTTCTCAGGATTAATAATTAAAGGTGATCCAGTTTTGTTAGGTAACTTACAAAAATGGAGATGTTTAACAATTGGAGTATTCTTTATTGACAAAGCAGGAAACTTAATAGGTAAGCAAACTAGAGAGGGTTATTTAGATCCTATCTTATTGCAAGATGAAAGTTTCTCCGCTTCTTTAATTAAAGGAACTGATACAACTAAACAAAAAGATTCTATATCTTTTATTATTTCTCAATTAGAAAATGATGCTAATTTAAGAATGATTGAAGGTAATGATATTTCTGCAAATCTTTTAGGGGTTGGTGGTTTAGTAGATGTAACAGCAACAACAGTTAGTAATATTAGTACTACTGGTTTTGATGTTCAATTAAATACTCCTTTTGGGGGTGTAACTTCTCCAATTCCTGCAGAGGGAATGGGCTTATCAGATTTTCAAGTATTTAACAATACTACTAGCTCTGCTGTTACAGTTACATCTGTTACTGAATCTACAGTTACGGCAGGTTTATACACTTTTGTTATACCAGCTCAAACCGCTGCAGATGAATTAATAGTTAGTAATCCAGCTGTTGGACCATTAAGTAAAAGTCTTGATTTGGCACAATTCACAGTTAATATACCTTAATATTATGGAAAATTTAAACTTAAATAACAAGATCATTAAAATCGGAAATACTGAATTTAATAAAAATTCATTTGAAGGAATGACAAAGGATGAGTTTAAAAAACTTTATCGAGGTAAATTAGCAGTAGATTTAGATGATGCTTGGAAACAACTTAAACCTAAAAACAGGGTTAAGAAGTCTACAAGTAAAAAAGATGAAGATTAATCTTTAAGGGAGGATTAAAACCCTCCCTTTTTTTATTAAATTTGTAATATGGCTAAGTTCTTTGATTCATTGATAGATAAGTTGCAAGGTATTGCAGATTTAGAAGTTAATGAAGTTGCTTTTAAAATATCACAAGAAAAGCAATTACAGGATTTAGTTATTCGTTTAAATACTGAGGGAGAACCTACTTCTCAACTATATGAATTAGGAGAAGATAGTTTAGGAAAACCTTTAAAAGGTAAAACAATTTTAAGAGATGGGGATTATAGACCTTTTACAATAACTGAAAAGAGAAAAAAAGGACAAAAAACGAGTAATCCAACTTTAAAAGATAGCGGTTCTTTTTATAATTCTTTTATGGTTGTTCCTTATAGGGGTGGTTTTGAGATAAAGGCTAATCCATTTGCAGGAGATACAAATTTATTTGAAGAATTAGGAAGCGATATAGTAGGACTAAATGATGGTAATTTACAAATAGTTATAGATGTTTACAAAAATAAGTTTTTGGAAGAAGTCGAAAAAAGAGTTAGAGCTTGATTGTTATAATTCTATTGATGAATTACCAATAAAAATATGGTTTGATATACATAAGACTGTTAACTTTAAAAAACTTTTAAAGAGTGGTGAGTGTAAAAATGAAAAAACTTATATTAAATTATTTGAACTTTGGCAAAAATTATACAATGAATTTATAGAAAGGTTTGGTTTGTCTGATGAATTTTTATCTGATTTACAAACAGAAATTAAAATAGCTAATTTACAAGCTGATTTAATAATAACAAAACAAAAACATTTAAACACATTAATAAAGATTGAGCAGGAAAAAATGAGAATAAATAATTTTGAAATATCAGAACCAGCAGATATAGAATCTATTTTGGCAAAGATGAGTAAATTTTATGGATTTAAATTATCTTCAAGAGAATTAACAACAGCAGAATACTACTCATATTTAAACAATATTACTGATGGCAAAACAAGTAACTAATAAAGATTTATTTGCTCCAGACGTATTTAAAAAAACGACTGAGGACGTATCTAAATTAATAACTGAAATAAAGACATTAGAACAAACTTTAACTAATGTAGCTGTAAAGTATAAAGAAGTATTAAACAAAGAAGATAACAAAACCTTTCAATCAATACAGAAAACAAAAGAGGCTGTTTCTCAATTAAATAAAGCTCAAAAAGTTAGTGTACAAGTAGAGAAAGAAAAGTTAAAATTAGGAAAGTCAATAAATAAGGCTTTAGATATTGAAAACGATACTTTAGAAGTTTTAAATGCTAATTTAGAAAAGTTAAGAAGAGAAAGAGTAAAAATAAATAAGGAAGAAAAGAAAGGGGTTTTAACAGCTAGGGAGGCAAATAAAAGAAGAACAGAAACTAATCTTTTAATAAAAGCAACTAGCAAAAATCTAAATACAGCACAAAGGGAAATTTTAGAAACTAATAACGCTGTAAAAAAATCATCTGGAGCATTTACAAAGTTAAATAAAAATCTTTCAGGTATTAAAGGAACTTTAAGTAAAGGGCTTGGTTTCATTGGTTTGTCATTAGGTATTACAGCGGTCGCTGGGGCATTTAGAAATACATTTAATAGAATACGTGATTTTGATAAAGAACTGCAAAATATTTCAGGTGTTACAGGGATAGCCAGAAAGGATTTAAAAAGTTTAGAAAAAGAAATTATTTCAGTTGCTGGTAGCTCTATAAGAACATCTAATGAAGTTGCTAAGTTGGCTAGCACATTGTTCACTTTAGGTAATTCAGAAAGGGAAGTAAAACTATTATTAAAACCTGTAAATGATTTATCAATAGCATTAGGGGCTACATCGGAAGAGGCTGCGGACTTTTTAGGTCAGACATTAAATGCTTTTGGCAAAGGTGCTGAAAGTGGGCAAGAGTTTGCGGATATTATTGCAAATGTTAGAACATCTACATCATTAGATTTTCAAAGAATAAAGGATGCTTTAGGTTTTGTTGCACCAACGGCTAACGCTTTAGGGCTTAGTTTAGGTCAAGTTTCTGCACAGATAGGAGTTTTACAAGATAACGGAATAAAAGCAGCAAGAGCAGGACGTTTATTAAATACTTCTTTTTCTAGATTAGTTAAACAAGGCAAAACATTAGACGAAGCCTTAAAAGAAATAAACGAATCACAAAACAAAGTGTCAACTGCGACTAATTTATTTGGAGCTGAGTCATTTACCCTAGGTATTATTTTAGCAGATAATGTAGATAGGACTGCTGAATTAGCAAATGAATTTGATAATTTATCTGATGGTAGTTTAAAAAAATTAACAGACGAACAATTAAAATCTTTGGATGCACAATTTAAAATACTAGATTCTACATGGGAAAAGTTTATACTGTCATTAGATAGTGGTGATAGTGTTATTGGAGATTTGACAAGGAGTATTACTGGTTTTTTAACTGATGCTATAACTGGGTTTCAAAATCTTGATTTAATTGCTAAAAGCACATTTAGAGGTCTTATAGATTTTAGGGATGAAGAACTAAGCAGAACTTTAGATGGTGGTTGGGTTACTGAAACTGGAGTTAATATTAATAAGATACGTGAAGAATTTGACAAAATTCCACTAAAAACTATTGCCAAAAATGTTGATAAAGTTAGAGAATCTTGGATCGATATTTTAGGCGAAGACAGAACAGATGCCGCATTATTGTTTACACAATATATTAGGGAAAGAACAGAAGCAGAAAAAGAACTTTCTGCAGAAACTGTTGTAAATACTAGAGAAATAGAAGGAAATACAAGGTCAAAATCTTCTAATGCAAAAGTTACCAGAGAATTAACTGGCTTAATAGAAATTCAAGCTAAAGTAGTAAGCGATTTAAATAAGCAAATAAAAGAAGCAAAAACAGAAGAAGATATTCTTAATCTATCAAAACAGAATGATGTTGCAAAAAAAGAATTAGAAAGGCTTAAAAGAATAGTTTCATCATCTATTGAAGAAATAAACAAGATAGAATTAGATTTAATTGATGACCAAACAGAAAAAAGAATACAAAAGGAAAAAGAGAAAAGTGATAAGTTAATAAAACAGATAGAGACTAACTCACGAATTGAATCAGATAAAAAGAATGATTTAATAGTTCAAGAAACTGAGAGATTTCAAGATTTTGAATTAAATGAATTAATAAAACAAAATAAAAAAAGAATTAAAATAGAGGCTGATTTTGCAAGAGCAGAAATAGAACAAAGAAGGACAGGTTTTAAGACAGAAGAGGAATTTGAAGAATTTAAAAGTGATCAATTTTTAGCTATTAAAAGAAATGAACTACAAGCAGAATTAGATTTACTAGAATTTTCTAATAGAAAAGAAGACGATTTAAGAAAAGCACAATTAAAGGCTCAAATAGAAGGTTTGCAAGATTTAGGTAAAGAAGCTGAAAAGTTTGCTTTAGATTTTGGAGATGTTTTAAATGTTTTAGCAGATGAAATAGATGAATCTTTTGTTAAAAGAATAGCAGCTATTGACGAACAACTATCTGCAACTTCTGAAAATATAAACAGATTAAGAGACAAAGCACAAGAGGGTAGATTAGAATCAAATGAAAGTTTAGCTTTTGAGCAAAAACAAGAAATAGAACTACAAAGACAAAAGGAAAGAGAGAGAAAAAACCAAGAAAGAACGCAAGCCTTTTTTGCTGTATTATCTTCTTTTAATTCTAATGATGGTAATTTAGCCAAAACAATAACAGATATAAGCGTATTAAAAGCATTAGCAGGAACATTAACAGGCTTTTCTGATGGTGGTTATACTGGTGATGGTGGCAAATATGAAACTGCTGGAGTAGTTCACAAAGGAGAATTTGTAATTGATAAAGATACTACTTCTAAAATGGGGCTTATAGGTTCTGATATGGCAGATTTTAACAATAGAATGTTAATGAATGATTTAATGAAATATGATTTATCTAATGACTTTTTAAATCCTACTTCATTTGCTTTGAATGGTATTAATACTAAGGCTTTAGAAAACAAGATGGACGTATTAAACAATAGTATTCAAAACATTGATATACCACAAGGATTAGTAAAATTTGATGATGTAAGAGGTTTATTTACTTTTGTATCTAGGAAGGGAAATGTATCTAAAAAAGAAATAAGTAAACTTCATAGTTAGTGAGTGATTTATCTATAAATACCGAAGGAAGATATAAGTTAAACGGTCAACAGCTTAACGCCCCTATTGGATGGTCTGATATTAGAATTAAAGCATCTTATGAGGGTGATAATACTCAACCTAGTTTAGATATTGAAGAGTTTACTTTCCCTTTAGAGGCTAGGGATATAGTTAATAAATGGATTTCGGACGGCTTAATTAATGGAGTTGGTATATTTGAAGGAATGCCATTTGATATAACTTTGTTTAATAACCAAGCAATACAACATAGTTTTAAATCTTTTATTGATTTTACCAACGGTTATAAAGACTTTAAAGAAGATGGTAAGGTTTCAGTTAGTGTAATAAGAGATAATAGTTTAGATGCTTTTTTTGATAGGTTAGGCGGTACTTCTTACGGTTATTTAGAAGAAATAGGAGTAATAACAAGCTCTAATTATGTAGATGTATCTTATGTAGTAGAAAAGAAGTTTAACCTTTTGGAGATATTAATGTCTTCTATTGTTCTTTATCTAATGGTTAAAGAGTTGGCGGTTGCTATAGAAATGTTGGCTAACGCTGTTGCAGATGTTGCTGGTTTACAATTAGGCGGTAGTGTTCTACCTCCTACTGCTGCTTTAGGGGCTGCATTGTTAGCCGTATTAAAAGCATTATTAATATTGGCTTATGTACTTGTACTACTGGCTGCGGTAATAGAACTTTCTAAAACCTTATTTGAAATATTAATACCTCCACAAAGAAAACATAAAGCAATAAGTCTAAGAGAGGCTTTAAAAGTTGCATGTAATTACTTAGGTTATGGTTTTGTTACTCCTATACCTGAAATGGATGATGTGCATTATTTACCTAGTAACCCTAATTTAGATGAAAAAACTGCAGGCGGTTTTATATCAGTAACTAAAGGAACTCAATCAGGTATTCCTAATGTAGTAGATTATGGTTATATTTGCGAGGATATGTTTCAACTTTGTAAAGACTTATTTAACGCTAAACTTTCTATAATTGGTAATGATGTTCATTTAAGAAGTAAGAACGATCCATTTTGGATTCAGCAGTCTACATGGACTTTACCAAATGTATTAATAAACACATTAGAATATAATACAGACGAGATGAAGTCTGAAAGGTTATTATCTTTTTCTATTGATACAAATGACGAATGGACTATTGATAACTATTTAGGTACTGCTTATGAAATTAAAACAGACCCATTAACTATTTTAAGAGAAAGAGCAGTATTATTAAAAGGGTTGGATGAAGTTAAATTTCAAGCAGCTTTAGGAAATAGAAAAGATGAACTTAATGGAATAGAGCGTTTTTTAGCTGATGTAGCAGGATCAATAGATGCAGTTATAGGATTTTTTGGAAGTTCTACTACTTTTGCAGATAAGATAGAGGCTAGATTAGGAGATTTGAAGCAGTCTAACAATTGGCATACTATTCCAAAATTGTTATATTTGAAAGGTTCTAATTTACCTCTTAACCATAGAGACAAATGGAATGCAAAAATACTTTATGAAAAATACCATGAAGAAAAAAGTTTTGTATTAAATAATAGGTTAGGACAAAAGATTTATTATAAAGGAGTTGAAATTCCTTTTGGATTTGAAGATTATAAACAATTATTAGATAATAGTTATTTTAAGTATAAAGGAGATGATGCAAAAATAATGAGTTTTGATTGGACTATAGGAGATGATAAGGCTGTAATTGATTTTTGGGTTAGAAAGATTTACACTAATAATTTAAAAGAAACTTATATTTATCCTCAGTAATATGGAGAAAAACGATTTACATAGCGATTATGTTAAGTTTATTAAAAAGACAACTAAAGGAGCCGAGAGTATTATGGACATGGCTATAAGAGATGTTAAAAATGGAATACCTAACATTGAAGATAAAAAGACTAGAGATTTTTGTAAAAAAAGTTTAGATGATATTTTAAGTGGAAATGTGGAACCTATGGAATTGATTAATAAAATTAAAAATTTATAACATGCCTACTAATATTTTAGTAACTAGTCAAAAGTTTTACAATGAATATAAGAATGAGGTTGGTTTTTCTGCAAATCTATCAGATTTTACAGGTAATCTAACTGGAACTACCATGGCTAGAGTTAAAGCCGTTTTTCAACTAGATGTTAGTTGGAGTGTTACAAGTACATCTCCAGATGGAACTTTTGCTCAATTTGCTTGGAGTATAAATTTTAATAATTTGCCTAATGACTTTTTAATAACTAGAAATGTAGGAGATTTCTTTGTAGATGGTTTTTCATCAGGTGATAAAGTAGATGTATTAATATTTGATGGTACTAGTTTTTTTAATTATACAAGCGTAGAAATATTAGCTCTTAGTCCTACACAAATGGTTATAGATGGTGCTGGAGTCCTTACATTTCCAACAGCTCCAGTTAGTATAACAATACAAGGTGAAGAGCCTCAAACAGCTTTAAATTTTAATTTTGGATTAATAGGTAATAGTGAGACTTTTAACACTATATCTAAAGTTTCTGGTAATAATCAGGGATATTATGCTTCTAATATAGGTTTTGATACTGGGGGCGGTGTAAGAGATACTAATTTTGTTCAAATGACAAAACTAGGACTATATAATGATTGGGTTACTGGTTCTATGAGAGTTAGATACGTTTCAAACCCTAGTACTTTTGTGCAAAGATTTGAGGTTGAACATGAATTTATGTTGGTTCCTTATTATTTAGATGGTCAATTGTCAAATTTACAAAATCTTGTAACTCCAAGTTTATTTAGTGGTAATAACTCAATAAAGTATGTTTTTAATTCAGGATTTAGAACTGTATTAAGTAATTCTAATTCAGAAAAAAATTTCACAGTAGATTATTTTACTGGAGATGTTGCATATTTTAATGAAAATTTTAACGGTTTCCAAAATGATTATACAATTACATCAGTAACCTATGAAGAAGCAAATACCGCAGCTCCTACTACTGGAATATTGATAGGTGGAGAAACTAAAATAAAAGTAAAAGTAGATAGAGTTTCTGGACCATTTGCAGGTGCTGAAAGGTTTGGAGCTTATATTTCTTATTTACCAGAGCAAAACGAATATCAAAACACAGTTATATCAAATCTAACTCAAAATTTTATTTATGATAGGGCTTTAAATTATGCTGGATTGGCAGGCGTTGCTGGAGATGATTTTATAAAAAATTTATCTGCTACCGTAGTTGGAGGCTCATTAGAGATTGAAATTATAACTGAATATTTTCCTCTTCAACAATCATTTTTAGCACAAAAATTTTCAAATACACCTACCTATTTTATGTTGGGAATAGAAGTCGGAGATAATACTTTATCATCTGGCAGTTCAGATAGGGTAATGTTGCTAGCTGATGTAGAATTATATAGTCAATCTCCTGATATATTTGATTTAATGCACGTAACAAAGTTTGATATATTTCCACATGAAAAACAGATAGGAGTTGATACAGGAAACACAGACGTGACTGTATGGAATGAAGATGGATTA
>TARA_R110002020_G_scaffold327990_2_pt1 | contig 20972 bp, 20 predicted proteins | sample TARA_R110002020 | Tara Oceans TARA_R110002020 (sample SAMEA4396489) | marine metagenome | biome: Westerlies Biome; feature: [MES] marine water layer (ENVO:01000295) within the mesopelagic zone...; material: water (ENVO:00002006), including particulate matter (ENVO:01000060) such...
CAGAGGGGGATATAGGCGGAAAACCTGCTCGGCGCCAGTCATGCTTCAGTCGCCCGAGAAGTCGGGGGTGCGCTTTTCGAGGAAGGCGCGGATTGCTTCGGCCTGGTCATTCGACTGGCTGGCGAGCAGGAATTGATCGCGGTCCATGAAACTGGTGGCAAAGGCAAGGGGCTGGGCGGCGGTGTCGATGGCCTGTTTGGTCATGCGCAGCGCGATCGGGGGCAGGGCCGCATAGTCGCGGGCGAGACGGGTGGCAGCTGTGAGCGTCTTGCCGGACGCGGCAATCTCGTCGACGAGGCCCCAGTCCAGCGCCGTCTGGGCGTTCAGTTTCCGGCCCAGCATGATGAGTTGCTTGGCGCGCGATGGCCCCATCAGGGCGACGAGCCGGGGGACCGAGCGCCAGCTCATATTCATGCCGAGCGGGACTTCCGGCAGGCGAAATTCCGCCGTGTCCGAACAGACCCGGTGGTCACAGGATGCGACGAGAGCCAGACCGCCGCCTATGCAGAAGCCTTCAATGGCGGCGATGGTGACCTGTTCAAGATCGGCCCAGGCCTGGCACATGTCCGGGCCGAGCCGGACGGCACTGCGTTGCTGCAGCAGCGTCATCTCGTCACGGCCCTTGCGGTCGGGATCCTTCAGGTCTGCCCCTGCAGAGAAGACGGATGTGCCGGTCAGGACAATAATGGAACTGGAATCATCGTCTGCCAGTGCCCGCGCCACATCCCGCAGTTCGGTCATGCCCTGGATGGAGAGCGCATTCAGTCCGTCGCCGCGATCATAGGTGACGGTGACGAGGCGGCCTGCGCGTTCCAGCGAAACGAAGTCGCCAAAGCGCTCTGTCGTGGTTGTGTCCGGCATAAACCCTCCCGTCCGGCTGGCCGCCTTTCCGGCGTGCTCCCTGTCAGCGTCACGATCAGGGTGCGGGCGGTGGGAAGTCAACTGCGAACCGGACGTCAAGCTGGCTGGCCATCAGGTCCGAGAGGAGAGCGTCGCGCTCTTGGGGGGACAAGGCACTGAAGTTCAACGGACGTTCGGCCCGGCCCGAGACGATGAGATCGGCCAGCCCGTGCGCCATGGCCCAGGAGGCCATGACGTGTTTCATCGCGCCGGGATCATCGGGGGGATTGTTTCCGACGACGCTGCGTACGCCCGACATCAGTTTCTCATAGGCAGCGATGGAGGCCGCTCCGAGATCGGCCACAGTTCGGTCAGGCTTTTCCGAGCTGAACATCAGGCGAAACAGGGCCGGGTTCTCCAGCGCGAAATCAATATAGCCAAGCCCCACCGCAATCTGTTGTGAGCGCACATCGCGCTCGGCCGCGTCCTGACGGGCTTCCTGTGTGGCGACCAATCGCCGGAAGCCGGACGCCGCCAGCGCGGTGAGCAGGCCGCGGGCATCCCTGAAATGGTGGGCAGGGGCCCCGTGGCTGACGCCCGCGCGCTTGGCGACCGCGCGCAGGGAAAAGGATTCAATACCGTTTTCGGAAAGTTCCCTCTCGGCCGCGCGCAACAGTTCACTGGCGAGATCGCCATGATGGTAAGTTTTCCGGGAAGACTTTTCAGTTGAGGCCATCCGTCTTGATAGCACGTCACTTGACACTGTCTAGATGCGCAGGCAAAGACAATGTAGACAGTGACTAGATGAAGGCTGGCGAAATGAGAAAATGGATTGTCAGGATCGTGTTGGGCGTTGCGGCCGTCATGATGGTCGGCGCGGTATCTTCCTACCTGTTCATCGATCGTGAGCTGACGAGAATGTATGGCGGCCTGACCGAAGTGGCCGATCCTGCATTGTCGAAAGAGAGTATGGACAGTTATGCCATCTTCCATGTGAACGTGCTTGCGCCGGAAGGAGATCGCTTTCTGCCGGACCAGATCGTGACGATCAGGGACGGGGAAATCCGATCCGTTGGCGATTCGACGACAGTTCCCAGAGGCATCCCCTCGCTTGTCGGGCGCGACATGTATCTCGTGCCGGGTTTTACAGACTCGCACGTCCATCTCTGGGAAAGCGAGAATGATCTTCTGCTCTATGTGGCCAATGGTGTGACGCAGGTGCGGGACATGAACAGCCTGCCGGTCAATCTGCGCTGGAGGGACGAGATCGAGGGTGGCAGGATCGGACCGGACATTTTTGCGGTCGCGCCGCAATTTGCGACCTTCGGACCGATGGAGGGCGCATTTGTCGGCTGGGTGCAGCACAAGACCATCGTGCGGACAGCAGAGCAGGTCGACAAGGCCGTCCAGGACTATGTCGCCAAAGGGTATGACGCGCTGAAAGCCAGCAGCTATCTGGATCGCGAAGGTTACATCGCCCTCAGCGCAGCGGCGGCCAAGCATGATATTCCGCTGGTCGGGCATTTGCCGGTGGCGACCGGTCTGGAGGATTTGTGGGCATCCCATCAGAGCGAAGTCGCCCATGTCGAAGAATTCGTCAAAGCGCTGGACCGCGAGTTTGGCGGTTATGGTGCCGACACAGCGGAAGACTTCCTGACCTTTGTCCGGGGACGGAGCGAGGATGTCGCGGATCAGATGATCGCGCACGACATTTCCGTGACCTCCACGCTGGAACTGATCGACAGTTTCCAGAGGCAGAAGTCGGACCTCCAAACGGAATTGGGCGCTGCAAAGCTGGTCTATGAAAATCCCGGCATCGCGGAAGGCACCGTGATCACGTCACGCGGCATGGGGTGGCTGCCGGATGTGAACATTTACCGCTGGCCAGACCAGTGGGATGATGATCGCAAGGCGCGCAGCCGCCTCTATTGGCAAACCTATGCCGAAGCCCAGCACATCCTGTTCGAGGCGTTCATGGCGCGCGGCGTGGCGATCATGACCGGGACAGACGCAAACGTGCCCGTCCGGGTGCCGGGCTTTTCCCTTCATGGAGAAATGACAGCTTTGCAGGCGGCTGGCATGAGTCCGGCGCAGATCCTTGCCTCGGCCACGTCAGTTCCCGGTGATTTCATGGGTACGTCCACGGGCCAGGTCCGTCCTGGCCAGAAGGCAAATCTCGTCTTGTTGCGGGAAAATCCGCTGGAGGATATTGGCGCGACGGACGCCATTGAAATGGTCATTATTGGCGACAGTGTTTTCAACCGAAAAGACCTGGATCAAATGCTGGATACGGTGAAGGCCGCAAATGATGCGAGCCGGACCGTGCCGATACCGGTCGCTGAAGGCGGGTGATCGCCCGTCTGCCCGCCATCGCGCCACGTCAGGACTGGGCAAGGGAAGGCAGGCTGGGGTAGCGTGAGCCATGACCGAGATCACGACTTACGAGACCTTGCAGGCGGCGCTCAATGCACTCGCCCCGGAATTGGCCGACCGGGCGGCCGAGATGGACGACGCGCGGCGGCTGCCTGCCGACCTTGCCGGGAAGATGGCGGCGGCGGGCGCGTTCCGCATGATGACGCCAAAGACCTATGGCGGGCTGGAGTTGACGGCGCGAGAATTCATCGAGGGCGTTGAACAGATCGCGCGCGCCAATGCCAGCGCCGGGTGGTGCTCCATGATTGCCTGCACGACCTCCATGAACGCCGCCTATATGGCGCCGGACATGGCGACGGAAATCTATGCTGACCCGTTGACGATCACAGGCGGCGTGTTTGCGCCGATGGGCCGGGCTGACGTGGAAGGCGATGGCTATCGCGTCACCGGGCGCTGGCAATGGGGCTCCGGCTCAGCCAATTGCAGCTGGCTGGCGGGCGGCTGCATGGTGTTCGAGGATGGCGAGCTGAAACGCCTGCCATCCGGCGCGCCAGATCAACGCATGATGGTGTTCCCGGCCAGCGAGGCGACCCTGCACGACACATGGCATGTGATGGGCCTGAAAGGGACTGGTAGCGGCGATTTGTCGGTGGATAATATCTTCGTGCCGGCGGCGCGGTCTGTTTCTCTGATTACGGATGTTCCCCGCGAAACGGGGCCGCTCTATACGTTCCCGGCCTTTGGCCTGTTGTCATTGGGCGTATCGGCCGTGGCGATGGGCAATGCGCGGGCGAGCCTCGATGCTTTCAAGGATCTCGCCAGCGCCAAGAAGAGCCAGGGCAGCAGGAAAACGCTGGCCGAGCGCCAGACCATTCAGGCGAGCTTTGCCGAGGCCGAGGCCCAGTGGCGCGCAGCCCGTGCCTATATGATGGCGGAGCTGGACGAGACCTGGGCCGTCGCGCTTGGCGTGAAGCCGGGTGAAGGCATTCCGGTCGAGCGCCGCGCAGCCTTGCGCATGGCGTGTACGCACATGACGCGGACCGGCGCAGACATCTGCCGTACCCTGTATGACCTTGGCGGCGGCGCGTCCCTGTTCGAATCCTCTGATCTGCAGCGCCGCTTTCGCGACGCGCACGCGATGACGCAGCATATCGTGACCGCCCCCGCGACATGGGAACTGACCGGGCGATTGCTGCTGGACCTGCCGACGGATGGGGGCATGGTCTGACGGGTCAACTGTTTCCAAAAATCAGCGGCTCTGCTGCTGTGCGGATCAGTGCGACCAGATCGGTGTCCATGAATTTGTAGTCGTCCGGAATGTCGAGCACGTGCAGGCGTTTGAACCGGATATCCTGACGGAAATCGGCCTTGAGGCGTGCGGCATGCTTTTCCTCCATCACGAGGATAAGGTCAGCCCAACGAATGTCTTCCAGCGAGACCTGCCGCCGTGCACTGCTTGCCGTGCCGGCAGAGCGTGTCGCAATGCCGTCGGCTTTGGCGAAGATCGCCTCGCCAGTGGGGCTGCGCCACTGGTTTTTCGAGCAGACGAACAACACGTTTACGGGGTCGGCCTCGGCCATCAGTTTCTCCCATTCGCGGCGGGGCCACAGCTTTCCGAGCTGTTGCGCGCGGCGAAGTTTCACGCTTCGCCCATAAAGGTGTTTCCATTGCTTCTCAACGCCATAGCGGTCGATCCGCTGGCTGCGGGAAAGGTATGTGTCCGGGCGGTGGCGATTGATGCGCCGACGCGCCCCACGATCCTGTGGGTGTGTCATGGTGGTGATCCTCATACTGTGCGGGTCAGCAGCCGCGGCAATACGAGGAATGCGGGGGTCATAGCGTAATGTGTCCCTGTCCGGCAAGGGGCCGGAAAGGACCAGATAGGGAAAAGGTGGGACGGGGACGCGAATTGCTCCATATGGAAGGTCTCACCAATGGAGGCTGTATGCTGAAGTGGATCAAGAAGCTGCCTGTGCCCCAGCCGGTCCGCCACTGGGTGATCTCGCCGCTCTGGTGCGCCATTGTCCGCCTGTCGAAGCCGGAAGTGCGGATCGTGACCGGTGGGATCAGCTTCTATGCCTTGTTCTCCATCTTTCCGATTGTCTATCTGACCCTGACCTTGCTGTTTGCGCTGCTACCGGCAGATCTCAGCCGCCAACTGGGCGATACGGTCGATCAGGTGTTGGTCTCAGCCGTGGCCCCGCTCAGCAAGGCCGACCTTGATGTGATCCATGAGTCCACGCCGCAGGGCGTAACCTTTCGCGCGCTATTTGCGGTGATTGTGGTGTTCTACACCGCAAGCTCAGGCGCGAAGGCTGCGATTACCGGCATCCGCATGGTGGCAGGCAGTGAACAGCGTACACGGATTATCCGCTTCCAGGGCGTATCGATCCTGATGACGGCGCTGCTTATCCTGTCGGTCTGGATCCTGGGCGCGCTGCAACTGATCCTGTCGCTGATCACCGAGCGGGAAGGCTATATTGCGTTCGAACTGGCGCAGACCGTATCGGACATTGCCTCCACCCTGTGGCTGGGGAAGGGGATCGCCTGTTTTGCGGTGTTCTATCTGATTATTGCCCTGTCCCTGCACGGGCGGGTGAAGGGGCACCGGGCCAAGGCAATGGGGGCTGCGGCTGGCGCACTGGCCTGGCTGGTCGCGACCTGGGGCTATCACCTCTACCTCAAATTCAGTGCGCTCGACACATTTTACGGCGCGCTGGCCTCGGTGATCCTTGGCTTCATCTGGTTGTCAGTGTCGGTTTCGGCGCTTCTGTTTGGCGCAGCGCTGGCGGTCGAATGGGCCGCGCGTATGCAGCGGGAAGAGGTGATTGCGGAAGATGAGGATGAAGAGATCGAAGCGGTTGAGTCTCAGGCCGTAAACAGCGCTTGAATGACGCCAATGCGGCGCAGCGTATTGAGGTCGGCTTGCCCGGTGACATGCTCTGGCAGCCAGCGGCGCTGGAAGGCGGTGATCACCTTCTCGCAGGTCTCGCCATAGATGTCGGTCACGTCGAAGCCATAGCCGATTTCTGACAGCATGGTCTGGAGACGCCAGACGCTGGAGCCGGAGGTGCCGCGTTCGAGCCCTTTGCCGATGATCTCTTTCGTCGTGCCGTCGAATTCCGGCCACAGGCTGATGCCGGCGCGGGCGAGCCGTTCCCACGGGAAATGCTCTCCGGGGTCCTGCTTGCGCAGGGGCGCGATGTCGGAATGACCGAGGATGCGCGTGGCTGGAATATCGTGGCGACCGAGAATGTCGTGGACGAGATCCAGCAGGGCATGGATTTGCGGGCGCGGATAGGGTGGCAGGCCGCCATCAGGCAAGGGGAAGTCATGCCCGCCATTGACGATCTCGATGCCGATGGAACGGGAGTTGAGATCCTGCTGCCCCTGCCAGCTGGCGACGCCTGCATGCCAGGCGCGCTTGTCCTCATCGACCAGCTGGGTGATGCGGCCATCCTCCCAGACCATGTAATGGGCAGAGACTTCGGCGGCCGGGTCGCACATGCGCTCCAGGGCCTCCTCGCCGGTCGCCATGCCGGTATAGTGCAGGACCAGCATGTCGAGCTTGTGCTTGCGCATGTTGAAGTTCGGACTCGGCGTTTGCGTGATGTCCATCAGCTGCCTCCGGATCCCATTTTCTTGACGATGGCCGCATCCGGCAGGGTCTTGTTCTGGCGCACGGCGATGACAAATACGCCAGACAGCGAGATGACGGAACCGAGTATCAGGCGTGCCGTGATGGGTTCGTTCAGCAGGACGATGCCGAACACGACGCCCCAGACGGGCGTCATCAGGGTGAGCGGTGAGAGCAGCGAGATGTCATATTTCTTGATCAGCGTATAAAAACCGCCATGGCCAAAAATGGACACGCCGACCACGGCGAACAGCCATGCCACGGCCAGCTGCCATCCACCACGAGACAAGGCCTCCAACTGGCCTGTCTCGATCATGCTGGACGTGATCAGGAGCGGGGCGAAGCTGAACAGGCCGACCCAGGCCTGCAGGCGCAATGCCTTGATCGGGGCCATACGCTTCATCAGGATGCCGCCCACCGAGCCGACAAAGGCAGCGATGGTGATGTAGACCAGTCCGATGGAGATGGTGAAACTGGCCGGGTCGAATGCGATCAGCACAACGCCGGCAAAGGACAGCATGATGCCGAGACCGCGCCGCCAGCCGATGGTTTCGCCGAGAAATGCCATGCTCATCAATGTCGAGAAGGGCGCGCCCAGTTGGCCGGTGATCGAGGCCGCGGACGCTTCGGCATTCTGCAATCCCATGAAGAGGAGAGAGAAGTGTACCGCGCCAATGAACATGGCGATCAGGAACAGCATTTTCAGGTCTTCGGGCTTTGGCCGCAGGAATGCGAGCAGCAGCAGGGCGACTCCGGCAAAGCGGATGCCCGCGAAGAAAATCGGCGGCACGCCGATATCGGCAACAACCCATCGCGTGACGACGATGTTGAGGCCCCAGACAAGGCACACGGCGAACAGGAGAATAAAATCGCGAAAGGACATGCTTTGGCGGTTAGCAGGATTTATCCGGGCTGGGCAGGGGGCTTGGGACTTTCTCTTGCTGGCCGGGCAGCTGTAGAGCAGATTGGTATATTCAGCTTGCAGTCAGGTGCGGCTTGCGAGGGAACTGACGGCTGCGGGATGCGCTAAACAATCGTTAAGAAGATGTTATAGTCATTGGCAGGTGGAAGGCGGGGCCAATCCGGACCTGTTATCAGGAGGTGTGGTGTATGGGACTGATCTGGTGGATTTTGCCAGCAATTGCGGCCGTGATCGGTCTGATGTTGCTGTTTGCAGGTTTTGGAAAACTGGCACGCCTGAAAGCAGGTTCCGGCGCCGTTCGCCTGACCTTTGGCGCCGGAATGCTTGCTTTGGCGGGGGTCGTGGCCTTTGCCGGGCTCAACCTGCAGACCTACAAGCGCCTGACAAAGGAACGCTACGCCGCCAATATCAAGTTTGAAGCGGTCGAAGGCGAAGCTAATGCCTACACACTGGATCTGACATTTTCCGATGGTCGCAAACTGGTTGAGGCCAATGGGGCCCAGCCAGTGCTGCGCGGCAACGAATTCGAGATCGGTGCGCAGGTCATCAAGTTCAAGCCGATGGCCAATATGCTGGGATATGACTCGATATACCGGCTCGACTTCATCGAAGGCCGCATGTCGCGCCGCTTCACACCGGATTCAGTGACCGAGGCGACAACCAATGGGATCGCCCTGGCAACCAATCCGGGGCTGGATGTGCATCGCCTGGCCGAGGAGCAGGGCGGGCGGTTCGGCATTGACGCGCAGTACGGCTCGGCCACTTACCAGCCCATGGGCGACCGGTTTGAGTATGTTGTGAACATCTCTCAGGACGCGCTCATTGCGCGCCCATCCGAGGCGACCAAGACGCTGATCCAGAAACAGCGCTTCCCGGGCTATTCCTCCACTGAGGAGCCGGGTCAGTGAACCCGTGGGATCGCTACGTTGTCCCGCACATTGTAGCGTGTGCCTGCAGCACCAAGCCGATCATGAAACAGCGCGAGAAAGTCGTGCCGAAGGCCACCGGCCGTGTGCTGGAAATCGGTGCGGGATCGGGTACGAATTTCGCGCTCTATGATGGCAACAAGGTCGACCATCTCTATGCGCTGGAGCCTTCCGAATTGATGGTCAACAAGGCTCGCCGCGAAGCGGGACGCCTCGGCATTGGCCACCATATCGATTTTCTTCAGACCGGAGCAGAATCCATTCCGCTGGAAGATGATTCCATCGACACGGTCGTCATAACCTTCGTCCTGTGCACAATTCCGGACTGGGAGGCGTCGCTGAAGGAAGTGCGACGTGTTCTGAAACCCGGCGGCAAGATCCTGTTCTCCGAACATGGCCTTGCGCCGGATGAAGGCGTGTCGAAGTGGCAGCGACGGATCGAACCTGTGTGGAAGCCGCTTGCGGGCGGTTGCCACCTGACGCGCGATACCGAGGCCATGTTTGCCTCGGCCGGGTTCCGGCTGGAAGACGCTGAGACGATGTATCTGCCATCAACGCCCAAAGTGGCTGGCTTCGTCAGCTGGGGCACAGCGGTTCCGGTCTGACACCAAGGCATGCGTGCACCACCCTATCTGCCTTTTCTGGACGGGCCACCCAGCATTGCGCCGGGACTGAAGCCGATTGCCCCCGAAGCCTGGTTGTGGCCGGACACCGAGGCCGCGGTGTGGCTTGCCCCCAAACGTGAATTGATGCGAACGCGCCGATCAGACGTCTTTGCAGCCCATAATGCAGACGCCGAAATGACAGAGGCTGCGACGACTGTACTGGCAGCAACCGGTCCGGCAGTTGGCGACTGGTCCACCCCGCTGGAAGCGGCTTCCGCAATGGTTTCGGATGATCTCTGCATCATGGTGCGTGACGCTGAGGGGCTATGGAGACTGAAGGCCGCGAGCCTCTGCACGCCAACCTATTGGAGCCTCGCCGAGAAGTTTGGCAAGCCGCTTGGCGGACTTCACGCGCCGGTGCCGGGTGGTGACCCAGGCCTTGCGGCGCGTATCTCTCGCATCTTTGATGGGCTTAGGCCGGGCCTCGTGCTGGAACGGTGCAATTGGTCGGTCCAGCCAGGGGATGAGCGGTTCACGCCCAGCTCTGCGCCCCTGAAAGTACGTGCGCAGGCAATGCAAGAGGCAGACGCGCTGGACCAGCTGCACCTGCGCGTGGAACGCCAGACGATCCGGAAGTTGCCGGAGACGGGCGCGTTGCTTTTTACCATCCGTATCGTGATTGATCCGCTGCGCGCAGCGATCTCGACGTCGCACCATGCAGAGGCTTTTGCATCGGCCTGGCAGAGTGTTGATCCGGCCATGGCACGCTATAAAGGCTGGGCAATCTATGATCGTCTGGTTCGGGCTGCACTGGACGCCAGCCTGAATCCGGTTACTTCCAAACGCAGCAGAAAAGACGAGGCAGGATAAATGAAATACTGGCTGTTCAAATCCGAACCCGACGCGTGGAGCTGGGACGAGCAAAAGGCCAAGGGCGATGAGGGCGAGGAATGGTCCGGCATCCGCAATTATCAGGCCCGCAATTTCATGCGCGACATGAAGATTGGCGACCGGGCCTTCTTCTATCACTCCAACAAGGGACTGGAAGTCGTGGGCGTGGTGGAAGTTTCTGCCGAGAGTGCACCCGATTCCACGACAGATGATGAGCGTTGGGACTGTGTGTATCTGCGCGCGCTGGCCGACATGCCCAAGCCCGTGAAGCTGAAAGACGTGAAGGCCAATCCGAAGCTGGAAGACATGAGTCTGGTCACGTCATTTCGCCTGTCGGTTCAGCCTGTGAAACCGAATGAATGGAAGGAAGTCTGCCGGATGGGCGGGCTTGATCCGAAGACGTTGAAGCCGGTCTGACCACAGGTAAAAAAGCCAAAAAAAGCGTCTGGCGTAAAAAATGTTAGCGTGCAACAATACGCCCCAATAAGGGGGTGTATGCGCATGGTCGCCGCCCCTGAGAAACGTCACAGGGAGACCGGCATGGCTATGCAGCGGCATGAAATTCTGAATAAATTCAATCTTCTGGGGGCTGCGGCATCCATCGCACTGTTGACCGGGTGCGCGAGTCTGGACGGACGGGAAACGCCTGCTGAGCTGGTGGAGACCACGGCCGAGACGGCGCCGGTAATCTTGCCCTATATGGACGCGTCCCTGAGCCCGGAAGCCCGCGCCAGGGATCTCGTCAGCCGCATGACGCTGGAAGAGAAAGCCGCCCAAATGTATGACAAGGCTGCCGGCATTCCGCGCCTTGGTCTGCACGAATACAATTGGTGGAACGAGGCCCTGCACGGGGTCGCGCGCGCAGGGCACGCAACCGTCTTCCCGCAGGCAATTGGCCTGGCCTCGACCTGGGACGAAGACCTGATGCTGGAGATCGCCACGACGATTTCCGACGAGGGCCGCGCCAAGCATCATTATTACGCCTCCGAAGACGTCTATGCCATGTATGGCGGGCTGACCTTCTGGTCGCCGAACATCAACATCTTCCGCGACCCGCGCTGGGGCAGGGGTCAGGAAACCTATGGCGAAGACCCGTTCCTGACGGGCCGCATGGCCGTCAACTTCGTCAACGGCATCCAGGGCGATGACGACAAATACCTGAAAGCCATTGCGACAGTGAAACATTACGCCGTCCATTCCGGTCCCGAGCCGTCGCGCCACCGTGACGATTATCACGCCTCTGATGCCGATCTCTGGGAAACCTATCTGCCGGCTTTCAAGATGGCGTTCGACGAAACAGATGTCGGCTCGGTCATGTGCGCCTATAACGCCGTCTGGGGTGCGCCAGCCTGTGGCAGCGAACGGCTGATGGTGGATTTGCTACGCGATGAATTGAAGTTCGACGGCTATGTGGTTTCCGACTGCGGCGCGATTGGCGACTTCTATTATGACGAAGCGAAACATGAGGCTGGCGAAGCGCCCTATGCGGCGCATGACTATGTTGATACGCGCGCCGAAGCAGCAGCCCTGTCGGTGAAGATGGGAACCGACCTCAATTGCGGGGATGGCGAAGGCAACAAGATGGATGCCCTGCCAGACGCCGTGGCACAGGGCCTGATCGATGAGGCCACCATCGACCAGTCGGTTGAGCGGCTCTACACTGCACTGTTCCGTCTTGGCATGTACGATGATCCGGCATTGGTGCCGTGGGCCGATACGCCGCTCGATATCGTGGCGAGTGACGAACACATTGCCCTGTCTGAGCAGGCAGCGCGCCAGTCCCTTGTCCTGTTGAAGAATGACGGCATCTTGCCGCTGGCGCCCGAGACCAAGGTTGCCGTGATCGGTCCGAATGCCGACAATTGGTGGACGCTGGTGGCAAACTATTATGGCCGCCCAACCCAGCCCGTTACGGCGCTGGAAGGCGTGAAGGAAAAGATCGGTGCCGAGAACGTCACCTATGCAGTCGGCTCGACCATCGCGGGCGACAATTACTCCAACTACAAGCCTGTGCCTGCTTCCGCTCTGTTCCATGAGGATGCCGACGGCAATCTCGTGCCGGGCGTGAAGGCTGCCTACTATCCCAACAAGACGCTCGAAGGCGAGCCGACGCTGGAACAGGTCGAAGAGAAGATCGACTTCTACTGGGACCGCACCCCCAGCACAGGCGGTTTGAATGACGAATTCAGCGCGACGTGGGACGGCGTGATCGTACCCGAAGCTGATGGCGTCTATCGTTTCCAGCCTTCGCGCTGGAGTGAGGTCGAGATCAATGGGGAAGCAGTCGGTGAGATGGACGGCGTCGAAATGCAGGCAGGTGAAGCCTATTCGGTCCGTATGGTGCTGAAATTCGACAGTGGCTGGCCGCGCGACCAGCTGGACAAATACGCCTATCTCAACTGGACAGATGTTTCCCGTGACCTGAAAGCCGAAGCCATGGCGGCGGCAGAAGATGCAGACGTGATCCTGTTCTTCGGCGGCATTGATGCCAATCTCGAAGGCGAGGAAATGGGCGTCGAGCTCGATGGCTTCCTCGGCGGTGACCGCACGCATATCAAGCTGCCGGAAAGCCAGGAGACTTTGCTGAAAGCGCTGCAAGCCACGGGCAAGCCTGTCGTGATGGTGAACTTCTCCGGTTCGGCGATGGGGCTGAATTGGGAGAACGAGAATTTGCCGGCCATCGTGCAGGCCTTCTATCCGGGGGAGCAGGCGGGCAAGGCCATTGCAGACCTGCTCTGGGGCGAATTCAGCCCGTCGGGCCGGCTGCCGGTGACCTTCTACAAGTCAGTCGATGATCTGCCGGACTTTGGCGACTATTCGATGGCGAACCGGACGTATAAATATTACGAGGGCGAGCCGCTCTATCCATTCGGCCACGGCCTCTCTTATACCAGCTTCGACTATAGCGGCCTGTCGGTGCCGGAGACGCATGACGCTTCAGAGCCTCTGCCGGTCAGCGCGACTGTGACAAATACGGGCGACATGCCCGGCCGGGAAGTGGTGCAGGCCTATATCCAGCATCAAGACCGGGCGCACGCCGCCATTCCCCAGGTCGAGCTGGTGGCGTTCGAGGTCGTGGAACTTGCCCCTGGAGAAAGCCAAACTGTCAGCCTTACGCTATCGGCAGAGCGCATTGGCTACTACGCGATCGATGGGAAGTTCGTCACACCGCAGGGCACCGAAGCCATCCTCAGTTTGGGCAGTGGTCAGCCCGGCTTTGTTAAGGATAGTGCCATCGAAACCAGTTCTGTTCGCTTTGAGCGGAACGAGTAGTTCTACCTCACAAGTTGATGGATAGTTGAGACGGGCCTGCCTCCAAGCAGGCCCGTCGCCTTTTACATGACAGGTGGACGCCAGTCCTTGCAAACGACTTGCAAAACCCTTTCGATCCTGTAGTGTTTATTACAGATTGTGCGGGGGGATGATTGCCGGAAGTGACGACCTGTGCCGACAAGTGGAAAGACGGTTACGGCGTCAGGCAGTCTGCCCGTTTCCGTAACCGTCCCGCGTCCCACTTTGGCAATGCAGTATCGGAATGCCACCCAGCCTGGTGTCTAGTTGGTGGTACCTTATCGGGAACGAACCGTTCTCGAGCCTCCACATTGGTAATTTTACATACCACTGGTATGTTAGATCGACAACCGAAAAGCTAAACATGTCCAACCGTCGATCCAAAAAGGCCAGTGAGACACGCTCAGCCATTCTGAGCGCGGCGCGGCAACGTTTTACCGATGAAGGATTTGAAGCGAGTCTCTCAAGTATTGTGGAAGATGCGGGGATCACCAAGGGTGCCCTGTTCCATCATTTCGAGAACAAGCAGGCGCTCTATTATGAGGTCTGGCGAACCTTGCAACAGGAAATGAACCAGGACACGCAGGCGGCCGCCGCGGAGGGCCGGTCTCCGGGCGATCCATATTCGGCAATGCTCGCTGGCGCGCGCCGGTATCTGGAGTGGGCCGCGCGGCCCGACTATCAGAGGATTGTGCTGATCGATGGTCGTGCGGCACTGGGACGGGACTGGTATGAGGCTGACTTTGACCTCAGCCAGAAAAGTGTGCGGGTTGGCGTCCAATACCTTGTCCAACAGGGGGCTATAGCGACCGAAAATGCGGCATCTTCTGCAGTCATCCTGCAGGGGGCGTTGAATGGGGCGGGCGTCGCGCTCAGCCGGCAAGTGCCGGGTGTAACAGTCGAGTCGATCTACAACACGATTGAACACCTATTGCGGAAATTGTCCTGATTCAGTTGGCCGTCGCTCAGTCCAGCGGGATCGCGAGCCCATTTATCGCCGGATTTACGCGCCACCACCCTGCAATGCCATAGCGCAGACGCGCTGTTGGCTCGACGGCATGCGGGATCGTCTCCGACAGCATGAACACCACCCCGCCGCCTTCCGGGACAATGCAGGCAACGGGAGAGGCTTCATCGGTCGCGCCTTCAGGCCAGACCAGCAGCGCGCCACCATCGTCTACGCTCCAAGCCTCGTTCAGGTAGACCACGATCGACACGATCCGATTTTTCGCGCCTTCGAAACTATCGAGATGGCGATCATAGAAGCCCCCTTCCGGATAGACGGCGTAGCAGGCTTCGAACTCGAACAGGCCAAGCAGAAGGGTGCGGTTGAGAAACTCCCGCCAGTGTTCAGCCCATTCGGCAAAGGTCAATTGGGCGGCGCTGGAGCCATCAAGCCATGTGATGCGTGTCTTGCGGATGGAGCGGTCGACCTGAAAGTCATCATCGCGCCCGATTCCGGCCGGGGCCAGTGTGGCGTCTGCGTCCAGTCTCTGAATCTCTGCGCGCATGGCGGCCAGCAAGGTATCTGGCAGCAAGCCCGGCTGCCATGACCAGCCCTGGCTTGCGAGGTCTGCGGCGACGCAGCCTAGACGGTTGTCACCCGGTAGGGGAAGGGGAGCGTCCATACTGGGCCGGAATGTCGGGCGCGGTGGCCGGTATCAGGACTTGTGCGCGGCCATCAGGTCCGCAAAGCGCTGGAACAGGTAGAAGCTGTCCTGGGGGCCGGGACTGGCTTCCGGATGATGCTGTACGGAAATGATCGGGCGGTTTTTCACGGCGAGGCCAGAATTGGTGCCATCAAAGAGTGAGCGATGGCTCTCCTCGACCCCCTCAGGCAGCGTGGACGGGTCTACTGTGAAGCCATGATTCATCGACACAATCTCGACCTTGCCGGTGACTAGGTCTTTTACCGGGTGGTTTGCGCCATGGTGACCCTGAGCCATCTTCATGGTCTTGGCGCCAAGTGCGAGGGCGAGCAGTTGGTGGCCAAGGCAAATGCCGAGAATTGGCAGGCCCTTGTTGATGACTGCGCGGATCATGTCGCCGGAACGGGCAATCGTCGCGGCGGGGTCGCCGGGACCGTTGGAAAAGACCACACCATCGGGATTAAGGGCGAAAATCTCGTCTGCGGTGGCATCGCCATTCACGACACTGGTGCGGATGCCAGTCTGGGCCAGATTGCGCAGGATGTTCTTCTTCACGCCGAAATCAACAACGACGACATGGTGTTTGGCGTCGGCCATGTCGCTATAGCCGCCGGAAACCTGCCACAGGCGCTGAGCATTCTCGAAGGGCGCATCTGTATCCACATCTGCGGCGAGGTCGGCAGTTTCCAGGCCGTTCCAGACGCGGGCAGCCTCAATGAGCGCATCAAGGTCGATATTACCGTCCTGCTTGTGGCAAATTGCAGCTTTCTGCATGCCTTGCTCGCGCACGATGCGCGTGATGGCGCGGGTGTCGACGCCTGACAGGGCAACAATATTGCGGCGGGTCAGCCAGTCGCCGAATTCCTCGCCAGACCGCCAGTTGGACGCCGCTGTGATCGGCTCGCGAAAAATCGTGCCGCAGGCCCCATTCGCGCCCGGAATCGAGGATTCCTCATGATCATCAGCATTTGCGCCGACATTGCCCACATGCGGGAAGGTGAAGAGCACGATCTGCGATGAGTAGGAGGGGTCTGTCAGGATCTCCTGATAGCCTGTGATGGCTGTGTTGAAACAGAGCTCACCGACATGTACGCCCTCGGCACCTGCACCTTTTCCCAAGAAAATAGTGCCGTCAGACAAGGCGATAGCTCCCGTGGCGGTTGAGCTGGCTTGCTTTTTGCTTTGTTCGGACATATTTGGCTGGCCTTCCGGGATCGTTGTCAGACGGTTAACTCTCTCCGCCGACATTTTTCCGGGTAATGGGACTGAGTCCCTGCAACGTCAAGCATAGACGAACGTTGCTGGTGTGAAAGGCGTATTTTGAATGGGCCACGAAGATAAATCTGACATGATGACGCTTAAAGCGCGCGTTGCGCAGGCATTGCATGCCGAGCGCGAAAAGGACGGTGGCTGTACCACCCGCCTGTCGACGCTGCGCCTGATTGATGCGGCCATTCGTGACCGTGATGTGTGCGCCCGTGGGCGTGGCGACAGCGAAGGCTGTCCGGATGCCGACGTGCGTAACGTGCTCGAAATCATGATCGCCCAGCGCGAAACAGCAGCCGACGAGCATGATGATGCCGGCCGTATCGAAGATGCCATTCGTGAGCGCGAAGAAATCGAGATTATCCGCAAATTCCTGCCTGAGCCGCTCTGTACGAAGGCGCTTGAAGAGGCTGTTGAAGAAGTGGTTGAAGACCTCGGCGCCAGCAAACTGAAGGATATCGGTCGGTGCATGTCGGCGCTGAAACAGCGCTATCCCGGAAAGATCGAATCCAGCACCGCCGGCAAGGTCATGCGCAAGGCGCTGACATCGAACAAGGCGGCGGCAAAATAGCCGGCGGCCCAGCTGGTTAATTCTGCGAAAGGTTGGAACAAAGGTCGCTAGAGGTCCGTTGGTTGTGCATTGATCACAACGAAAGGACTTTGAAATGAAACGGCTTTTTCTGACTACGAGTGCGGTTGCCCTGATGATGGGTGTTGTGGCCTGTTCGGGCGCTGATACCCACACGCAGACCGCTGAGACCGATACAACGGCGATGACCGAGACCGCGACCTATGATGGCGAGTTCGACACCGAAAATGATGTTTACGGTGACGCGACGACCGAGACCAATATGGCCGAGGCTGACCGCGACGACTATGTGCTGACATCCGGCGAATTCCTCACATCTGAGCTGATCGGCGAAGAAGTCATGGACTCCAATGGCGAGGAAGTTGGCGAAGTTGAAGACGTCATGCTGGCGTCGGGTACGATGGAACCAATGCTGATCATTCGTGATGGTTTTGCCGGTGATCTGCACGCCGTGTCATTCGAGCAAGCCTCAATCTGGTTCGATGAGGAAGGTGAACCTGCTGCGCGTATGGATCTGACCGAGGAAATGCTGGATGACCTCCAGGAGTTCGAGCAGAATGGCATGAACGACTATCGTCTTGCGTCAGAGCTGACTGGCACGAACATCAATCTGGCTTTCAATGACAAGGATGTGCGCGTCACAGACCTGATCATGAAGACAGACGGCCAGGCCAAGTATGCTGTTGTGTCTGATGGCATCGTCGAAGCTGTGACGGACAAACGCTTCCTGATCGATCCATCGAAAATCATGGTTGCCCAAGGCGACAGCGATGGCGAGATCGTCATCGACCTGAGCGAACAGGAATTCAACAGTGCTTTGGGTTTCACGGCTGACATCGACTAAGCCATTTCCTTTGGCATCAAGATCAGGCCCCGCTCGCGCGGGGCCTTTTTTGTGCAATTCCGGTTCCTCAGCAGGCAGGGGAGCGTTCCCCCAATTCCCCATTGAGGCTACACTGCGCCGCTATGAGTTCCCCTGTCCGCATTCCTGATGGCTTCGTCGATGAACTGAAGGCCCGTATCCGGCCTTCGGATGTGATCGGCCGCAAGGTGAAGCTGACCAAGAAGGGCAAGGAATGGGTCGGGCTGTCGCCGTTCACGGCCGAGAAGACACCGAGCTTCTACGTCAACGACCAGAAGCGCATCTTCAAATGCTTTTCGTCCGGCATGGGTGGTGATGTCATCAGTTTCGTAATGGAGACCGAGCGGCTCTCCTTCATGGAAGCGGTTGAGAAGCTGGCCGAAGAGGCCGGCATGGAATTGCCGAAGTCCGATCCGCGTGCCGCCGAAGCCTATGACCATCGCAAACGGTTGCAGGGAGTCTGCGAGGCAGCCGCGTCGTATTTCGAAGAACGACTGCAATCGTCCGAAGGCGCCCAGGCGCGCGAATACCTTGAGGGCAGGGGATTGAAGCCCGCGGCCTGGAAACGCCACAGGCTGGGCTATGCGCCGGATGATTGGCGCAAGACGAGCGCGCACCTGAAGGCCGAAGGGTTTACCGCCGCCGAGATTCTGGAAGCTGGCCTGACCAAGGAAAGCGACAAGGGCGGGGAGCCCTATGATGCGTTCCGGGGCCGACTCATGTTTCCGATTCCTGACAGCCGGGGCGGAATCATCGCCTTTGGCGGTCGCGGGCTGACGCCGGACGCGAAGCCGAAATACCTCAATTCCGGCGACACGCCGCTATTTCACAAATCTCGCGTGCTCTACCGCTACAAGGCGGCCCGTGAAGCACTGGGGCATGGCGAAGGCGGCGGCCTGATTGTCTGCGAAGGCTATATGGACGCCATCGCACTGACCGAAGCCGGTTTCGGACAGGCGGTTGCCCCTCTTGGCACGGCGCTGACCGAGGAGCAGATCAGCCTGCTCTGGCGCGCTGGTCCGGAGCCGGTATTGTGTTTCGATGGTGACCGGGCTGGTCTTGGCGCCGCCTATCGCGCCGTTGACCGCGCGCTGCCGCATGTCGAGCCAGGCCGGTCCTTGTTCTTCGTGCTGTTGCCAGACGGCATGGATCCGGATGACCTGATCCGCGAGCGTGGACCGATGGCGATGGGCGAAGCACTGGACGGGCGAATCGCCCTGTCTGAACTGCTCTGGCTGCGCGAGCGCGATGCCGAACCGCTGGATACGCCGGAACGTCAGGCCGGATTGGAGGCGCGGCTGATGCAGGCTGCAGCCCAGATCAAGCATCCCGGCGTCAAGGCGGCCTATGAGCGTGACTTGCGCGCGCGCATGAAGGATCATTTCTGGCAGATCCGTCAGGCCAAACGGCAGAGTTCCTTTACCAAGGGCAAGCCCGGAGGACGGGGGCAGGGCGGCGCGTCCCCCTATGGAGGCAGCCCATCAACAGGTCCGCAAACCGGCGGCAAACAGAGTCCCGGTGTCCTGTTGCTGATGCAGGCCATTGCCAGTCCTGCAATCTTGTCCGGGATGGAAGAGACGCTGATCGCGGCGGATTTCCGCAATGTAATGTCCAACCGGTTGCGCGACCTGCTCGTTGATTTCCTGATCGAAAACAGGGAGCTGACTTTCGACGCCGTATTGGAATTGCTGGCGCGGGAGGGGCATGAGCGGGAAGTCTCCCAGATCGACATGACGCAGGTGTCGCGGATCAATGTTGACGATCCGGCCTACCGGTCCTGGAAAGCTGCGATCGAGGTGTTCATCCCGGTCGATACCGCCCCATCTGCGGATGACGAAGTGCGGCGTCTCAAATTGAAACGTCGACTGGTGGCCGAGAAGCGTAAGGCCTATGAGGAGCGTGTTCTGGTCGATCAGCAGGAAAAGGCGATGGGCAAGGCGAATATCGGCGATTTCTGGAAACAGTTCGAAGAGAAGAACCCCTGGTTCAAGCCAGATGGCTCCAGCAATTAGGCATCGCGGGTTCAAACGCAGGAAAACCTATTGACCGCAACGCAATCCATGCCCATTTACTGTAAGCAGGGAACATGCGCGCTGACAAACTGCTCAAACACTATCCTCATCTGCCTCTGAACGCGGTTTTTGAACCCGAGGCAAAGGACTGGCCAACGGCCATCGAGCAATTTCTGGAAGACGGACGTTCACACGAGCCTGCTCTTGACCGTGGCATGGATGCTGCGTGCAAGGGATCGACCCTGCCGTCATGTATATGGCACAGGCGTCTTCAGCTCGTTGAGAACCGAACGGTCCCGCGGGACCGCATGTACGAGGCAGCAGGAACAGTCAGCGAAAGCTAACAGGCAGGTATTATTTTGGGAGAGTTCTCGGCAAGCGCAGTCGGGGTCCTCACAGGAGAGATTTGAATGGCAACAGCCACCAAGAAAAAGAACGTCTCCGGCGATGGCGACCGTGATGACGACAAGGACAATGAAAACGGCCTGGTCGATTTCAATGCGACCGACGTCAAGAAAGTCCTGAAGCGCGCTCAGAAGCGCGGCTTCATCACGCATGACGAAATCAACGCTCTGCTTCCCAATGACGAAATGACCTCCGACCAGATCGAGGACGTAATGTCCCAGATTTCCGAGCAGGGCATTGCAGTGGTCGAGAGCGAAGAAGAAGCCGAAGCCGAAGGCAAGGCGCTCACCAAGATTGAAGACAAGAAAGTCGTTGCCAAGAAGGGCAATGCGCGCGGTTCTGACCGCACCGATGATCCGGTCCGCATGTACCTGCGCGAAATGGGCGCTGTTGAGCTGCTGTCGCGTGAAGGTGAGATCGCGATTGCCAAGCGCATCGAGGCTGGACGTGATGCGATGATCCGCGGCCTGTGCGAAAGCCCGCTGACCTTCGAAGCCATGATGGTGTGGCGCGACGAGCTTGTGAACGAGCGCATCCTGCTGCGTGACCTGATCGACCTTGAGGCCACCTATGGCGCGGAAAACCCGCCGCCTGAGCCAAAGCCCAAGGAAGAAGAAGACGAAGCGGACGAGGCGAAAGCCGAAGGCGAAGAATCCTCAGACGATGATGACGACGAGGACGAGGATGATGCTGCGGCAATGTCC
>TARA_R110002020_G_scaffold159981_1_pt1 | contig 20938 bp, 47 predicted proteins | sample TARA_R110002020 | Tara Oceans TARA_R110002020 (sample SAMEA4396489) | marine metagenome | biome: Westerlies Biome; feature: [MES] marine water layer (ENVO:01000295) within the mesopelagic zone...; material: water (ENVO:00002006), including particulate matter (ENVO:01000060) such...
TGTTAGTCCAACAAGTATTGATAATAGACCAGAAAATTCTGGTAGTTATTGGGATTCAATTAAAAACGATTACAAAAAAGAAAACCCAGATGTCAAACTTATGGGAGATAGTAATTTATTAATGCCTAAAAATATTAATAACGAAAAAATAATTCTTCCATTACCTAAACCAAAAGAATGATTACAGAACAAACACATTTTAAAACAGATTTAAAAACTTTAGTATTAATAGTTTCAGGAATAGCTATTGGCGTTTGGACTTATGCACAAATAAATTCAAGGATAGTTCATTTAGAAATGTCTAAAGCATTGATGGAACAAGATTTACTTGAAGCATCAAAACAATTACCAGTTGATCAAGAGCAGTTTATGTTGCTTGAGCATTTGTCTTTACAAGTAGAAAAATTAACTGAAAGAGTTGATGACATGATGCACAATAAAGTCATGATTAGTTCTATAAGTAAAGATTTGGATAAAGCATTAAACGATATAGAAAAATTAAAAGATAGCGTTAGAACAAATATTGGCAAACTTAATGGAGATCATTAAATGGCACTAACAAAAAGACAAAAAACTACACTAGCTAAACATAAAAAACATCACACAATTAATCACATGAGTTTTATGAAAAAAATGATGAAAAAAGGAAAGTCATTTACTGTTGCACATAAAATGGCCATGAAAAAAATAGGTCGTTAAATGGAACATATCATAGCTTTACTTATGCTAGTCAATAACGAAATTAAAGAGGCAAGATTACAGCCTGACTTAAGTTCCTGCTTGAAAGGAAAAAGAATAGCCAACAGGGATGTTTCTAACAATGTTGAGTATAGATGTATTAAATCTAAAGCTGAACTTGAAACTAATATAGATGGCTCACAATCAATTAAAAAACTTATTTTAGAATAATGGATAAATATATAATTAAATTTTTAACAATCATAGATAACTTTTGTGAATCTATTTCAAAACTTTTTGAATCTAAACCTAAAAAACGAAAGAAAAAAAAATGTAAAAATTGTCATTGTGGATGTCACTGCAAAGATGATTTGCACTCTCATCATTATGATGGTGATTTGTGTACTTGTTTAATCTGTAAATGTTAGGAATATATGCAATTATCAAAACACTTTAAGTTAGAAGAATTTACTAAATCAATGACTGCTACTAGAAAAGGCATAAGTAATGAGCCAGGATCTGGTGACATCAAAAATTTAGAAAATGTATGTTATGAAATACTTGAGCCAGTTAGAGCCAAGTTTGATAAACCTATTACTATTACCTCTGGTTATAGAAGTGAGGAACTTTGTGAGGCAATCGGTAGTAAAAAAACAAGTCAGCATTCAAAAGGTCAGGCAGTTGATTTTGAAATAGCTGGAGTACCAAATATTCAAGTTGCTTACTGGCTTCAAAACAATGTGGACTTTGATCAGCTTATTTTAGAGTTTTGGAAAAAAGATGATCCAGCTGCTGGTTGGATTCATGTTTCTTATAATGAAACAGGATCAAATAGAAAACAAGTCTTAACTTATGATGGTAAAAAGTTTGAAAACGGATTGCCAAATATGGAATGGAAAGATGGAAAGGTAAAATCATAATGTGGTTAAGTGCAATTAAACTAGCTGTTCAAGCAGGTAGTCATATATATAAAAATAAACAAAAAACTAAAATGTTAATGGCAGATGCACAAATGCACCATGCTGAAAAGATGGCCAACGGTCAAGCAGAATATCAAGGAAAATTATTACAAAGTAGAAACTCTGACTGGAAAGATGAATTTATTTTGGTGTTACTGAGTTTGCCGATCGGTATGTTAGCTTTTTCTGTATGGTCAGATAATCCTGAACACATGGAAAAGATGAATCTATTTTTTGAACATTTTGGTAATCTTCCGTTTTGGTATCAAACAATTTTTGTTGGTGTCATAGCTAGTGTTTATGGATTAAAGGCAACAGATTTAATTAAAAGAAAATAAGTGTCATTAAAAATTAAAAAATTAATAGTTAGAATAAGAATGTTTTATGCAAATATAAGAGGCCATCATGGAAAAAAATGGGATTATGAGCCATCAGAACATTATTTAGGAAGAAAAAAAAATAAATGAATATTATTTTAGTTATGTTTATTTGTAGTGCTATTGAAAATAAATGTCAGCCAATACCTTTGCCAATGGATAACTTTAATGATCATTATGATTGCGCAGTTTATGGCTACAATTACTCACACACTTTAGTTTCTAATTTAAGTAGAGAGTTTGTAAATAAAAATGGTGTTTATATAAAATTTGGTTGTAATGAAATTAAGAAAGTAAATACATAATGGCTATATATCAAGGAAGAAAAGTAACACTCAATAAACCTTTTAGATTGCCTCAAGGTAGTTCTAAAAAGAGTGGTGTTTATGTAAAAAATCAAAAGACAAACAAAGTTAATAAAGTTACTTTTGGTGATCCCAACATGAAAATCAGAAAAAATAACCCTAAAGCTAGAAAAAGTTATTTAGCTAGAAGTGGTGGGATTAAGACTAAAGGCCAAAAAACTCTATCTGCTAATTATTGGTCAAGAAAAGCATGGAGATAAATGGCAACTAAAAAATTATGGGCTAAACCTACAAGTATAATTCAAGTAGGTGAATGTAGAATATGTAATAAAACTATTACAAACGATATGAGTTTTTTAGCTTTTGCTGATAAGACTCATGCTCATTTTGATTGCGATAGAAAACAATACTTTAAACAACTAATAAAGGATAAGAATGAAAAAAGGTTACCACAAAACTAAATCTGGAAAAATTGCAAAAAAAGGTCTTTGGTTTAATGTAAATCGGAGAAAGAAAAAAGGTATTAGTCGGTCAAAAGCCAAAAGTACCATAAGTGCTAAAGCATACAGAACTTCATAGAATTTAAGAATAGGTGGCTTATATTATTATATAGCCAAGTTCTAACTTTTGTTAGAGGGTTTGGGTGGGAAATTACATTTGATTTTACCTAGCATTGTGTTATCGTTTGATTCACATTGGTTATATGTAATGAATGTAAAAAAAATGAAAAAAAATATTAATTTTATACTTTTTCTAAAAAGAATAGGATTAAAGCTAGTTATTGGGGCTATACATTGATTAACAGTCAACTGCTCTACCAACTGAGCTACCGAGGAATAAACTTTTTAAACAATTATAAGGCTTATATATCTTTAATGATATGTAGGCCACTTTTTTTTACGGCTAAATATAAAGAAAAAGAATTTTTTTTTAAAAATTTATATCGAATCAATACTCTTAAAAAATATATTTTTATTATATTTTACAAAAATAAAGGTTTATTGACTATAATTAAGGGTTTATTGACTGTTGCAATTCGCTTATCATTCACATATAATCAGGTTATAAACAAGCGTATATAACATAAAGGAGAGATTATGGTTATGAAAGTAAATACGATTGAAGGTCATAATGTTAGAGAGCAAGAGGCCATTAGCCATGCTCAACATTATACTTTAGTTGACTATAAGCCTTTAGGAAAACAAAAGTCAACTGAATATAAAACTTTACATGAGGCTATAACAAATGGAAAACTAATAGTAAGTAAAAACCCAAAAGCAAAGATACTTATTTATAGTGTTAAAGATACGAATTGGGCTTTACTTAAAACTATTAGAGAGGAGTAAGTAATGAGTAAAAATGAAATAGAAGTAGAAAAGATAGAGAATGTGTCAAGATCACTAGACATACTTGTCAGAAAAATGCACACTTTTAAAGATAAGCCTGACGCTATATTTAAAACTAGCTTACCATTAATTGTTACTGATCTTTGCAAGAGTTGGAATGATTTAATTAAAAATGAAAAAGGAGAGAGAAATGAGTCAAGAGAACATCCCCCACAAAATAGAATATAATAATATTGAGCCTGTTGAGATAGATGGCAAAACTAAATATAGAATTGCTTATACAGGTAAAGATAGCAAACCTAAATTTTTAACAAGAATAAATAAAAAAGATTTAAAGTTAGCTATTGTTAATAAAATTGAAGAAGATGGTTTTATTAAAACTAATTCTAATTCTTGGTTTTATACTCAAGCATACGAACTATGGTATAATAGACAATTATATAAAGAAAAGAATTATGGAAGGCCTTCCAAGAGTTGTCTTAAAGATTATGATAGCTTTTATAGAAATCATATATTTCCACACTTTCAAAGCCAAGATATAAGATTAATTGATAAATCTAACATTAGTAATTTTGTAGATAATTTAGAAAAAAAAGTTAATGATGGTCAAATTAACTCTAAAACATTAAGTAAAATTTATAATGTTTTTAAAACAATTATAGATTATTCAGTTAGTAAAGATAAGGTTAATAAAAACCCTTGCAACTCTCAAGATTTTTTATCGGACATTGAGATATACAATAGAGAGTTTGATCCAATAGATTTTGATTATTGGACAATAGATAAGATAGTTCAACTAATAGAACTAATTCCTAATCCTCAAGTTAAATTATTATTTTTTATTATGTTAGAGACAGCTTGTAGGCCAAGTGAGGCTAGAGGCGTTGCTAGACATCATTTACATTTAGACTCTAATCAAGGTGCTTACATAACTATAAATAGTGCTGTAAAAAGAAATGGAACTTTAGGACTACCAAAAACTAAAGGTGGTAAAAGAGATTTAATTATTTCTTCAAGTTTAAGAGATAGATTAAGAAAATATGTAGATCAACTTCCAAAAGATCAAAATAGTCTATTTAAAAGTAATCTTAATCAATACATAGCTTTAAAGGTACTTATTAGCCATTTAGACAAGGCTTTAGCTAAAATGCGACTACAATTACCTATTAATCGGAAGTGCTATTTCTTTAGACATTATACGGCTACTTTGTGGGCTAAAAATAAAAAATACACAGATCCAATGGACTTGGCAAAAGCACTTGGAGATAAAGACATAAATTTTGTTAATCGTACCTACATCAAGCCTTATGAAACAAAAAGTTTGGAGTTGGACAAAAGCGATTGGCAAAATCAACAATTTAATTATTAGGAGAGAGAAAATGACATTTTATAATATAGAAAAAAAAGAAAATAGAAATTATATAGGTGATATACCACCTTTAATTAAATGGGGTATGTTTAATTATAAAGGTTTTTTTATAAATACTTATCATACACCTGATGAAGATGGTTTTGATAGATATGTTGATAAAGACCAATTAATTTATTTAAGAAAATCTTTAGCCATGAATCAAAAACAATTTAGTAAATTTTTAAATATAGGTTTGAGATCACTTCAAAAAATTGAAAGTGGCAATTCTATTGGATTACACATAATACATAAAATGCAAGATGTTTTGGGTGAAACTAAATATACTTGGAGTTAAAAAAATGCTTGAGGCTTTTATAATTATAGAGATTGTGGCAATTACTTATTATTTAATAACTAATTAAGCGTACCAATATTTATCGTAGTTCTCTTTATCATAGAGGACTACATCCCATTCTATTTTTCTTTTAATACTTTTTTTTGCAAATTCTCTAGCCTCTTTGTCCGTTGAGAAAACAACATTAGTGAATGAAGTGAATTTATCTTTAGGCTTATGAATTATAAAATACATATAAAAGAGAGAGAGGAATTAACAATAAGAGAGCTAAATAATGAAACCTCTCCCTCTCTATTTACAACATTATATCCTAATTTAAATCCTTTGTTATAGGATTATTATTAAGTTGGATATTTTCACTCAACAATGGGTTTGCGTAATCTTGTCTTATTACATATTCATAAATTCTTGTAAATTCTTTTAGTGGTACTCCTAAAAAATTTGAGGCTTTAATTAATTTTAAAGTTGACAATGTATTAGAGCCTTTTTCATATTTTTGTATTTGCTGAAAAGTACAATCAAGTTTTTTACTTAATTCTGTTTGAGTGCAAAATTTTTTTTTAGGATAAGAGTCTAGAACTTCATCATCTTTATGAACATTTACCCATACAACTCTTTTTATTCTTGCGTTTTTTAATTTTCTACCAATTAATTTATTTATTTTTTCTTGGCTAGTCAAAATTTGTAATTTATTATTTTTTGCCATGTTCTTTCTCTCCTTGTTTTAGTTTTATTCTTGATTTATCTAGCTTTATATCAATAACATCTAGCTTTGCATTTTCACTTGGGGCATTTGATGAGTGGGCTTTTTCCACTGTTTCAAATTCTTCTTCAAACTTTGCGTTAATTTCATAAAAAGATTCTTTAATAGCTTTACTCATTAATGGACTTTCATTGTTGGATATTCTTTGTTAAAATGTAAGGTTGGGATTAAATTAACTTGTTTTCTTGATAATCTAATCTTTCTATGAGCTGACTTACCTTTAGAAATTAATCCTAATTTAAATAACTCTCCACATATTGCACCTGCTCTAGCCCTAGAAAAATTGTGTGACTCTGCAATTTCTTTATAGGTAGGGCTAAATTTTTTTTCTTTAGTAAAATTATTTATAAATTGTAGAACTTTCCATTTAATTTCACTTAAATAAATATAATCTTTATTCATTATCATCCTTCTTAAATAAATTTGTGACATTCTCTTTAGTTTGTTTTACATCCATTCCATCCTCTTTTAAGGCTTTGAGGTAGTTCAACAATTTTTTCAAATACCATAAGCATTTTTCTAAATCCATAATGATACTATCTACTGATGTTCCGTGCTTTGCACCAAAACGAAAAAGGTGCTTTAAACCAGCACCCTTTAAGTAACCAATATTTTCCTCATGGGTTTGTTGAGATAAAATGGCATCACAAGTTGGTATGGCCTTTTTATAATGAGGTGGATTAACACTTTCGTTATCCATTAAAACGGAGCCTCTTCCTGACCACCTTGTTCACCTTTAACATAAGGCTCTTTAATTTTTCCACTCATGTCAGGTTGCCCTTCTTTTGTCTTATTTGTATTTAACCAAACAGCCACATCTTTTGCTTTACCATCTACGGTCATTTTACCTTGATAATGTGGATATGATTTTCCAGCAACATCACTATCTCTTTTTTGTCTTTTCCATAATGCCAAACTATTATCGTATTTTTCGTCAGCCATGTTATTTCCTTCCTTGTATTTGTGTCTTAAGTTTATTGTATTCTTGCTCAACTCTTAATTCCTCAAGAGGATCAAGGGCTATTTGTTTAAGTTCATCTATATATTCATTTGATAATGATTGAATCCCTTGCTCAAATTTATTTACACTTACGGAATGCTTTGCTTGTTCTTTAAGTTTAGCAATCCATTCATTAGCTACTATGTTTGTTTCTTTAATAGCTTTTGAAACTTCTTTTTTTACTTCTTTTTTTACTTGTTTAGGTAATTCTCTATCTTTAATAAAATCTTCTATTTCTTCCGCGGTAGCGATTTCATTACCCATAAAACCTAATATACTTAAGGCTCTACCAACGCTGACTGTTTGAGCCTTTTCAAACTCTTTATCTCTATTTAGCATTTGTTTTGATTCACCAACGCTTAATTCTTTGCCATCCAATAAAACACTTGCTCTAAATTTACTAGAGCCATTGGCCAACTCACTACTAAAAGTTACAATTTGTAATCTATTTCCAAAATATTCTCTTACAAATTTTATACGATATGGAACTGTAAGATATTCTCCTTTAGCACCTAGCTTTACATAATCGCTTTGTTTAATTCCATTTTTAAATTCTTGTATTGCACTCTCCAATGTTTTTTCTTTGCTCATAGTTGTCCTTCATCTCTCATTCTTTTAGTTGGGTTTGTTATTTGTTCTTGTAGGTCTTTTATTTTCTTGTCTTTTTCTTGAATTTCTACTCTCAATTCTCCATTCTTTTTTTGATGAGAGTCATTTATTGTTTCCAAATCTTTAATTCTTTGGCGTAAAGGTTTTATAATTCCTTGATCACTCATAATAACCTCTAAATCTTTGAGTAATATCTTTTGGGAATCCCTTCCACCAAAAACCATTTTTTCTTATTTCACTAAAATCAGGCTTACAAAGTAAAGCCAAAATTTTTGGATCACCATTGGCAAATTCTAATTTTTTTTCCCAACATCTTTGATATAAAACTAATTCGTTATAATATTTTTCAAGATTATCTTTTTGTAATTCCTCACAATTATCAGGAGTAAAAAGTTGTCTATCATAATCACTTGCATAAGTTAAAAAGGGGATATGGTTTGGTAAGACCTTTTGATATAAGGCAATTTGAAGGCAATCACTATGAAATGGTTTAGTCGGACATTTCTTTTTTGTGTAAGACAATCCTTTTTTTGTAGTCATTACAGATCCAAAAACATTTTTAATATCTCCAAAATAAGACTTCATTGTTTGATCAACTGCAGCACCAATTAAATCTACATAACATAAAAAATAAGTTTGGATTCTTCCTTGCTCATCCCAATGGGTAAATTCTTTTTCTTCTTCCCATTCTTGCTTTGGCAATTCACTAACATTATCTATATGATTTTGAGCAATTAAATTTCTATTTTTAACTATGTTTTCAAATTTAAAACCATCTTTTTCATCAGTTGGTGTATAGTTTTTTATTCTTTCAACAATTTTATCTATCATGATATTTCCACAAGTTTTATTTTTTTAACTAAATGAGCTTGAACAATTTCATGAATCAAAGTTCCACCTTCAAATGAAGATGATTTAGGCATATTCATTCTTTCTTTAGTGGTCATTACGATATAATTTCTAAATCGTATATCTTCTGGAATTGTATTTTGTGATTTTGAAGTGTGTTTTAAATTAAATGCTTTATAACAGTCACCTATTATTTTGATTCTCTTGCTCATGCAAGAGTAATAAGCTAATTGATATTAAAAGTCAATCCACTTAATACTCAATGATAAGTGTTAATAATCGTAATATTGTGGAAAAGAGGCATATTCAATTTGTGATGACCATGACAAATTAATATCTTCAATTAGAGTTTGAATTGTTTTTCCTGTTGATGAAGATTTATCTAAAATATCATATCTTCCATTACTTCTAGGTTCTAAAAAACCTATCCAAATAATTTTTGTTTTTTTATCCTCTGCAAAACTTAATTGATTATCAGCCCCAAAATGAACAAATTTTCTTGGTTTAAATAATCTTATCATTCCATTTGACATAGGATTTTTTGAAGTAATTGCATGATAACCATTATATCTTGATGGGACTCCAACTTTTTTAATTTCTGATTTTTTAAATAAACCAATTTGAGCATTACTATAACTTGCACCAATTATATCAATGTAGTTTGATTCTCCTAAAAAATAATTAGGTGAAATATAAAAATCTCCATTAGTTCTATATTTGTTAAAAAATTTAGATAAATCTTTTGCTAATTCAAAATGATCATAATATTTAGGGGCATTTTTAGGTTTATTAATTAACCTAGATATTTTAACTTCCATATTAGCCCATTCTTTTTTTGGGTAAGTATCTTTAATAAAATCTTGAGTTGTTTTTTTATATTTACTTTTTAAAAGTTCTAAACCTTGTTTTCTAAAATCATTATTATTCATATTATTAGGACTATACATTATATCCAAAAAATTAATTTCTTTTTTATTTCTCATATATTGACATTACATTGACTTAATAATGGTTGTCAACTTGTTTAAGATTGGTTTATAATTATCTTACGATTCATAATTAAATTTAAAAATTAATAATGATAAAAATGAGAGAAAACATAAGTAAAATCAACACTTTTAAGCTATTAACTTTTAATATTAAAATTAATTTTTTTAAAATTTCTTACTTTAAAACAGTTCTAAAATACAAATTCAACAAAATTCCCCAACAAGTTTTATTTTTTTTCAGCTTATTTAGTAGGCTTAACGAATCAAAACACAAATTATTGATATGAATATTTTTTTTTTAATATTAGGTTTTGCAAGTGCTGATGTAAATCCAACAATACAATTACTTAAAATTCCAATTTCTCAAGGTGTCAAAAAAATAACTTGCGAACAAGCATTAGAAAAAAATACAAAGTTTGTAAAAAATCCTAAATACAAAGAAGGCAACGGAGAAGTGTGGGGCTACTATGTTTATGAAGGTAAGCCAATTTTTTTACATTTTTGCAAAGACAAAGATGGGAATTGGGTTAGATGATAGAAATAAAATTAGACCTATATGAGTTAATGATTACTTCTCAAAATGGTTTGATGAGAGTCTATGAATCAATGCGTCTTGGTCATGATTGGGGGCATGGATTTAAAGGTAGTCTTAACGAAAAAATTGCTAAATCAATAAGTGGTTCGCAAGCAGAATTAGTTTGTGCAAAATATTTAGAAATTGAACACACTTACCATGTTAATCATGGCAACAATGCCGATCTCATATTTCATGACACTCATTTACAAATACGATCTCAATTACCTAAAAAAAATAATAGTTTAATTATTAGACCTAAAGGAAGTAAGGCAGGTGAGATTTATATTTTAGTGATAGACAAAGCACCGATCTTTGAAATTCATGGTTTTGTAAATTCAACTTATGTATTGGGAAGTGAAAAATACTTAACTGATTTTAATATACCTAATAGGCCTAAATGCCATGCGATCCCAATTAATTTATTAACGCCAATAGACTTACTAAAAAATGGGGCATGGAATTGACAACTAATAAAATAAATATTTTTGGTGATATTAGAGTTTGTTCAAAATGTGGTGATCCTGCTGTTATAGTAGAAAAAGGAAAAGATTTTTGCGCAGAATGTTATTCATTAACAGTTTGGCAAATGCCACTTTCAAAAGTTGGTGAAGATTTAGACAAAAGAGAAGGAATAAAATTAAGGGTGGTAAAGTCATGATTCCTTTTCCTAAAAAAAAATACGATATAATTTTGGCAGATCCACCCTGGTATTTTAAAAGCTATTCAAAAAAAGGAGAAAACAGAAATGCTACAAAACATTATCCATGTATGGAATTTAATGATCTATTGGATCTTGATATTAACAGTATTGCTAGTGTGGATTGCGTATTGTTTATGTGGGTTGTTGATCCTTTACTTGAGAAATCTTTTGAACTTATTAAAAAATGGGGCTTCACCTATAAGACGGTTGCTTTTACATGGGCTAAAAAAAATAAAACAAATGATAACTTGTTTATGGGGCTAGGTTATTGGACTAGATCAAATCCAGAAATGTGTTTGTTGGCCACTAAAGGTAAGCCAAAAAGATTTTTTAAAAATGTAAAACAATTAATTATTGATAAGCGTAGAGAACACTCAAGAAAACCAGATTGTTCAAGAGATAGGATAGTTCAATTATGTGGAGATAAACCAAGAATTGAACTCTTTGCTAGACAAAAAGTGGTTGGTTGGGATAACTGGGGTAATCATTTTGAGTGATGATAAGCAAAACAATTTGTTTGACCAAGAGGAGATTAAAGAGGATTGGCGTAAAGATTGGGATGGTATGCCTGAATTTGAACAATATCCTAAAGAGGCTTACCATAAGATTATTGTAAGGTTTGATAGTGAGGAAGAACTTCAAAGTTTTGCCAAAATTTTAGGGCAAGATATAAATAATAAAACTAAAAGTATTTGGCATCCAAAACTTAAATTCGCAAATCATTTTAACAAAAGGTATTTTGACAAAGATGAATCCTAAATATCCTATATATGTAGTTTCTAAAGCTAGATGGGACTCAAGATTAACAGTTAAGTCTTTAGAGAGAATGAAAGTTCCTTATTTTGTAGTAGTTGAGGAACAAGAGCATGAACAATATTGTAGTGTTATTGATGAGTCTAAAGTTTTAATATTAGATAAACAATTTCAAAAAGATTATGACATCTTTGATGATGAGATTGGCAAGGGCAACGGCACAGGGCCAGGCGCAGCAAGAAATTTTTGTTGGGAACACTCCATAAGTAATGGCCATAAAAAGCATTGGGTTATGGATGACAATATTTATGATTTTTATAGATTAAATCGTAATGCTAAAAACATAGTACAAACTGGGACAATTTTTAAAGCGGCAGAGGATTTTCATGATCGGTATGAAAATGTTAAAATAAGTGGTTTTAATTATTGTAAATTTTGTATAGCTAGTGAGAAATACCCACCATTTTTATTTAATACTAGAATCTATTCAACCTTGTTAATAGATAATTCTACTAAATATAGATGGAGAGGAAGATATAACGAAGATACGGATTTATCTTTAAGGGTTTTAAAAGATGGAGATTGCACCCTTCAATTTAATGCTTTCCTACAAGAGAAAGCTACAACACAAAGGATCAGTGGCGGTAACTCCAAAGAATTTTATGATGAAGAAGGAACTATGAATAAATCTAAAATGTTAGAAAAAATGCACCCTGATGTAGCTAAAGTTGTATGGCGTTTTAATAGATGGCATCACTTCGTAGATTATTCACCTTATAAAAAGAATTTACCAATTAAAAAGAAAGATCTGATTACCCCCATAGGAGTAAATAATTATGGCATGGTGTTGAAGGAGATTTCTCTATAATGGCTTTTGAAAAATTTGATAAATCATTATTAAATAATAAAGTTTTGAATAGTCATGAAAAAGTTATTTATTTAATTTGTTATTCTTTTAGGAATGCACCGAACGGATGTAGGATAAGCCATAAGTACCTTATGCAACGAACAGGGATAGGCTCTAGGAGAACATTAACTAAATATTTGGATAGACTTACTCTATTTGGCCTTCTTGCACGGAGACAGTTGGATAACGGCACAAACCATTACGTCTTTGATAAAGAAACTATGCAACTTTATATTAATCATAATACTAATAAACGTAGAAAGATTTCATTAGCTAAAAAGAAAAAAAATAATCCACAAATTAATAAACAAATAGGGAATGTTATCAACATGATTAAAAAATAAAGTAAATTGGGTGATGCACTTTTGCCTTTTGGGTGTATCAAAAGAGCCTCTTAATAAAGACATATATATATAAACTTAAGGAAGTAAATTAAATGACAACTTATATAGATAAAAGTATTATTGCTAAAGCAATAAGTAACCTTACTAAAAAAAATAGTTTCCCTTATCAAAATGCAATTAATAAAAGAAAAAAAAATTATAAAGCATATATGGAAACAAAGACAAATAAGGAATTAAGAAAAAAATTATCAAAAGATAGATTTAACACCTACCTTGAGGAGAAATATAAAGATGATAACAAATAATCTAACAATAGACCAATTAGATAGATTTTTAAGTATTTCAGCATTCGTTGACAATAAATTACCAAAAGTTTCAAATAAAAGGACTCCTTCTATGTTTAAATTAATAGATGATTTATATGGAATAGGGGAAACTAAAGAAACGATTCAAAATTCCAGTTACTCCTATAAGGGTAAAATGAAAATTGTGTTAACTTCTAGGCAAATTACAATATATGATTTTGTGGCCACCCTTATGCTAGACGCTACAAAGGAAGATAGAGAACTTATATATTTGAGAAACTTCCCTCATAGGAAGTCTTATAGGGAACTTAAAAAGATGTATTTGGATGTTAGCCATGAAAAATTAAGATATATGTATTTTAAGGCCTTAAAAAGCGTTTGTAAGTACGCTAATAAAGACCTTAAGAAATATATTTAATTTTTAATTTGTGAATTATGCCAATCACTAGAAATAGATATATGAAGATATGGAATATCTTTTTTAATACCACTTGGAAATCTAGTATTATGCTTTTTAACTATATTAAGATTTTCAAATTTTTTCATCATTTTAGGATCACATCTAGAATCCAAATCAATACTTAAAAAATCTAATCCAATTAATTTAGTTTGTTCATAACTTCTATATCTATGTAAAAAAGAATGTTTTATAGAGATAGTTTTTTTAATTTCATCTTTAACTTTTTTAGCTATTTCGCTTACTTCTTTATTACTAAAAATGCTAATTATCTCTCCAAATCTATCTTTTAAGCTATTTTTTACATAATTAGTCACTTCTTCCTTATCTTTAAAATGACCTCTTACACTTCCAATAGTTTTATTTTTAGTTTTAAATAAACACTTGTAATATTCTTTATTCATCCTTCTCTCCTATTGTTATGATAATCAATTACTTCATTAGTTCCTTTTATACCCAAATAGGCCATGAGGCCTATAAGGGTGAATCCTAGTAATAAAAATATGATCATTAAAAAATATATTTAACAAATTCTATTAATAGTCATATTAGAACTATGAAAAGGCATATTTAAATAATAGCTTTTTTTAGATTCTTTTAAATAATCATCTAATAAAAATTCTCCTTCATAATTACAATGAAACATTGTTTTTTTAGCCTCATCACAATTGAAAAGATTGCTATTTTTATATTCCTCTTTTAAAGTTTCCTCACTATGAACTTCAATAGTTTCTCCATTATTCCAAGAACACAAATATAATGGATAATTTTCCAATCTTGGTGTTATATGGATTGATTTAAATAGATTTTTATTCATCATTCTCCCATCTATCTTTTTTATTTCTATTTTTAAAAGATTCATGTTGTTCCCATTGACCCATTTTCTTTTTTCCTAATTCAATAGGGTTTAAATCATTAGGATCGACAATAGGGCTTTCTATTGGCTCAATAGGTGATACTTCATTTTCATTAACTTTTATTAATAAGCCTAATCTATTTTGATTATGTAAAACTTCATCAAGTTGGTCATCTAAAGCCTCACAATGCTTACTTACAATAGATTCTAGCTTATCTTGTGGAATTTCTTTTAAAATATCGCTTAACATACTTTCCACAAATTGCTCTTGTTCACCATCACAAGCATCATCAAGAATATTTATTGCAAAATCATAATATTCTTTTTGATTACCTTGCCAAACTCCATTTTTATCTAGTTTATCATTACTCATATTTTTCTCCTTTTTTTAAATCTTTATAAATAGATTCATTAAACCATGCTTTATCTAATCCATCTTGATAGTCATTTATTATTCCATTAAAAGCTACACAAATCATGTGGTTGTAACTATCTTTATTTTTAACACACCAAGTAATTAAAACTTGAACGACTTTGTAAGCTATTTTAAGTTTATATTGTTTAAATAGATTTCTATTCATCCTTTATTCCTCACATTCTAAAAGTTGAGTTAATTTACGATTTCCAGTTGTATAAAAATTGCTATCATGACTATCATGTAAAAATTTTTCTAGTTTTTTTCCAATTTTAAAACTAGCGTCATAACCTTTTTTAGCTTTAATTGAGTCATTGGAATAACCAAAATTATCACAAAAATCATTAAATCCATCTTTTGAATTACTATAATTAGTGTGCATAATATCCATTCTTAAACACTCAAGAACGCCACTAGCCGTAGGCTCATCTTTTATTCCATAACCTTGACTAAAAAATATAGTCATACTCTTATTACCATATCTAGTATCTTTGTGATTTCCTTGAAGTTTATATTTTCTTTTTAAAGTGACTTTGTAGTGATTCATATTTTGTCTTTCCATGTTAGGATTCGAATCACTATACTCATTAACAATAGTAATATTATTTTCTCTCACAAATTCCTCTATTGTTTTTTTTGCCTCTAGTCTTGGTCTTGATTCAACTTGTTGTGTTGACATTGTTCTCTCCTTTTTATTTATATTAATTGACATATCATTGACGTTAAGTTGATTATTGATGAAAGTCAATTAACTTTTTTAATTATTTGACAAATAAAGATTTAATGATGTAAAAAGGGATATACTACATCTAGTAAGGTTTTTTCATTTACCACAATTAGAAGTAGGTTATATATAAGGGCTATTTAATAGTCTTTGATTCTCTCTCTCCAATTACTACAAAATGCCCTTATATGCTCTAATATTTAGATTCTATTGGCTTTAATTGGTGTAGTTTAAGCGTTTTAAATACTTTTCTACACTTTAGACCAATTTTAAATTTCTCTCTATTTTTATAAAGAGGAACTATATTAACCTTAAACATTGAATAAGGTTTCATTAATTGTTTAGTCATTTTTCTCTCCTTGATTCGAATTAATAAAGAATCATAAGAAACTTATAATTGAATGATAACCCAATTACAACCCATTAAATACATAAGAAATATGGCAAATAAAACAAAATTTAAAAAAGAGGTAATAAAAGACATCATGGAAGAATTGGCTATTGGTCAATCTATTAGGTCTTGTTTATCTCCACAAAATAAGAAGGAAGATAGGCCTTGTTGGGCTACATTTAGATCATGGATGAATAATATCTCCAAATATCCTACATTAAGGCAAGATTATGAAAAGGCTAAACAAGATGGAATTGAGTACCTTTTAAGTGATGCTCAAGAATTGATTAATGAAAGCCTTATTAATAGTAAATCAAAAGAGAAAACTGATCTTGGTCAAACTCATTTAGTTAAGGCTTATATAGACCTAGCAAAGTGGAAAAGTGAACGACTTGCACCGAGATATTACGCTAAAAAGGATAGTTTGGCTCTAATTGGTGATGATAAGAGTCCTCTTGTTGTTAAGTGGGATAAGTAAAAAGTATTGGAATATATGAATAAATATTAATTTCATCCGAAGTTTGCACAAACCTAACACATGAACGCTTATAGGGTTAATTTCTCTAAAAAATATGTGATAAATATGTCACAGCTATATTGATTAGATACAATTATTAAATAAACATTGATTTTATTGATGTTTTAAGCATGGTTTAATGACTAACAATCATTTTCTCATTATTTTCTAGGGTTTTGGGGGGTTTTTAGAGAAACCCACACACCGAAATAATTTTGAGCCTAGCTTAAAAGTTTAGGGAAGTTTCACACAAATAGATTAACAAATTTACATAGGAGAAAAAATGGCTGGAAAAGACATGAGTGAAGAAGAAAGAAAGAAAAAAGAAAGATTAAAAAAATTACAAGAAATGAGTAAAAAAGAAATGGCTAAAAACATGGAGTCTATGAGAGGCACTATCTCCGACAAAGAATTAGAACTTTTTAAAGCATTAGTACCAAACTAAAATGAAAAAATTTGATGATAAAAAATTGGGTTATACGGCTATTGTATATATTATGGAGTCCACTAATAGTGTGATTGTCCATTTTGATGGTTTTAATTCTTTAAAAGAATGTAGCTTTTTTTCTCATCAAATAATGAATGATCTTGGAATAGAATCTTTATCAACCTTACCACATGGAGAAACACTGCATTAGGGGGGGGTTTGTTTTAAAAATGCCAAATATTACTATTCCATATAGACCAAGAGAATTACAAAATTTTTTGCATAAAAAAATTGATATGCACCGTTTCAATGTTCTTGTCCTTCACAGAAGGGCTGGAAAAACAGTGGCCATGATCAATCATATGCTAAAGGATGCCTTAACTAATCCTTTGCCTAACTCAAGATATGTATTCCTAGCACCGACTTTCAAACAAGGAAAGCTGACCGCATGGGATTACATAAAAACATACGCTGGAAAAATACCCAATGTTAAGTTTAATGAGTCAGAATTAAGATGCGATCTACCCAATGGATCAAGGATTACAATTCTTGGTGCAGAGAATGATCAAGCGATCAGGGGAATAAGTTTAGATGGATGTGTATTTGATGAAACTCAAAGCATTAAACCTACTATATTTCCAGAAATTATAAGACCTGCATTAGCAGATAGAAAAGGTTGGTGTGTATTTATCGGAACACCAAAAGGTAGAAATTATTTCTATCAATTATATCAAAATGCTAAAGAAACTAAAGATTGGTATTCATGCGTTTTTAAAGCTAGTGAAACAAAAATTTTAGATGATGAAGAATTAAACGCTGCAAAAGGCGTTATGTCAAAAGACTTGTATGATCAAGAGTTTGAGTGTTCATTCAATGCCGCAATCACTGGTAGCTACTTTGGATCAATAATAGATGGTCTAGCAAAAGAAGGTAGAATAGGGGATGTTCCTTTTGATGATAACCTTGATGTAGAAACCTGGTGGGATCTGGGCCTGAATGATAGCACTTCAATATGGTTTGTTCAAAAGCATAAAGGTGAAATAAGATTAATAGATTACTATGAGAATAGTGGATTTGGTTTAGATCATTATATTGATGTATTAAATAATAAACCATACTCAGAAGATTACTCAAAACACATAGCCCCTCATGATATTAAAGTTAGGGAACTAGGAAATTTTGGAAAATCAAGATTAGATAGTGCTTTAGAATTAGGAATTAGTTTTGAAGTAGCACCAAAAGTAAGTGTTGAAGATGGTATAGAAGCTGTAAGAAAAAACTTACAAAATTGTTGGTTTGATAAAAGTAGATGTGGCACAGCTGTTGAATACTTAAAAGCATATCAAAAAAGATATGATGATAAAAACCAAACATTTAGAAATAAACCACTACACAATTACGCCTCACACTGCGCAGATTCTTTTAGAACTGGAATAGTAGGGCAAGGATTACAAACTTCAAATTGGAAAAAAGAAGTACCAATAGAAACAAATTATATAGTTTAAAATATGGCAAAAATATCAGAAATAGAATTAAGAGGAATAATACAAAGTGAAATAGACAATGCTCAAGGTTATATGGGTGGTGCGTTATCCGCAGGCCGAAAGAAATCTCTTGAGTATTACATGGGAGATAAACTAGGCACAGAGATTGATGGTCGTAGTCAAGTCGTATCAACTGATGTAGCTGACACTGTTGAAACTATTTTACCTAACTTATTAAGAATATTTACAGGTAGTGATAGAGTAGTTAAATGTGAGCCTGTAAGAGCAGAAGATAAACCTCTATCTGTTCAAGCAACTAACTATATTAACTATATTTTTAACAAAGATAATAATGGTTTTTCTATCCTTTATACATGGTTTAAAGATGCTCTTTTAGAAAAAAATGGCATAGTTAAAGTTTATTGGGATGATAGCGAAAAGGTTGAGCAAGAAACTTACGAAAATTTAAATCAACAAGAATATCAATTATTAATTAATGATGAGAATGTTGAGATAGTTGAAGAAGAGTCTTTTGAAGATCAAAACGCTAAAGAACAAATAGAATTTGCAAAAAAAATGGCAGAGGCTCAAGGCCAAGTAGTTGAAGAAATTCCTACTCCAATGCTTTATAATTGTAAAATTAAAAGAACATCAAAAGGTGGTAAAGTTAAAATAGAAAATATTCCACCTGAAGAATTTTTAATTCAAAGAACAGCAAAGTCTATTGATGAGGCTTCTTTTGTAGCACACAAAGTTACTAAAACTAGAAGTGAACTTATTGAAATGGGTTTTGATAGATCAATCGTAGATGATCTTCCAACAACTAATAATATTTTATTAAATGATGAAAGATTAACTAGGTATAGTGATATTGATGAAACACCTTTTAATGATGCTCCTGATGAATCTACTCAAGAAATAGAAATTTTTGAATGCTATGTTAGAGCTGATATGGATGGTGATGGCGTAGCTGAATTAAGAAAAGTTATCGTAGCTGGTGAAGGTGGATATACAATTTTAGAAAACATGGTTTGCGACTCCATACCATTTTGTAGCTTAACACCAATTCCCATGCCACACAGATTTTATGGAAGAAGTATTGCTGAATTAGTTGAAGATGTTCAATTAGTTAAATCTACAGTAATGAGACAGTTGTTAGATAATATGTATTTAACAAATAATAATAGAGTTGCTGTAATGGACGGCATGGTTAATTTGGATGACTTATTAACTTCAAGACCAGGTGGTGTTGTAAGAACTAAACAACCACCAAGTCAAGTAATGATGCCTATGCAATCGCAATCATTATCTCAACAAGCATTTCCATTATTAGAGTATTTAGATACAGTTAGAGAGTCTAGAACAGGGGTGACTAGATATAATCAAGGCCTTGATGCAGACTCATTAAATAAAACTGCAACTGGTGTAAATGCACTAATGACACAATCTCAAATGAGAATGGAATTAGTCGCTAGAGTGTTTGCCGAAACTGGTATTAAAGATTTATTTAGAAAAATATTTGAATTAACTTGTAAGTATCAAGACAAAGAAAGAATTGTAGAATTAAACAATCAATTCATTCCTGTAAAACCTACGGAATGGAGAAATAGATTTAACATATCAATTACTGTTGGTTTAGGCACAGGAACTAATGATCAACAAATAATGATGATGAATAATATTTTGGAAAGACAAATACAAGCCTTCCAATTACAAGGTGGGAAAGAGTACCCAATGGTGAGCCTAAAAAACATTTACAATAGTTTATCAAAAATTATTGAAAATGCTGGTCTTAAAAATGTTGATAATTATTTTGTTGATCCAGATCAGGGAAAACAAATGATGCCACCACCTGAACCGCCAAAACTTACACCTATTGAAAAAATAGAATTTACTAGAATTGCAAGTGAAGAAAAACGAAAAGTTGCAGAACTAGAAATAGAATTGAAAAAGATTAAGAGTAATAACGCTATGGATATTTTAAATTTTGAAACTAAAATTAAAGACATGGAGTTAAAATATAAAACTCAATTAGACTCTCAAAAAATTAAAGCAGATGCTGATATAAATAAAATTATATTAGGTGGAGAAGTTAAGAGTTTAATGGATGCTGAAAAATCTACAAAGAATTTACAACAAGAAATTGAAGGTTTAAATGGACAAGATGCAAGAGGGCAAACTTCACCAAGAAGTGAGCCAATCGCAGAAGGCTAAAGAAGTATTAGACAACCCCTCTTTTAAAGAGGCTTTTGATAAGTTAAGAAATTTATATTCAACTAGCTTATTAAATACTGGAACTAACGAAACTGAAACTAGAGAAAAGCTATGGTTAGCTTATCAAGTTTTAGGAAAAGTAGAACAACACTTTAAAGAAATTATAGATACTGGAAAACTAGCCTCTAAACAATTAGAAGATTTTAGAAACAGTATTAAAAAACAAAAATTCTAAACAATCAAGTTTAGGATAAGTCAACCTCATAAGAGGAACTTAACTTAAAAA
>TARA_R110002020_G_scaffold103752_13_pt1 | contig 20875 bp, 20 predicted proteins | sample TARA_R110002020 | Tara Oceans TARA_R110002020 (sample SAMEA4396489) | marine metagenome | biome: Westerlies Biome; feature: [MES] marine water layer (ENVO:01000295) within the mesopelagic zone...; material: water (ENVO:00002006), including particulate matter (ENVO:01000060)...
CGCTATACTATACAGTGTGCCCCTGTGTGTGTGCAGCTATAGGGGATAGGATAGGATAAGACTACACTTACCTATGCTTATCATCTACTGAAGGGAAGAATATATATCCAAGCACAAGCATTAAAGCAGGGACAAATACAAACATAATAAACTCATCACTCACACCATAGTATCCTTCGCCCATGTTATTCTCTCCACCAATCAGGATCATCATCAAGTGTACCTGTATCTAATCCTAATGATACATTCGCACACTTAAGTACTTCATCCCTAGTATAGTTACCTGCAACATAATCATCCTTACGTACAACTGTTATCATTGTATCATCATTAGTATGTAGCATCTTATCGAAGCCTCTATCAATCAATACATCAGAAGCAGCATCAAGATGACTACTTGATTGTGCCCATTGATACACCATACCATTACTATCAGCATATTGTACTAAGTACCAATTCATTAGTTACTACCCCATCGTTCACAATGCCTCTGCTTAGCTTCTGAATACTTATCTATTTGTTCCTTGAAAGCAGGAACACGATAAACATTCCACTCATCATCATACTCTACTTCTACATCACCGAATTGTTCGATGTAATTTTCACGGTGCGCATCACCGAATCGGTCACAAATCCACATTACCCTATACGCATCAGTAGTAGTCTCTACTCTAATACCTTCGTTACCGTTAGTTGCTGTGATGTTTACTTCTGATAGTTTCATTCTTCTTCTTTCGTTAGTGTTATCTTTTCTTTTCATGTTCTTATTATATAATATATATCGACATTTGTCAAGGGTAATCTTAACTTTATTTGTATTTATTTAGTAAGTATTTTCTATCGAATGACGAATGTCCTTCTGTACGTATCGCACTAATAGCAGAATTAATATCTAGCTTCTTATGGCTTACTGCAATATGGTACTTGTATTGAAACGTACCCTGTACTAGATAACGATACTCTAGTTGATTATAACTTCTTAGTTCTTTGATTACTCTAAACATTATATTCTCTTTCGTTGTTAACTTCTTATGTCTTAAGTATATAATATATATCGACCATTGTCAATAGCAATCTTTAATTATTATTAATTTATTTACATATATTTTTATTGATACTGAGTATCATTATCATCTCTTACTATTAGTATACATTTGTACTTTGTGCATTATTTCACAATCTCATTACCTGTGAATTCTTTCACAATGTCTCACTTTCTTGTGAATAGTTTCACAATGTTCTGAACTGTGAATTATTTCACAATCTCGACTTTGTGCTTTTTTTCACACACTTACCCATGCCTTTGCCCATACACCCACTTTTAACTTCACCAATAATAGTTACTACCTTTCTCTTTTTTCCCGTGGTGGTTCAAACATAATTCGCTGGCGCTCATTGCTTTGTCTTATTCAAACCTCCACCATCAGCCCTCCCATTATAGTGTCTCACCCGAAGCCTGACTACAATTTTCCCTACTTTCTCTTTATATTCGTGCTTTTATCCCCCTAAAGGTGTATAATATTTTGAATTAAATTGCATTTCAATTGATGGAGATCACAATGGGTACAAAAAAAGAAGAAAATGTAACGCCAATCAGCAGCTCCTTGCACTGCAAGGCATCTGCGGCACTCACTGAGGAAATTAGGGAAGAACTGAAGGCTGAAGACCAGTCTTTGGAGGAAATTTTAGATGAGCAAGATAAAGAGCAAGAATGACTTTAATTCTGGAAAGATAGATTCCGCCCAACCTACAGGAGACTCACATGATCTAGAGCTCCTTGGGCTCGAAGGATTCGATAAGTGTCCAGCATATTACCGAAAATGGTCCGAAAGCGGTGAATTTGATGATATCTTAATACGAGATAGCATGAGACCGGGCCTGAGGTTCTATTATCGTCTAGCACAATATATCTCAGAAGCCGGAAATCATTACCCAACACCCGATTTTATGGAAACCGGGGTTGGCTTTATTGAAAAAAGAAAGAAAAAGGTATTTTTCATAAGGGAAACCCCCCTATTTAGTGGTGAAGACAAGGATCACTTGACCCCAAGAGACCCAAACCTTCCCCCAAACAGCCTTCCCGTCGGTTTTCCAGCCATAATAAACAGCGTCATACCGACCCATTACTACCAAGCCCTATCTTCCCCCCACTGTGTAATAACTTCTACCGAAGCCTTCTCTCCTACGCCGGTAGAACTGGAAGAAAATTCTCTTTTAGGCCGAAAAGACAACCGAGTTCAGTCAATTGACAAGGATGAACTACGAGAAATACTCACAGATGAACATATTTGTGACGCGGTTAAAAAAAACCACAAGCAAATGGCCCTTTCTAGCCGCAGAGTCAACCTCACCAAGGAGAACGCGGTAATTTCAGCTCCCATACTCCGCACATTCCCCTTTTACAAGGACAACGAGAAGCCAAAAGCACAAAAAGGAGCAATTATTTTCAACGAATCCTCAAACTGCTTAGAATATTTTACGGGAGAGGAGTGGAGAACGCTCATGTGGCGTGAGAATGAATGAAAATACCCCCAAACATGACTGAAGAAGAAGTTATGGCAGAAATTATGCTAGTTGTCAACCGAACTGCACCGAAGTATACGTTTTATGGCTACGGAGTTGATGATATAAAGCAAGAAGCCTTCATAATTTGCATGGACGCACTGGAAAGATACCAAGAAGGACGCCCTTTAGAAAACTTCCTAGCAGTCCATCTCTCTAATAGACTTAAAAACTTTGTAAGAGATAACCACTTTATTAAAACAGAAGAAGAAAAAGCCAAAGTCCAAATGCCCGGCCAACTTGCCAACGACAATAGCATCGTCTCGCCCCAAAGCCTTCAGGCTAAACAAGGGGATCGTATAGATTTAAAAGAAATGAAACAAATCATAGATATCAAACTGCCAGCACAGTACAGATCAGATTATTTGAAGATAGTTAATGACATTTATGTTCCTAAGAAGCAGCGAGAAGAAGTTTTGGCGGTTATATATGAAATCCTAGAGGAGCAGGGCCATGCGTAAGGGGCGATTTTCTAAAAAGGAAATAAAATATATCAAAGAAAACGTGAAAAACATGTCTTCGGAAGATATGGCGGAACACCTTGATAGAGATCCTGCCAGTGTTGATGAGTTTATTAAGCGGGAATTTAAAGTTGGTCTGTCATCTGAAGAGGAAGCGGCCTACCAGTTGGAAGCTCGCCCCTATTGGGTCGAACTAAAGCAGCAATTTTCACAACAAGAGCTTGAGTTGTTTAAGTATCACTGGACAAGGGTCATATCGCAGTTTAAGGACGACGTGATTCCTACAGAAGAAATACAAGTAGTTGACCTTATAAAATTAGAACTGTTGATGAATAGGTGCTTAAAGCTTAACAAGAGTAATATGGATCAAATAAATGTTTTTGAAGAATTAGTACGCGATGAAAGGGCGCTTGACCCAGATCAGCAGGATGTGGACACTATAATAAACCTAGAACGGCAAGTGGCATCCCTAAGAGCTGCTCAGGAGTCCTTAAATCGTGACTACAGAGACTTACAGACAAAGAAGAACTCTATGCTCAAGGAAATGAAAGCGACCAGAGAGCAGCGTGTGAAGCGTTACGAGGACAGCAAGCACAGCTTCACTGGATGGGTAGTGCATCTTATAAACAATCCTGAGCTAACTAAGTCTTATGGATTGGAGATGGAGAGAATGAGACTTGCGATGGAGAAAGAAGGGGAGCGATTGGGGCAATTTCACCAATATGAAGATGGTGAGGTGGATCAGCCCTTTTTGACTCCGGACACAGTTATGGAATAAAAAGGAACAAAAGATGAAGAAAGCAATTATTTTCGGTGTGACGGGTCAAGACGGCAGTCACTTGTCGGACCTTCTTTTAGAGAAGGGGTATGAAGTAATCGGAGTGAACCGAAGAGGCAGCACAAATAACACTGGCCGGATTAGTCACATTTTGGATCACGAAAGATTCAATTTGCTTAGTGGAGATATTACAGATGCTCATAGTGTATACAAAGTCTTAAAAGATAACGGGAATGTAGATGAAGTCTATAACCTTGCGGCACAATCGCATGTTGGCGTCTCTTTTAAGCAGCCAGCTTTTACTTGGGATGTAACGGGGAAGGGATGTCTTAATATACTACAAACCATCGTTGACCTAGGCTTAACCGAATGTAGATTTTACCAAGCTTCTAGTAGTGAGATGTACGGCTCCTCGTATGATATAAGCAGAGACCAAATCAAATTTCAAGACGAGAACACTAAGTTTTTGCCTCAGTCTCCATACGCAATAGCCAAGTGCGCAGCACACTACATGACAAGATTGTGTAGAGAGGCTTATGGTATACACGCAAGTGCGGGCATATTGTTTAATCACGAAGGACCAAGGAGAGGAGAGACTTTTGTAACAAGGAAAATAACCAAATGGATAGGAGACTTTGTTAAGAGTGGTAGGTCGGAAGAATTTCCAAAGCTGCGTTTAGGCAATCTTGAAGCATTTAGAGATTGGGGGTATGCGGGTGATTACGTTGAGGCTATGTGGATTATGCTTCAACAAGATAAAGCGGATGATTATGTAATTTGCACCGGGGAAACCCATACTATTCGAGATTTCCTAGACGTTGCCTTTGCACACGTTAATATTTCCGACTGGTCTAACCTTGTCGTTGTTGACCCTGAATTTTACAGGCCAGCGGAAGTAGATTATTTGAAAGGAGATAACACAAAAGCCGCAAGCAAGCTGGGATGGAAACCAAGACACTCGTTTAGTGATTTAGTAGGGATAATGGTCGAACATGATTTACAATGAAAATATACAAGGTATATATGGATTTGCAATTAGTTATACCAAGACTGAGAGAATTCAGACTGAAAGAATACAACAGTACATTTCCCATAGTCTTCATAGAAGCTAAAGACCCAGACGACGCCTGCTATAAAGCTATATATAACCTAGTAAGCGGTTTGCTGTCTCAGGACAGCTCTGTTGAAACTTCGCTGCTTTGCCGGTCAATTGTTCATGACATTAGGATAATAAAGGTCTCTCCATCATGAGAAGAAACTATGACGATCCAGTCTACAAAGATTGGAGAAAAAAAGTATACAAACGAGATAAGTTTAGTTGTCAGTTCCCAAAAGCACACACCGCGTGTAAATCGAAGCGTAGGCTGCAAGCTCACCACATTAAAAAATGGTCTACGTCGGCAGCCCTGAGATACGAAGTTGATAACGGAATAACCTTGTGTCGAGAGTGTCACGACAGCATAAATGGTTTTGAGTCACATTACGAAAGCGTGTTTAGCGAGATAGTGAGAAAAAACAATGGCTAGTTACAAACAAGCCCCGAACTTTACTGTCATTAGAGACACTAGGGAGCAAGAGGGGTATTATTTTAGCGAGTACGGCACATGCGAAGGCATGGTAGACCAAAAGCTAGACACTGGGGACTACTCCATATTGGGCATGGAAGATAAGATTTGCATAGAAAGAAAAGGTTGTGTAGAAGAGTTAGCCATTAACTTGGGACAAAAGAAGCACACGTTCCTAAAAGAAATAGACAGGATGGAAGATTTTCCTCATAAATTTATAATATTAGAATTTAACATCGCTGACCTAATTGACTTTCCAGAGAACAGTAGGATACCAGAAAAAAGCAAAGCCTCCGTAAAGATAACTGGTAAATATATGCTAAAGTGCTTAATGGAGTTCCAGCTATATAACGACATCCATGTTATTTTCTGCGGAAACAAATACAACGCCTTTTTAACAGTGAGTAGCATACTTAAGCGTGTGAACGAGATGCACACAGTGGGAAGGAAGAAATGATGTCAGACCCAATTGGGGAAATCCATACATACGGTTTAGACATAAAAAACAGAGAAGTTTACCTTCATGGCCACCACGGTCAGTTTGAAGAAGACCCCGGCGTAGAATACCGGATGGCAACTACTTTTATCAAGAACATCCGGACATTAGACGGACTTAACAATCAGCCGATAGTTGTTCACATGCACAGCCTTGGTGGCAACTGGTCAGACGGAATGGGGATATACGACGCGATCTCTTTGTGTAGTTCGCATGTTGCCATTTTGGTATACGGACAAGCCGAGTCAATGAGCAGTATTATATTACAGGCTGCCGACCTGAGGGTTATGATGCCCAACTCCTACTTCATGTCTCATTATGGATCAAGTGGCTTTTCCCAAGATTACCTTAGCGCCCAGAATGAAGCTAAGTTTGAGAAATCCATTACAGACACTATGTTTGATATATATGCCGATCAGTGTGTTAATGGCAAGTTTTTCCAAGAACACTACAAGTCTCCTACCACGGAGAAGGTAAAGGGGTACTTGAGACGAAAACTTAAATCTGGAGACTGGTATCTAGGATCACACGAAGCAGTATACTATGGCTTTGCTGACGGTGTAATTACAGGCAGGAAATATAAAAACATAAACGCACTCAAATGAATACGCACCTTAAAGAAATCGACCAAGCTTGGTTAGGGCTAGATATTTCCGATGAAGAACTATTTAATCCCATGGAGATGCTTGACCCGAACAGCGAAGACTACCACTTGAAGTTATCTTGGTTGATGGTCAGGCCCGAATACTTTTCTTTTTTATGCAAGCAAGTGTTCAACATCCAGATCCTTCCTTCTCAGGCCCTGATGCTTCACGAACTGTGGAATCGCCGGTTTCCGATGCTTATAGCTAGTCGTGGTTTCGGTAAATCTTTTATACTTTCTTTATACGCGATGATGAGGGCTCTCCTTCTACCCCAGAGAAAGGTTGTTGTTGTTGGCGCAGCCTTTAGGCAATCTAAGGTTCTTTTTGAGTATATGGAAACCATATGGCATAACTCTCCTATCCTAAGAGATATATGCGATAGCAATAGTGGTCCACGTAGAGATGTTGACAGGTGTACCATGAGGATAAACGACAGCCGCATAACATGTCTCCCCTTGGGCGACGGGCAAAAAATTCGTGGACAACGAGCAAACGACATCATAAGTGACGAATTTGCATCCATACCTAGAGATATATTTGAAACCGTTGTTGCTGGTTTTGCCGCTGTAAGCGCAGACCCCATAGACAACGTAAAAAGATTGGCCGCAAAAAAGAGAGCGGAAGAACTAGGAATACCGCTGGAAACCGAGCAAGATTCAGTAGCCACCAATAAAGAGAACCAAATAATATTATCTGGAACCGCCTATTATGATTTCAATCACTTTGCTGTCTATTGGAAAAAATGGAAGTCTATAATCAAAAGTAGAGGAGAGAGGTCTAGACTAAGAGAAGTGTTTGGAGGAGAAGATCCTCCGAAAGATTTTGACTGGACAGAATATTCTGTAATCCGAATACCTTATGAGCTTCTACCAGAAGGCTTTATGGACGCCGCACAGGTCGCCAGATCGAAGGCGACGGTACATGCTGGCATATATCAGATGGAGTTTGGTGCGTGCTTTACACGCGATTCTCAGGGCTTCTTCAAGAGATCCTTAATAGAGGCCTGCGTAGCCTCAGAGCAAGACCCCATAAAGACCTTTGGAGGAGAAAGTATATCTTTTAGCGCTTCGATAATGGGATCGCATAACAAGCAATATATTTTTGGCGTTGATCCGGCTTCTGAGGTAGATAATTTTAGCATTGTTGTTTTAGAGGTTTGCCCAGACCACAGAAGAATAGTCCACTGCTGGACAACAACGAGGTCTGAACACAGGGAGAAAGTTAAAAAGGGATATTCTGCGGAGACTGACTTTTATGCGTACTGCGCAAGGAAAATAAGAGACCTCATGAAAATATACCCCTGCATACACGTAGCCATGGACGCTCAGGGTGGCGGAATAGCAGTTATGGAGTCTTTACACGACCACGATAAAATACAAGAAGGCGAACAGGCTATATGGCCCGTCATAGAAGAGGATAATGAAAAAGACACAGACGACGAAAAAGGGTTGCATATATTAGAAATGTGTCAATTCGCAAAATATGATTGGCTATCAGAGGCCAACCACGGAATGAGAAAAGACTTTGAAGATAAGGTATTACTATTTCCCCATTTTGACGCAGTAAGCATAGGGATATCAAACGCAGAAGATGGGCTAAAAGGTAGAGTCTTTGACACCCTAGAAGAGTGTGTCTTAGACATAGAAGAGCTAAAAGATGAGCTATCTATGATACAAATTACGCAAACAACCACTGGCCGGGATAGATGGGATACGCCAGAAGTCATAATTGCCGCCGGAAAAAAGAGCAAGATGAGAAAAGACAGATATTCTGCCTTGCTTATGGCAAACATGGCTGCTAGATGCCTAGCTAGGATGCCCACGCCTCAGGAGTATACATTTTACGGAGGCTTTGCGACCCTACCCGAAGCAGAAAGAGAGAAAAGAAAGGAAGACTATTTCTCTGGTCCAAACTGGTTTACCGACAACATGAAAGATATTTATTAAATGGTGTATAATATGTTGACATTCCAATTACATTCCAATTGAACAAACAAGAGAGTAAAAAATGAGTAACGACAATGAATTCATAACTTGGGACGACCAAGATTCGTCTAGTAGGGAGCGTGCTTTTAACGATTATTCAGACTCTATTGACTCTTATGCGGGACTGAGCAAAAGCCAAGGGTCTCATTACAGGACCTTCATAGATGTTGAAACCAACAGGTCTGTCCGCCCCGGATACAGAACCACTGATTACCACGCCTTCCGCCCTGACGAGCAAATTCCGCAGAAGCAGAAAAAAATTATCAAGATGTGTATGGACGCATACGATAAAGTTGGAATAATCAGGAATGTTATCGACCTTATGGGAGACTTTGGAAGTCAAGGAATAAGCCTTGTGCACGAAAACAAGAGTGCCGAGTCGTTCTTTAAGCAGTGGTTTAAGAAAATTGACGGTAAAGAAAGGTCAGAAAGGTTTTTGAACAACCTGTATAGGTGTGGAAATGTTGTCATATACAGAAGTAACGCAACGATGACCAATGAGCTCGTCAAGTACATGAGGGCTGTCGGCAATGATATCAAGGTTTCAGTTCCTGATATAGCGAAAAACATAATTCCTTGGAGATACAACTTTTTCAATCCGACCACCGTTCAGGCAAAAGATGGAAACCTCAGCCTATTTCTCGGAAAGCGGCACTTCAATATCTCGACCAATTCCTTTTTCGATAATTTCAAAAACGGCACGATACCATCTCACATTCTGGAAACGCTTCCCCCGAACATAAAAAACAGAATAAAGCGGGGGGATAAAGAGATTCCATTAGATCCCGATAGGCTGTCTGTTTTCTATTATAAAAAAGATGACTGGAGACAATGGGCAAACCCCATGATATACGCCATTCTTGATGATATTGTAATGCTTGAGAAAATGCGGCTTGCCGACCTTTCGGCTTTAGACGGGGCTATATCTAACATAAGACTGTGGACTCTTGGAGACTTGGAGCATAAAATATTGCCAAATAAGGCCGCTATCAATAAGCTTAGAGACATACTGGCGAGCAATGTTGGCGGAGGAACAATGGAGCTTGTCTGGGGGCCAGAACTTAGCTATACTGAGTCTAACAGTCAGGTTTATAAATTTTTAGGCTCGGAAAAATACACCTCCGTTCTAAATAGCATCTATGCTGGGCTTGGAGTGCCTCCCACACTTACTGGAATGGCTGGCAATGGTGGTGGATTTACCAATAATTTCATATCACTTAAAACCCTAGTAGAAAGACTCCAGTACGGAAGGGAGCTTTTAACAAAGTTCTGGCAGAAAGAAATAGAAATTGTAAGAAAGGCGATGGGGTTCAGAAAGCCTGCCCAAGTACATTTTGACCAAATGAGCCTATCAGACGAAGCGGCAGAGAAAAATCTGCTTATACAACTTGCGGATAGAGACATAATTAGTCACGAAACTATCCTTGAGAGATTTAAAGAAATGCCATCGGTTGAAAAAATTAGACTAAAAAGAGAGGTCAAAGAGCGTGATTCCGGAAAATCGCCTGATAAGGCAAGCCCGTATCACAATCCTCAACACGACAACGACCTAGAAAAAATTGGCTTACAATCTGGAAAGCTAAACCCTGCTGACGTTGGCCTTGAGACTACTGTTCCGGATGATATATTAATGCCAAAACCAGCTCCTCCTTCCGGACCCCCACAAAAAGAAAAGAAGAAGAGCGACCCAAAGGGCGGAAGGCCAATTATGAAGAAGGACGAAGGCCCAAGGAAGAAGAGGACTGAAAAGCCAAAGTCAAAGCCGGGTGTTGCGGAAACTCTTGTTTGGTTAGAAACGGCTTGGGCTGAAATATCAAGCATTGTAAACACAGCCTTCTTGGGCTCAAAAAACAAAAAGAACCTGAGGCAGCTAACAAAGGCAGACGTTTCTGACCTTGAAAAACTCAAGCTCTGCGTTTTGACAAATACCGAGCTGTTCACAGATGTGGACGAAAAGTCAGTCCACAAAACCATAACAAGTGGCCAAAAAACCCCTGCGGAATTTAGGACAACTCTTACCAATAAAAACATAAACACCACCAACCTAAACATTGATGATTATCGAAAACACGTTTTGGGTTCATATCTGGAGTTTTTGCTGTCCTAAATAGGTGTTTTGCCAACTTTTTTAAAAATATGTGTATAACTTCTCTAGAGGCAAGACATATGAAAGTTTATGAACAAGAAAAAATAGATGGTGTTGGAGACTTGGTTAAATCCCAAGCCTCAATCGCCTATTATTCCCCCGCCTCAGTTCTCGAACCGGAGAACGTTTTGGGGGAACCAAACAACACAAATCCAGAAGTAGAAAAGCTACTCGCCAAGAGTAATCCAGACCAAGTAGACCTGTACTACCTTGAGTCTGTTTTAGTTTCTACTGGCTGGAATAAAAATGATGACGTTTTCCTAACTCAATCCACTTGGAACGCGAGAAACACGCCTGAAGATAAGCAATTTAACTTCATGCATGACGAAAACGATATTATAGGGCATATCACAGGAAGCTATATCGCAAACAGAGAAGGCGATCTTCTTGAAACCGATACGCCCCCTGATCAATTCGACATAATTACCCAAGCGGTTCTTTATAACAGCTGGACAGATCCAGAAAATAGAGAGCGCATGGGAACAATAATAGCCGAAATTGAGAAAGGAGAATGGTTTGTTTCGATGGAGTGTCTTTTTTCAGACTTTGACTATGCCTTAGTTGACCCCAAAGGTAAACATCAACTTCTAGAAAGAGGTGAAGCATCAGCGTTTCTGACAAAGCATTTGCGTGCTTATGGAGGAGAGGGAGAGTACGAAGGATATAAGATAGGTCGAGCCTTGAAAAATATTGCTTTTTCTGGAAAGGGTTTAGTTTCTAATCCCGCCAATCCAAGAAGTGTTATTTTAAATTCTACCAAGGCTTTTGACATTACAGAAGAAGAAAAACTCACTATATTTTCAGGAGAAATCAACATGTCAAATGATAATGTAAGTATTTTGGAACAGCAGGTAGAAGACCTTAAAAAGGGCCTCCAAGATGCAGTCGCAGAAAATGAGGGGATGAGAAAAGACATCGAAGACGCAAAAGATAAAGAATTTGCTGCTACGGTTGAGTCTTTTGAAACAGACCTCGCTTCAAAAGACGAGAGCTTAACCGGTTTTCAGGAAGAAATACAAGCTTCCAAGGATCGCATTGTTGAGCTTGAAGACGCCCTTGCCAAGAAGGACGAGGAGCTTGCAGAAGCTGTTGCTAAGATTGAAGCTCAAGAAGCCGAAGCTAAGCTTACTGCCCGTAGAGCTTCTCTCATCGAGACTGGTGCTGACGAAGAAGTCGTAGAGGAAACCCTCTCCGCTTTTGCCGAAGCGACAGACGAAATGTTTGCTCAAGTCGTGGCACTTATGACACAAAAGGCCGAGTGGCCACCAAATAAGGACAAAGATAAGGACAAGGACAAAGATAAGGACAAAGATAAGAAGAAAAAGGACGACAAGGAAGCTAAGGCTTCTGACGAAACTGATGAAGCCGAAGCAGAAGCTGAAATTGAAGCATCTGAAGAGACTTTTGAAAATGTAGAGTCTTCTGAAGCAACTCTTGTTGAGGCTTCTAACGAAGAAGACGAGCTGGAGTCCACCAGAGCCAACGTGGCTCAATGGCTTGCAGATAATGTCCTCTCATCCAAGTAAAAAAATAGGAGAATAAAAAATGGCTCTTAAAGCAGATAGATATGAACTTCAGACTGATATCAGCTTCTTTTGCAACGAAGCAACTGGTCGTGGCGGAATCGTTTGTCATGACAGTACGGTTGGATCAGGCGCAGCAATGGATCAAGGTGTCAACCTAGTTGTAACCAAGTCTACCATTGCGGGCACCGACACTCCTTTGGGTATCCTCCTTAATGATGTCGCAGACAAAGACTTGACCAGAACTCATCTTAATCAACATAAAGATGAAGTAGCAAAGGGCGGTAAAGTTACCATCCTTCGCAAAGGTTATGTCGTGACTAACAATTTGGCTGGCACTGACCCCGGCGTTGGCGACCATGCCTACGCTGGAGACGCAGGAAATATTATCGCTTCTTCAAGTGGCGAAGTACCTAGTTCCGGGGCTCTTTACGTTGGCCGCTTCCTTTCAACGAAGGACGCAGATGGCTACGCAAAAGTCGAAGTCAACCTTCCGGCTAATTAACCAATAACATTAAGGAGAAAACAATAATGTCATATACTAATAGACCTAGTGACGAATTTATTGCCTTGCTTAAGAAATCTGGCGATGGCGATATCAACACGGCTCAGGCTGCACAGCGAGAATTCGCTAAGGCTCTAGAACTACCTCTCCGAAAGGGTGTTTTGGCTGGCGACGTGTTGGGTAATATTTTTGAAACGATTACTGTCGAACCGGGAGCCTCTACTGAGTATCCCCTCGACTTACTTTCTCCGGGTATGGAAGGCGAACACGTAGCCTACACCAACCCCGGTCATGGTAGAGTACCAGAACGTACCGTCGAAGGCGACTACGTTATGATTCCTACTTATAGCATCACATCCTCGATTGATTACCTCTTGCGATATGCTCGTGAAGCTCGCTGGGACATCGTGGGTCGAGCTATGCAAGTTTTGGAAGCTGGCTTTACCAAAAAGATGAACGACGACGGATGGCACACCATTCTCGCCGCTGGCGTAGACAGAAACATTCTGGTTTACGATGGCGATGCCACAAGAGGCATGTTCAGCAAGCGTTTGGTTTCCTTGATGCAGACCGTGATGCGCCGAAATGCAGGTGGCAACACTGGTTCTTCAAATCGAGGACGCCTGAGTGATCTTTACGTCAGTCCAGAAGCTCTGGAAGACGTAAGAAATTGGGGACTGGATCAGATCGACGAAGTAACCCGTCGTGAGATCTATACCGCCAGCGAAGGTGGAGCACCTATCACCCGCATTTTTGGTGTAAATCTCCACGACTTGGATGAGCTCGGAGAAGGTCAAGAGTACCAGAGCTTTTTCGATGTAGACCTTGGTGGCGCACTCCAAGCTACTGACGACGAACTGGTTGTTGGTATCGACCAATCTGCCAATGACAGTTTCGTAATGCCCGTCAAGCAAAACCTTGAAATCTTTGAAGATCCTACTCTTCATAGACAACAGAGGGCTGGCTTCTACGGCTTTATGGAGCTTGGTTTTGGTGTTCTTGATAACAGAAGACTGCTTCTGGGATCATTCTAAGCGTCAATCTAACCATTCGCGTTAAAAAGGCCACCTCCATATATGGGGGTGGCTCTTTTTTTATGTGTATATATTCTATAGAAACACTTACATTACGCGAGGATCAAAATATAGGAGATAATAATGGCCGCACTTTCAGATTATTTAGAATCTGGCTTATTGAATCATGTTTTTAGAAGCTCTACATTCTCCAAGCCCGCATCTATAGTGGTCGCCTTGACTAGCGGAACCCCGCTAGATTCACAAACTGGAACAAGCATACTTGAAATACCAAGTGGCATCAATGGTTCAGGCACAGGATATTCCAGAATAGATTTAGGGCCACCATCAGACGTAGACTGGACTTTTAGCGAAGCTATGTTTAATTCTGGCAGTGGAATCATAGCAAATAGTGGACAAATAATTTTTAATACTGCCCTGTTAGACTGGGGATATATTTCAGGCATAGCGATTGTAGACCACGCTGACTGGGGATCTGGAAACCTCCTTATGCACGCACAGCTAGACAACCCAAGAATCATTTATACTGGAGACAATGCAAAATTTGATGCAGAAACTTTAGAGATTTGCTTTAAATAGGAAGAAAACTAATGACGAGTGTAAATAAGCAAACGCTTGTAAGTAGGATAAATACACAGTTAAGAGACAATTCAAAGCAAGAAATTTCGCCGCGAGACGTAAGAACAAACCTTCTTGACATAATTGATTCCGTCTACCTATTTACTGCTGACCAAAACCTAAACGCCCTAAATTTTTCTACCCCCGACACAAGAACCACCAGAGCCGGTGTAGAGGCTCTTGGTAAGCTAAAACTAGCGGGTTATAGCAGCCAAGATAACTCCGCCTTTGGGTACAGCGCTCTCAACGGGAACTACGACGGTATCCAGAATACCGCTGTGGGCTCGTATGCAATGAGCTGTAATCTGTATGGAAGCGGAAACGTTGGCGTTGGCTATAATGCTTTAGCTGGCAACGTGTTTGGTAGTAGAAATGTAGCAATTGGCAACCATGCCATCCAAAGCAACAAGCACGGTAGCTACAATATAGCCATAGGCCACGGCGCGGGCCACTACATTGGAGAAAACGATAGCTACAAGCTATATGTAGCCTCTCACGACGTAAACGATACCATCCTGTGCGATGTGCCTGCTGGCGCATCAGCAGCCCCGCTAATCTTTGGCGACCTACAAAACATAAAGCTTGGCGTTGGCGTTAAGTCTTTTCATGACCACGGCATGTTACAGGTTGCAGGGGGAGTTGCGTCCTCTGGAGATGACCTATTTAATCTTGGTCATGGTAGCTATAGGTGGAAAAATGCCTATCTATCTACCTCTATAAACGATAAGATATATTTCAACGATTCTGCCGCCTTAAGGGTAAAAGGCGACATAGTACCAGATATCACTAATATATATTCCATTGGAGACTCCGGCAGAGGTCTGTTGTGGGATGGCTACTTCAATGATTTGACAGTAAGCGGCGTAGCCAACGTAAACAATCTAATCTGGAATACTATCACAGACTGCACATATGATTGCAGAACTCTCTACCTAGCTTCCAGCGGCCTTTGCGACGGCACATCGAATCCTCCCTGCGGCTATCTTTCCGACACACAGGTGGAGGGTGGCGGCTTGGTGCTCCAAGCCAGTGGCACAGACTACAAGAGAGACTATCACTGGACATTCTTGGCTCCGGACTATTCCCAAACCTGCCTATCCCCAAACCTATTTGGCAGTCAGTCTGCTATGGCTCATGCCAGCTGGTATAGCAATATCAGCGTTAAAATAGAGTCTGGCAGACATGTAAAAACAGATAGGGTCATAGGTAGAGATACGCTAAGCCTACTAAACAACAATAAATGTTACGGTTGGTTCTTAAGGGCGAGTGGAGATGATAGTAATAATTCTTATCTCACAGAAGAGCGCCTGATAACTCCCAACCCTCTGGATTCAAATGGCCAACTAGGCAATATCGCGGATGTAAACTTCCTTTCTTCTGGAACTGACTTTACAGCTTCTCACAGCTCGGTGTCCTCTGGTGTTTCTGTTGGCCATAAGCTAATCGCAAGAACCTCTACGACAAAAGAAGCTGATCGTAGCGATGAAAAATCAATAGGTTTTGACTTAAGGTACATGGATGAGAAAGACGTGATAGAAGTGGGTCAGTTTGGAGCCACCACCCTTGGGGGTAGCCCAACGAACCAAGAATTTGATCGTTTTCTCCTTTCCTCGTACAACAACTCTGTTACCCCTCTCAACGCTGTGACCGTAATGAGGAACGAGGAGGTTGGTCTTGTTGGAATAACAAGCATGTCTGGAAGTATATTGCCAGAAACAATCTTTAATATTCAGTCAACAGGAATTCCCGAAAATAGAACAGCTGGCGCAGGTGGAGCCAAGCTTCAATTACTATCTGAAAACAATAAGCTACAGCACGGAACGGAAATTTTCTATTCCGCTGACACCAGACGTGTTGATGTCAGCATGTTTAGGAACTGGGATAAACAATTAGCGGTAAGCATTACAAATAATTGTAACAACGTGGGGATAGGCACCACCGTGGCCCCAGAAAGGCTTACGGTTGCCAGCGGATGTGACAATAACGCATCAATAGCTTTCTGGGAATCATCTGGAACTGTCTCAGCAACAGATAATCACGGAAAGCTCTACGTTAAAGAGCTCATTGATGATAACCAATGCCAAACAATATATTTCTTGGACGATTGTGGCAATGAGTTCAATCTGGTGGGCAATAAATATGCTAGTTCTGGAGACAGAGTATACTCAGACAATTATTGCAACACTCATGTTGGGTGGGACTCTCCTAATAACAGAAAAGACATAAAAGCAAGAGGACAAACCGGAAATACCTCGGTAGGTGGCAAGGCTCTTTATAACCTTAACGGGGGAGATAATAATATTGCCATTGGTTGTGGTGCCGGATCAGGAATAACTTCCGGCTCCCTGAATATTATCATCGGGAATCCCATAGGGGAAACCACAGTCAACAAAGGGCACTATAATATTCTTGTAGGTCACTTGCTAGAAGACATCGCTGGTGATGATAGTTATAATTTCATAATGGGCGCAAACGCTCTCACTGGCGCTGTGGGAACGACAGCATATATGACTGGTGTGATGGGGCCAAATTCTGCTGACAGAATCCTCCAACTACCGAAAGGTAAGCTAAGGATAACCTCTCAAGATGAGTTTGAGCACGTCACTTTTGCTACTAGCGGGATAGACAATACGGATCTAGTCAATGAGTTTCCGACTGAATCATTTGACTTTACGTTCACAAGTCCGGTAGGTGGAGAAGGAGGTACTCTAAAAGAGTACAACCTCCTGTCTTTAAAGCATCACAAGGCTCCCATAGACACAACCTGCTGTACTTTTTCAACACCTTCTCCAGAAGTACCATACGCCCAGCTAGATGGAGACCTAAGGCTCGCAGGTGCCCTCAGGTTCTGTGACGGAACTAGCTTGAATACCGTTGGGGATCTCGTTGTCGAGGCTGGGAGTGGAATCCGGATCACTCAGGGGGCCGGTAGCAATACTAAGATTCACTTAGGTATTGACAAGCTCTCCGAAAACACATCGGCCAATGCTATGGATTTCTACCTCGCGGTAGCCAGCGGCCAAGATCACACGAGAATGAATTTCTCAGATTTAGCTGGATACATTAACCCATTAGCGGCGCGTATTGATAACTGTGTAGACGGTCAGGCTGGCTATCGCTACCTATTCACCAACAATAGCACCATAGGTGACAGTGGTTGCAACACAGTTTATATGGGAAATGAAGTCGGGCACCTTTCAAATGGATGGAACCATTCAGTTATGATTGGTACTCACGCCGGAAGAAACGCACAAATTGCTTATTCCACAGAGAGTGAGCACGCAACCCTGTTTATAGGGCATCAGGCGGGTGAAGACACAGTGGGTTGCCATTCGGCTACGTTTATAGGGCCCAATGCCGGGTGGAACGCAGATAATTCATATCGCTCAACGTTTATTGGGGACGAAGCCGGACAAAACGCAAGCTCCAATAGGTCTGTTGGAATTGGTGATAATGCATTAGAGAACGTTTCCGGAACATGCAACCTAGAAATTACTACTGGAATCGGCAAGGACGGAGTTGCTCCTTGGGAAACCAGAATAATGAATGGTTCCATCAGTAACAAGATGAATATTGGAGACTGCTTTGCTGGAGACATGTCCCAAAGAAGGCTGTCTGTAGGAAACGCCACTCTGTCGCCAACAGCTGTATTCTCAGTAAAGAAAGAAAGCGTAGCAGGACACAATGAAACCGACTGGGTGCAAGATGCTTATTGCGATGGCACCCAAGTCGCGGGTACACAGTGTGACGGGGTTCCTTTTGCAGCCTTCACTAAAGACGCGGGGGCTAACGTTGGAAGAATTTATATTGAGGGAATCGCTCAAGCCGAGATACCCAAACCAACCGCAAACGATAGCCCAACAGAGGGACAAATTATGATCAAGAAGCAGGATGGCTGGGCGGATGACAAACTTGTCACAATAACAAATCGTGATATTTCTCTTTTAGTACCAAACGGAGCCTTGGTTATCGCCATTTTAATAAATGGTGAATATCGACCTATCTGGGTTAGCTGTTAACAGGAGACATAAGATGGGAAGGCCACCAGATTGTCATTGTCATTGCGGAGATGTTGTGCCACCACCGCCAGACTTCGACGCTTCATTTTTTGTTCTCGTTCTTCAGGATGAGTCCAACAATAACTATGTCTCCAACAACGCCGGTGGAGGCAATGGACAAGGTAATTTTGAACCAGACCTTATATATTTAAGGGAAAAAGAGCAAACCCTTGGTCGTGTTAATATGGCTATATTGCAGCCGGGGCTACCCGGTTGGGGCGTTGATTCAATCAAGGCGGAAAGTTTTAATGGAAATGGCCCACAAGGACTTCCGGTAGAGGTGTTATATTACAGCACCTGCTCTAGAAACACAATTACAAGTGACGACAGAACTAAGTTAACACATATTACAAACGAGCTGATAAGAGGAAATTATCAGTGCATTGGCGTTTTTATTGATACTTCGGGCTCAATGAATCGCAGCACTGTAGCGGCCATGGTAGACGAGTGGTATTGGAATATATCAACTGATGAAGCGAGTCACGCTACTTATACGAGATACATAGTAGACACAGCAGGAAACCCATGGCCACTGCCTTCCTGTACGTCGGATAAGCTTGGCCTAGGAACAGCAGGCGGATGTGTTATGGAAATTGGGACAGGTGCCGAGAGGTGGCTCAAAATAGCAGCAGACAACGCACAATCCATTTTCGATCATCCCGAAGGCTGCACAGGGGCTTCATGTTGCTCAACCAAGTCTGGTTGGCCAGAGATATGCGCCGTGACATCTGATGTAACAGAAACTCCGACCACTGTTAATTTTAATGTGAGTTGGATACAGGCAGGAACGGAAACTCAAGATGATGAAAATTGCATAACTCTTGAAGACCAATTTGGAAACGTTACAACTGCTGAATTCAAGGCTGAGATACTAGAAGCAATGGCCGTGTGGAAAGAAACCTTTGAGGATATGTGTTCTTGGTTAACCGTGACCTTCACTGATATTGGAGACGAAACCGGGATAACTGTCCCAAGCGATTCTCGCTACGGCAATTACAATCTTCCGCACAACTATAACCTCGGAGATATTAGGGTTGGTATGCACTTGATGGAGATTGCCTCAACCCTAGCACACGCTTGGGCTCCTGATGGCGTCCTTGGCGCGGTTGGTAATTATGGAGGAGATGTACACTTTGATAGCGCAGACAGCTGGAGGAAAGACAATGAGAGTGTTACGGGGGCGTCGAGTATCAAATGGACAGCCGTTCATGAGTTGGGGCATGTCTTCGGGCTTCCCCATAATCCAGATGAAAATGCTATAATGTACTATGAGGCTCCTTCTGAGATAATCACCGGAGCATTTGACACAACCTATCCCAACGGTGTTATTGGTTCTACCACCGACTATAATGCCGTAAAAGAATTATACTGCGTCCCAGTTTAGTAGGATATAAAAATGGCCTTTATTTTAGCAGACAGAGTAAAAGAAACAACGGTCACTTCCGGAACAGGAAGTGTTACGCTTGGTGCTGGATTTGGCGCATTTCAAACCTTCGCTGACGGAGTTGGAGATGGAAACGAGACATACTACGCCATAGAAAACGATGTCAGGTGGGAAGTTGGAATCGGGACGTACACGGTTGCAACCAATAGCTTGGCGCGAGACACCGTGCTTAGAAGCAGCAACGCTGGCTCCAAAATAGACCTAGACGGCGTTTCTATAGTATTCGCCACATATCCTGCCGACAAAGCCGTTGCTTTTGGTATTACTAACTATCTTCCAGATGGTATGCCCCTTACTCTTGGGCGAACTGGCGCGGGAAACTTTATACATGCCTATGTAGACAACGATTCCGACGAAACTGTCGCTTTGCATATGCAAAACTCGTCTACCCCCACTTGGAAGTTTGGATTAAAAAATACTCCCAATTCTAAAACTGCCGCACCATCCTACGGATACGTTTACGGATCAAACGGTAAAGCAGGTCTTTATGGAGCTTCTGACGCCTACGCTTTTGTCGATAGCAACTTAGGTTTTTATGTTAGCCACGAGTCTGCCAACCTACTAACAATAACAAAGGACGAGGGCTCGGTATTCACAAATTCCTCTTCTAATGTTACCGGCTTAACAGTCAAGGCGGCTGCTGCTCAGTCGTACCCAATACAAGTGTGGGCCAATTCTGCTGGTAGTACCTTGTCAGCTGTTAGAGAAAATGGTTATTTCGCAATCAACCAAAGTTCTGCTTCATATCCGCTTGATGTTAATGGTACAGCAAACGTAACGACACTTAGATTTGACGATGGAACCTCCCAAGCAACCGCTTCTCGTTCAACGGCGGACTTTGCTTCTCTTAGTGGTATAGTCAATACAAAGGCCTCCCAGACTGAGTTAAATGCTGTGTCTGGGTTAATAGAGTCAGATACAGACACCACCTATACAGCGGGACACGGCTTAGTTCTAGACGGAACCTCTTTCAACGCCACCGCATTACTTACTAACATAGAAGCCTCTGGCTACATAACGACAGACACCAACACAACCTACACAGCGGGGCATGGC